>Ga0255052_10003696_pt1 | contig 10535 bp, 8 predicted proteins | sample JV7_2_21_MG_FD_188632 | JGI IMG/M metagenome (GOLD analysis project Ga0255052, IMG submission 188632) | Seawater microbial communities from Jervis Inlet, British Columbia, Canada - JV7_2_21 | ecosystem: Environmental > Aquatic > Marine > Inlet | place: Canada: British Columbia | collected...
CTCGAACTATCGAAATCAAGAGTGACATTGTTCTTGATCGTTGCCAGATACTTCAGTGCTTTGATCGTAATTATTGCAGTGGCGTTGCCTTGATCATCCACGCGCTGTATCTGTTGCGCGAATGTTATTTCCATTTTATTGCCCGTGTGTCCACCTTGAAAGCCTTCGGGCTTGCTCGCGCCACCTTCCCATTGGACGCTCTTGTCGTTTTCCATCGCCACCCTGTAGGTCGTCGAATCGGCCTCACTGAACTTCAACGCCAAGTTGATAGATGGCCCCTGCTCTTCGGCCTCGACCTCGGTCTTGACAGTTTCTTTAGTTTTGACCCGGGTCTCAACCGTCTCTTGTTGCCCAACCTCGGTCTTGACAATCTTTCTGGAAGGCGCAGCGCAGCCGACCGCCAAGAGCACAATGCACACAACGAGACTATAGATTCCGATTTGTTTCATCGTCTAATCTCCCGTAACTTCTCATAAGACAGCATCTTTTCACAGGTCATTATATGTTTTGTCCTTCTCAAGACAACCGATTTTTCTTTATTCGGGTCTTGTCAGCGGTTAAAATACGATTTTCGGATTTTTGAATAACTCTGCTATGCAATTTTGGAGAAACCGAATTATGAAAAGCGACACAGTAAAGAAGAATTTCCAGCGGGCGCCGCATCGGAGCCTGCTTCATGCATGCGGTCTCAGTGATGCCGACATCAACAAGCCGTTCATCGGCGTTGCCAACAGCTTCTGCGAGATAGTGCCGGGCCACATTCACCTTCGCGAGGTGGCACAGGTGGTCAAGGCCTCTGTTCGCGGCGCCGGAGGAGCCGCTTTCGAATTTAATACCATAGCGGTCTGTGACGGAATCGCCATGGGCCATACGGGTATGAAGTATTCTCTGGCCTCGCGCGAAATCATCGCCGATTCGGTTGAAACAATGGCCCGGGCGCACTGCTTCGACGCCCTCATCTGCATCCCCAACTGCGACAAGATCATCCCGGGGATGCTTATGGCGGCGGTCAGGCTCAACATCCCGACAATCTTCATCTCAGGCGGTCCCATGGCCGCGGGCAAAACGGACGACGGAAAAACGGTCGATCTTATCAGCGTATTCGAGGGCGTCGCTGCGTTGAATGCCGGCACGATTGAGCAAGAGAAGTTGAAGGAACTCGAGCGCACGGCATGCCCGGGAAAGGGAAGCTGCTCGGGAATGTTTACCGCCAACTCAATGAACTGCCTCTGCGAAGCGATAGGAATGGCGCTGCCCGGAAACGGGACGATCCTAGCCGTTGATCCGAAACGCCAGGAGCTCTATAAGGCTGCGGGCAAGCAGATCATGACTCTCATCGAGAAAGATCTCAAACCGCTGGACATTATCACTGCCAAATCGCTCGACAACGCCCTGGTTCTAGATATGGCGATGGGCGGCTCGACCAATACCGTCCTGCACACGCTGGCGGTGGCCAACGAGGCCGGCATCAAATATGACCTCGAACGCATAAACGAGATATCGGCTTCATGCCCGAATATCTGCAAGGTGTCACCCTCGAGCGAGTATCACGTGGAGGACGTCGACGCCGCCGGCGGCATAAGCGCAATACTGAACGAAGTGAGTAAGCTCGAGGGGATTGTCAATGCCGACTGCCCGACGGTAACGGGCAAGACGTTGGGTGAGAACATTTCCGAGGCGAAGACGAGCGACACGCAGGTCATCCGCACGCTCGACAACGCGTATTCTAAGACCGGCGGCTTGTCAATTCTGACGGGCAACCTCGCTCCCAAGGGCAGCGTGGTCAAGGCCGCGGGCGTTGCCCCGGCGATGCTCACCCACTCCGGGCCGGCGGTCATCTTCGAAAGCCAGGAGGAGGCCTGCGACGGCATCCTGGCGGGCAAGATCAAGAAAGGCGACGTCGTAGTGATTCGCTGCGAAGGTCCCAAGGGCGGGCCGGGGATGCAGGAGATGCTGAGCCCGACAAGTTATATTGTCGGCGCCGGCCTGGGCGAGTCCGTCGCGTTGATCACCGATGGTAGATTCAGCGGCGGCACAAGAGGCGCCTGCATCGGGCACATCAGCCCCGAAGCTGCCGTAGGCGGCCCCATCGGACTGCTCAAAGACGGCGACATAATCGAAGTAGACATCCCCAACAATAGTCTGAGCGTAAAACTCTCCGACGCCGAACTCGCCGAGCGCAAGAAGTCATGGACCGCGCCCAAGCCAAAGATAACCGAGGGCTGTCTCGCAAAATACGCCTCAATGGCAACCAGCGCCGACACCGGCGCGGTATTGAAATGGTAAACTCAAATTGGCGCTCATGCCAGGAGCTGAGCTATATTGTTTGCTGAAAACGTTTGGACTTTTTTGCCAAATAAGGTAAGAATAGATGTGTAAATATCAAGGTTTCTGATTATTGTTGCTGAGATGCTCGGCATATCAGCAAAATGAAACTGTGAAGTTATGTTGACTCGCTTGAAAGTTTCCGGCTTTAAGAACCTCGTCGACGTGGACGTTCGATTCGGCCCCTTTACCTGCATCGCCGGTCCCAACGGGGTCGGAAAGTCCAACTTGTTCGACGCTATCCGGTTTCTGAGTGCCCTTGCAGATCGCCCCTTGGTGGAGGCGGCGCTTACTGTGCGCGGTGATGAAAATGGTGGGCGAACAGCCGATGTTCGCAGCCTTTTCCAAAGATATGGCAACGAGCACACCTCGGAGATGTCCTTTGAAGCAGAGATGATTGTGCCATCGGAGGGTAAGGACGATCTTGGTGGGAGCGCGAATGCAAAAACCACCTTCCTGCGCTACTCCCTGATACTTGCGTACAGGAAAGATGAGAACTTGAGTTCCTCGGGCCCACTTGAGATATTGAAAGAACATCTTACCTATTTGAAGAAGACACATGCTCCGCAACACCTGCTGTTTGAACATGAACTTGCGTGGCGCGACTCAGCGATTCGCGGCAGAAGCGGTACAGACTATATCTCCACGGCAGATCAGGAAGGGGATCGGGTCATAAAACTTCATCAGGACGGTCGCCACGGAAGGCCCCTCAAAAGGCTGGCGAAGAACCTGCCCCGAACGGTCCTTTCAGCCACAAATGCAGCGGAAAGCCCGACTGCGCTGCTGGCACGCCGAGAAATGCGATCCTGGCGTCTTCTGCAACTCGAGCCGTCGGCGTTGCGAAGACCCGATGAGTTCTCTGCCCCCGCCAAGTTAACTTCAGACGGCTCACACCTTGCAGCAACGCTGTATAGATTGGCCTCCCGAAATGGCTCAGGTCAGACAGACAATAGTAGTGGCAATTCAAGGGTTTGTGCTGAGATTGCAAACAGGTTAGCTGAGTTGATCGATGACGTGTACAAAGTCTCGATTGACCGCGATGAGAAGAGAGAGCTACTTACACTCAATGTAACAGGCAGGGACAAGACCGAACACGCTGCTCGTGCGTTGTCCGATGGGACTCTGCGATTCTTGGCACTTGGCGTTCTTGAACAGGACCCTGAAGTCCAAGGGATTCTGTGCCTCGAAGAACCGGAAAACGGGATTCACCCGGCAAGAATCCCAGCCATGATAAGACTTCTGCAGGATATTGCGACGGATGTCAGCGAGCCTGTGGATTCTGATAATCCACTCCGGCAAGTCATAGTCAATACTCATTCTCCGGTTGTTGTTCAACAAGTTCCCGAAGACACACTGCTCGTTGCAGAACCTAAAGAGTCGATTTGCTCGGGTAAACCATTTAACGGTGTTCGCTTTAGCTGTCTGCCCAAGACGTGGAGAGAGAAGAAATCACCAGACCAAGTTGACATCTGCAAGTTGGGAGATCTGCTGGCCTATCTCAACCCCGTTCTTCCGGCCGAGCCTGCTATCGAGGAGGAGGATGTAGATCGACCAAGGTCTCAACCAAGGGCGCGGCTTCCTCGTTCAAGGCGTGTTATCGACCACCCGGATATCGCGCCATACTTCCCTGGCATGAGTCCCATCGAATAGAGTCAAATGGAGGAACTACAGTACACTCTACTTTCTGACGGTCCTGCTGACAAAGCCCTCATGCCTATACTAACCTGGTTGCCGCGACAGTATGTTCCCAGCCTTCCGATACAATCTCATTGGGCTGACCTTCGAAGGCTGAGGGAGCCACCGCGGGAACTGCACGAGAGGATTCGTGAAAGCATACGCCAATATCCCTGCAAACTGCTATTTGTCCATCGTGATGCGGAAGCAACAGCTTTAGGGGACCGACAAGGTGAGATTAATCAGGCTGTCACGGATGCAAGTGTCGATGATGAGGTGTCTGCCGCCATTTGTGTGGTGCCGGTTCGAATGACAGAAGCGTGGTTACTACTTGACATTGGTGCCATCAGGCAAGCTGCGGGAAATCCGAATGGAACTGTACAACTCAATCTTCCCAGTCCGTCGAATATTGAACGTCTGCCAAATCCCAAGAGAGTCCTTCATGACTTGTTGCGCGATGCTACTGAAAAAGGCACCCGGCGTAGAAAACGCTTTGACACTAATATAGCTGTTCAGTTAATTCCGAAATACACCGAAGATTTCTCACCCCTGCGGAGATTGTCTGCTTTTGTCGCTCTGGAAGAAGCAGTCAAGGAAACCCTCGAATCGCAACACTGGGGTGATTGAGCTTGGTAGCATAAATAATGTCTGCCGGATCTGAAATCTATGAAATCTGTGGTCAAAAACAAGACTCCATGGTATGTGGCTGGTCTTCATTTTGAATGCGCGCAGTGCGGCGGGTGCTGCTCGGGACCGGGCGAAGGGTATATCTGGGTTGCCAAGCCTGAGATTGAGTTCATTGCCGATTATTTGAAGATGACGGTCGGGAAGTTACGGCAGAAATACACCCGGCGCGTGGGGTTGCGGACGACGATCCTTGAGGAGCCGACGACAAGAGACTGCATATTCCTGCGAGATCGTGACGGTCAAAGGGGATGTGTGATTTATTCGGTTCGCCCGAACCAGTGCAGGAGCTGGCCTTTCTGGCCTGAGAATATAGCCAGCGCGAATGCCTGGAACCGAGCGGCGCAGAAGTGTCCCGGTGTCAATCGAGGCCGACTCTACAGCTTCGAGGAAATTGAAAAGATCAAGAGGTGCAGGAGATGGTGGCAGGATGTGGAGCCGACAGCCGGCTGCTCGAAAGAGTAGCCGAAGTCTACGACTGGCTGGAATTGCAAATCCACCGCAGCGATAGTCTGGCCGGGACCTGCAAATGCTGCGGGGATTGTTGTGATTTCGATGCGTTCGACCACCGCCTGTTTGTCACTTTGCCGGAGTTGACATACCTGGCCGCAAACCTGCGGGCAGAGAACATCAAGGCGATGCCGTCAGGGCGATGTCCCTACAATATCGACGGCAAGTGCGGCGTTCACGAGCATCGGTTTGCAGGCTGTAGAATCTTCTGCTGCAGCGGCGATGCGGCCTTCCAAAGCGAATTGAGCGAAGCGGTTCATGCCAGACTCAAAACAATCTGCGCGGAATTTAGAATCCCCTATCGTTACGTTGACCTGGCGACCGCGTTGAATACTCAACGTTCTCCGCAGTGAAAAATGGCGTCTAATACTTGTCTATCGGCAGCGGTATTTTGTCCTGCGGGTCCCGCAGATTGATGTAGATGTATTTCACACCGCCCGACAGTGTCCCAAGCTGTCGGTAATGACCCCAGAGCTTGGCTAGTTTCTCCTGATCCGTGGATTCCAGGTGTTGCTGCCATTTGCCCCACTCGGCTCCCCAGATAATTTCGATATTGTCCTTGGTGTACAGAACAATATGTGGCTTGCCCTCATTACGTCGGCCGTTGAAATTCCTCATGTCGATCCTGTCAATCTCGAACAGCAGCGGCTTCTCGGGCGCGAAGGTCTTGTCCATCTGGTTCATTCGGTCCAATATTTTCGTCGCGGCGGCAAGGTCGTCACACAGCCAGGTTCTGCCCGGCTGGGGCATGTCAATTGTCTTGCCGAGTCCCACCACTTCCACGATAGGCAGCTCGGGCAGCGGCACATAATCGAGCACAACCTGCTGCGAGTCGACATAACGTGGTTCTACCAGGTCCGTTCTGATCAGGGCGAGAGGTTTTCGCCAACGCCCCTCGACGCGGAGCCCGTCCTGCCTGGCCTGCACCTTCACATCATCCAGCCAGGCGATCTGCTTCTCGATGCTGCGTTGGACCGACAAGGCGGCGGCGTCATCAAATCTGACATTCCCGCCGCTGCTTTCGGCAATGTCACGAACCTTCTTCTTGAGCTGGGCGTCCACCCAGGCGGGGACACCGACCAGCTCCAGATAGAAAGTATCTTCGGACGTGCGGGCGGTGTCTTTTACATATTCCTCCAGGAACAGAAGCCCGAGTGCTGCTCCGCTTAGAAAGCAGACAATCGCCAGAACTTTCAGGATGGCTTTCAAACCCGGCCCGACCCAACTCGTCTGTTTCTTCCTCTTTTTTCTTTTCAGGGCGCTGAGCAAAGACGATATTATCTTCGTTCTGCCCTTTTTCTTTCTCTTTCTGGCTGCCATCTTTTCTTATCTTGCCTTACGCCTTGTGCCCGGCGAGCGACGAACATGCGGCTTCGATGATTCTCGCGCACAGATCGCTCATGGACAATCCCGCTTTTGCCGCCGCCTTGGGCAGCAGTGAATGACTCGTGAAACCGGGGATCGTATTGACCTCCAGAACTCGGGCGATCTTGTCATCGCTCAGAACGAAATCAACCCTTGCAAAGTGCCGGCAGCCGATCGCATCGAAACAATCAATCGCGGCCCGGGTGATGCTTGCCGCCACGGCCGCATCTGTAATTGTATCGAAGAGATACTCTGTTTGATCGTCAACGTATTTTGCATCGTAGTCATAGAAGTCGCTCTGTGTTCGGATCTCTATGATCGGCAGGGCCCGGCCGCTCAGTATGCCCACTGTCACTTCCCTGCCCGGGAGGAATTCTTCGATCATACAATTGCCGAACTCGCCGAAGGTTTCTTGTGCGGCGCCGAGGGCTTCATGTGGTGTCGAGACGATTTTGACCCCAACGCTGCTTCCCTCTTTAACGGGCTTGACGACGTATTTGCCCGGGAAATTCCGCAACTGTTCTTCGAGCCGGTGAAGATCAATCTCGGAACTGAGTTCGACCGCTGCAGGTGTGGCAACCCCGGCGTCATCAAAAAGCTTCTTACTTGCCATCTTGTCAAACGCCAATTCACTTGCCGCCGATCCGCTGCCCGTATAGAGCAGTGATTTGGCTTCGAGTATCTGTTGGAGCCGGCCATCCTCGCCGAATTCGCCGTGCAAGACGGGAAAAAACACGTCAATGCCGGCCTCATCGAGTATGCCGAGATTCCCAGGCCGGACATCGGCTGTCACTACCGCAAAACCAGCCTGCTCCAACGCATCGGCTACACACCTGCCGCTGGCAATGCTGACCTCCCGCTCGGAACCGATCCCACCGGCAAGCACGGCTACTTTTGATTTGGTATCTACTGTTCTCAATCTGCTATTGCTTCAAATTCCAATCACCAAATCTCGATTTCGAGTTCCAGATCGACGTCGAACTGTTCCCTGACGCCTTTCTTTATGGCATCTATCAGTTTCATAACGTCGTCGCTGGTGCATCCCTTCTCGGCGATTATGAAGTTTGCGTGCTTCTCACTGACGATGGCCCCACCAATCTGAAGTCCTTTCAGGTCCGCTCTGTCAATCAAGGCGCCGGCTGAAATGCCTCTGGGATTCTTGAATATGCAGCCGGAATTCTTCGTGTTCAACGGCTGACTGTTCTTCTTGTAAATCCAGATTTCTTTGACCGTTCGCATGATCTGCTCCGGGTCACCTGCGCCCAGTTTCAGCCGCGCGTTTAGAATAAACTTGGCGGTAATATTTGTCCGGCGGTAGTCGAATTCAAGCTCGGGCTTGCTCTTTTCGAAAATGTTGCCCGTATTATCCATCAGAGCGACAGTTTCCACCGCTGCGCCGAGATCCCCGAAGCTGCCGCCGGCGTTCATCTTGACCGCTCCGCCAACCGAGCCGGGTATGCCCGTCAGGGTCTCTATACCTGAAAGCCCTTTTTCCACACAGGTCAGGACAAGCTTGCTCAACTCGGCCCCTGCCCAGGCTGTGGCCTCCTGGTCGCTAAACTCGACGCGGGCAAACTGCTCTGCCTCCAGCTTTATGACCGCCCCCCTGACACCGGCGTCACTTACGAGCAGATTGGAGCCGAAACCCATTACATGAATCCGGATTCCATTTTCGTTGCAGCGCTGGACGACCTCTTTGAGCTGCTCGGTGTCTTTTGGTCTGATGAAGTAATCAGCCGCCCCCCCGAGGCCGTACCAGGTTCGTTTGGCCAGCGGGTAGTCTTTTTCAGTTATTTCCTCCAAGCCACTGAAGATAGTCATCTGCGACCTTCCAAATATCGCCTGCGCCCATGGTTACCACCAGTTCGCCGGAACTTACGTTGCATTTCAAATAATCGCAAATGGCTTCGAAGCTCTCGACAAACAGCGCCTGTGTTCCATTTGCTCGCATTTTCGCGACCAATATCTGTGCGTTGATCTCCTTCTTGGCCGACTGCGAATCCCGGACGAAAAAAATCTCCGGCACAATAGTTACATCGGCAAGCTTAAAGCTTTCTGTAAAATCATCAAGCAAAAATCTTGTTCTGCTGTACTGGTGCGGCTGAAAAACGCACCAGATTCGCTTGGGCCCGTACTTCTGTCTTATCGCTGCGAGCGACGCCCGGATTTCCGTCGGATGGTGGGCATAATCGTCGAGAACGGTTATCCGGCCGAACTGACCTTTGAACATCAGCCGGCGGTCGATGCCCGTAAAGCCGCCCAGCAATTCGACTGCGCGGTCAGGTTCCAGTCCGGCGTTGATCGCCAAAGCGGTGACGGCCAGAGCATTCAGGATGTTGTGGCTGCCCGGAAGTGAAATTCTCGCCGGTCCCAATAATGTGCCGTTGCGATAGACGTCGAATGCATAAAGTCCATCGGTGAGCGTGATGTTCCGGGGGTGGAAGTCGCAGTTCTTGTCAAGCCCGAAAGTCTCACATCGTACGGAATTATCGCTCCATCGGCAGCGCGAGTCGGTAATTATCTTTGCCACGTTCGCATCCTGGCCGTTGGCGATTACGACGCCATCTTGTTCTGTGCCCGATGCGAAAACGCCGAAAGCTTCAACGATCTCGTCCTCGTCCCTGTAATAGTCCAGGTGGTCCTGCTCGATATTCAGCACGCAGGCTATTTTGGGTTTGAGGTTGAGAAAGCTCCGGTCGTATTCGCACGCCTCGGCCACAAAATATCTGCTGTCCGCCACGCCCGAAGAGCTGCCCAACTGACTGATCCGGGCTCCGATAATATAGTTCGTGTCAACGCCGGCTTGCTTGAGCACATGGGTGAGCCACCCGCTGGTCGTGCTTTTGCCATGAGTTCCGCTGATCGCGATGCCGTCGTAGCAGTTCATCAGCTCGCCTAGCATCTCGGCATACTTGTAGACTTTGCATCCGCGTCGGCGTGCCAACATCAATTCCGGATTGTCACCCTTGATCGCCGCGGAGATAACAACCGCATCAGTTTGCGGGCTGAGATTCTCAGCGTCGTGGCCGACTCGTATATCAGCACCGATTTGCTGAAGATTATACGTCACTTCGCTCGGCATCTCGTCCGACCCGGTGACGAGCGCATTGTTCTTCACCAGAAGCTGCGCCAGCCCGCTCATGCCGATGCCCCCGGCACCGATGAAATGAAATCTCTTGCCCGCTAATTCCAGTTTGTCCGCGGTACTTGCCACCGCGGCGTAGTTGCTGCCGCGCATATTGGAATTGGTGCCGCAGGTTTGTGTATTCGATTGGTTCATAGCGTCCTTTCTGTACCCGTTGCTCCTTCACAATTGAACTTCTGCAAAATGGAGATTAGTAAGACCACATGCAGTGTAGCACAGAAAGCACACCAACGGAAGAGAAAACCCAACGACCAGGGCAGGCAGTGAGCAAGGTTAGAGACGGATGCCCCATACTAGAGGGCACAGAATGCCCGCGGGCGAAAGTTCTTGCCGCGTGACCGGCACAAGCTGCCAACACGCACCCGGCGAATATGTTGTTGACCTGTCCGGGTATTGGTGGTACTCTATCGCCGACGTAGTTAAGGAAGATCACAGTATGGAATTATCCTGGCTAATGAAGTTGAGAATAGCGGCCGTCGCAGCAGTTGGCGCGGCATTGATATACGGCGTGGGTTGGCACCTGACAGGATCGTCCGACCGGATCGGCGATATGGCTTATGGCCGTGCGGCACCATTGGTGGTCCTGGCGTTTCTGGCCGGCCTGATTGGCTATTTTGTTTCCTGGCCTTATGGTCGGGAAATCGGCATCCTGGCGGCACCGTCCGGTCTGGCCGTCTGGGCCTTTCGCTCCGGCAGTATGGCCAATCTGATACAGCAAAACCCCACGGCTACCCAGCGTCAGGAGCTTGTTGCATCACTCAGATTCGAACCGATTTTCTGGCTGATTGTCGTAGCAGCCGGCTTTGCGGGCGTGCTGTTGGCCCAGAAAATC
>Ga0255052_10003698_pt1 | contig 10532 bp, 4 predicted proteins | sample JV7_2_21_MG_FD_188632 | JGI IMG/M metagenome (GOLD analysis project Ga0255052, IMG submission 188632) | Seawater microbial communities from Jervis Inlet, British Columbia, Canada - JV7_2_21 | ecosystem: Environmental > Aquatic > Marine > Inlet | place: Canada: British Columbia | collected...
CATCAGCTTTAATAGACCGTCGCGTGCATCCAGCTTGGTCTGAACGGTAGCGCCACCCCACCAGCCCATATGAGCGACCAGGCGTACTGCCTTCTCGGTGAGTGGGTGGGGCGGTGAGGAAACACAGGCGGCCGTCTGGTTCCGGTAGACACGTCCGCTGACCCGCACGACGCGGGGAGTGAACACCGATACTGCGCGCCCGTCGCGGTCCAGCACCAATGCAAAGTTCTGTTTGCCTGTACCTGGAATATATTCCTGGATTATGGGCATGCCATAACGTTGGCTGATCTGGTGTGTTTTTTCGCGCAGCTCGTCAAGATTTTCCACAATTGCCAGGCCGCGACCCCCTGAGGTGAAGCGGGGCTTTATCACCCAAGGCGGATCAAAATCGGGAGCAATGCGTTTGAGCTCTGATTCGTCCTGCGGCAGGTGGGTGTGCGGTGAAGGGAAGCCGACCTCTTCCGCATCTTGTACGGTGCGGTATTTATCGAGCGGTCTAATAACAGTGTCGTAGTCGGGGACAGGAATAACAATGCCGTGTTGCTTAAATAGCTCCTTATTCTTGGAAAATACGTAAGACCACGGATCATTGGACGGAAAGATCGTATCAATATTCTCGCGCTCGCAGATTTGCAGAATTGCGGTAATGAACGCCTGCTCCCGCTCCGTGTTGTCCTGCTGAATCCGGCCTTGGTGCCAGTCCTGCTCCGGGTCTGGCACACGGTAGCGCCGGTCCACGAGCCGCGAGTAGGCCGCATGGCAGGTAGGCAAGATTCCAAGCGGTCGTGGCCCGGACATTGTCGCGACAACGATCTCGGCATACGGTCGCAGCGCCCGAATAACGGCATACGCTTGAGCGCAGCGCGTGTTAGTGACGAGGAGCCTCACATTATTCCCTCTCCGTAGAATGATTATCTTGGCCTGCGCACCGCGAGTCGTTGCCGCCGAGCGTGATCCTGCTTTTTCAGCCAGCGTAGCACGACATTTCAAGCCGCGATCCGGTATTTACCAGAATATCTGACTGAGACGATCCAGGGGACTAGGAATCGTTACAAGTCGGGTGCGGCGCAAGCGCCTGCAAAATTGCAGGAGAAAGCAACACGAGGGCAACTGCGTAGAAGAGCAGTTGGAGCATCAGTGTTCGCGTATCTTCACCAGGTAACAGATGGCTGATCGTAAATACGGCGACAGCACACCAGATAGATGGAGCCAAGAATCGGGTGATCGCAATTATGAGACCGGAGACGCTACTGTAACGCTCGAGCAGGATGACGATTGCGCCAGCATGCATTAAGCGTGTAAGAAGTGAGGCAGCAGCCACGCCTTGCAGTCCCAGACCGATTGAAAGCACGGTAATTGTCAGAGCTACATTCACGCAAACAGCCGCGATTGATATGAGTGGCAACCGACCTTGCCGTCCTTCAGCAACGATACCCAGGACCGTCACGTTGATAAATCCCTGCAGCAAACCTGCGAATAACAAGACCTGAGCTATCGGTGCTGCCGAATGATAATCGCTGGCAAAAAGGGCGATCAATGGCGGCAGGATCAGCGCGAACACTCCTACAAGTGGTGGACCTAAAGTCGCGTAACCCGACAAAACCTGCTCCAGGACAACCCGGCTCGCGTTGGCATTGTGCGGAGATTCCCGCTTACCATAAACATCCCTGAGAATTACTGTGCGAATGACTGCTGCGAAGCTGACTCCCAACTCTGATATTGACACCGCAAACGCGTACAGACCTAGCGCCCCCAAACCCACTATCGCGCCAACCAGCAGTCGATCAACTGTGACAAGCGTCGCGCTCAATATTCCCATCAGACTTACGGGGAAACCGATTCTAATCAGTTGAAAAACTCTTCGTGGCTCAAATATCGGCTTCAGCGGCGCGCGACCTGCAAACATCGCAATGCCTGCAAGATTTGCAATCGCGAATCCGGCAAACGCACCGGGAAGCCCCCAATACAGCGCAAGTACCAGACACATGATTATTTGCAGAGTGGCATGCGCGAGCTCCAATACGGCGAAGCGCATTAGCCCACCAGATGCCCGCAAGTATGTGATGCCATAACTCCACAAGCGGTCAAGCAACAGGCCTACAGCAATACCGAGAAGAGCCACGTTGACGACACGCTCGCTCGACCCGGACCAGGCTATCGCGGCCAACGCAGAAAGGACCCCATACAGCAGGAACGTATGCCCCGCCGCCGCTTTGCCCCAACGTATCTGTTTCGCTGTATCGCTCGATCGGCTGACCTTTAACTCGAGACCGCGAAGCAGTCCAAGGCCCACAAACGCCAGGTAATGCAAGCCAATACGGAACAGAGTCCAAACGCCGAAAAGCTCCGGACCCAGGATTCCAGCCAGTAGCAGCCCTCGCCCCGCCAAAATTGCTTCGACGGAAGTGCGAGACATACCGTATCCAACAATTCTGCCCTTCAGATTCCGTCGCTTGGGCGAGGGGTCGTCACCTGGCTGCTGAGCACCCAAATCGGCGCGTGTTTTCGGCTTGAATAGCATTAGGTACGGCCAATTTCGAGATACGAGGAACTGAACCCGCATCGTTCAGAATATGGGAAGGAAAACTATATTATCTTAATCGAGCCTTTATCGTTCTGGTTCGAATACAGCTAGTCCACAACATCGAAGTCTACCTGCCGCGATCCAAATACTCGATAACTGAATTAGCTACATATTCTTGCTGCCGGTTAGAAAGCTCAGGATAGATTGGTAACGACAACACAGAATTCGCCGCGTCCTCGGCTTCCGGCAGATCACCTGGACGGTAACCAAGGTTCTTAAAGCACTCCTGCAAATGTAATGGCAACACGTAATAAATCTCGCAGCCGATATTTCGATCCATCAAGTGTTGCTTGAGGCCGTCGCGATTCGCCACACGAATTGTGTATTGATTGTAAATATGTCGGCAAGCTTCCCGAACACATGGTGTTTGTATCAAAGATCCAAGATCAGCAAACCGCTGGTCATAGTACCTGGCATTCTGCTGGCGTTTCTCTGACCATTTATCAAGATATTTTAGTTTTACTGAAAGAATCGCAGCCTGAAGCGCATCGAGCCGAAAGTTTCCGCCTACGACGGAATGATAATAGCGACGTTCACCGCCATGTACTCGCAAAATCTTCATTTTGTCTGCGAGATCCGGGTCATTTGTAACGCACATACCGGCATCACCAAAAGCACCCAGGTTCTTGCTTGGGAAAAACGAAAAACAGCCAATATCGCCGACGCCTCCGGCGCGCCGACCATCACAATCCTCGGATCCTATCGCCTGCGCCGCATCTTCGACGACATACAAGCTATGCTCACGCGCCAACTCCATCAGCGGTGCCATCTCGGCGCATTGACCGTATAGATGTACCGGCATCAAGACCCGAACTCGGCCACCCGTCGCCTTATTAATAAGTGTGCCAGCCTCGACTTCGCACGAACTTGCAATGAAATCTTCAACTGACGCAGGATCCAGATTATATGATTCCGGGTCAATGTCGCAGAAGACAGGTCGCGCTCCCAAACGGGACACGACACCTGCTGTCGCGAAGAAAGTGAATGGCGTTGTAATGACCTCATCGCCCGGACCGACGTCGAGCGACATCAATGCCAGAAGCAGCGCATCAGTGCCTGACGAGGTTCCTACCGCAAGATCTGCATTGCTATACGCGGCAATCTCTCGTTCCAGCGCCTCCACTTTCGGTCCCATAATGAAATACTGGCTGTCGCACACCTCCTTTATTACGGCCTCAATCTCGGCTCGAATCGGCGCATATTGCTCCTTCAGATCCAGCAATGGCACGCCTTTTACGGAATAGGATTCAGTTCGTGGTTGACTCATGTTGTTCACTCTTGATGAAGAAACAGTGATATTCGACTGATAATAATAGTTTTGTATCAACGGCTCTCAGAAAAATCATAGATTTGCTCTTCCCTTGCCGCATCGCGATCGTTGACAAGGATATCAAGCTTGTTTTCTACTTTGCCCAACTCTTTGGTTGGGTATTGAGTTTCTTTCGTCAATGACAGATCTGCAACGATCTGAGATGCACGACGCCGCTTGCGCGATCCTGGCGCAAGCCTGGTATAAGTCCATCTGTCAAATGCCTGTCTCCGTGGGGGAGCATCATTGCGTGCCACGATCCTGGTCTTAGTCGGCGCAGCTACTCTGTCCGCATGCGGTGGTGGCCAAGACACCACGACAGTCACGCAAGCCCCGGCCAATAACACCGTCATAACACCGATACACGACATCCAGGGCACGGGGAACGTAAGCCCGATGGATGGGCAGAATGTCACGGTTCGCGGTGTGGTTTCCGGGGATTTTCAGGACGGTGACGCCGACTCACAAAACGAGTTGGGCGGCTTCTTTTTGCAAGAAGAGAATGCGGATTTCGATTCGGAATCCTCTGATGGTGTCTTTGTTTTTGACGGTTCTACGCCAGCAACTGATGTCAATGTCGGCGATCGCGTCAATGTCGGCGGCACGGTAAACGAATATTTCGGCGAGACACAGATTACGGCTACACATGTCGAAGTCACCGCAGCGGGCGCAGGTGTGATTCCGGAAACCGAAGTAAATCTACCGGTAAACGCAACATTGACAAACACCGACGGTGCCCTTGTCGCGGACCTGGAGCAGTATGAAGGCATGCTCGTCAGATTTCCTCAAACGCTGACTGTCACTGACTTGTTTGGCTTGGAGCGGTACGGCGAAATCCTGCTGTCACAGGGTGGAAGGCTCACCCAGTATACGAATGACAATGCGCCGGACGTGGCCGGATACGCTGCCCATCAAGATCAGATCGCGGCACGAAGCATCATGCTGGACGATGGTCTGCTGACACAAAACCCCGACCCGATTCGCTACCTGAATCCGGCCATTTCAGCTACGCCGGATTACTCGGTTCGGACGGGCGACACCATCACCGGCCTGACCGGCACTATCCGCTTTTCCCGAGGCAGCAGTAATAGCGGAACTGAGACCTACAGACTCGTGCCGACAGTGAACCCGGAATTGGTATCGGTCAATGTGCGGCCGACTCCCGGGCCAAATGTTCTCAGAAAAATAGAGAACAGCAATCCGCTTCGTCCTGGTGGCGATAGATATTTGCAGACAACCATCATAAAGAACGGCACAGTGAATAGAAGATCAGAGAGAAGTCTGCTCGGAACGAATATTTCCGATGTTCAAATGACCCCGTTGGGCGTAATAGATGGAGAAGATCAATATGCCGCTGACAATGATTGGTGGTATGCGTTTCGGATGCGAATGGATCGGGTTGACGACACCATCAATGGTCATTACGTCCAGTGGCATAACGAAAAAAATGGCCCGCCCGACCTTGGTCCACCAATGGCTTTAACAGGACATGCGGATTGGTTGAAGATTCGGCTTGAAGCTAATGCGGACGCCGGCGGGAGTGATGTTTCTAGTCCGATCTTAGTTTCTAATCCTGAAGGTACAAATAGGAAATACATCTTTCAGATACGGTGGGACACAAGATCGAATGCACAGGGCGGCGCAGGATTGATCAAACTCTATCTGGACAACGACCCAACACCTGTTTGGACCTGGAACGGACAAACAGCCCATCCCGGCCCGTTACATACAGCTGGCAGAGCACCGAGTTTTGTATGGGGTTTGTATAAGTCACTATATGGCAGTCAAGGCGTCAATGGCTCAACAAATATTCAGAGCTATGACGATTTTATCGAGATTGAAGATGATGGTGCCGTTCAAAATATGCGGGCTAGTATAGCTGCCTTAATGGATAGTGGTGTCGAGCCGATCAGCCCCTTGATGCACTGGGATAATTCGACTGAGGTTTTGGGTGATCTTGGCGAAATATCTGGCACCATGAGAACGCACAAAGAAAATTCCGCTTCCTTAGTAAGAGCAGAGGATATGAATCCACTTCGTTTCGGTGGGGGTCGATATCTGCAAACCACTATCGTAAAGAATGGCACGGACACTCACAGGTCAGAGAGACATCCGATTGGAACCTATATCGCCGACATTACTATGAGTTCTTTGGGTGGTGGTCAATATGCCTCTACAAATGACTGGTGGTATGCCTTTAGGATGCGAATAGATCGCGTCGACGACGACGTTTACGGTATTTATGCTCAATGGCACGATCAAACCGGAACAACGTTTGCACCAATTTGGCTTGAAGGTCGAGGCAGCTTGATGAGAATTGTCATGACCCAAAATAGAGATAACGGAGGAAGTCATATCTATAGTCCGGCTCTGTTTACTAATATTGAGAGGACTAACAAGAAATACATTTTCCGTATTCGGTGGGATACCAGATCGAACGCAGAAGGCGGTTCGGGATTACTTGAGCTATACCTTGATAACGATGCAACGCCTGTCTGGACGTGGCATGGACAAACGGCACATGACGCCCCCAGTACTACTGGCAGAGCGCCTAACTTCAAATATGGCCTATATAAATCTTTGTTCAGCCAACAGGGTACGGCTGGCGATACCAACATCCAGAGCTACGACGATTTCATTGAGGCTGAAGCTGATAGGCCTGTTGCAGACATGCGGGCGAGTATTGCTGCTTTGATGGATAATGTACAAGCAGAGCCTATAACTCCTTTGATGAATTGGGATCATAACTCTGAGGCCCTCGGAGATGCCGGAGCCGTCACTGGCATTTGGAAAATCAGCACGGACGACAATGCACCAAATGTCGGTGGTACGCTGAAGGTGGCGAGCTTCAATGTGCTGAATTACTTTACGACGATCGATACGGGTCAGAGCATTTGCGGGCCAACCGGCAACAGCGAATGTCGGGGAGCCGATAGCCAGGAAGAGTTCGACCGCCAGCATAGGAAGATCATCAATGCGCTCTTATTGCTGGACGCCGATATCGTCGGTCTCATGGAACTCGAAAATAATGCGAGTGCTTCGCTGCAGCGTCTGGTCGCCGACTTGAACACAGTGGCTGGAGCTGGCACTTACGCTTTTGTTGACACTGGCACGATTGGATCCGGCGCTATTCGGGTTGGATTCCTGTACAAGCCGGCGAGTGTATCTACGACGGGTGCATTCGCTGTTTTGACGTCGAACGTAGACCAGCGCTTTGACGACTCACGAAATCGTCCAGTACTAGTCCAGAGTTTTGCTCAAAACTCGAACGGCGCGGTCTTTACAGTCGCAGTCAACCACCTAATGTCGAAAGGATCCAACTGCAACAGTGGCGGCGATCCGGATTTGAATGATGGTCAGGGGAGTTGCAATGTCACGCGTTCCGACGCCGCGGCGGCGCTCGCCGACTGGCTGGCCACTGATCCAACGTCCAGTGGCGACCCGGATATTCTGATTATCGGCGACCTGAATGCATACCTGCAGGAAGATCCGATCACAATACTCGAGGATGCTGGATTCAACAATCTCGTCGAAACTTTCCTCGGTTCCGACAGTTATTCTTTCCTCTTTGCCGGCGAAGCTGGCGCGCTCGATCATGCTCTTGGGTCACAAAGCCTGCTCGTTCAGGTTGCGGGCGTCATGGACTGGCATATCAACGCCGACGAGCCAGCCGCACTTGACTACAATCTGGATTTTGGCCGTAATCCTGGCATATTCGACGGCAGCACGCCGTATCGTGCATCTGATCACGACCCGCTAATTATCGGCCTTGACCTGAATTGACCAGCAGTGACCGCGGCAATACCGGAAACGTCACCAGTTAAGCAACGCTGAATATTGGTCTTTCGCGAGCCGCAGCAATGCTTGGGATCGTGACATTACCCCCTGGGACCTGAGCATCTGGAATGGGAGTTCTTCGATTACACTCTGCGCCAATCGCACTCAATACCCGGGCGCACTGTTGACTTCAGTACGGCACATCTTCCGTAGCTAACTCCATCAGGTGACCATAGTCCGGGCCGGCGACGTCTTCGAGCGGATTGCCATGCCCATCCAGCGTCCAACTCTTGGCGTCGACAAGGAATCTGAAGGCGCGGCGATAGATGAGGCGCGCCCGAACGTGGATGATGCCAGAACCAGCGGGGACGGTGAAGGTGTAGTTCGTCGCATCTGTTCCCAGAGCCGGAATTCGGTTGTCAAAGAGGATCCCGGTCGCGTCCGTGAAGAAAGTCGGACCCTGCCCGCTCGCGTCGTGATTGACCTTGGCGTAGAACTTGCCAGGAAGCCCGGCATAATAGCCCAGTGCAGGATCGCCGATACCGCCAAGGTCGTGCACGGTTTCCGTGCCTGTATGGACGAGTGGATTGACGAGCGGATCCTGACCATCCTCCCATGCTTCAACCAGCAGGATCATATTGCGCACCGTCACGCCCGTCGGCACGTGGTGCCCGGTCAGGTTGTTGTCGATCGTCACATCGACCTGCAGCTCGCTGCCGACTACTTGTGTCTGCAACGAGAGTTCAACTGCATTGTCCAGATAAGCTGCGGTCGTTCCCTCGATCGCGTGCGTGCGAACCGTGCCGGGATCTCTGACCAGAGGTTCGAAGGCGCAGATTTGCGTTTCACCCGACGGCGGCATATGGCAGTCGATACAGCTCTGGTAGGACGCAGAGCCTGGATCGCCGTAGGGAGACTGAAGCCACTCTATGTAGGTTGGTTCAGACGTGACACCAGCAAATGTATGGTCCTCGTTGATATCATTTTTGTCCTGGTGGCAGACGCCGCAGACTTCAGCCGCCAATTGCGGCTGATAGGACGGCTCCATCGTCCCTGGCGCGTTGTAGTCGCTATCGGAATTGAGGCCGTATTGCACCTGAATGCCGGGGAAAGGCCTATTGATCGTGACCGCGTCTGGAAAGATGCCAGGGGCATTGATCTTCTGCGTATCAACGTCGGCGATCTTGTGGCAGGAATCGCACGAAATACCATGGCCGGCTGCTGTGGATGGATAGCCGACGTCATCCGGGCCCTCCAGCGGGCCGGAAAATGGCTCGGCAGGAGGGCCGGCGGGCCCGGCGACCCATGTTTCCGGCTGGTGGCAAGCCGCGCATTCCGAGTTGGGGTTGGTGCCGCGATAGACCGAGTCTCGGGTATACACAAAACCGCCCATTCCACCCAACGTGCCATTGCCATTGTAGATGTCATGCACCCAGGTGTTGATGCCGGCCTCGGCCATTGCGGAGTTGTCCCATTCGGTCTTCTGATTGGGGTGGCAGATATCGCAGGTATTGGGATCAACGAATGAGTAGCTCTCATTCGTTCCGATAGTCACGGGCGCGAGCAGAATCTCAACATTGGTCGCGGGCGAATTCGTCGTCACAGATTCATTGTAGTAGCCTTTTTTGGCGCCCACGATTTTGAGGCCCGTTCCACCGGTCACGTTGAACCAGAAGCTACCGTCAAGCGCTGTCGCCGTTTGCGTAGTCGTGGTCTGCCATGTCACGAGAGCGTTTGCAATCGGATCCAGGGTGGCAGAGTCCTTGACGAATCCTGAGACTGAGGGACTACTGGGATCGATGACCGTGAGCGTGAACGTCTCTTGGTCCGACGCCACCGGCGTACCGTTATCCGTTACCGTAACCGTTACGGTCGAAACGCCCGCATCCCCCGGTCCCGGGGTCAATACCCAGGTGGCCGTTCGATCACCGTTGTCCGTGAAGATACCGTACGGCATCCCCGGCGCGACACCGAAGCTCAGCGTATCACCGGCATCCCCGTCCGTGGCACTCAGATTCAGCGTCAGCGTATCTCCTTCCGCCATCGCCTGATTACCGATCGCACCCAACACTGGCGCCATATTCGACGAAACCACCAGATCCACCGCCGAACCCGTCGCAACGCTTGCGCCACCGGAGGGACTCTGACTGATCACCGATCCCACCGGTACTGTCTGGCTGCTCTGTGAGGTCACCGTACCGACCACAAAACCCGCTGCCGTGATCGCGCTTTCTGCGGCCGCCTGCGGCAAATTCAAGACATCTGGAACCAGCGTAAAACCAATCGGCAGCGTGGTCGCACTCGCGACATTCGACAGCCCCGATTCGAGGCCTGCGCCGTCTATCGCTGACACCTGATAGCTATACAGGGTGTTGGCACTCCGACCGGTATCGCTGTAACTCGTGCCCGCTGCGGTGTCAATTGGTGTCGGACCACCATCCCGGTAGACGTTATATCCCACCACAGCGACGTTATCCGTCGAAGCCGTCCACGTCAGGTCGATCTGGCTGGGGCTGATCGCCATCGCTGTCAGATTAGTCGGATCCGTCGGCGGCGTGGTATCCGCCGGCGTGATGAGCACATAGCGCACTGCATCAGCACTGGTCTGGCCGTTCTCACTCGACACCCACACATTGCCGTTGACACCCGCCGTCAGGTTATAGGTGCCCAACAGATTCCACTGACCACCCAACGCAGGATCATTTTGATTGACCACCACTGTGTCTGTACCACCATCACGGTCGATCCGATACGGCACAATCGATGAGCGGTTGACATGATGGGTCCAGTACGCATACACCTCATAGGTGCCGGAGATTGACAACGCCGGCTGCCAGGTAAAGGTGCAAGCAATATGGCAGT
>Ga0255052_10003699_pt1 | contig 10531 bp, 8 predicted proteins | sample JV7_2_21_MG_FD_188632 | JGI IMG/M metagenome (GOLD analysis project Ga0255052, IMG submission 188632) | Seawater microbial communities from Jervis Inlet, British Columbia, Canada - JV7_2_21 | ecosystem: Environmental > Aquatic > Marine > Inlet | place: Canada: British Columbia | collected...
GTGGCGCCGTCATCAGGTGTTTTTGCAAGTGTTTCGCGGAAATTGGCGATCGTATCGTCGGATTGAGCCAGGGCAGAGCAGGTGACCAGAAGTGAAATTAAGACAGTTGTGAGAGCGCGCATCGGATCCCCCAATGATTTGGAATAGCCACCTATCCTCGCATATGCCTTGCAACAATTGATAACGATGTATTCGTCGCTACGCTAATCACCGGCCCATAACATTCCGCGTCGCGGCGCAGATGGTCTAGACTGGGTGGGTCAATCAGAGAAAAAGTCGAGGGGGTACGTCGTGATCGATTTCGAACTCAATGGGCAGGCTGTTTCATCGGAGAGCGAGGCGGACACGCCTTTGCTGTGGGTGATTCGTGACGAGCTCAAACTTAAGGGCACCAAATTCAGTTGTGGCATCGCGATGTGCGGCGCATGCACCGTGCACATCGACGGTGTTGCCACACGTTCATGCATCACATCGGTAAGTAATGTCGCAGGCAAAGCCGTAACCACGATCGAAGGCCTCGACTCTGACGCGGGTAAGGCGCTGCAGCAGGCGTGGGTCGATGAGCAGGTACCGCAGTGTGGTTACTGCCAGTCTGGTCAGATCATGCAGGCAGCCGGCCTGCTCGAGAACACGCCGAGTCCGACAGACGAACAAATAACCGACGCAATGAACGGCAACCTCTGTCGTTGCATGGCATACACGCGCATCCACAAAGCAATCAAGACCGCCGCTGGCGGCGGGGAGGCGTAGTCATGGCGATGAAAGCAGAACAAATGAAAAGCGCAGTCACACGTCGCACCTTCCTCGCCAGCAGTGCTGGTGCCGGCCTGGTCATGGGTCTTGGCGTAGTCCTGCCAGGTTGCAGCCGCGAGCAGGCAGTAGAAGAAATGGCAGTCGATGGTGCGAGCATCAGTTTCTCACCCGCCGTTTGGTTCGAGGTGAATGGTAACGGCGAAGTCCTCGTTAACATCGCCAAGGCCGAGATGGGGCAGCACGTCGGTACCGCGTTGGCTCGTATTGTCGCCGACGAACTCGGCGCCAACTGGAATGACGTCCGCATCAAGCACGTGGATACCGATCCGAAATGGGGCTTCATGGTCACAGGAGGGTCGTGGTCCGTGTTTACATCGTTCGCGATGTTGTCCCAAGCCGGGGCGGCAGGTCGCACGATACTCCGTGATGCGGGCGCCGCACTGCTCGGTGTCGACCCTGCAGATGCGTCGGTTGAAAACGGGTTGGTTTCAGCAAATGGCGAGTCCGTTTCCTTTGCCGACGTTGTGCGCAAGGGCGACATCAGTCGTACCTTTACGGCGGAAGAGGTCGCTGCGATGCCGATCAAACCGGCATCGGAGCGCAACATCATTGGTAAGTCGGGCCAGGCGCTGGATATTCCCGCCAAGTCGAGTGGTGAAGCAGTATACGGTCTCGACGTTGAGCTTGACGGCATGGTGTTCGCGCACCCACTGATTCCGCCAACGCGCTACGGCAGCACAATAAGAAGTATCGACGACACCGCGGCCAAAGACATTCGCGGTTACATCCAGACGATGGCGCTCGAAGACCCAAGCGAAGTGTTGCAAGGCTGGGCCGTGGTCATCGCCGAAGACTATCCAGCGGCAATGAAAGCTGCGGCAGCCGTTGTTGTCGATTGGGAGCCTGGTCCGACGGCCGAGGTCAGCGAGACTGACATCATTGCCGAAGGCAACAGGCTTGCTCAGGACAAGAGCTCGGGTGTGCTGGCCGTCAATGACGGCGATGTCGCAACGGCGCATGCCGATGCAGCGACGACTCACAGTGCAACCTACACGACGAGCACGGCTTTGCACTTCACGCTGGAGCCTGCAAACGCTCTCGTGGAGTTTGTCGACGGCACGTGCCATATCCACTCCGGCAACCAGTGGCAGTCATTGATCCTGCCGACGCTGGCCAAGGCGCTGCAGATGGAAGAGTCGAACATTGTCATCCACCAGTACTATCTTGGTGGCGGCTTCGGGCGACGTCTTTGGGGTGACCCGATGATTCCGGCCGCCCTCGCGGCGAAAGAGCTCGGCAAGCCGGTCAAGCTCGTTTTCCAGCGTGCCGATGACAGCCGATTTGATTGTTGTCGCTCTGCATCCGTGCAGCAGCTCGACGCTTCGTTCGACGCGGGTGGACAACTGACGGGCATAGAGCATGCTGCGGCAGCGGGATGGCCGACGCTCGCGTTGGCGCCGGGCTTCATGCCCGATGGCGTCGACGGCAATGGCAAATTCGATCCGTTTTCAATCAGCGGTGCCGACCACTGGTACACCTTGCAGAACCACCGGGTACGCGCCATCAACAACGATGTAGCACAACGTACGTTCCTGCCAGGCTGGCTGCGTTCGGTCGGTCCGGGCTGGATCGGATGGGGTGTTGAATCATTCATGGACGAGTTGGCGCAACAGGCAGGCGAGGATCCAATCGCATTTCGACTTGCCATGCTGGATGCTGCGGGCAAGAACGCTGGTGCAGCGCCGAACTCGGTCGGAGGAGCGACACGACTTGCGGCTGTACTCGAGGACGTACGCGATCGCTGTGACTGGGGCAGGGAATTGCCGGAGGGAGAAGGTATGGGCATCGCTGTCTGCTCGGGTCAGGAACGCAACATGCCGACCTGGGTCGCATGCGTTGCACACGTGGCCGTCGACAAAGAGTCCAAGGCGGTCAATGTTAAGAAGATCTGGCAGTCGATCGACTGCGGCACGGTTGTGCATCCCGACGGCGCGATGGCACAGGCCGAAGGTGCAACATTATGGGGTGTCAGCCTCGCGGTGCATGAAGGCGCATCATTCATCAATGGCCAGGTAGGTCAGCGCAACCTGGATGAATACACGCCGCTCAGGATGGCCGATGTCCCGGAGCTTGACCTCAAGTTCATGGAGAGCACCGAGTTTCCGATGGGCATGGGCGAGCCCCCGTTGATTGCGGTACCGCCGGCTATCGGCAATGCAATCTTTGCAGCCAGCGGTATTCGCTCGAGAGATTTGCCAATCCGCCTCTGATTGATTCGTAAATACAGGTCGGCCCCTTCAGGGGCCTGCCTGCTTACGGTGGCCGGCCATCGGCTAATACCTACACAAATCGGCTAATACCTATACAAAACCTTCCCCGATCGGGACAAAATATTCAACGGTTATACATCATTTCCACGGCCTGATATTTCGTTTCAGGCGAACTTTCGCGAGGGCGTCTGTCATGGCTACGCCGCAACGACGCTTTCAAAAACCCGAAGGTTCCACCACACTCGCCAACGTACAGATCGTCCTGCTTTGTATGGTTCTGGCCATCGGGATTTTCATCGTTGACATAGCATCGCTGCCGTTGGGCGTCGCGGCCGGCGTCGCATACGTTGCCGTCGTGCTAATCTCCCTGTGGTTGTCGAAATGGTCTTTTTCGCTGCTTGTCGCCGGCTTCGTTTCTGTGCTGACGATCATTGGTTTCGTGTACTCGGAACCGGCCGGAGTCCCATGGATGGTCATCACCAACAGGGCATTGGCACTGCTCGTCATCTGGCTCACAGCGATCATCGGTGGCTGGCTCGTATTCTCTAAACGAAGAAAATCTGCGTCGGGCCTGGTCAGGGCAGAAAAGGAAGCCGCTCGAGCGCGGAATAGCAAGTTTCGCTTCCTTGAATCGACAAGCAATGAAATGCGCCAGCATTTGCAGACGATGGCCCTGCTGAGCGCCACCATGCGCAGGAAAGTAACAGACTCCGACCTTGAAGAAATTTGTACCCTGCAGGATGACGCGGTCGCCCAGCTTGGGGACCTGCTGAACTCGATTCTGGAATTCAATGAGCTGGAGTCCGGCGGCGTGCAGCCCGAGCCGGCCGAGGTTTCGATTCAGGAAGTTTTTAAGAAACTGCAATCGGATTTCGAATTACAGGCGCAGACGAAGGGTCTTCAAATGACCTTTAGTGCGCCAAGTGAAACGGCGCTTACAGATAACGCATTGCTAACACGAATTATCCGCAGCCTTGTTTCGAACGCCATCCGGTTTACCGACAAGGGCAGTGTCGAGGTGTCCTGTAAACGCGTGACCCATGGACTGAGAATCGCGGTTAGCGACTCCGGTGTCGGAATCGCGCCCGATGAGATCGATTCAATATTCGACGAGTTCTATCGAGTGGACAGCAATCCAGTCGACAGAAGTGCGGGACGTGGGCTGGGACTTGCGGTCGTTGACCGCGGGCTGAAGCTCCTGGATACGGAAATTGAAGTGGTATCGGAACCGGGCCGGGGATCGAGCTTTTCATTCGTTGTGCCGCAGTTCGCCTATACTCCGATGTCCTGACACATCGAGTCCAAGAAAATGTTCCAGACGTTCGAAGTCCGGGGCGACGCAACAGTTGCCGCTGAGCGCCTTCCCGAAATTCGGCAGGAAATGCAACGGCTCAACATCGATGGCCTGCTGGTGCCGCACGATGATGAGTATCTCAATGAATACACTCCTGCGCAGTTCGAGCGCCTGTTGTGGGCGACCGGCTTTTCCGGATCGGCGGGTGCTCTGCTTATAACGCCAGCCTCGGCGGTGTTGTTTATCGATGGCCGCTACACCGAACAGGCACGCCTCGAAACGTCGGCCGAGCATTTCGAGTATGAGGACCTGCGCGCGCTGCCACCGTGGCAGTGGCTCAGGGACAATCCGGGCCGCGTCAGCCGATTAGGATACTGGAGCAAACTGCATTCGCAGGACGAGATCAGTCACATCGAATCGACAGATCACCTTGTACCGCTCGAACTGGTGCCGCTGGACAAGCACCCGATCGACGACTTGTGGGACGAGCGCCCGAATGGCAAATCGAAAGCCCCATTTCCGCACGCTATCAAATACACGGGTGAAGATTCCTCGATCAAACGCAAACGCATTGGTGATGAGCTAAAGGGGGCTGGTGCGGATGCCATCGTTTTCGCTAACCCGAACGCAACGGCATGGCTGCTGAATATTCGCGGCGATGATGTACCACACACACCAGTCCCACTCTGCAGAGCTGTACTGCATGCCGACGGAAAAGCAGCCGCGTTCTTTGCGGGTCATGAAATCACGGAAGAACTGAGATCACATCTCGGCCCCGATGTTGAGATCGCCGACGAGGTGGATTTCGGTGATTACCTGCGATCCCTGGGTGCAGAAAAGAAGACGGTGCTTGTCAACAAGTTGGTGTGCCCCGGGTTCGTCCACCAGGCGCTGAGTGAATCCGGCGCAACGATTCGCGAAGGGGGCGATCCGCTGATCCTGCTCCGCGGTATTAAGAACGAAGTGGAAGTCGAAGGATTTCGAAATGCCCACGTTCGCGACGGCGTGGCAATGGTCAAGTTCCTGCACTGGCTCGAAGAGAACTGGATGAATGACATATCCGAGATCGACGCCGTGCAAAGACTCGAAGCGTTTCGTGCCGAAGACGATGCGCTGCATGACATTAGCTTCGACACGATTTCGGGCTCGGGTCCGAATGGCGCGATTATTCACTACCGCGTGTCAGAGGCGTCGAATCGCAAACTCGCAGATGGCGAACTGTTTCTCGTCGATTCAGGTGGACAGTATCCAGAGGGCACAACCGACATCACGCGAACAATAGCGCTTGGCGAACAGGACGCGGAACGTAAGGACCGTTTCACGCAAGTGCTGCAGGGACACATCGGACTCGCGGTTGTGAAATTCCCCCCCGACACAAGTGGCTACCAACTGGACATTCTTGCGCGGCAACCGCTGTGGAATGCGGGTCTCGATTACGCGCACGGCACTGGCCACGGCGTTGGTACATTCCTGGGTGTACATGAGGGGCCGCAAAGCGTCGCCAAGAAGGCGCCGTGGGTGCCGCTACAGCCCGGGATGATCCTGTCGAATGAGCCCGGTTTCTATGTCGAAGGCGAGTACGGCATTCGAATCGAGAACCTTGTCGTTGTGCGCGACTCTGCAATGAAAGGCATGCTCGAGTTCGAAACGCTCACTCTCACGCCGATCGACAGGTCATTGATCGAACCGTCGCTGATGAGCGAGGCCGAGATCGCCTGGCTCGATGACTACCACGACAGGGTGTGGGAAACGCTGTCGCCGCTGCTGTCAGAAGCTGACGCCATGTGGCTTCGCGAGGCGACGACACCGCTGGCTAGCGATTATCAAACTTGATGCGGTAGTACGTCTCGCCGTCATTACCAACAGTTGCGACAGGTGTTGTCGGCGCGACCGGCTCGGTTGCCGCATGAACGTCGACAACTCCTTTCCACAAGCGCCCGAACTCGTCGACAAAGTCGTCGAACGCACGCTCCTCCGCCTTCAGTCGTGACGAATTAATCGCGTCATATTTTGACCACAGGTTGGCCCGCTGTTGTTCCTCCGCAGTTGCCTCGCTGGTTCCGTAGACGTAGCCCGTGCGGACATCGACGAGCACGCCCGCTACCGTCGCGGTCACATGCGCTTTCTTGTGCGGGATCAATCCGAGCGAGATGAGCTCGAGTGGACCGAGTGACTTGCCTTCAACGGCAAAGGTCGTATCCACGGTGTAAACAAGCAGCAGATCGGCGTGCAGTCGCGCTGCAGGGGGACGCAGATCGTCAAACGACGACACGCGGGATGGCAGCAGGATCTTGCCGATTTGCACCACGCTGCCAACGAGTGGCAGCGCGGTGATTTTCTCGAGGTCGTCATCGCTTTCGATATCGCGCGCCGTAACCACGCTGTCGTGATTAAGCCTGGCAATCGCTATGTTGGCCGGAAAACGCGTGACCGGCTTTGTGGAGTAGTACCCGCGCAGGTTGGCGTCCGACATCGCTGTCAGTTCAGCACCGGCCGGCGGCGTGACGTAGTTGCCGGCGGCACAGCCGTGCAACGTGGCTAGCGACAGAACGATGATCATTGCTCGTATGTTCACGACTTTCTTCCTTCTAATTACTCGACGGTAGTCTCGTAGCGAACGCCCTCAGGCACTGGCAGGGCCTGGTTCACGGTGACACCAAACTCGCCCTCGGTCTGGTGCGATGTATCCACAGCAACAAATGATGTGTAGTCGGACATCAGCTGGTACTCGAGCGCCGTTGTACGAATGGAGTTCTCGAGCTCGCCGTGCGGATCGGGCTGCCACGCCTGGCGATCGGCGAGGTCGGCGATGCGCAGGCGCGCCCAGATCCGCGAGATCTGTGCCTTGTCTTCACCGGCGCCAGCAGCGGACACGGTCATGGTATGGCGGTCCGCGCCGCGATATCCGGATACGCTGACGTCGTTAGCCGCCCCGAGGAACTTGCCGGTCACAACGACGGCGCGGCCGACGAACATATCGGGAATCTGAGCCGGGTAAACATCCGATACCGCCATGCCGCCCCAGTTGATTTCGAGGTCGGTCAGAGCCGGGTGACTGATGCGCCCGAAGAAATTCTTCATGATGTCCTTTGCCGAGTCCTGCGGCCCGAGGTACGCAACGGCACCACGACCTTCCTTCGCCATGCGTTCGAGCAGGTAGCGGTTAACGGATGAGCCAACGCCGAAACTGAAAATACGCGACTCACCGATGCGATCGTGCACGGCACCTATGATGTCGAGCTCATTGCCGATGTAGCCGTCTGTCATGAATGACACGAAACGCAGCCGCGATGGGTCGTGTGGAAAGTCGAGCGCCGCCTTAATGCCTTCGATCATCTGCGTGCCACCGGTGCCGTGCAGGTTGGCGAGGTAGCGTCGCGCCATACTTATGTTCTCCCGAGTCGCCGCCAGTGGTGCTGCGCCTAGCTGGGTCGAATTCTCAGAGAATCGAATAATCTGGAAGGTATCGCCTTCCTGTAAATGATCGAGCGCGACGCTCACGGCGTTCTTGGCTTGCTCCAGAGGACGACCGTTCATGGATCCTGAGCAATCGAGTACGAAGACCATTTCCATGGGCCGGCGCGCGAACGATGCATGCTCCATCGGCGGATACAACATCATCGTGAAGTAACCCTGGCCCGTCTGCGGGTCCTGATAGGCCATCAGGTTCGACTTGACCGTGTCGCCGGCAACCTGGAAGTTGAGCACGAAGTCGCGATTCGGAATGGTCGACTGTGCCGCCAGTCGCACCTGTGCTTTCGAATCACTCGATCTCGTCGCCTTGATCTGGTGCGTCGACTGGAGTTCCTCGATCACGACGCCGGCATCGATTTCGACATTGATGCTGATGTCGTGTCCGGAACGTTCGTCAGGTCTCAGGTATGGGATCGTCGCACTGTTTTCCGCTGTGCCAGTCGAACCGTGCGGGACCGGAATAATCGGATCGGAATGGCCCGGTGGGTTGTAGCGCGGTCCGACCACAGTCGGGAACACGAAAGAGTACCAGCCGTCGTTGTAGGCAAGTGTGTGGAAGTACTTGATATCGACATCGATCGATTCACCCGGCTCAATGTTGGCGACCTTCTGCTCGAAGATATTCGGCCGGTGCTGCACGAGCAGGCTCGCCTGGTAGCCCTGCGAGCGTGCTTCACGGTAGATCGCCTCGGCCTCTTCCTTTTCCCTGAGGATGCCGCGGATTTTGCGATCACCAATGATCATCAGGAATTCACTGACGGCGGACTTTTCCGGCAGTGGGAACATGTAGGTCGCCTCGATCTTGGTATCGAACGGATTGTGGAATTGCTGGCGCACGTTGACCGTGCTGATATAGCCGTCAATGCGCGCCTTGACGTCCGTGTGCTTCAGCGGCAGCGGTACTTCCTTGATTTTTCCTTCCGGAACATGAGCGAGCATCGCGCCGGTGCCGGGTGAGGTGTCCTGGTTGTCGGCCTGGCCGTCGAAAGTTGGCTTTGCGATGACCCAGAGTTCTTCATCCGACGCTAGCGGGCCGAAATCAGCCTGGGAATAATCCTTAGTCGGCGCCACCATATACAGCGACTGAGGCACGCTCTGAGCCCTACGCGAACTGGAGTGCCCAATTTTTTGCGACGTAACAACGACTTCTTCAATATCGGACTCGCCCGGCGGGATCGCCGTGCCGGCAGTCTCCATATCGGCCATTTCGGTCGAGGCGCAACCGATGACGATCATGGCGCTTATGAACAGCGTCGCCAGTATCCTGAACATCATTCCCATTTCGCGATTTGTCATTATTCACTCCCTGTGCGCACGACGTGGCTGAGGCGGGCGTCCGTGACCACCCCGTCGTGCGTCGTAGCGGTAACCAGAAAAAGATTGAAATCGGTATCGTCGTCACCGCTTAGCATGAGATGCACGGTTGCGACCCGAACCCGGCCAGACGGCAGCTCGGCAACGTCGGCCAGCGAGTAGTCGGCAACGATGATGCGGTCAGCCTCGCCGAGGCGTACGGCCTCACGGTCGTAGTAGGGAACATGCTTGAACGCTGAGCTTTCGCCTTGCTCCACGCCAACCACTTTCATCAAGCCGTCGCGATCGCTGAGTTCGAATTGCCACGCGGCAACGGGTTCGGCGCTGTCGAGGTAAATGTCGACGGCCGCAAATCGAACGTCGTGTTCGTCTGCGCTTGCAGCACCAGCCATCCAGAGGCCGACGAGGACAAGCAATGCCAGGTATTTCTTCATTACGATTCTCCCCTCGCTGCGAGAGAAACGACCTGCATCGCGAGGGCATCGATCTCGGCCTGCGCGCCCGACTCGCCAGCCCTTTCGCGTGCCAACTTCAGCACATCGGAAATGTCCGGAGGCCTTGGGCTCATGACCGGCATGGAGCTGCGCTGAAATTGAGGCTGCCCAATAACGACAGCCAGTAACACTGTCGCGGCGATAGCTGCCCAGGCGGGGCGACGCCAGGCAGGTTTGCGGTCTGCGAACTGTTCTCGGGCCATTTTCAGGACCTCACGGTCCACGCGGGCCGTGATGAGCGGCACAGCCTCGTCTGCCGACTTGAGCGCCTCAATCAGCGTGTCAGGCAGTTCCTCAAATTCGTTGTCTGTGTGTGTCACTGGGGGCTCCATACTTATTAAGCGCAGCAGAGCCCGAAAAGGTTCACGGCGAGAGGAGTTTTTTTGCCTCAGGTGATTCGCGCAGGGTCTTTATTGCGAGATGGAGTCGGGACTTGACCGTGCCCAGCGGTATATCGAGCGCGGTCGCGATGTCCTGGAGTGGCAGGTCGTCCACGAAACGCAGCATCAACACTTCACGGCGCTCGTCCGGGAGGCCGCGCAGCAGGGCCGGGATGTCCGATGGCCCGTCATTGGTCGCGGCTGGCAGGTCATCGGGCAGCACATCGTCGGAATGCGGGAAGCGGTCGGACTTGCGGCGCAGGGTCAATGCGCTGTTCCTGGCGACCGGGTACAGCAGGGATGTCAGGCTGGCCGTTAGTGTCAGCCCTGGCCCGGTTGGCGGAAACTTCCGTAACAGGTAAGTGAATGTTTCCTGCAGAACATCGAGTGCCGAGTCATTGTCGGGCACAAAGCGGAGCGCGACACGAATGACGAAATCCTTGTGGCGTATATACAAGGTCTCGAACGCGTTGGCGGCGTCACGTGCATCACCGTGATTACAGATGTCTACAAGATGTGCATCATCATTCATTCGTGACCTGATCTGCGGCC
>Ga0255052_10003700_pt1 | contig 10531 bp, 9 predicted proteins | sample JV7_2_21_MG_FD_188632 | JGI IMG/M metagenome (GOLD analysis project Ga0255052, IMG submission 188632) | Seawater microbial communities from Jervis Inlet, British Columbia, Canada - JV7_2_21 | ecosystem: Environmental > Aquatic > Marine > Inlet | place: Canada: British Columbia | collected...
AGTGTAGAGAAAGCTGTGAGAAAGAAGACGTTTGGTGTGTTGACCACGATTGACACTAAGTTGAGACCCCACAGTACAGGAATCATATATGCAGTCGGACCACCTGAGTCATCTTTTGCCCTCTATTGTATTGTCGGAGATAACTACGCAAAGGTCCGTAACATTAAGCGAAATCCCAACGTGTCTCTTGTCGTGACTTTTCCGCACTACTGGGTCCGTTTAGTACCAGCGAGTTATGCGATGTTCCGAGGAACTGCTGAGATCCTTCCTGATAATGACTCTGATGGTCGTTGGGCAATGAGTCAGTCGAGAATTGGGCGAATGAATCTGCAGACAGATACCGACGAAGAGCTAGTCTACATTAAGATGACCCCTGAACCAACTGTGTTCTGTTATGGAGTTGGTATTGGTTTAATGGAACTAAGGCGTCACCATGAAAATGCAATGTACAAAGTAACCATTCCTGAAGATCGAAGGTAGATGCTGAAGAATTCGAATCTATTATTCTTTCCAAGGGATAATTTCGTTTCCTCGACCTTCCAATATCTTCTGAACAAAATATGGATCAGCCAGCAGACCTCTTCCTATTCCAAGCATATCACATATGTTATCTTCCATGAATTTCTTTGCAAGTTTTTCACCGCGAACTTCTCCTACTCCTATCACTGGTACTTTCAAGTGTGGTTTGATTTTTTGAGCAACAGGAATACAGGAATCATATGGATAATCCTTGAGGAATTCAGGTTGTGATTCTTTATCGAAATATGGTGGAAGCCCTGGATTGTAAGTTGCATCAACAACACATGATACATGGACAGAGTCAATACCTGCTCGTTCTATGATCTTGGCAATCTCAATACCTTCATCCATTGTGATTCCATCAATGACATTCTCAAATCCATTCAGTCGGAAGATCAGAGGATAATCACCTAGCTCCTCTCGAATCATTTTGATGATGTCCACGGAGAATTTTGCCTTGTTTTCCGTTGACCCCCCATAATCATCATCTCGTCTATTTGTGTACGATGAAAGAAACGCGCTCAAGAGATAGTAATGAGCTCCGTGAAGCTCAACCCCATCAAAACCAGCTTCTTTTGCCCTACTTGTAGCATCAACAAACCACTGCTTGACATCTTCAATTTCATCAACTGTGATTGATTCTGGATTTGTATTCTTCAACACTGGTATATTCGAAGGCCCGAGGTATCTTGTCTTGCCATGACCCTTTAATCCTGAGTGATTGATTTGAATGAACGATTTTGCACCATGGGCATTTATCCCATCAGCCAGTTTTCGGAGTCCGGGTATCAACTTGTCATCATGGATTCCGATGTTCTTCGACATAATGCGCTGTTCCCAATTGATTGCAGCTGCCTCCACAATGATGAGTCCAACTTGACCCTTACTACATTCTTCATAATGCTGCATAACTGCGTCTGTGACGACTCCTTCCTCTGTAGCGAGATTTCTCACCATGGGGGCCATCACAAATCGATTCTTGACCGTAATCCCTGCAAATTCAATTGGTTCTGAAAGGTCGACCATTTTTATTTCTCTCCGTATCATATCTAAGAATCTGATTCAGTTGTTCCAGTTCTGGTTGTCATCGACTGGAAGTTTTTCTATTGCAATCAAACAGATAACAATGTGTGTACCGGTCTTTTGTTCTTTCGGAGCTCAATACATTGTTTATGATTTTTTGTGATTATCTCCGTACACGTACAATAATAACCACGACAGCAATACCCGCGAGTGCAACTCCGCCCACTAAGATATAGGGAATGTCGGGTGGAAGATCGGTCGTGTCTGTCGTGCCCGTCAAGTCCGTTGGATAGTTATTCGTAACTGCGCTAAGTATTCCATTGCTCACAAGCCAATCATATTCGTATGGGCCATCTTCATTGTCCGATGAAAAAACGACCACAATATCATGCTCCGGAATCACATAGATGAATTGGCCATCGTATCCCCTTGCTGAAAACCACCCATCATCATCGTCAATCCACCACTGATATCCATAACTGGTCTGTGGATACGGTGTTGCCGGTCCCTGATTTGACCGGTTCACCCAATCTGAAGAAACAATTTGTTGACCATCCCAAGTTCCATTATTGATGAACAGTAGACCAAATTTCGCCATGTCTCGGGGTGTTAAGGCAAGATTTGAACCACCAAAGTTAACTCCATGGGGATCAGTCAACCAGCCACGCCTTGTTATACCCAGAGGACCAAAGAGGTATTGATCTGCAAAAGCTAGTGGAGTCATCCCTGTGGTCACATTGATTATCGTTGCTAGTAGATGGGAATTGCCACTATTGTAATAGAATGTTGATCCTGGTTCGTAATCCATGGGTCTGTCAAGGATATACTGCGCCCAGTCATCTGAATCTCTCATTGCAAAGAAATCATTGTAATCTTCATAATTATCCTCATTCCATCGGAATCCCGATCTCATTCTCAATACATCTTCGAGAGTAATCGCTTCTTTCCAAACACTGAGGTTTGTGATGGTCCGGTCTGAAAAGAAATCGAGAAGCAGCTGGCTTGTGTTGTCGATGAATCCTTGGTCGATGGCTATTCCTATCAAACACGAAACAACACTTTTTGTGACAGAAAATACAATGTGTGTGTTGTTGATATCGTAGAGTTGTGGTGTGAAATACTCCTCCGCTACCAGATAACCATGTCTTACAACGAGAAGGCTTCGAATCTGTGCATCTGAGTTTCTCACATACGTATAGACCTCGCTAAGTTCTGTGGAATCCATTCCTTGCTCCTCAGGAATTGATGTTGCCCACCCATCTGTGGGCCACACCTCAACAGGTCTGTCAGCTTGAACCTGAGATGGAAGTGTAAGAAGAACAGTCGAAACAAGGATTAACGACACAGCTAGTGTGACTACCCGGCGTGCATTCATGGTTTACTATCCATTTCAATGTCAATTAAGTCTGATAATGTGCGCAATAGCTGTGCCAACCGAGAGCTTCGTTTATCAGGATGTGATTCAATAAGAAGCGTGTTTGATAATCGATGGGTGAGTTGGAAAGAAATGAAACCGATAATCGAGATAGCAAAGGATGCTGGGATTGATGAGGAATTCCTCGAAGTATATGGAGAGTACATGGCCAAGATCACTCTGAATATCAGAAAGAAGCTTGGCAAGCGGAAAGGAAAACTCATACTAGTGACAGCAACTAATCCTACACCAGCAGGAGAGGGCAAGACCACCAACTCGATAGGTTTCTCAATGGCATTCAATGCTCTAGGACACAATGCAGTTGTCACGCTCAGACAACCTTCCCTGGGTCCTGTTTTCGGAGTCAAAGGTGGTGCAGCAGGTGGAGGTAAATCTCGAGTTTTGCCTTTCGAACAGATCAATCTCATGTTTACAGGTGATTTTCCAGCAGTGTCCGCTGCAGGAAATCTCCTATCAGCTATGATTGATAATTACATTCACCATGATATACAACCTGAGTTGGATGTAAGGAGAACATACTGGCCTCGCAATGTTGACATGAATGACCGAGCTTTGAGAAAGACAATCGTCGGACTGGGTGGCCGATTTGATGGCTTTCCAAGAGAAGATCGTTTTGTCATAACTTCTGCAACTGAGGTTATGGCAATCCTAGGTCTCTCTATGGATTACAAAGATTTGAAGAACCGTCTTGGAAACATACTCATTGGACGATCAGAGCAGCTGAAAGATATGCTCGCAAGCGACATCGGGGCTGAGAAGGCAATGGCAGTAATTCTTAGAGATGCAATCAAACCAAATCTTGTTCAGACCTTAGAAGGAACCCCTGCAATAATCCACACTGGTCCGTTTGCAAACATTGCACATGGTACAAGCTCTATCATTGCCACTGATATTGCATTACGATTATTCGACTATGTTGTCATTGAGGCTGGTTTTGGTGCAGACCTCGGTGCTGAGAAGTTCTTCAATATTGCAACTCGCGCTGGGGATTTTGATGTTGATGCGTGTGTAGTCATTACGACAATTCGTGCACTCAAACATCATGGAAAAGATGACCTTGAAAGAGGATTCCCGAATCTTGAGAAACACATGGAGAACATCAATAATTTTGGTGTTCCAGCAGTTGTGGCGCTCAACCGATTCCCCGATGACACAGACGAGGAAATTGATCAACTCAGAGAATTCTGTGATGGCAAGGGTTGGAAGATGGAAGTTTCTGATGTGTTCGTTAATGGTGGTGAGGGCGGAAAAGCAGTTGTTGAAGCTGTGATTCAAGCTATCGAGAGTCGAACAACCAAGGGTATCAATTACACATACGACTTGGAGGATCCAATTAAGACTAAGATTCTGAAGGTTGCTCAACAGATATACGGGGCTGACGATGTTGATTATACCACTAGTGCTCGTGGGAGATTACGCTCTCTTGAAAAAAGAGGGTACGGAAAACTGCCCATCTGTATTGCTAAGACTCAATTCAGTCTGTCAGATACAAGGAGATTGAGAGGTCGCCCAACTGGATTTGATGTAGAAGTCAATGGTGCTGACGTGAGTAACGGTGCTGGTTTCATAGTCATCTACATGGGTGACATTCGTTTAATGCCAGGTCTCCCAGAAGAACCAGCAGCACTTGGAATGGATGTCGATGAAGAAGGCAACATTAGTGGAGTCTTCTAGGTATGTGATTCTAATGTCTGAAGAGCAGGAACTGAAACCGATATGCGAAGACCATGTCATAAAGGGACGAAGGCTATCAAATCGTCTTAGGAAAGAAGTCAAAGCTGAAGTTGAGGAACTAGTAGCGAAACATGGAGTCTCTCCCAAACTTTTGACAATCATCGTTGGTGAGGATGCTGGGTCTCAGATGTACATCAAAATGAAGCATAAAGCTTCAAACAAGGCGGGTATCCTCTCTGAACATCATGATCTTCCGGAGAGTACAAGTCAGGATGAACTATGTGATCTAATCACTAAACTCAATGAAGACAAGACTGTTCATGGAATCCTTGTTCAGTTACCCCTCCCCAAACAGATTGACGAGAAAACAATCATTAGTGCAATCGACCCCATGAAAGATGTTGATGGGTTCTCGCCTGCAAATGTGTACCGTCTCTTCTATGGGGAGGAGGATCTTAGTGCTGCCACCCCTCATGGAATTGTGACCATGTTAGACCGTATAGGGTGGGATGACCTTTCTGGAAAACACGCTGTGGTGATCAATAGGTCTAACATCGTTGGCAAACCGCTAATCATGCTTCTTCTCAACCGTAATGCAACAGTCACTGTTTGTCATTCTCGTACAAAGGAACTGTCATCCTTTACGAAACAGGCCGATGTTCTGGTTTCAGCCATTGGTAGGCGCACTAGTGATGAGGATCCATTCTTCATTACCGAGGACATGGTCAAGGAGGGTTCAGTAGTGATTGATGTGGCTACACCTCATGGTGATGTTGACTTTGAGAAGATTAAGGCAAAAGCGGTATGTGTCACTCCAGTACCAGGAGGAGTGGGACCAATGACAATTGCAATGCTTCTCAAGAATGTTGTAGCAGCCTATTCTGCCCAAATATCATGATGACCACAAGTCCTATTCGAATAATTTATCTCAAAGTTATGAAGCATCTTTATGAAATCATGCTGGAGGATAATTATTGGAGTATGATATTCGTCCCTTTGACCTGAACACAGCAAGTGATGAAGACTGGATTATGTTCTATAGATTCACATGCATTGTTACTGAGGAATTATTTCCAGATATACCATTAGAAGATTTTGAATCATACAGAGCTAGCATGATAAGCAATTTGATGTTTAATGATGTATACGCCCACGTTGTTGTGCCAAGAAATGATCCTACAGAAGTTATAGGTTGGTTACGTTGTACATTTATTAAAGAAGAAGATCCTTCATATTTTGGAAATGAAGACTTTTGTCAAATCCATCTGATCATTCTTGATGAGTACCGTCAGAAGGGAATTGCACGCAAACTCCTGGCAATAGCATATGAACATGCATTGGAGCAAAATCGAACCCAGTTTACTGGTGCTTTGTTGAATTACGCATCCAGAGAATTTCTTCGCCTAATTGGTGGGAAAGAAGCTCTTGCTATTCGGATTAGTCAACTCAATATGAACGATGTTGACTGGGAGCTCATAGAAAAATGGGTTAACGAAGGACCTTCACGGTCTCCAACATCAAGTTTGGAATTTCATCTTTCAATTCCTGAATTAGTTCTAGAGGACTATTGCAATGTCTACACAGAAGTGCTCAACCAAGCACCCCGTGATGAACTCACAACTGGTGATGAAGTGTTCACACCTGAGAAGTGGAAGAAGTTAGAAGATCATGTAAGAAAGACGGGTGGAACTTGGATTACTGCAGTAGTGAGAGAGCAAGATGGAGGCATCTCAGGGTTAACGGATATCGGTTATGAGCCATCAACACCCACAATAATAACTCAGTATCTCACAGGAGTACAAGAGAAGTATCGTGGTAGAGGATTAGGGAAGTGGTTGAAGGGAGCAATGCTATTGAAAATCCGTGATGAATACCCTGATGTGGAAGTTGTATCTACAGGAAATGCTACATCTAATGAACCAATGTTGGCTATCAATGAGAAACTGGGATTCCGTCTGAAACGAGAATCATACATGTTTCAAGTAGACCTACAAAAAGTCAAGGCCCATCTTTCCCGAGACTGAATATTATCAGTCTTATGGGCCTGCCCAAACGCTTTTGTGTGCAGACGTTCCGAGCGGGCACCGGTGAATCTTGTGAAAGTAGTTGAGTGCGTGCCCAACTTTTCAGAAGGGCGAGACAAGAAAGTCATTGATGCACTATCCGATGCCATCAAGAGTGTGGAAGGTGTCCGTCTTCTTGATGTAGAATTTGATCCGGATCATAATCGTTCAGTCTTCACATTCATTGGTGAACCCCAGCAAGTGAAGACCGCCGCTTTGAACGCTGCAGAACTTGCGGTTGAGAAAATTGACCTAACCAAACATGAGGGAGCACACCCAAGGATGGGTGCTGTTGATGTCGTACCCTTCATTCCTCTTCATGGAACAACAATCGGTGAATGCATAGAACTCTCAAAGGAGTTTGCAGAGGAGTTCTCGAAAAAATGCAATGTTCCAGTTTACCTCTATTCAAAATCTGCCACACGTGCAGATAGAGTAGATTTGCCTAACATTCGTGAGGGTGAATTTGAAGCCCTCAAGGAACAGATTGGACAAGATTCGGAAAAAGAACCTGATTATGGTCCTAACAAGATACATCCTACTGCTGGAGCTACCGCTACTGGTGCTCGGAACTTCTTAATCGCTATCAACTTCAACTTGAGCAACAACAAACCTTGAAGTCGCCAAAGTCTGTGCAGATGCAGTACGAGGTACAACTGGTGGTTTCGTCAATGTACAGGGTATCGGTCTAGATCTACCCGCAAAGAATTGTGTACAGGTATCTCTTAACCTGACCCATCCCAAACGAACGAAGATTCACCAGGTATTAGAGGTAGTTCGCAACGAAGCCCGCCGTTTTGGGGCGACAGTTATTGAAACTGAGATTGTAGGGATGGTTCCACTCTTTGCTCTTATTGATGCACTCCAGTACTACATCCAACCAGAGAAGCTAGATGAATCAATGATTCTCGACCTTTACTATCTGGGTGGCGGCTCTGATCCCACAAAGAAGGACTTCACCGAGATGTCAATGATTGAATTCGGTAACCAGATACGTCGAGCTCGTGCAACTCCTGGTGGTGGTAGTGTAGCTGCTGCGCTTGGATCATTTGGTGCAGGACTTGTGTGCATGGTTACTGGTCTATCACTCTCAGGTCGTAAGTTCGCAGGAATCAAAGAGGAGATGCTAGAGCATCGTCATGCTTGTGAGCTTCACAGGGGAGTTCTCATGGACCTCGTTGTAGCTGACTCCAAAGCATTTGATGATGTAATGGCGACAATGAAGTTGCCAGAAGATACCGCTGCTGATAAGAAGAAGAAAGAAGCAGCTACTCAGAAAGCAACAATTGAGGCTGCGAAGATCCCATTGAGCACAATGCAACACTCCTTTGATGCTCTGACGCATGCAAAAGTAGCAGCACAGAGAGGCAACATCAATACAATCACTGACGCAGGAGTTGCTGCTCATGCACTGATGGCCGCAATGGAAGGAGCAGCTCTCAACGTACGTATCAATCTTGACAGTATTTCTGACAAGTCCTTTGTCAACGATGCCTCGAACACAGTAGAGAAGATTCTCTCTGAAGGTGGTAAGCTGAAAGAAGAAGTTCTCGAGATTGTCGAAGCTCGCATGAAAGAATTAGCTGAGAGTAGCTAAAACACTACTTGATTTTCGTGAGGGACGCGCCCTTGCCTACTTTAACGATATATGCTGTACCCCCAGCAAGCTGAATTGCTGAGGCTACTTCTTTCTCCCATCCTGAAGCGTAGGCCATCATAGATCCACCGCCGCCACTCCCATTAATCTTACACCCGAGAGCCCCAGCTCCTCTAGCTGCCTTAATCATCATCTCAATCTTCGGGGTTGATCTGTTGAAGTCATCTCTAAGTATCTGATGATGTTCCTGCAGCATCTCTCCAAAAGCTAATGAGTCAGGTTTGTTTTCTGAAAGCAGCTCCAGAGATCTTTTTGTAAGGTCTCTATTTCGTAGTGTTGCCTCAGCCATAGTACTTTCCTTGCTCGGTTTCCTTCGAGTCAATTCGTAAACCACATTAGCTGGAGTTTTTCTGTGGTCAAAAGAAGTGATTTTCCTCCGAATCGCCTCATATTCATTTTCTACAGTAGTCTTGATGTATCGAAGGTCTCCGACTGTGTCCTTTTTCTTTTCACCAGAATCACCGATGACAATCGAATCGAGTTCTGCTGGAAGCTTGGTGACCTTCTTACTCTCCATATCAACATGGATTATTCCTCCAACCGCTGAAGCGTAGTGATCCATAGTTCCTCCGCTCTCACCAAACTCACTAACCTCTGCATCGTAAGCGGTCAATGCAACTTCTTCTTCGGACAGCTTCTTTCCAGCCATCTCTGCTATTGCCATTACCACTCCGACAGTCAATGCTGAAGAACTAGATAATCCCGCGGCTATTGGAATATTCCCACTCACTTTCAGATTCCATCCGTGCGTTGGTTCATACTCCTTTCTACGCATCACATTGAATGAGCTTCTGACGTAGTCCCTATTGCTATGATATTCTATGTCCGAATCTAGAGTGAATTCATCCCTATCACCCAAGTCACTATAGTCAATGTGAATCACATTGTCATCCCGTGGAGTTGCGACTATCTCAATTGCCATGTCAATGGCTGCAGCTATAACGTCTAAACCTAAGTAATCGCTATGTTCCCCAAACAGACAGACCCTTCCCGGAGCTCTTGCCATAAATCCCCTCAATCAGACACCGCCACGAGAAAGTTCTTCTTTGACAAACTCCTCTCGACCATTATCATCCACGGTTCTGACAAACTCATTGAGTTCGGCAACCATCTCAGAGAGCCCACGAATATCTCGCACATAGTCCTCTGTTGGTTCTTTCTTGTCATCAGAACTAAGAATCGCTGCCGATGCAGCTTCTGCACTTTCAACTGCTAACCTGATTCCTTCTCCAGACAATGGATTACAAAGACCTGCGGCATCTCCTACCAATAGTGCGTTTCCCTCACCTGGGATGAAATATCCAAAAGGAATTGACCACACTTCTTTCTTGATTAGTTGTTTAGGTGAAAAGGAGAACTCTTTCTCCAACCAGATGCGAAACCTATCCAGCAGCTCCGCGACATTAGGTTCTTGCTGAGGAACCGCTCCCAGACCAATAATCAATGAATCCCCTTTAGGGATCAGATACCCATAGGAGATTGATACATCTCCCCGGAAGAAACCGTAGAAACAATCCTCAAAATCACCAGAAGCGTTCCAATGTTCTTGTTCAACAATCATCTTTGGCGTTGATGGGGTGTTGAAGAGTCTATCTCGAACAGTAGACCTCACACCGTCAGCACCAACTATGTAGTCTGCACGGACTATTGACTCTCCTCCCTTTGCGTCAACTACGACCTTGTACTGGTCAGTCTTTATGACATCGATGCATTGTGAATCATGTTTCACTACAACTCCAGAGTCCTCGGCCAGATCACGTAGCCATTGGTCGAATGGTCCCCGATCGATGTTGTGAATTGAATAGTTCTTGACTCTGCCGCTGTTTTCTCTCCCACTTGGAGGAACATAGTACAACCCGAGTTCAGTTGGGTCTGCCCTAGCCTCATCAGGAATAGATTCTCCTACTATGTCTTCAATTGTGTCTGGTGCAACAAGTGGCAGAACTCCACCACAAGGTTTGTCCCGATCTCGAGAACCCTTCTCAACTAGGAGGACCTTCTTTCCGGCTGAGGCACAACAGATTGCTGTTGCTGAACCTGCAGGTCCGCCACCAACAACAATCACATCATAGTCTCTATTCGACATCAATACCCGCCTTCAGGGTTTTCCTGTCCCACATGGTCTGAATGATGTGTAATAGAAGATCATTCTTAAGAACT
>Ga0255052_10003701_pt1 | contig 10531 bp, 7 predicted proteins | sample JV7_2_21_MG_FD_188632 | JGI IMG/M metagenome (GOLD analysis project Ga0255052, IMG submission 188632) | Seawater microbial communities from Jervis Inlet, British Columbia, Canada - JV7_2_21 | ecosystem: Environmental > Aquatic > Marine > Inlet | place: Canada: British Columbia | collected...
CGGCGCCATCAACCAGCCGCCAGCTTTTACAATTTCGACCATATAGCCTGACTCTGAGGAAAATCGGAATATACAGTGACCCGCTCAAAAATTCTCCCGTAATCATTGCATTTTCGACTGATCCGAAAGCCGGTCGTGCCAATAGCGGCGGCCCTGCCGCCGCTGCTGCCGCAGCGCGCTCGTCGAACCATCGCTGCAGAATCTCTGACTGATGGCACCGGACTCCGCCGTGTTCAATACGCGCGCTCCCGCCGCCCGCCAGCGCTTCACGACTTCCGGCTTGGGAAACCCCCAGCGGTTGCCGTACCCGGCCGATACCACCGCGGTCTGCGGTCGCAACGCACGCACGAAGCCCGCTCCCGATGAGGTCTTGCTGCCATGGTGCGGCACAACCACCAGGGTGGCGCGCTGCAGCTCGTGCCGCTGCAGCAAGCGGTTTTCCACCGGCGCCTCTATGTCACCGGCCAGCAGCACGCTGTAAGGACCGGTCCGAATTTGCAGCACACAAGACGCATTATTGCCATCCCAGACTTCCGCAGTCTGCGGATGCAAGACACGAAACGACACCGCATCCCAGCGCCATGCACTCCCCGCGATGCACGGCGCCTGCGCCAACGCCGGTTGCGGCAGCGGTTCACCGACCAGGCTACCGGAAAAGTCGAATTCACGCAGCAATGGCAGAACCCCGCCGGCATGATCCAGATCGGCATGACTGACGACAAGCAGGTCAGGCTGCCTGACGCCAAGGCGTTTCAGGAACGGGATCAGCACCAGCTCCGCGGCGGTACTGCCGCTGCGGAAGGCTGGCCCGGTGTCATAAATCAGGGTCTTGCTGTGGAGCTGCAGGACGGCAGCGAGACCCTGACCGACGTCCAGAATATGCACGTCGACACAACCCACCGGTGGTGCGGCAGGCTGATGCAATACGCTCGCCAGCAACGCGACCCATGCCAGCTTGCGGCCAGGCCAGCCGGGCGGGACAACGGCATAGATAGCAGGAAGTGCGGCAACCAGTAGCATGGACCCGCTCATGGCGGCAAACTCGATTTTTGCGAAGGGCATCTCTGCCGCGCGATCAACAACCCACAGCACGGCCAGCACGGTAGCGTGTGCAAACTGCAATAACACGTCGCCAGCGAATCGCAGCGGACCATCGAGCAGCATGCCGAGTAGCGACGAGGGCACGGTTAATAGATTGAAGATCGGCAACACCAGCAGGTTCACCGGCGGTCCCAACCATGCGGCCCGGTCAAACAGGAACACGGTCAATGGAAACAAGCCGCACAGAAGCGTGAGCTGCAGGCTGCCGAGCCGGAAAATTCCCTGGCAAAGGGCATTGACGACACGTACTCGGCAAACCGACGTTGTAAGTTGCAGTTGACGGCTGAACCAGAGCAGCAACAGCACCGCCGCGAAGGACAGCTTGAATCCCGGTGCGTGGATCGACAACGGGTCGGTCAGCAACACCACAAGTGCACAAACCGCAATCAACCTCGCGGCCGGCAACTGCCGCCGTGCCAGCACCGCAGTCGCGGCCAGGCACGCCATCAGGAATGCACGCCGTGCCGGCACTGCGAAACCGGACACGGCGGCATACAGCGTCGCTGCCACGATAGCCGCAACGATTGCGGGATCGCGGACGTTGGTCCCGATTCTGGCCGCGGACAATAACGCCCAGACGAGCAGGTAGACGCCGCCCGCCGCGAGGCCTATATGCATACCTGAAATTGCCATCAAATGACTGGTGCCGGTAACGGCGTAGCGATCCCATTGCTGGCGGCTTATATCCTGTCGTGCACCGACAGCGACAGCCTGCAACACGGCTGTAGCATTATCCGCCGGTAACAACGACGCCAGCCTGGCGGCGAAGTTGCGGCGATACCGCGGTATCGGCGCGGCTTGCTGCGATGCAAGCTGGCGATTGTCAGCGCCATTGACGACGTACCCCGTCGCGCCGATGCCCTGTCTGAACAACCAGCCCTCGTAGTCGAATCCGGACGGATTGGCGAACCCGCGCGGCCGTCGCAGCCTGACCTCGAGGTGCCAGATCTCCCCAAGCTGCGGAGAGTGTGGCGGATCGTACCAGCTCAGCCGTATACGTCGCGGCAGCCAGTCATCGTTCTCCGGTGAGACCAGCAGTCTTAGCAGGCGCCCGCTCTGCACCGGAAACGCAGTCACTCGTGCCTCGATGCTGAGTGTTTTGCCCTGTTTCTCCTGCGGCAGCCGCTCGTCGATCGCGTTCGCGGCAGCCAGCCAGGAAGCACAAAAGCCAAGCAGCAGGAATCCCGCCAGCCTGGAGCAACGCAGGCCAAGGCACAGCAACAATATCGGCAAGACCGCAATCAGCAACCAGATCGGCGGCAGGTGCTGGAAAAGATTCAGTGCATAGGCGCCTGCCACGGCGACCGCACAGTATCGACCCATGTTCGGCTTCCCTGCCGTTTATCGCTATGATGCCTCACTAACCCGCAGGCCGCTCATTAAGAATAAAAGCGGAAACAGTTGCACATGCCAAGGCGATTTTTTCGAAAATTTGCGCTGAAACGCGAGCGGTTCAGGGGTCGGTGGTACCTGTCCCCGTTCGATCATCTGTTACATGACCCGAATCTCTGGGGCATTCGGCGCCGCAGCGTCGTGCCGGCTTTTGCGCTGGGGCTGTTCATCGCGTACCTGCCATTTCCCGGGCATACCCTGATGGCAGCGCTTCTGGCACTCGCGCTGCGGATCAATATCCCGATTGCGGCGCTGTCGACATTCGCAAGCAACCCCCTGACCATGGGGCCAATGTATTACCTGGCATATCAGCTCGGCCTGGGACTTCTCGGCCGGAATCCACAGCCGCTTGAAATCGAGCTGTCACTCAGCTGGATTACCGAGAAATTTGTGACTATCTGGCAGCCGCTGCTGCTCGGCTGTGTGTTGCTCGGCGCGCTGCTGGCTTTTATCGGCTACGCAGCGTTGGACCTGCTGTGGCGGGCATCGATCGCCGAATACCTGGCTGCGAAGCGCCTGCGCAGGAAATGATCGAACCGTCAGCCGCTCCGATTATTGCCGCAACCTGCCATCTTCCAACAGCAGCACCCGATCCATCTGACCCGCAATGGATCGATCGTGGGTAACGATCACCAGGCTGGTCTGCAACTCACGGTTCAGCTCCAGCATCAATTGCAGCACGTGCTGTCCGTTGCCGGCGTCGAGGTTGCCGGTCGGTTCATCGGCCAGTACCAGTTGCGGTCGCGTGATCAGGGCCCTGGCGACGGCTGCGCGTTGACGTTCGCCACCTGAAAGTTCGCCTGGCTTGTGAGCGAGTCTCTGCCCGAGACCCACCCGATCCAGCAACGCCCGGGCCTGCTCCATGGCCTCGTCTTTGCGGGTACGCCGAATCAGCAGCGGCATGGCGACATTCTCCTGCGCCGTAAATTCCGGCAACAAGTGATGAAACTGGTACACAAAACCGAGATAGCGATTGCGCAATTCGCCTTTCTTGGCTTCGTCGATGTGTACCATCGAATGACCGCCAACCAGTACTTCACCAGCCGTCGGATCATCCAGTCCGCCCATAATCTGCAACAGCGTGGTTTTACCGGAGCCTGAGTTGCCAACGATGGCGAGCCGCTCCGCGGCCTCTACCTGCAGGTCGATCCCACTCAGAACTTCGAGGGTCGAGTCACCCTCGAGGAAACGCCGCACCACACCACGACAGACAAGCACAGGACTCGGCTCCGGGCTAGTCATAGCGCAGCGCCTCCGCGGGCAGTGTGCGCGCACCGCGCCACGCCGGATACAAGGTTGACAGCACAGCCAGGACCAGCGCGATCGAACATACCCGTAGTACATCCATGGCTCTTAACTCGGCGGGAAGGTCGCTGATGAAATAGACATCGGCAGCCAGGAATTTGATGCCGAAACTGGCCTCCAGGAATCCCACAATGCTCTCCAGGTTCAAGGTCACTACGACCCCGAGCAACATCCCGGCCAGCGTGCCCGTGATGCCGATGATGCTGCCTTGTGTAACAAATATCTGCAGAATGCTCGAAGGCCGCGCACCGGCCGTGCGCAGAATCGCAATATCCGCCTGCTTGTCCTTCACCACCATGACCAGCGTTGACACAATATTGAACGCGGCGACGGCAACTACCATCAGCAGGATGACGAACAGGATTGACTTGGTGATCTGAATCGAGCGAAAGAAATTGACGTGGCGCCTGGTCCAGTCGCTTACTAACACGCCGCCCCCTGCGTCCATCGCAACTTCCCGCACGATCGACGCCGCGGAGTAGATTTCGGTGACTGCGAGGCGGATGCCACTGGCGGTATCCCGCATCCGGTACAGCTTCTGTGCGTCCTGCAGGTTGATGAACGCCAGGCGGCGATCGAACTCGTACATCCCGACACGATACAAACCGGCAACGGTAAAGCGTTTGTTGCGAGGAACGACACCAGCCGGTGTGACGATGCCTTCGGCGAGCGTCACCGTTACCTTGTCGCCCGGCACGACGCCCAGAGCCTCAGCCAGTTCCGACCCGAGCAGAATCCTGAAGCTCCCGGGCCGCAAATCGTCCAGCGCTCCGGCGGTGATTGCCGCGCCGATTCCGGATACCTGCTCCTCGAGTTGCGGTTCGATGCCGCGCAACTCGGCGCCGCTCAGCTGGTCGCCCGCCACCAGCAATGCCTGGCCGTCGACGTACGGTGCTGCCGCGCTGACACGAGCATTGCCGAGCGCCTGATCCACGCGCGCTGACCAATTCTCGAGTCGGCCCCGGGGATCCTCGATGCTCGCATGCGCCGACATCGCTAGCAAACGGTTTTGCAGTTCCCGCTCGAATCCGTTCACGACCGACAGAACAATAATCAGGACAGCAACTGCGATGGCGATACCCAACATCGAAATCGCGGATATCAGCGATACAAAGCTGTTGCCACTACGGGAACGTACGTAGCGCCGGCCGACCCAGGTCTCGAACCAGTACCGCATCTGCCTACTCATAGCGCAAGGCAACTGCGGGATTGACGTGGGCGGCGCGGCGGGCCGGATAAAGGGTTGCGAGCGACGTCAGCAGGAACGCAGCGATGGCGATAATCGTTACATCGGCCGATTCCAGCACCGATGGGATCGCGGTGACGTAATAGACATCTCCGGGCATGATCTGAAAACCGAAGAATTGCTCTAACGCCGGCGCCAGAGTCGGCACATTGATCGCCAGTACCACGCCGAGCAGGACGCCGAGGAAGACCCCAAGCCAGCCGATGGCCGCACCCTGGATAAAGAACACCCGCACCACATCGTTCGGACCCATGCCCAGTGTCCGCAAAATTGCGATGTCGGTGGTCTTGTCGGTCACGACCATGACCAGGCTGGCAACAATATTGAACGCTGCAACCCCGATGATCAGGGACAAAATGAACGACATCATGGCTTTTTCGAGACGAATCGCCCTGAAGTAGCTGGCGTTCTCAATCGTCCAGTCGCTGCTCCGGTAATTCCTGCCGAGACCGGCAAGCAGGGACGCAGATATTTGCGGCGCCCGCAGGACATCATCACCCAGAAAACGTACGCCGTTCACGGCATCGCCCAACGACAACATGCGCGCAGCATCAACGACATGCAGCAGCGCCAGTGACGCATCGTGATCCTGCACGCCGGCCTCGAATACGCCGCGCAGCACAAATCGCTCCATTACCGGCTCCAGCGTTCCGTCCCCGGCTGCTCGTGGAACGAGCAACACGACACCGTCGCCAATACGGACGCCGAGATCGAGCGCCAGGATGCGTCCCAGCACGATGCTTTTCATGCCGGGCTGCAGGACATCGAGGCCGCCTTCCAGGAAATTGATGGTATGTCCTGATACCGCCTGCTCGTACTCCGGCAGGACACCATTGACGAACACGCCTTTAAGCAGCCTGCCACTTCGTATCATCCCCTCCATCTGCACGTAGGGAGCGGCTGCCACCACACCCGGATGATCGCGGACTTGCGTTTGCAACGACTGCCAGTCGGCCACCGTGCCATCCTGACCGGTGACGTAGCCATGCGCCGTCATGCTGAGCAGGCGATCCCGCAATTCTGCCTCGAAACCGTTCATGACCGAAAGGATGACAATCAGGGCGGCGACGCCCAGGGCCACGCCGGCCAGCGATATCAGGGTAATGAAGGAGACGAACCTGGTGCGCCGTTTAGCCCGCAGGTAGCGCAGGCCGACGAAGAGTTCTACCGGATTGACCATCCGGCGCATTAAACCACATATGCCGGCTGCGTTGCGGTTTGCGCCAGAGGGCGTCTACGGGCCGGTCCCGCGGGCAAACCGTGACGGCGGTCACATTTCTACGGAAGTCGCCGCTGGTCGTCGCGACCGGAGTCCCGCGAGGCGATCGCAATAGTGAGAACCAGGTCAGGGTGCGGGCTAGCTGCTAAGTGTAAAAATCCCGACGAATCAAGTGTTTTTTGACTCGGTGGCCGATGCTATAGTCGCCGGGTAAATACCTGGAGAAGCTCCGATGTCCAAGCTCATCGCATCCGTTCTTGTAGCTCTCGCCTGCGGCTTCGCAGGTCTCGTCAGCGCCGAAACGCTGCAGACGGGGGGCAGCGAAAATGCTGCGATATTCGAGCAACCCGGCAAACCGACCCGGGGCATGACGCAGGCTCGGGTCGAACGGGATTTCGGCAGCCCCAGCAGCAAGGAAGTGCCGGTCGGCGAGCCGCCGATTACGCGCTGGGAATACCCGGAATTCGTTGTGTTTTTCGAATACGACCGCGTTATTCACGCCGTCACCAAGCGCTGATTTCCTGATCCGACCAATTTAGTGCCGCCTGCGCGGACGCGCGCGTCTGTGCGATAATCGCTGGCCGTTTTCCCCCGTGACAATCCGTGGCCCGCAAAACACTCCTTGCTCCCTCTTCGCTGCCAGAAAGCGCACAGCCGATTTCGCTGGGCGGGCTACTCGGCGCCAGTGTTTCGCTGCTTGCGGCAGAACTGGCAGCGTCATTGCGACGGCCATTACTGCTCATTGCGAGAGAGCCGCGGCACGCCGATCAGCTGGAAGCCGAGATCCGCTATTTCGCCGCATCCGATCTGCCGGTCGTGCATTTCGTGGAATGGGAAACCCTGCCGTATGACAGCTTTTCACCCCACCAGGACATCATTTCGCAACGTTTGTCCGTGCTATCCGCATTACCGACTCTCGAACACGGCATCACCATCGTTTCCGCACCGTCGCTGTTGCAAAAACTTCCGCCTGTCGACTATGTTGCTGCACGCTCACTCTGCCTGTCGCAAGGTCAAACCATTGAGCGTCAGCAATTTATCGACGCACTGTCGGCCGCGGGTTACCTGCGTGTGCCACAGGCGCAGGAGCACGGCGAATACGCGGTACGCGGTTCATTGCTGGACGTCTTCCCGATGGGGTCGAATGCCCCGTTGCGCATAGACTTCTTCGACGATGAAGTTGAAAGCCTACGCTGGTTTGATGCCGAAACCCAGATATCCGGCAAGACGCTGTCTTCGATTCGCATATTGCCGGCCAGGGAAATTCCGCTGGATGCTGACGACGTGCGGCAATTCAGACAACGCTACCGCGAGAGATTCGAAGGTCAGCCATCGCGTTCCAGGGTATATCGGGAGGTATCCGAGGGCATTGCGCACGGTGGCATCGAATATTACCTGCCGCTGTTTTTTGACTCGACTGCGACACTTCTCGACTACTTGCCAGCGGCTACGGTAGTGCTGGCCCCACTGGATGTACGCCCGACACTGCAGCAGAGCTGGGAGGAGATTCGGGAACGCTACGAACTGTGCAGCCTCGACCCGGCCCGCCCGATTCTCGAACCCGCGGAGAGCTTCAATGACCCGCTTGCTATCGGTCAACAACTCGATAGCTTCCGCTGCTTTCGCTACAGCACGCATAAACTAAAGCACGAGGGCGCCGGGTTGAACCTGCCAGCGCGTAAGCCGCCGGCGCTCAGGTTCGAGGCCAAATATGATGATGCGGCCGCCGCCCTGATGAGATTTATGAACGAATTCGACGGACGGGTGCTATTTTGCGCCGATTCGCCAGGCCGGCGCGAGCATATTCTTGAATTACTGAGCGGGCGCGGCCTGGACATCGGCCGGATCGATAGCTGGTCTGCGTTTCTACACAGCGAGTTGCGGGCAGGCGTATCCATTGCGCCGGTCGAAGATGGCGTAGTACTGCCGGACGCCGGTATCGCTATCATCAGCGAACAGCAATTGTTCGGCGAGAAGCCGCGGCAGCGCAATCGCCGCCGGCGCGCCGAACGCGATCCGGAAACCATAATCCGGGCCTTGAATGATCTGCAGGAAGGCTCGCCCGTGGTCCATGCAGAATACGGTGTCGGCCGTTATCTCGGGCTGACGACAGTGGCAACAGCGGGCGCCGCTGGGGAATTCCTGGCGTTGGAATATGCGGACGGTGACAAGTTGTATGTGCCGGTGCATGCGCTGGACCTGATTTCCCGCTATACCGGCGCCTCGCCGGACCACGCCCCGCTGCACCGGCTGGGGAGCGATCAGTGGGCCAGGGCCAAACGACGTGCGATCCGAAAAATTCGCGATGTCGCAGCAGAGCTGCTGGACGTGTATGCGCGCCGTGCCGCCCGGCCGGGTCACCGTTTCAACTGGCCGGAAGCCGACTACCGGGCCTTCGAAGACGGTTTTCCGTTCGAACCCACGGACGATCAGACGCGCACCGTAGTGGAGGTGCTTGCCGATCTTGCCTCCGACCGGCCGATGGACCGATTGGTTTGCGGCGATGTCGGATTCGGCAAGACGGAAGTGGCGTTGCGGGCGAGTTTCGCAGCCGTGATGGGCGGTAAACAAGTTGCGATCCTGGTTCCGACGACACTTCTGGCCCAACAGCACGGGCAAACTTTTCAGGACCGGTTTGCGGACTGGCCGGTGCGCATCGAAGTCCTGTCGCGCTTCCGGACCAGGCAGGAACTGCAGCAGATCGTGGCGGGACTCCGGAGTGGCACGATCGATATCGTCATCGGCACCCACAAATTACTGCAACATACGAAGGACCTGCGCGATGTCGGCCTGGTCATCGTCGACGAAGAACATCGCTTCGGCGTGCGCCACAAGGAAGCCATCAAAACGTTACGCAGCGAAATCGACGTGCTGACGCTGACGGCGACGCCAATCCCGAGGACGCTGAATATGGCGTTGGGAGGCCTGCGCGAGATGTCGATGATCACAACGCCCCCCGCGGAGCGTCTTGCGGTCCGGACTTTTGTCAGTGAATGGAATGATGTCGTTATCCGCGAGGCTTGCCTGCGGGAAATCAAGCGCGGCGGTCAGGTCTACTTCATTCACAATCGGGTCCAGGATATCGATCGAATCGGAGAGCGGCTGAAAGAGCTGGTTCCGGAGGCCAGCATCCGTATCGGCCACGGCCAGATGCCGGAGCGCGAACTCGAGCAGGTCATGCTGGACTTTTATCATCGCCGCTTCAATGTGCTGTTGTGCACGACAATCGTTGAAAGCGGCATCGATGTCCCCACCGCCAACACGATCGTTATCAATCGGGCCGACCGCTTTGGACTCGCGCAATTACATCAGCTGCGCGGGCGCGTCGGCCGCTCGCATCATCGTGCGTACGCCTACCTCATGGCACCGCCGCGCGCAGCCATGACGACAGACGCGATCAAGCGGCTGGAAGCCATCGATTCGCTGGAAGACCTTGGATCCGGATTTACGCTGGCGACGCACGATCTCGAGATTCGAGGCGCGGGAGAATTACTGGGTGACACCCAGAGCGGTCAGATCCAGGAGATCGGCTTTTCCCTTTATACCGAATTGCTGGGGAGGGCTGTTGAATCGCTGCGCAGTGGCACCGAGCCCGATCTCGAGCTGCCACTGAATGCCGGCGTGGACATCAATCTGCATCTGCCGGCGTTGTTGCCGGAAGATTATGTGCCCGATGTTCATCTGCGACTGATGTTATACAAGCGCATTGCCAGCGCCTCGTCCAGCGACGAACTCCGTGATCTGCAGGTGGAATTGATCGACCGCTTCGGCTTATTGCCGGAATCCGCCAGGAACCTGATGCACATCGCTGCCCTCAAACTGGATGCGGTGGTGCTCGGCATCGAAAAGATCGATGCGGCGGATGCAGGCGGCTACTTGATTTTCGGCACTGAGGCCCGGGTCGATCCCCTGCGGCTGGTCAATTTGGTGCAGAATGACGGCCACAGATATCGAATGCAGGGCGCACATCGATTACAGTTCCGCATGCAGATGGCCGAGGCAGCCGACAGATTTACCAAGGTCGCGGCCCTGCTGAACGAACTTGCGCCGTCTGAGGATACCGGCCAGGCGATGACAGGATAGATGACATGTTAGTGACAGAGACGGCCAAACGTGGCTGCGACCTGTTCGCCGGGTGCCTGGCAGTACTGTTCCTGTGCGGCGCAGCCGGCGCCCAGGAAAGCGAATTGCCGGCGGATGCGGACGCGCTCGGAGAAGAAGTCGAAGAAATCCGCTACTACACGGTAGAGCTGATAATTTTCGAATAC
>Ga0255052_10003702_pt1 | contig 10529 bp, 11 predicted proteins | sample JV7_2_21_MG_FD_188632 | JGI IMG/M metagenome (GOLD analysis project Ga0255052, IMG submission 188632) | Seawater microbial communities from Jervis Inlet, British Columbia, Canada - JV7_2_21 | ecosystem: Environmental > Aquatic > Marine > Inlet | place: Canada: British Columbia | collected...
ATTCGAACGAAAAAATGGGTAAACGATTCGCCCGCTGGGGCAGGCTCCTGCAGGACACCTGGCCACCTTACCGGAGTTAGATAAGAGATCATGTACAAGGTTCTTACATTGAATAACATCGCGGTCGAAGGATTGCGCCATTTCCCCCGCGAGCGCTACGAGGTTGCGTCGGAGATCGCGCATCCGGATGCCATCATCCTGCGCTCGTACAATATGCACGATATGGAATTACCCGAGACTCTGGTCGCGGTTGGCAGGGCGGGCGCCGGAACGAACAATATTCCAATTGAGGTGATGAATGCCCGCGGAATTCCTGTATTTAATGCGCCAGGCGCCAATGCAAACGCTGTCAAAGAACTGGCCATTGCAGGCCTGTTAATAGCAGCGCGAAATCTTTGCGATGCGCGTGAACATGTCAATGGGCTAAGAGAAGCCGGTGATGGACTCAGTGAAGCGGTCGAGGCGGGCAAGAGGCAGTTCGTCGGTTTTGAATTGCCAGGTAAGACACTTGGCGTTATTGGACTCGGCGCGGTCGGCGTAGAGGTTGCCAACGCAGCGCTGGCGCTGGGAATGAGTGTTGTTGGATTTGACCCCAAGATCACGGTGCGTAGCGCCTGGCAGTTGTCATCAGGTGTCGTGCATGCGGAAACGCTGGATCAGTTGTTCCAGAAAGCCGATGCAGTGACTCTGCATGTTCCACTCATCGAAGAGACGCGCCATCTTGTGAATCGTGATCGACTGGCCCTGATGAATGATGGGAGTGTGATCATCAACTTTGCCCGTGGTGGTGTCGTCGATGATGCGGCTGCGATAGCAGCGCTGAACAGTGGCAAGCTACATGCCTACGTGTCCGATTTTCCGACTCCTGAACTGATTGCTCACCCAAAGGTCGTGGCATTGCCTCACCTTGGCGCTTCCACGGCGGAGGCTGAGGAAAACTGCGCGATCATGGTGGCCGAAAACGTCAAGGACTATGTCGAAAATGGGAATATTCAATTCTCGGTGAACTTTCCGCACGCTCGTTTGCCGCGACTTGACGCCTGGCGGATCACCGTGGCGAACGCGAACGTGCCGAATATGGTCGGCCAGATTTCAACCTGTCTGGCGCAAGCGGGGCTTAATATTGAAGACCTCCTGAATAAGTCGATTGGAGAGCTTGCCTACACCATTGTGGACGTTAACGGCCCGGTCACAGATGAGACGATGGCCGAGCTGACTGGCATCGATGGCGTGCTGACGTTGCGAAATCTCGGCAAGCCTGTAACCTGAACGTCTTCATGCGGTTACGCGCGGCGTGTGACCGAATCTGCAAGCAGGGAACAGGACCGAGTGCCGATGGCTGATGGGGACAAAAATAGCGATTCGCCCGAACTCGCTGAAATTCGCAAGCGAATTAACGAAGTTGATGAGCAGATTCAGGGTCTGATCAACGAGCGTGCGCGTTTTGCCCAACAAGTTGGAGTTGCAAAAGGCAACCTGACGTCCGCGGTTGATTACTACCGGCCCGAACGAGAGGCCGAGATTCTGCGCAACATTGTGGAACGCAATGAGGGGCCATTGCGCGACGAGGAAATACTGCGCCTGTTTCGCGAGATCATGTCAGCATGCCTGGCCCAGCAAGAACCACTAAAAATCGGATTTCTGGGGCCTGAAGGCACTTTTACGCAAACTGCAGTGTTCAAACACTTTGGTCACTCGGTGCGGGCATTGCCATTCCACACAATTGACGAGGTGTTCCAGGAAGTGGAGAGCGGTATTGCAGATTTCGGCGTTGTACCGATTGAAAACTCGACCGAGGGCTCGGTAAATAACACTCTCGATATGTTCCTGACGTCGCCCCTGAAGATCTCAGGCGAAATTGAATTGCGCATCGAGCAGCATTTGCTGGGCCGCGTGACCGGACTGGAAAATATCGAGCGCATCTGTGCTCACGAACAGTCATTGGCGCAATGCCGAGCGTGGCTGCGTGAATATCTGCCGCATGTCGAATTGATCGGCATGTCGAGCAATGCAGCCGGCGCACGCCGGGCCCGCGATGAAGACGGCACTGCCGCAATCGGCCCGGATGTCGCTGCTGACGTTTACGATCTCAAGATTCTGGTCGATAGCATCGAAGATCGATCGGATAATTCAACTCGATTCCTTGTCGTTGGCCGCGAATTGCTGGCGCCCAGCGGCAACGATAAGACAACGTTGCTGATATCGACCGGCGACACCGCCGGTGGAGCGGGAGTACTGCATAAATTGCTGTTACCGCTGGCTGATCACGAGGTTGTCATGACTTTTATAGAATCGCGTCCATCCCGGCGCATGAACTGGGACTACGTGTTCTTTATCGATATCGAGGGACACGCAAACGAGCAACCGGTATCGGACGCGCTGGCTGTACTTGAGAAAGAAAGCTCGTTGTTCCGCGTACTGGGCGCTTACCCAAAAGCGGTCGGCTAAGCGCGCGGCGCAAGGCAGCCAATGCACTTCACCGTCAACCCTTCCGCCGTCACCGACGCGACGGTATCTGTGCCAGGTGACAAGTCGATTTCACATCGTGCTCTGATGCTTGGCAGCATAGCGGACGGCAGCACGGACATCAGCGGATTCCTGGCGGGTGAGGACTGTCTAGCAACGCTGGCCGCAATGTCTGCAATGGGAATACGAATCGAACGACCGAGCGCGACCGACGTAGTGATCCACGGTGCTGGACTGCGTGGCTTCCGAAAACCAGATGGGCCCCTGGACTTGGGCAACTCAGGAACTGCCATGCGCCTGATGGCTGGCTTGCTGTCTGGCCAGCAATTTTCGTCAACGCTGACCGGTGACGATTCGCTAATGAGCCGACCCATGCAACGAGTGATATCACCACTCACTGAAATGGGCGCCAGAATTGAAAGTCACGATGGCAGTCCGCCGTTGATTGTGCGGGGGCAATCGTCACTACAGGCGATTGACTATGCACTGCCTGTTGCGAGTGCACAGGTCAAGTCCGCAATCCTACTCGCAGGCCTGTACGCAAACGGGACGACCAAAATAGTCGAGCCAGCCGTTACACGGGATCACACGGAGCGCATGTTCGAGTCTATGGGGGTGCGGGTCAGTTCGAGTGCCGACGGTATTTGGCTTGAAGGAGGGCAAGTGCTGCGCGGCTGCCATGTCACAGTACCTGGAGATTTGTCGTCTGCCGCGTTCGTCATGCTGGCGGCGGTAATTAGCGAGAAAGCAGATGTCCTGATCGAAAATATTGGTGTTAATCCTACTCGTGCAGGTGTTATCGATATCCTGCAGATGATGGGTGCAGATATTAATCTCGAGAATCCGCGCCTGCTTGGGCAGGAGCCTGTAGCCGATATTCGTGTTCGTGCGTCGAAACTACATGGCGGACCGGTGGACCCCGCGCTCGTCTCGCTGGCCATCGATGAGTTTCCCGTATTGTTTGTCGCCGCTGCAGCAGCCAGCGGCGAAACGACGTTTTCCGGGATTGGCGAACTCCGAGTCAAAGAGAGCGATCGTATCGCCGCGATGGCCACAGGCCTGCGCGCGTTAGGTATCGAGGTCACTGAATCTGAAGGTGGCGCTGTTGTGCAAGGCGGTAGATTCGATGGCGGTGCCGTCGAGAGTTTCGGCGATCATCGCATAGCCATGTCATTTGCGGTTGCCGGCACTGTTGCCGATGACGTCGTTACTGTTCATGACGTGGCGGCCGTCGATACGTCCTTCCCGGGATTTTGTGACCGATTGACATCGCTCGGAGCCGATATTCATGCAGGTCAGGACTGAATGACTGATTCGTCATCGATACCGGTTGTCGCCATTGACGGGCCGAGTGGGTCTGGCAAGGGCACGATCGCCCGACGGGTTGCAAACGAACTCGGCTGGTATCTGCTCGATAGCGGGGCGCTATACCGGCTTGTCGCGCTGGCAGCCGGTAAGAAAGGAATTGCCCTGGACGACATCCCTGCTTTGGTTCAACTGGCGACTGATCTCGACGTACGGTTCGGCAGTGACAAGGCGGGTGGGGAGCAGGTATTGCTCGATGGCCGGGATGTGACGCCGCAGATTCGTACGGAAGACTGTGGGATCGGCGCCTCGGCGGTAGCAGCATTGCCAGCGGTTCGGAGCGCTTTGCTCGGACTGCAAAGAGGTTTCCGCATGACACCGGGGCTGGTCGCTGATGGCCGGGATATGGGCACCCACGTGTTTGCGGATGCGCGGCTAAAAGTGTTCCTTACTGCAACGCCTCAGGAGCGCGCGAAAAGGCGCCATAAGCAGTTGAAGGACAAGGGTATTGATGTTAGTCTCGCGGCGCTTTCGCGGGACATAGAGGAGCGCGACAGGCGGGATTCCGAAAGATCGGCAGCCCCGCTAAGGCCTGCAGAGGATGCCAGGATTCTGGATTCCTCGGGCAAATCAATTGAGGACGTCACCCGTACAGTCCTGGATTGGGTGTCAGAACTCTAAATTTCTCTGAAAGGATCGAGGTGTGAATCGGATAAGGAGTCCGATTCTTCATTTACTATTGCCGTCTGCTGCAGGATGCGGTGTGGCGTTTGGGTGGGAGCCGTCAGGCTCTCTTGGTTAATCACAATGTCTGAGAGTTTTGCTGAATTATTTGAAGAAAGTTTCGCCAGCCGACAAATAAAACCGGGTTCAATAATCACCGGGATCGTTGTCGCAGTAAATGACGATGTAGTACTCGTCAGTGCAGGTCTCAAGTCAGAGGCCGTCATCCCCATCGAACAGTTCAAGAACGACAAGTCAGAGGGCGGAGTCTCCGTTGGCGACGAAATCGAAGTAGCGCTTGATGCCGTCGAGGACGGTTTTGGCGAAACCAAGCTATCTCGTGAAAAGGCGATTCGTGCTCGCACGTGGATCGATCTCGAAAAAGCATTCGAAGAATCCCAGGTCGTCGAGGGCACAATTAATGGCCGTGTTAAGGGTGGTTTCACGGTTGAAATCGATAATGTTCGCGCCTTTCTTCCGGGTTCACTGGTTGATGTGCGCCCGGTTCGCGATCCAGCTTACCTCGAAGGCAAAAGCCTCGAGTTCAAGGTCATCAAGCTGGATAAGCGCCGCAACAATGTCGTTGTATCGCGTCGTGCGGTTGTCGAGCAGGAATACTCCGAAGAGCGCGAAGCGCTGCTGGAGGATCTACAAGAGGGCAAGTCCGTCAAGGGAATCATCAAGAACCTGACCGACTACGGTGCATTCGTAGATCTTGGCGGTATAGACGGCTTGCTACACATCACGGATATGGCGTGGAAACGTGTCAAACACCCGTCTGAGGTCGTTGAAGTCGGACAGGAGATAGACGTTAAGATCCTGAAGTTCGATCGCGAACGTCAACGTGTTTCGCTTGGCATGAAACAACTCGGTGATGACCCGTGGAAGGATCTTGCGCGTCGTTATCCTGCGCAGACCCGTATCTTTGGCAAGATCACAAATATCGCAGACTACGGTTGCTTTGTTGAGATCGAAGACGGCGTCGAAGGACTTGTCCATGTTTCTGAAATGGACTGGACCAACAAGAACGTAAACCCGGCCCGGGTAGTGTCTGTTGGCGAAGAAATTGAAGTCATGGTTATTGAAATCGATGAAGAACGTCGACGGATTTCTCTTGGCATCAAACAGTGCAAGTCGAACCCATGGGCCGAATTCGCAGCTGACTTCAATCGCAACGACAAGGTATCGGGTCAGATCAAATCGATCACAGATTTCGGTATTTTCATCGGATTGGACGGGGGCATCGACGGCCTCGTTCATCTGTCTGATATCTCTTGGGAAATTGCCGGCGAGGAAGCCGTTCGCAATTACCAGAAGGGCCAGGAAATCGAGGCCGCAGTGCTGGCCATTGACGCTGAACGCGAAAGGATTTCACTCGGCATCAAGCAACTCGAGAAGGATCCGTTCTCCGCATGGCTTGCTGCGCATCCGAAGAACACGATCGTGAAGGGAATTGTGACCGAAGTTGACGTTCGCGGGGCGACTATTGATCTCGGCGATGGTGTGCTTGGCTCACTACGTGCTTCTGAATTGGCGCGTGGAAGGGTTGAGGATGCGCGCACGATGATCAAGGTCGGTGAAGAGGTCGAGGCCAAATTTACCAACGTCGATCGCAAGAACCGCTCGATTGCGCTGTCGATCAAAGCCAAAGAGGCTCACGATGAGGCAGAAGCGATCAGTAGCTACAAGTCGGATGCTGGCGCCGCCCCTGTGGGAACTACTCTCGGCGAGCTTCTGAAGGAAAAAATGACCGGCGGAAGCAAATAATACGAAAAAACAGTAGCCCAGACCGCCCGGTCTGGGCTATATTGCTAATATTATCCGTGGGTTACGGGCCACAGACGAAGAAGCGAAGCGAAAGATGACCAAATCAGAACTCATAGAAGTTATCGCACGCAAGCAGAAACACCTCCCTGCCAAGGATGTGGAATTAGCGGTTAAGCACCTACTGGACTTGATGAGCGACTCCCTTGCGAAAGGACAGCGCATTGAGATTCGTGGGTTCGGTAGCTTTTCACTGCATTTTCGGCCGCCGCGTATCGGGCGCAATCCGAAGACCGGCGAGGCCGTAGCGTTGTCTGGCAAGTACGTGCCGCATTTCAAGCCGGGCAAGGACCTTCGCGAACGAGTCAACACAAGCCGCCATTTCCCGATCAAGAGCTAGTCTCCTGCGACCAGCACGCACGCTCGGTTACCAAATCTGCGGTAACTGCAATACACTCCTTTTGCTGATGCTCTGTATTGATTTTCCCGGAGTGAATTGATGTTGAAACGAATTTCTCTGCTGCTGCTGATTGGCGTATTGGTCGTATTGGTTTTCACGTTTACGGCTTGGAATAGCGGCGAAATTGAACTGAACCTCCTGTTCCTGGAGGGTACATACCCCAAATCTATAGCGTTCCTGGTCACGTTTGTGCTGGGCATTCTTTTCGGAATGTTGTGCATGACTGCTTTCGTATTTCGACTGATCAATGAGCGGCGCTCACTGCGTCGATCGTTGCGTACTTCCGAATCGGAGGTCAGTAGCCTCCGAAACCTGCCGCTGTCCGATGCCGACTGAGTCAACGTTTTTACTGGCTGGATTATTCCTGCTGCTGGCCGCTGCCGGCTGGACGCTCGGTCGTTTTGGGGAGCGCGATGATGAAGAAGCAGCGCCACCTTTGAACATCGACTACCTGAAAGGCCTCAATTTCCTTCTGAATGAACAAACCGACCAGGCGCTTGAGCATTTTCTTGCCATGGTGCGGGTTGACGACAAGACCATAGAGACTCACTTTGCTCTCGGTAGCCTGTTTCGTCGCCGCGGTGAGGTGGATCGGGCAATACGAATTCATCAGAACATCATCGCTCGGCCAGATCTCGCCGCAGAGCAGCGCGATCAGGCGTTGTTCTCACTTGCCAAGGATTACTTGCATGCGGGCCTGCTCGACAGGGCGGAGAAGTTATTCGCGCGGCTTGCACAGGGGTCCCGCTACGAAGTACAGGCGCTCGAGAACCTGTGTGGCATTTATGAGCAGGAAAAGGAATGGGAAAAGGCGATTGATGCCGGGCAAAAGCTTGAAATGCTGGGCGGTCGATCACTCGCACTGCAAATCGCACATTACTACTGCGAACTCGCGGAGGCTGCTGCTGCGGCAAACGACTATGCGTCAGCACGTCAGCACGTAAAAAAGGCGCAATCGGGCAGGCCACGAACCATGCGGGGTGCATTGACGCGTGCGCATATTGCGCGAGAGTCAGATGATTTGAAGACAGCGATTCGCCTGTACAACCGCATCATAGATGAACATACGTATTTGATCGCAGAGGCACTGCCGGAGATTGTCGCTACGTATGAGAGCGAAGGTTCAATAGACGGATTAGACCGGGCATTAAAGTCGATGCTCAGCAAGAATCCAGAAATGAGCCCGCTTGTCGCCTATACAGCAATAGTCAACGATATTGACGGAATTCCCGTTATTGATGAATGTGTCGAGCAATACATGCTCGAGGAACCGACATTGGCTGAGTTTGTAGATCTTCATCAATTGTCAGGTGAGGACAAATCGACCCACGATTCTGCCCTGGAAAAAGTCCGCAGTGCGCTCTCGAAACTGGCAAGCGCGACACCTCGTTACCAGTGTCAGGAATGTGGTTTCTCGAGCCAACGCTTATTGTGGCAGTGCCCGAGCTGCCGCAACTGGGAAACGCAACGGCCCGCTTCGCGCGTCCAGTTCGATACGGTACTGCAGCACTCGTTCACCAAATCCTTATAAATGAGCGAATTTCGACCGCGGTTGCGATCGCGGCGATCCCATAAGCTCCTGCTGTGTGCCGCATTCCTGCGGCGCCTTTTTACATCAAAAGGAGCTTGCGATGAAAATACCTATCCGTCTGCTAACTCTCGCGGTCGCCTGCATGCCATTGTTGGCATATGCCGGGCCGGTCGATATCAACACCGCAGACGCCGTTACAATCTCAACCGAATTGAACGGCATCGGGATGGCCAAGGCCAAGGCGATCATCGAGTATCGCGAAAAATATGGTCCATTCAAAAATCCTGAAGATCTCTCACTGGTCAAAGGCATTGGTGACCGGACGGTCGAGCTGAATCGTGCCAATATTCGCATTCAGCCACCGAAGAAGAACTAAGGAAACGAAGATTGCGACCTGTGTTACACCGGCGTTCGTGACGGCAGTCATGACGCCGGTGATTTGAATTGGCTATGATATGCGAAGTGAAATTTGCTTTGGGGTATCAGATTGGACGACAAGATCAGATCAGCAGTATTTCCGGTAGCGGGTCGTGGTACGCGATTCCTGCCTGCGACCAAGGCGAGCCCGAAGGAAATGTTGCCTATCGTCGACAAGCCGCTAATTCAGTATGCGGTGGAGGAGGCGATTGACGCCGGCGCTACCAAGCTGATCTTCGTTACGGGTAGCTCAAAGCGGGCCATTGAAGATCACTTCGACACAGACCCCGAACTCGAGCAAGCGCTGTCTGAAGATGGCAAAGAAGAGTTACTCAGGTCCGTAAAAGGTATCGTGCCGAAGGGTGTTTCCTGTATCTATATCCGCCAGGGAGAGCCGTTGGGGCTGGGTCATGCAGTACTCTGTGCCCGGGTCGCAGTCGGCGATGAGCCGTTTTTCGTACACCTGGCCGACGATCTAATCGCCGGAGAACCGCCTTGTTTGAGGCAAATGGCAGCCGAATACGATCGTCACGGTGGCAGCGTGATAGCAGTCGAGACGGTGGCACATGAGGACACGTCGAGCTATGGCATCGTCGCTGTAGACGATACAGCTCGCATCACCGAGATCGTCGAAAAACCCGCACCGGAAAATGCACCGTCAAACTCGGCCGTTGTCGGCCGATATCTGCTGGCGCCGGAGATATTCGACAAGCTCGAGAAGACAAGGCACGGTTCCGGTGGTGAAATTCAACTCACCGACGCTATCGCGGACCTGCTCGACGAATCTCCTGTTTACGCCTATTCATTCAAAGGCGAACGATTCGATTGTGGCAGCAAGCTGGGATATCTCAAGGCCACTGTCGCCTATGGACTCAACCATCCCGACACCGGCGAAGAGCTTCGTACACACTTGCGCGGGCTAATCGGGGAATAGCCCTGCTCTCAATCGTTGGCTATGTCGTAGCCGGCTTGTTCAAAAAACCCTCTAATATCCGACTCGTATTTTTCTTCAATTGGTTTACATTTGAGCGAAGTCAGAGTTCCAACATATTGGAAGAGCCCCATGCGCATGCTATTGGCAAGTCTAATAACAGTGTTATCGGTATCGGTATCGGCAATCGCACAGTCCGTGGACCCGGTCGAAGAACTCAAAGCCTGTGCAAAAATGACAGATCGAGATGCGCGCTTCGCCTGTTTCGACAAGCTCGGTGAACGCGTGCTTCGGGAGGAGTCAGCCGACAAAAATCCGACGCGGGAAGAGGTGGCTCAGCCTGAAGCCGTAACGGCGGAAGCATCAAATGTACAGCCGCTACCTGATGATCTTGGTAAATCAAAGGATGTTCATTACAGTGGACTGATTACGTCGTGCAAGAAAGGTTATTACGGTAATTGGTATTTCATTTTTGACAATGGCCAAGTGTGGAAGGAGGTGAACAAACGCAATCTTCGTTTCAAAGAATGCAATTTCAACGCGACGATTACGAGGGATGCATTTGGCTACAAGATGCAGATTGATGGCGTGGATAAGACGATTCGCGTTCGACGCAACCAATAGGTCGAATACTCTGAGAATAATATAGTCCTGCATACAAAGGGGATAGGTAATGCCTGGAATTCAAGACTGGCGAGGTTTGCTTTTCGTGGTGCTTGTGGCGACTTGCGCATGCACAGACACAGAGCGGCAAATGGACGCCCAGGAACGGACGGGCGAGCGGGCGCACATCTCGGTACTGACCGGTGCGAACGTGATTGAAGGAACAGGGCTGCCTGCTCTCGAAGGTGCAACAATTGTTGTCGAAGGCGCGCGCATTACTTGCATCGGGACAGCGGACGCGTGTCCGGCGCCGGAGGACTCCGAAAGGT
>Ga0255052_10003703_pt1 | contig 10529 bp, 8 predicted proteins | sample JV7_2_21_MG_FD_188632 | JGI IMG/M metagenome (GOLD analysis project Ga0255052, IMG submission 188632) | Seawater microbial communities from Jervis Inlet, British Columbia, Canada - JV7_2_21 | ecosystem: Environmental > Aquatic > Marine > Inlet | place: Canada: British Columbia | collected...
TGAACCGAATCTCGATGACATCGTGCTCTCAACCGAGAAAATGACCGGCATTGTCGAGATCGACAAGGTTGGTGGCACGGCGGTCGTCGAAGCTGGCGTCGTGTTGCAGACCTTGCAGGAAACGGTGGCGAAAGAAGGTATGTGTTTCCCGCTGGACCTCGGCGCGCGCGGCAGTTGCACGATCGGCGGAAATGTTGCGACCAATGCCGGCGGCATTAATGTGCTGCGCTACGGCATGATGCGAAACCTGGTGCTCGGACTCGAAGTGGTTATGGCCGACGGTACGGTCATGTCATCGATGAACCGCATGCTAAAGAACAACGCGGGCTATGACATAAAGCAGCTGTTTATCGGTAGTGAAGGAACACTCGGTGTCGTCACTCGCGCGGTGCTGCGTTTATTCCCGCAACCGGCGAGTCGTCAGGACGCGTTTGTGGCGATGACGAGTATCGACAACGTCATCGCTTTTCTCGGCAAGTTGCAGCATGAGTTCGCCGGAAACTTGAGCGCATTTGAAATTATGTGGGGCAACTACTACCGAGCCGTAACGGGCGACAATGGCCATCGACCGCCGCTATCTCGCGACTATCCGTTCTATGTCGTGTTCCAGGCGGAAGGCAGCGACCCGGCGGCCGATAACGTGCGCTTCGAACGCGTTCTTGAGAGTGCGTTTGAAGAAGAACTCATCGCCGACGCGGTCATACCGAAATCCGCGGCAGAAACCCGGGCTATCTGGGAAGTACGCGAGAACTTCGAACCGGCGCTGGTCGATCCACCGTTCTATTTGTACGACGTCAGCCTGCCCATACGTGACATGGGAGCCTACGTCGAGACCGTCGAGAAAAACGTAAGCAGGCGATGGGCCAACGGAATGTGCATTACGCTCGGTCACATGGCCGATGGTAACTTGCACTTTTTCGTGGCGCCCGGTGAGCAAGGCGACTTTCACCATGCAAGCAATGAGTGTGTCTACGAGCCGCTGCGTCAATACGGCGGTTCAGTATCGGCCGAGCATGGCATCGGCATGGAGAAGCTTGGGTGGCTGCCACACAGTAAAGGCAACGCCGAAATTGAGCTCATGCGTACATTGAAGCGGAGTCTCGACCCGAACAACATCCTGAATCCGGGTCGTGTCGTCAGCGCCTAGCCAGGCAGGAAGATGGTCGCCGGATGTTCGAGCATTTCCTTGATGTGCTGGATCATCGCTGCCGCGTCATAGCCGTCGACGAATCGATGGTCGAATGACGATGACAGGTTCATCATCAGGCGGACGGCCACCTGGCCATTGAAAACGACCGGTCGTTCGACGGCCCTGTTGACGCCGATAATCGCCACTTCCGGACTGTTGATGACGGGCGTTGATGCAATGCCGCCCAACTTGCCGAGGCTTGTTATCGTGATGGTCGAGCCGGATAACTCATGTTTCTTCGCGCTGTTGTCCCGGGCTGCGAGGGCAACGCGCCGCATCTCGGTAGCCAGGTTGTCGAGCGAGCGTATCTCGGCGTGTTTAACAACGGGTACTTTGAGGCCGTCCGGCGTCTGTGTTGCTACGCCGAGATGCACCGCATCATGCTGTAGCAGCAGGTTGCGGTTCTTGTCATGTGTGACGTTGCACTGCGGGAAATCTCTTAAAGCCTTAATCAGTGCGAGTCCAAGGAACGGCAGCAACGTTAGTCGTTCGGCCGCGTCCCTGCCTTCGTTGAGATGTTTGCGAAGCGCTTCAAGCTCCGTGATATCCATTTCTTCAACATACGCAAAGTGAGGAATCTCACGCTTGGCGGCCGACATGCGCTCGGCAATAATGCGACGTAGTCCGATGATCTTGATTTCCTTCACGTCCGTCGACGGCGCGGCCGCAGCGCTGACAGGGCTGCCCGTCGCGTGCGCTTTTAGATAAAGGTCGAAGTCCTTGCGTCGGATGCGTCCGCCCGGTCCCGAGCCCGGCACCAGTGTCAGATCGACATTAGCCTCTTTCGCACGACGGCGAATGGCGGGCGATGTCATCACGCGTGACCGTTCCGCCGGTTCAACGTCTACTGCAGGCACGGCGACAACAGGTTCGGGCTCACTCTCTGCTTGCGCTTCGGGTTCGGTCGTCGCGGCGGGCGCCGCCGTTCCGTCAGTGTCGATGACGACCAGCGCTGCGCCGACGGCAACGATGTCGCCTGGCTCGCCCGCGAGCCTCAGGACCGTGCCCGAGACAGGTGAAGAAAGTTCGACGGCTGCCTTGTCGGTCATCATGGTGCCAACGACGTCTTCCTCCGAAACCTGGTCACCGACCTTGATAAACCATTCGGCGATCTCCGATTCAACGGTGCCTTCACCGAGGTCCGGCAACTTGAAGATAAACTCGCTCATTCCGCCTCCATGACTCTTCGGATTCCGGCCGACAGGCGCTTGAGTCCCGGAAAGTACTGCCATTCGAAAGCATGCGGGTAGGGCGTATCCCATCCGGCTACTCTGCTGATTGGGGCCTCGAGATGATAGAAGCATTCTTTCTGCAGCGTTGCCGCAAGTTCCGCACCGTAACCCCCAAAGCGAGTCGCCTCGTGCGCAATCATGCAGCGACCGGTCTTCTTGACGGAGTCGGCCAGTGTCTTTACGTCTAGCGGTGACATCGTGCGTACATCAACGATTTCGCAATCGACGCCGGTTTCTTTCGCGGCCGCGATAGCGACATGAACCAGTGTGCCGTAGGTCACGATCGTGAGCTCTTCACCGGGCATCGCAATCTCGGCGCTGCCGAGAGGGACCGTGTAATAGCCTTCCGGAACTTCGCCCTTCGGATGTGAGGCCCAGGACACGCCCGGTTTTTCGGGATCGCCATCGAACGGTCCGTTGTAGATACGTTTGGGTTCGAAAAACACGACAGGGTCATCGGACTCGATCGCACTGATTAAGAGGCCCTTCGCATCATAGGGGTTCGATGGCAATACGGTCTTAATTCCGCTGACGTGTGCGAACAGAGCCTCGGGCGACTGCGAGTGAGTCTGGCCACCCCGTATGCCGCCGCCGCTGGGCGTCCGAATTGTGACAGGCGAAAAGAACTCTCCGCAGGAACGATAACGCAGGCGCGCAAGTTCACTGACGATCTGGTCGAAGCCCGGATAGATATAGTCGGCGAACTGAATCTCTGCGACCGGCCGCAAGCCGTTGACACCCATACCGATCGCTGTTCCGACGATGCCGCCTTCGGCGATCGGGGCATCGATGACGCGATGCTCACCAAACTTGCGTTGCAAACTGTCGGTGCAACGAAATACGCCGCCGAAATAACCGACGTCTTGGCCGAGCACAACGACGCTGGGGTCTTTGTCCATCATCACGTCGTGCGCGGAACGGATGGCTTCGATCATGTTCATCTGTGCCATGTCTTAGTCTCCACGCAAAATTTCGAGCATGCGTCGGCGCTGCGAGTCGAGATTCGCCGGCGTCTCGGCATACACATCGTCAAACATCGTTGCGGGGTCGAGGAACGGGCTTTCGGTCATGGTTCCGTACTTTTGCGCTTCTTTCCACGCCACAAGTACATCGGCGTGCAGTTGTTTCTCGAGATTTTCGTGCTGTTTTTCAGACCAGTGACCTTCGACAATCAAGTGTTGCTTGAGTCGTTCGATCGGATCGCCGAGCGGAAAAGAATCCCATTCGTCTTTCGGCCGGTACTTCGAAGGATCGTCGCTGGTCGAGTGTGCGCCGCCACGATAGGTGACGAGCTCGATCAACGTTGGACCGTTGCCACGGCGCGCACGGTCCGCGGCCCACAAAGTGACGGCATAAATAGCGAGCAGATCGTTGCCATCGACACGAATGCCGGGAATGCCAAGACCCAGACCGCGGGCGGCGAAAGCGCGCCGTTGTCCGCCGGCTGTGCCCTGGAACGTCGAGATCGCCCACTGATTGTTGACGACGTTGAGAATCACAGGCACCTGGTAAACGGCGGCGAATGTTAGTGCATGGTGAAAATCGGCCTCCGCCGTGCTGCCGTCTCCGACCCAGGACGTGGCGATGTGATCTTCGCCCTTAATGGCAGACGCCATCGCCCAACCGACAGCATGCGGGTATTGCGTACCGAGGTTGCCCGAGATGGAGAAGACATTACCGCTCTTGGTGTGATACATGATCGGCAGCTGGCGGCCTTTGCACATATCGCGCGTGTTCGAGAGGCACTGGCACATCATGTCGACGAGCTTAACGCCGCGGTAAAGATACAAGCCCTGGTTACGGTACGACGGGAAACACATGTCGCCGGGACGCAGTGCCATACCCTGCGCAATCGACACGGCTTCCTCGCCGAGAGACTGAATATAGAAGGAGATGCGACCCTGTCGCTGAATTTGCCACATGCGTTCGTCGAACGCGCGCGTTAGCATCATCCAGCGCAGTGCGACCTGCAGTTGTTTTGGATCGAGGTTCGGATTCCAGGGTCCTTTCGCCGTATGGTCATCATCAAGAACACTGACCAGCCCGTTGCTCAAGTACTCGATATCGCGCGTGCGTGAACCGATTGGCGGTTTATCGATGCTGCCGGCCGGTGACAGGTTCAGGTAACTAAAATCAGGTTCTTCGCCAGGCCGGGCCGTGGGGCGTGGAATCTGCAGTCTCGACTTTGTGATCATAGTTGGGCCCTAGTCTCTTATCGTCCTGCCGCGACCAAGTTGCGCGCCAGTTCGTCAGCCAGTTCATTGGTCGGCCGACCGCTGGACCTGGATTCGTCAAAAATCGCCTGCAGTCTCTCTTTGATGCGGCAAACGTCGGTGCGGACTTCATCTTCCGAGCTGCTTCCGTAGTATTCGCCGGCGACACTGATAATACCGCCCGCGTTTATTACGTAGTCGGGCGCGTACAGCATATCCCGTGCCGCCAGTCGCTGGCCGTCCTTGACGGTCGCAAGCTGATTATTCGCAGCACCCGCAATAACCTTCGCGCGAATTTTTGGAATGGTTGTCGACGTCAGCACCTTGCCGAGCGCGCAAGGCGCAAGCACATCGACGTCAGTATAAAGAAGTTCGGAGGGCGCCACTTCCGCAATCGGCATCTCCTTGCGAACGAGCGCAAGATTGTCCTCATTGACATCGGCAACCGTCAATATGGCGCCTGCCTCGTGCAAAAGGCGACACAGATGCAGCCCAACATGGCCAACGCCCTGTACGGCCACGCGCATATCCTTGAGTGAGTCCACACCGAGCCGAGATTTTACCGCGGCCTGAATACCCTGAAAGCAACCTAGCGCGGTCCACGGTGACGGATCGCCGCCCGCGCTCATGCCGCTTTGCGGCAAGCCTGAGACGAACTCAGTTTGTTCTCGTACATGGCGCATGTCGTCGACACTGCAGCCGACGTCTTCGGCGGTAATGTAGCGCCCGCCCAGTGTGTCAATCGCCCGGCCGAACGCTGCGAACAAGCGCGGAGATTTTGGTGCGTGCTTGCTGGCCAGGATAACGGCTTTGCCACCCCCGAAATTAAGGCCGGCAACGGCGTTCTTGTAGGTCATGCCGCGCGACAATCGCAGCGCATCGGTCAGCGCATCGGCGTCGCTGGCGTAGGTCCAGCGACGGCAACCGCCGGCCGCGGGCCCGAGTGCAGTCGAGTGGACGGCGATAATTGCCTTAAGCCCGCTGCTCTCGTCCTGGAAGTAATGCAGAGATTCGTGATTATCGAATTCGGCGTGGTCGAAGACGCCCATGTCTCTCCCCTTAAGAGGTCTGCATAGACAGACTAATATATCGCGATAAACTGCGATATATCGTGCAAAGAGTTGTGTTATTGCGCAAAAACGAGCATATTTTATGCGTGAATTTTAATTAATACGTATACATCATGCAGAGCGTTTCTCTCGACTCCATCGATCGCAAAATCCTCGATCTCTTACAGAACGAGCCCGGTATCAACGCCACCGCCATAGGCGAGCGTGTTGGCTTATCGCAGTCGGCCTGCTGGCGCCGCATCCAGCGCCTGCGCGAGGAAGGCGTATTCAAGGATCATCCCGTTATTCTAGACCGTGAAAAGATCGGATTGACGACGATGGTGTTCGCACACGTCAAATTGACCTCTCACGGCCGCAGCAATCTCTCGGCGTTCGCCGACGCGGTCAGAAGTTACCCGGAGGTCATGGAGTGTTACGTCTTGCTCGGCAACGTTGATTTCCTGCTGCGCATCGTGGCCGAGGACATCAAAGCCTATGAGCGGTTTTTTTTCGAAGAGCTGTCCCAGATGCCCGGCATCCAGGAGGTAACGTCGAGTATCGTGTTGTCGGACATCAAGCACTCGACAGTATTGCCGGTCTGACCGCGCAACGAATCTCTCACAACCTTTGGCGATATTTTCCGCGATGGCGCTGAAGCAGTTCGAAAGACTACTTCCTCGATCACGACCACAGCTCCTACGTTGATCAGTGGGATTGGGAGCAGGTCATTACGGCGGAGTACAACGGTATGGCCGAAGCAGCTGCACGAGATTTGCGAGAAGCACAATATCCATGTCCTGACGTAGTTCAGCCAGGCCAGGACAACGATATCGCTAGCGCGTACCCGGCATCATCTCGAACAAGGGATCGAATTCGACCAGCGTCGATCCGAATCGCGCCAATACCAGGCCGTCACCATCGAGCTCGGCTTTTCCCGCCCGAATCTGTTTCGCGAGTGTCGTTTGCCGCATCATCACCGGCAGCAGATCGCTGCGGTTGATTGTCACCGTTGCGTCGGCATCAGGTGCTGTAAAACCCACAATGTTGGTCAGTGTGCCATTGCTCATCTCTACTACAAGACTTTCACCATTGTCGGGCGTGACGAAATTGAGCTTGAAGTTGATGCCGTCCGCTTTACGGCTGTCCACGCGGATTGCTATCGCATCCCACCACTGCGATGTCGTCAGTGCTCTGATGGCGTCGGGACCACCCGTTTCTACGCCGAGCGACTCAGGCACGCCCGATCGCAGTTCCTTTGCCGCCGACAGAAAGGAGTTGCGCATGCTGGCGCTCTCGTACTGATACCCGAGCTGTTCGAAAATATCGGCAAGCAGCGCCTTGGCCTCCTTGTTATCTGGTTCCGCATAGACGAGCTTGTTAACGATTTCCATCGCGTGGCGGTACGCGCCCTCATCGTAAAGACTCTGGCCTTTCGCCAAAATACTCTCGGCGCCGCCCATCATTTCGACAAACAGCGGTGCCGAGTCTGTGGGAGATAGAGGCGCCAATGTCGCGGGATTGCCATCCCAGTAACCAAGATATCGGTTGATAACAGCGCGTGCATTGTGAAACTCGGAACCGTGGTATTGCCGTACCGACCACTGGCTCTTCAGGCTATCCGGCACTTCGTACTCGTTGTGGATTTCATTGATCGTGACGCCCTGGTTGGCAAGATGCAGCACCTGGTTGTTGAGGTTGGCGTAGGCGTCACGTTGCGCGCGCATCACTTCCTGGATACGTTCGTTGCCCCAGCGCGGCCAGTTATGCGAGGCGAGCATGACTTCGGCCTCGCCACCAAAGCGGTACAGCGCCTCATTGATCCCCTTCGACCACATCAGAGCATCGCGTACCAAAGCGCCGCGTAGTGTGTAGATATTGTGAATCGTCGCCGTGATGTTCTCGGCGGCCCAAAAGGTCTTCAGGTCCGGAAACCAGGTATTCATTTCGGCGGGCGCCTCGGTGCCCGGCGTGTTTTGAAAGATCATGCGAACCCCGTCAATTGTGTGTTCTTCGAAATCCGCTTCGATGATTTGAGAGGGTGGAACCAATCCAATCGTTCCACTTGCCGTGGCTTTGCCTATGGCGGAATCGACCTGACCGAAGGGGCTGACCGGCAAAACGCGACCATATTGATATGATGCACGCCGCGCCATCGCGGTACCGGCATAGACATTTTCCGCGATCGCGTTTTCTATAAAACCGCGTGGCGCGAGAATTGGCACCTTTCCGGACTGGATATCGGCATCGTCGACGACGCCACGGATGCCACCAAAATGATCGGCGTGCGAATGCGAATAGACTACGGCGACAACAGGCCGCTCGCCCAGTTCAGCGTTAGCAAACGCCAGTGCGGCCGCCGCAGTTTCCTTCACTAGCAGTACGTCGAACACGATCCAGCCCGTGTCGCCCTTAATGAGCGTCATGTTCGACAGGTCGAAACCGCGCACCTGGTAGATCCTGTCGGCAACGACCTCGTAGAGGCCGTAGTTCATGTTCAGCGTCGCTTGTCGTTGCAGCGAAGGATGAATGCTGTCGAGATCGTCGCCCTCAAGCAGAAAATCGTACTGGCCCATATCCCACACGAGTTCGCCGGATTCGTCGGTAATGCGACGGTAAGCCGGCGCCGCGATAAAGCCGCGTTTCTGTTCGTCGAAATCGCGCTGGTCTTCGAATGGCAGGTTTTTCCGTAGCGCTCGTTGCTGCGCGATCGTGTGGCTGGAGGGCGGATTGAAGTCGCCGCTACTGGCGGAGGGGGATTCTTGGCTGCAGCCGGCAGCGAGGCCAGTCAGGACGGCTAGCACGTATAGGGCAGTTGTTCTGGTCATGACGCCTCCGGTAATGTGGCTGTCAAAATAGGTCACAATAAATCATATTGTTATTATCGATCACCTGCTTCCGGCATGCACTGGTGCCGTGGAGCGATTTACTGGCAGGATATGACGATTCGAAATGACCGGGGCAATGATTGTGGACTATGACTGGTTAGTTATCGGATCCGGGTTTGGTGGCAGCATCTCGGCGCTTCGCCTGTCGGAAAAAGGTTACAAGGTTGGCGTAATCGAAGCAGGCCGACGCTACGAGGACGAGGATTTCGCCGAGTCCAGCTGGCAGCTGAATCGATACTTCTGGGCGCCTGTGCTCGGCCTGCGTGGAATATTGCGCCTGACACCGTTTAAGGACGTGTTTATCGCGAGCGGTGCCGGGGTCGGTGGTGGCAGCATCGTGTATGCCAACACGCTGTATCGTGCGAAGCAGGAGTATTTCAAGAATCCGCAATGGGCCGAGCTAGCTGACTGGGAGCAGGAGCTCGATCAGCCATACGCCACCGCCGAACGTATGCTCGGCGTGAACAGGGTGCCATTCGAAAGTCCCGGCGACAAAATCCTGCAGGGTTATGCCGCCAGCATCGGTACCGAAGACACCTTCGTGCGCACCCCTGTTGCCGTGTTCTTCGGCGAATCGGGGAAGACGGTTCCAGACCCTTACTTCGATGGCCAGGGCCCTGACCGTACCGGCTGCACACGTTGCGGTGCCTGCATGGTCGGCTGTCGCGTTGGCGCGAAGAATACGTTGCTGAAAAACTATCTGTGGTTTGCAGAAAAGGCTGGCACCGACGTTCTGCCAAACCTGCAGGTCACCGATATTCAGCCGCTTGGGGCTGGCGACGGTAGCGCGGGTTACGAAGTCCACATGCACTCGCCCGGCTTGTTTCGCGGCAGGAAGAGAAAACTGACAGCGCGGGCGATCGTGGTCTCCGCCGGAGCGCTGGGGACCAATCAGCTGTTGGCTAACTGCAAGAACAGCGGTTCATTGCCCAATATTAGCGACCGGCTTGGCGAACTTGTCAGGACCAACAGTGAGTCGGTTCTCGCCGTCACTTTACCTGACGATTCACTCGATTCATGGCAAAGCGTGGCGATCAGCTCGAGTATTCATACCGACAAAGACACACACATAGAGGTCGTTACCTACGGCAAAAAGGGTGACGTCAACGGCCTCTTGTTTACACTAATCACGGGTGACGGTACGCGCTGGACACGTGTGTTTTCATTGTTGCGAAATGTGGTCCGTCATCCCGTCAAATTTGCCAGGACATTGTGGCCGTTCGGCTGGTCGCAAAAAACCCTGGTATTGCTGGTCATGCAAAGCCTGGACAATGCCATCACATTTCGAGCCAGGAAACGCTGGTTCGGTAGCGGTGTGCGCCTGAGTACGGAGCAGGATGCCGAGAAACCGAATCCCACGTACATCGACGCCGGCAACAAGGCGGCCGAGTGGATCGCGGAAAAACACGGCGGGGTAGCGCAAAGCATGTTGCTCGAGGCGACGGCCAATATTCCGACAACCGCACATATCCTGGGTGGAGCAACAATTGGCAGCGATGCAGAGTGCGGGGTTGTCGACCGAGATCAACGCGTATTTGGTTACAAAAACCTGTTGATCTGCGATGGCTCGGTTGTGCCGGCGAATCCCGGCGTGAATCCGTCGCTGACGATCAGCGCGATGACGGAGCGAGCTATGTCAAAGATTCCAGCGAATGGCGCCTGAACTCAAATCGAAGCCGGTGTGCTTACCATTTACCGTCAAGGTCACCGAGACGCTTGAAAGACTCACCGATCATGACGCCGAGTTCTCGATTTTCTCCGTCATCGAGGTGGATGCCGGGCCGGCCATGTGCGAAGCGGTAATTACAGACGATGGCAACGTCACCGACATTCCAGTCGATTGGAACACCAAAGCGATCGTATATATCGACGAACAGTCGTTTTTCCTCGAATGTCATTTCGCTGAGGTCGCCAAACGTCAGCTTCAGCGGCCGCTGATCGTATGGCAGATGCATGACTTT
>Ga0255052_10003704_pt1 | contig 10525 bp, 9 predicted proteins | sample JV7_2_21_MG_FD_188632 | JGI IMG/M metagenome (GOLD analysis project Ga0255052, IMG submission 188632) | Seawater microbial communities from Jervis Inlet, British Columbia, Canada - JV7_2_21 | ecosystem: Environmental > Aquatic > Marine > Inlet | place: Canada: British Columbia | collected...
GGAGCGAAGCGGCCAACAAGAATCGGTACATAACGAACTCCAACACTGGAAACGTTGTTTGGCAGCATAATGTCTTTACCGCGATCGGGCAATGCATTTCACTGGGCCGTCATGGCAATTCAGACGTTGGCAACGGAACGACCGCTTTTGGCCGTTAGCGGCCGGTCACTTCTTCCCTAAAGCGGACGCTTGAACGGCCGCTTTAGGGAAAAGCAGACACTCAGACTGGGCGGCAAGTTAGAGTCATTGCTGGCCGCTTTTCACCAAAAGTATCCTGACTTGATGAATTCATCACAGAACGATGAAAACGGTGATTCTTGATAACTTCTTGTGGGCTTATACTTGGATGAAGCGTTTTTAACAACATTACGTGCCATTGTTAACAACTTTCTTGTACGGCTACAAGGCACGACGCCCGATCATGTCAAGAACGGCTGCCTTGCGATCGAGCTTCACGAATTTTGGAATCAATCCAGTCCAGAACTTCGTCGCTACTCCAGCCGACTGCACGAGGGCCCAAGTTGATTTGTCGGGGAAACTCACCTTGACCGATCATTTCGTAGATGGTGGAGCGAGACAAGCCAGTTTGTTCCAGAACGTCGGGCAATCGCCATACCCTTCTTGTTGACATTTTCTTATCCAATAACAGCCAAAGAAGTTCGTTAGAATATGCGCAAATTCGGCGAGAAAGTTCGGAAAAGCCGAACATTCGTTGTCTGGGTTTTTAGAGCAAAAACGAGTTATCGGTGATGGGTTTCGGAATCGAACCAGTGGAATTTCGCACCACAAATCCGTGGGGGCAACCGACGGGGCCACTCGATTCTCGGCCAACTACAAATTGCATGAAGATCAACCAGTTATGACAGTCGTTCGATAGTACCCATCACCACCAAGCAAATAAAAAGGGCGCCCCTGCGGCGCCCTTTTTATTTGCTCGTGTGACGGAGTGATTTCGAATCACCGCAGGTGGTTCACATATTCGCGTTAGCGAATTTGGACGCACGCAGTGCGCCCGAAGAATGCCTTGGATAGCTGAATGATGGCGATCAAAAAGGCGTGCAATTGAGCTAAGAGACTCACCTTCTTCCCAGCGATCCCACATCAACGCCCTATCAGTTTCAGCGTAGTAAATTCTCCGCCGCTGCTTCATTTTCAACACCTCCCTCTCTATAATGAGAGTCTAGGTGTTGCATCGACCGGTTGAAATCGCAACCCAATGCGGCCCTTCGAACGTTGCAGGCACGGTGCGTCAACCGAATCGCAACTATCACCAGTATTCGGTGAAGTGAGCAGAGCCAGATGAAGAAATACCTCATTAGTCAGTTTGGCCGGCCACATGGTCTTGTTGGCCGTTTGGCCGGCAGCATAATGGCCCATCGAGCATCGAACAAATTGCGTAACCATTGGACCGTCGGCTTGCTCGATTTGGAGCCATCGCATCAGGTGCTGGAAGTAGGCTCCGGCCCAGGCATCGCCCTCGCCCAGGTTGCCGGATGCCTCACAAGTGGACGGGTTGTTGGACTGGATTATTCGAAAACGATGCACGACATGGCAGCTAACAGAAATCGCCAGGCAATCCGTGATGGACGGGTCAGCTTGGTTATCGGGTCGGCGGAAGAAGTCGATCAAGCGACAGACACGGCACTGGATGGACCATTCGACCATATCTTCGGAATCAACGTCGTTATGTTTTGGAATGATCCGATCAGTACATTTCAGATGCTTGGCCAGCGGCTCAGTAGCACCGGACAGCTGGCATTTACATTTCAACCTCGAGTCGGATCGGTAAGCGATGAAGCGGCGTTGTCTGCCGCGGATCAAATGGTCGGGAATCTGCGTGATGCAGGTTTTCAAAACACCCGGGTCGAGCGCCTGGAATCGCTCTCACCTATGGCAGTTTGCGTGATCGCGCGCAATTACTAGTCGCGCGTTCTTCGGGCGAAGGGCTGCATGTGGCCGGTTTCTGCCTGTCAGATTGATGAGTTTATCGACGTTTGACTGGCCGCCACTGGCAAAAGCAGACGTTCAGATTCCGACTTTCAAAAATTCGCTACTGTACGGCCGGTTCACGCTCGAAAGCGGCCCTTGGGGTGCTAGACTTCTGAGGGTCCGCTGGTGACCCAAAGGGGACATTCAAGTTTTCCTGCAGATCATCTATCACCAATCGACTATCTCGATGGAGGGGATCATGAAATCAATCACTCTTTATCTTTCTCGTTGCAATTCTCTTTAGCTTTGGTTGCGCACCGCCGGCGTCAGAGTCCACGGCGGAAACACCGGTCATCGATCTCGAGAGCGAGCGCGACGCGCTCTTGGCGGTCGACAAAGCTTGGTCGGAATCGATCCACGACACAGACGTATTCCTTTCGTTCATTGCAGACGGTGCCCACTTCATGCCGTTCGGCGCTCCGCTCTCTCAGGGAGACGCGATTCGCACCACGTGGGACGGTCTCGTCTCGTTGCCCGGATTCGGGTTGGAATGGCAGGCAACGGCCGCCGAAGTTGCAGCCTCCGGCGACATCGGATACACCATCGGAACGTTCGAACTCAACGCCGAGCAGGATGGCACTGCGATGCTCACCAAGGGGAAGTACGTGACGGTCTGGCATAAACAAGCCGATGGGTCGTGGGAAGTGCAGGTAGACATCTTCAACAGCGACGGGCCTCCGACGACCGTCGAAGATTGATATCAGAATATTCCATAGAGAAGGGAACGGCCGCTTGTGGCTGCGTGGGCGTGATTAGTCATTGCGGTGTGACGCTCGACGAGACTATGCTGTAAAGATGACGCACTGCATAACAGGCCAACGTGAAGTCTACCCACTGGACATCAGACGCACCAATTGATCCAGGCTGGTATTGGTACAGAGCCCGATCCCATCGTGCAGTGATGCTTCGGATTGATGAGCATGGTGTCGTTGATTTGCCTGAACAGTTCGACTGTACTCGGGCTATTGACTTAGTCGGTGATTGGTGGACGCCACGGATCAAGAGTGCCTGACTGCCGTTGGGCTAAACTTGTCTTGAAGGGTTGCAACCCAAAGCGGACGGTCGGTGTCTAAAAAAATACGGGACATATAACTATTGCATATGAGAGGGAGCCTGCCTCTACTGCTGGGCGTATCAGCGCTATTGTTCTTGCCCGGTGCTCTTTCGGGCCCGCGTGATTACCTGTTCCGCGACGAACGTCTATGTGATACCGATGAAGTTTTCTGCTTTCGCGGGACGTTGTCGTATCACTCCAATCCGCGTCTACTACATTTGCGTGCGCGGGTTCAAACAGCGCCCGGTCCGGGTTTACTGCGGATTACTCTGGTAGGCGCTAACCGGTCGGGCCATCACCGTCTTGCTCCATTCGAGGTCCGGGTGCGCGGACACTACAGCGAAATCATAGATCATAAGATGATTCCAGATTATCCGGACGTGCAGGGTTGGGTGGTCGAGCGAGTGGAGTTCATTGCCGACGAGGCTCTTTGACCGCTTTTTGCATTCGCGACAAGCTGCGAAGGTCTGCTTGCAACCCAAAGCAGACATCACCGACTCCATTGCCTACACTCTCGGTAGCATTAAGGAGGGATTGAAATGAATGCAGATAACGTCAATAAGTGGCTGACGCTAAGTGCCAATTTCGGTGTTGTCATTGGCCTGATTCTGCTGATTGTCGAGATTGGTCAGAATACTGAAATGATGAGAGCCCAAATAAATCAAAGCCGAACGGACACTGCAACATCTGAGCTGCAAGCGTTTTTCAACTCAGATTACATGCCTGCAATTGCAATGAAGAAAAATAACGGGGAGCAGTTATCCGAGGAGGAAATGAGTCGTTACAGATCCCAATTTCGTTCCGGGATGCGAAACCAGGATAATAACCTTTGGCAGTACAACCAAGGGTTTCTTGGTGAAAATACGCCCCGTTCCATCAGAAATTTTGCGCGCAACGTAATTGGTGGGACCGAACTCGGCATTGCGACCTGGGATAGGCAGAAAAACTCTTACACTGACGAGTATGTTGCCTTCGTAGAAGAGGCGATTTCGGATATGCGGTAGGCGTTCCATTAGTTTGCATTGACGCTCGTTCCTAAGTGTTACCTACCCTTGAATATGGCAGTTTTCGACCAATTTGAATGACCGCTGGCCGACTCCTGCCTGTCACAACATCAGATTATTGATTGTTTGAGCGGCTGGTATCGGCGAAAGCGGTCCTTCCCACGAGTCTATCTTCGGAGCCAAATAACTAGCGATAAGGTGGCTCACAAACAGTGTTAATAGTGCCGCTTATCGGGTATTCGCTCCCGCATTCGCGTGGGAACAGACGGTCGCGGGCTCGACGCCGAATGAGTACTATCGACCCTGACATTCAAAGTTTCATTTTGCATTGGAAAGTATTCGGGAAATCCAATCACCGCCCGTAACAGACACACAGAACGCCATGCTGAAATTCATCTTTATCATCGTCGCCAGTTACGGGCTTCTCGTCGCGGTCGTGTACTTCATGCAGGATCGCATGCTCTATTTACCAAACGTGGCAGGACGAACGCTGACCATGACACCGATAGATGTTGGCATGGACTATCAGGACGTCTACATCGACACTGCCGACGGAGTGGCACTGCATGGCTGGTTCATCGTGGGGCGATCCTCTCAAGTGCTGCTCTTCTTTCACGGCAACGCGGGAAATATTTCGCATCGTTTGGACTCGATACGACAATTCCACAAGCTGGGTTTATCAGTATTAATTATCGATTATCGGGGTTACGGTCAGAGTGGCGGCAAGACCACCGAAAGAGGGATTTATCGCGATACTGATGCGGCGTGGCGTTATCTCACTGAGGACCGCGGCATATCCGCCAGTGACATAGTAATATTCGGGCGTTCACTGGGTGCTTCTGCCGCGTCATGGCTAGCCGCACAGCATCAACCGAGGGCACTTTTCGTGGAGTCGTCCTTCACGTCCGTCCCGGACATTGCCCAGGAACTCTATCCGTGGCTCCCGGCCCGCTGGTTAAGCCGTTCTAGTCACGCGACACGTGATTACATTCGAGACGTTCGTTGCCCGGTACTCATCGCTCACAGTCGTGACGATGAGATCATCCCCTTCCACCACGGCGAAGCAATCTTTGCAGCGGCGAATGAACCTCGGACCCTGCTGGTGCTTCGTGGCACCCACAACGATTCATTTCTTCGGAATGAGCGCGCCTATATTGAAGGCGTTCAGACATTTCTGACAGGACTCTCCGTGCCTGCTTTGCCACATTAACGAGGAAATCTCCTGTCGCATTCTGCAATGTCCGTTTGTGACCAACCAGTGGTCCGTTAACCTGCTCTATCCCGGATACTGAATAACTAGCGATAATGGCCCTTACCACCAGTTAAATAGTGCGGGCAAACGAGGTCTGGCTAAAGTCTGCTTTCACCACAAGCGGTCGGTCAAATGCTAGAATTGACCGTATTGGAAAGGGCTGCTTGTGACCCAAAGCAGACATCACCGTCTGTCAATTGTTTCCAGATAAGTTCAATTTTCCAGCGAGCTAACCAACCTTCAACTATGGTTAGATGATGGACCCCACCAACGAGACATTGGCTCCCGCACAGGCTCCAGTCGATCCACTGCAACGCATTGAGGCCATCGATATGGTGCGGGGCTTTGCCCTGTTCGGTGTACTGCTCGTTAACATGTTCAATTTCGGTAGCGGTGGGCTTTTTTGGAACGAACCCATTGACGAGTTTGCCTGGTCAGTCAAACGATTCTTCTTCGAGACAAAATCCTGGCGCCTGTTCTCGTTTTTGTTCGGCTTCGGTTTCGCCCTGCAACTAATTCGAGCGACGGAGCGTGGTGCCGAGTTTGTATCAGTCTATCTCAGGCGGTTGATCATCCTCTTCATGATTGGGGCAGCGCACGCGATGATCTATGACGGGGATATCCTGATGCAATATGCGGAACTTGGGCTCCTGCTGGTGCTCTTCAGGAACGTTTCGCCGAAGTCACTGTTGGTGCTCTCCGTATGCCTGCTGGCCTTATTCCCGATTGGGCGAGCCGCGACATCTTTTCTGGAACCAACACAGACTACACCGACCGCTGAATATGCCGTCCGTCTCGACGCGGCCAAGGTCGAGATGGAGGAATATCGCACAACACACTACTACGCGGTCGGCTCCATGAGCGAGGTTATGGCAGAAAACGCCTATCTGGAAAATCCACTCCACCGACCTTTAGGTCCCGAGTCGAGTCCTGCGATATTCGCCATGTTTCTCCTCGGTCTCTACGTGGGCCGACGGCGAATAGTCCACGACATTCCGCGGCACCTGCCGCTCATCCGAAATGTTTTCCGGTGGGGCTTCTCTGTCGGACTTGTCTGCATGGGCGCCGAACGAATTCTCCATGCGACAACAGGATATGAAGTGTTCGGTGAGCAACGAGCTTCGATATTGCCGCAGTTTATTGGCGATATCATATTCACCTATGGCTCCACGCTTCTAGCCCTCGGTTACGCGGCTGGCATTATTCTTCTGGCTCAGCGTGATTGGGGGAAACGGCTATTGACCCCGCTCGGGGCCGCCGGACGAATGGCATTAACGGTTTATTTATCCGGGTCCATTATGTTCGGCACGCTGTTTTATGGCTTCGCCTTGGGCAAAGCTTTCTACCTGGGCCCTGCGGCAGTGACCGGATATGCTGTATTGTTTTTCGCGATCCAGATTCTGTTTGCTGTTTGTTGGACTAGCCGTTTTCGCTTCGGACCCATGGAGTGGTTATGGCGAGCACTTACATATCTGAGCTTCCCACCTATGAGGCTCCAGGAACGGGCAAAGGCAGAGAGTTAAGGCCAGATTCGTCCGCTATTGGCCGTTCTTTGTCGATCACTAATGCGAAGCACGACCGGCGGCGAAGGGTCGCATAGCAGCCGGTCGCACATCTTGAGCTATGATTTCCGCTGGTGACCCAAAGGCGACATTCCCGATTTTGCGGTCGATCCCTATTGAGGCCCTTGTAGAACTGGACTATAGGTTTCTATATGGGGCTGCTGTCAGAACTCAGGCGCCGCAATGTATTCCGCGTAGCGATCGCTTACATAATCATCGCCTGGTTGATCTTGCAGGTGGGCGATACCTTGGCGCCTGCGTTGCACCTGGGCGAGTGGGTCAACACCGTACTGGCCTTTTTCCTGATTCTTGGCTTCCCGATTGCGCTGTTCTTTGCCTGGGCCTTTGAACTCACCCCGGAAGGCCTGAAAAAAGAAAAGGAGGTTGATCGCAGCCAGTCCATCACTCACGTAACCGGACGTAGGCTCGACTACGTCATTATTGCGGTACTGGTACTAACGCTGGGTTACTTCGCTTTCGATAAGTTCGTGCTCGATGCGTCGCGAGACGCTGAGCTAGTGCAGACCACGACCGAAGCGGTAACCGAGCAAGCGATCGAGTCTGGAAACGCAGAGGCCGCCGATAAATCTATCGCGGTACTGCCGTTCCGCAACCGTAGCGCCGTGGCCGAGGATGTGTACTTTGTCGATGGCATCCATGATGACATTTTGACGCAACTCGCGAAGCTGTCGTCTTTTGGAAAGGTTATCTCCCGGACGTCGATGGAACAGTACCGGGAGACCAGCAAGTCCATGCCACAGATCGGCCAGGAGCTGGGCGTGGCAACCATACTCGAAGGTGGCGTTCAACGGGCCGGGGACCGGGTGCGGATCAATGTGCAGTTGATCGAGGCTGCCACCGACGAGCACCTGTGGGCGGAAACTTATGACCGAGAGCTCACGGTTGAGAACATTTTTCTGGTTCAGGAAGAGATCGCCCGGGAAGTGACCAAGGCATTGCGTCTAACGCTCACTTCCCAGGACGACAATAGTCTTTCAAAAGTCCCCACCACCAATCTGGATGCCTATCGTCTTTATCACTTGGGTAATCAGGAGGTCCAGAAGGCAACCACGGCGTCCCTTGTCCAGGCTATAGAATATTTTGAAGAGGCGATTCGAGCCGACCCCGATTACGCACAAGCCTATGCGGGTCTTGCTGATGCGTATCTGGACCAGATGTTTCGAGGTAGCCTAGCCTCAGGACTCGCGATAAACAAAGCGAAACCAATAGCCGAGAAGGCGATTCAGCTCAATCCAGTTTTGGCAGAGGGATATGCGGCTCTGGGGACTATCAATCAGGTGGAGCGGCGCTGGGCAGACGCCGAAATTAATTTCCACACAGCGATTGCGCTGAGTCCGAATCTTGTATCGACCCGAGTAGGTTACGGCATGCTGCTTGGGCAAGTATTGTTCAGGGTGGATGAAGGAATCACTCAGCTTGAGGAGGCCGCCCGCCTATCGCCGCTTGACCCATTGGTACACGCCTATCTGGGCGTGTCCTATGCAATTGCACATCGAAGCCAGGATGCTCTCGATACGTTGCACTATGCCCTCAAAATCGGACCTGGCCTTCCACGAACATATGAGGCCCTGGGCGACGTTTACTATTTGCTTTTGGGGCGTCTCGACGAGGCGGTGAAGTGGAATGTAAAGGGGCTGGAGACGGACCCTAGTTACGTTAGATTAAGAGGTGGCTTGGTATTAAATTATTTGGATCTAGGTGACATAAATAGTGCGAATCTGTCTCTTGCCATGATGCAGTCACCAATCATCGGAGAGCAAAGCTCTGTGGCCCGTAGTGTACAGTTGACGCAGCTCATATATCTGCGACGGTACGAAGAGGCTTTGGAAATTGCCGAGGAGTTATGGCGACTCCGGCAACGTGTACGACACGCGGGGAATGCGCTTCAATTCTTCTACTACCTGAACGGCCAGTACGAGCGGGCCCTCGAGATCAATGAATTGTTGTCGGGGCACTTCGAGTACATTCCACACCCTGAGACGACAGTCACCGATGCAAATCTCGATCAGGCTATCAATCGCGCCATGATTTTGGCGGGAATGGGCGAAATGAACCGCGCACATCGGCTACTGACCCATTGCCTCGATGCTGCGACTGAGGCACCGGTCCCGAGTTTCCATGTTGGCGTGAAATTTCATCTTGTTAAAATTCACGCTCTATTGGGCGATACGCCCAACGCGCTTTTGGCTCTTCGAAAGGCTATAGACGCTGGTGTACGATCTGGCTGGTGGTTCGACTTGTTGCACAGCCCTGCAACGGCATCGCTCAGAAGCGAGCCGGAATTTCAAGAATTAGTCGAGGAAATTCGTGGTGACATGGCCGCGCAGCTCGAAAACGTCAGAGAGATGCAGGGCACTGGTGAGATTCCACGCTTGCCGGTGGTCAACCAGCAATAACTCATTCCAGAACGTCCGCTTCTGGCCGTTAGCTGCCCCTCATTTCGATGCAATTTTGATGATCTGAATGGCTGCTTTTGGTGAAAGCGGGCGTTCGCAGTCACGAATCAGGAAATCGCAATCGGGCCTTCAAGAATAAGCATGTGAATGGCTGCTTTACATCCGGAAGCAGCCGTTGAGCTATAGTAGTGATGAAGGGCTGCTAGTGACCCAAAGCCGACCTTAGGGGTGTGGTCTACACTTACGCAATGTAAGGACTGGAACAAACCCGAAGCCGTCGTTCGGATACCAGACCAAGTGTGCAAGCACAATCGAGGACATTGGCCATGTCAAAACATGATCCCTTAGAAGTTGAGCGCCACGAGAAATCGACATGGAAAACTGCAGCGAACATTTACGCAGATACCGCAGGCTTATTGACGGCACTCAGTGGTCAAGCTGAGCTAATAAAAGAGTTTGGCGAGATTGACCAAAACAGCCGCGTTCTAGACTTGGGTTGCGGCCCTGGTCAATTAACTGACGCATTATCGAGAGTAGCCGAGGAGGCAGAAGGAGTCGACTTTGCGGAGGAGATGGTTGCCGCTGCGCAGGGTTCGTTTCCTCATCTGACTTTCCAGGTCGCGAACGGAGAACAGCTGCCTTATGACGATTCGACCTTCGACGCTGTAGTCTGCAATTACACTGCACATCACTTAGCTCGGCCGGAAGTAGTATTCAGAGAAATACTGCGAGTGCTTAGACCCGACGGGCGTGTCGTAATCATTCATCCGATTCAGGCTGAGCAAGCGTGTTGGGGTTCGTTCGCCGAGGCATTGTGCGAAGAGTTACCGCCCGAGGAACTTCCAGGAGGACTGCTCCTCGAAGTCGCTGATCCCCATGAGTACGAAACTTTGTTATCTCAATGCGGTTACGTGAACGCCCACTGCGAGAGAAGGGTGAAGCCGGTGGCGTTTTCCAAAATTGACCAATTACTAGACGCTGGTTGGATCGTATGTGGTTTGGGAGACCAACCTCAGGAAATCCAAGACCGGATTCGAGCAGGAACCATCGATAGAGCAGCGAAGTACAAGAGGCCAGATGGAGGCTATAGTTTCCCTGACGTGGTGCTCGTGGCGACGGGACGCTGTGGCTGAGCGACCGTCCGCTATTGGCTGTGACATCAATCGGTCAATGCAACACCTAAACTCTCACTATAGAGATGGAGGTGTTGAAAATGAAGCAGCGGAAGAGACGATATTTCACTGTAG
>Ga0255052_10003705_pt1 | contig 10523 bp, 9 predicted proteins | sample JV7_2_21_MG_FD_188632 | JGI IMG/M metagenome (GOLD analysis project Ga0255052, IMG submission 188632) | Seawater microbial communities from Jervis Inlet, British Columbia, Canada - JV7_2_21 | ecosystem: Environmental > Aquatic > Marine > Inlet | place: Canada: British Columbia | collected...
TCAGCAGCCGACAGCGAAAAGAAGTGACCCCGGTTGTCCTTGGCCGAATAGCAGGAGTTTTCGGAGTCAAGGGCTGGGTTAAGGTTTTTTCCCATACAGAACCGCGGGAAGCAATACTCGAATATCGGAACTGGTTGTTGAAAAGTGGTGACGGCTGGCGGCATGTAACGGTCGAAGAAGGCAAACCACACGGTAAGTCAGTGGTTGTAAAACTGGCGGACATAGGCAATCGGGACGCTGCCGCGGATCTGGTCGATGTGGCCATCGCCGTAGCCCGGGACGATTTGCCCGAACCGCAGACTGGTGAGTACTACTGGGCCGATCTGGAAGGATTACAGGTGGTCCACAGGGACGGCAGGTCACTGGGAAAAGTGGCCTACCTGATAGCGACAGGCGCAAATGATGTACTTGTCGTCAATGGGGATCGTGAAAGCCTGATTCCCTTCATCATGGATGAAGTGATTCTGGATGTTGATTTAGCCCTTGGCCGGATCAGCGTCGACTGGGACTGGGACTGATGTAATGCAAATACGCATCGTCAGTATTTTTCCCGAAATGGTTGAGACGGTGGCCGAATACGGCGTCGTCGGACGGGCCTCGGAACGAGGCCTGGTGTCCATCGGTTGCTTGAACCCGAGGGACTTCACCGACGATGTGCATCGCACGGTCGATGATCGCCCTTACGGAGGCGGTCCCGGCATGGTAATGAAATTCGAGCCGACTGCCGCAGCGATCCGGGAGGCCAGGCAGGCAATGCCTGCTGATTGTCCGGTTATCTGCATGAGCCCGCAGGGCGCAGTGTTTGACCAGGCGGCAGCCGAACGACTGGCTGGATTGCCAGGAATGGTTTTGCTGGCCGGTCGCTATGAGGGTATCGACGAGAGACTCATAGAGTCGGAAGTCGATGAGGAAATATCGCTGGGTGATTTTGTGCTCAGTGGCGGGGAGATTGCGGCCATGGCCGTAATCGATGCGATAGTGAGGTTGATTCCCGGTGTGCTCGGCGACGAGGAATCGGCAATGCAGGATTCTTTCGCTGAAGGTCTGCTTGATTGCCCGCACTATACGCGGCCGGAGGAGGTCGAAGGTCAGGCCGTGCCGCCCGTGCTGTTATCGGGCGACCACGCGGCGATCGCCCGCTGGCGGCACAAGCAGGCGCTGGGTCGCAGTTATATTAGACGTCCGGATCTTGTGAGAAAATTGGATCTGGACAGTGAACAACAAGCGTTGCTCGACGAGTTCCTTGAGGAGCAAGAGCGCGAGACAGGTAAACAGAGATGAATAAACTAATCGAGTCAATTGAGCAGGAACAAATCAACAAGGAAATCCCTGATTTCTCACCAGGCGATACGATTGTTGTTCAGGTAAAGGTAAAGGAAGGAACGCGCGAGCGATTGCAGGCATTTGAGGGAATCGTGATCGCAAAACGAAATCGTGGCCTGAACTCGTCTTTTACCGTTCGAAAAATATCTCACGGCGAGGGCGTCGAACGTGTATTCCAGACATACAGCCCCGTTGTCAGTGCCATCCAGGTGAAGCGGCGAGGCGACGTGCGCAGGGCGAAGCTGTATTACCTTCGGGGCCGCACCGGAAAGGCCGCTCGCATCAGAGAGAAAATCTAATCCTTTTTTTGGGATACCCGTCACGTTCTGGGAGCACATTAGTCTGACTCTAAACAGTCGGATGAATTGAAAACGCCCGTATAATCGGGCCTCAGTCAATTTGTGGCGGAACCTATCCGTGCAATTCGGGTCTCTCGAGGCATGAGCACTTTGCTTGGAATCAGCGTGCGAATCAATCAGTTAGCCTTCATTGCTGCCAGCCTGATGCTGTCCGGCTGTGCCTCGCTGATGTCGTCGGCCGCGAGTGGCTTCGCAGACGACCTATCAACGGCAGTTCTCAACCAGGACGATCCCGAACTCGTTCGTGACGGCGCGCCGGCCTATCTGTTGCTTCTGGACAGCGTTCTCGAAAGCAATCCTGACGATCCGAAACTGCTGACTGCTGCGGCAAAAATGTACGCAAGTTACGGTGCAGTGTTTGCCGAAGAACCAGAGCGCGCGGCACGACTAACCAATCGGGCGTTGAACTATTCTCAACGGGCCGTCTGCAACTCTTATGACGATGGCTGTAATTGGAACACCGCAACATTCGACGAATTTGAAACGAGTATCAGTGGGCTGGATGCAAAACATGCAGACGTCACCTTCGGTTACTGTTTTTCATCGATTGCGTACATTATTTCTCACAGTGACGATTGGAATGCGTTGGCGAGGCTGCCGCAACTGGAAGCGTTGTTGTTGCGGTACCTGGAGATCAGCGAATTATCTGTCGAAAGTGACGTCTACACGTACTTGGGTGTCTTGTTGACGCTGAGGCCCAAGCAAATGGGCGGTAGACCAGAGGAGGCGCGGACATACTTCGAGCGTGCCATAGAGCTAACCGATGGCCACGACCTTTCGGCCAAAGTCTGGTATGCGGATAGTTATGCGCGACTTCTCTATGACCGGGAACTACACGACAGACTTTTGAATGAAGTCGTGGCTGCGGATCCCGTTGTTCCCGGTTACACGTTGTTGAATGTAATGGCCCAAAGAAACGCAGCCGACTTACTGGCGTCGGCGGACGATTATTTTTAGACGATTCTGGATGAATCGAACGGATGCAGGATATGAACAAGCTCAAGAATGTGATTGCCCTTTTGGCGATCTTTTTGTCAGCAACGGCCACCGCTGTCGAACTGAAGGTTGCCACGCTGGCGCCGGAGCGAACTGCCTGGGTGCAGGACATGCGCAAGGGCGCCAAGGAAATCAAGGAACGCACCGAGGGCCGCGTCGTTGTGAAACTTTATGTCGGCGGCAGTCAGGGAGATGGCGAACAGGTACTGCGCGCAATCAGAACGAAGCGACTGCACGGGGGCGCATTTACGCCTACAGACCTTCAGGACCGCTATTCGGACGTCAACATTTACGGTCTGCCGTTCCTTTTCGAATCTCAGGGCGAGATCGCCTATGTTCGGGAGCAGTTGGATGAAAAATTGCTTCAGGGACTTGAAGAGGCCGGGTTTATCAGCTTCGGCTTCACAAATGGTGGCTTTGCATTCTTGATGTCTAACGAGCCCGTACGTGGGCTGGATGATCTCAAGGGTAAGAGAGTCTGGGTGCCGGAGGGCGACAGAATCAGCTATGCAGCGATGGACGCCCTTAAGCTATCTCCGGTTACCTTGCCGATCACTGATGTGATGACCGGCCTGCAGACGGGACTGATCGACATTGTCGCGTTTCCTCCCACGGGGACGCTCGCCCTGCAATGGCATACGAAAGTCAAATACGTTACTGAAATGCCGATCCTGTTCTCGATGGGGCTAATGGCGATCGATGCCAAGGCTTTCGGTCGATTGAGTGACGGGGACCAGGCGATCGTACAAGAGGTCATGTCTGCCATTTACGCCGAGTTCAGCCGGCGTGAACCCGAGGAAAATCGAAACGCGAAACAGGCGCTAATAAACTCAGGCGTTCAAAGCGTAATTCCCGCCGAAGGTGAAGTGGAAAGGATTCGCGGCATAATGGAAAAGACCAATCGGCAACTCGGGGAGCAGGGACTGTTCTCCATGGAGCTGTACGAAGAGCTTGTCGGGCACATCCACGACTATCGGAATCAACAGGCAGATGCAGTCGGGGCTGACTAGCAGGAGTACCTGTGGCTGATCCAAACTCCAAGGTGCTCGCTCGCCTGGAAAGATTCGGAACAGCAGCTGAAAACACAGTACTGGTTCTCTTGCTGGCAGCCATGATCGTGCTGGCTGTCGGCCAGATTGTCCTGCGCGAAGTTTTTGATACCGGGATTATCTGGGCAGACGAATTCGTCAAGTTGCTGGTCTTGTGGGTTGCGATGCTTGGTTCCATTGCGGCCAGTCGCGATGATCGGCACTTGCGCATCGACGTTCTGTCACACCTTCTTTCCGAGAAAATGGTTTCCTTGAGCCGTCTCGTCGTCGAAATATTTGCGGCGATTATTTGCGGTGTGGTTGCCTGGCACGCGTATCGATGGTTGCAGATCGAATTGGAATACGGGGACACCGTGCTAATCGATTTTCCAGCCTGGCTGGCACACGGAATATTGCCGCTCGCATTCATATTAATGACCTACCGGTTCACACTCTCCGCGATTAAGAGAGTCGTGCAGCTTGCGTCGTCCGCCGACGAGACTGATCAGCAATGATTGTTTTGAGTATCATTCTTATTCTGCTGGCGATCCTCGGCGCGCCCCTGTTCACGATCATTGCCGCGAGCGCAATGCTCGGTTACATGCGAGGCGGGACCGATCTAATGAATGTTCCGCTGGAAATTCTCGGGATAGGCGGCATGCCGTTCCTGTCGGCGATTCCCCTGTTTACGTTTGCCGGCTACCTGCTCAGCAAGAGCGGTGCACCGAAGCGCCTCGTGCGGCTGACAGACGCAATGCTCGGATGGATGCCTGGCGGGCTGGCTATCGTCGCGCTTGCAGCCTGCGCTTTTTTTACAGCTTTTACCGGCGTCACCGGCGCTACCATCATTGCCTTGGGGGTGATCCTCTACCCGGCACTCAAACAGGACGGATATCCGGACGACTTCAATCTGGGCCTTGTTACTTCGTCTGGCAGTCTCGGTCTTTTGTTCGCACCATCGTTGCCGATCATCCTCTATGGCGTGATCTCCGAGGTATCCATCGATCATCTGTTTCGCGCCGGCATCCTGCCGGGCCTGGTCATGCTTGCCATGCTATCCGGCTACAGCCTCTGGGTCAGCAGGAGCCACGTGAAACCGAAAGAATCTTTTTCCTTTAAAGAGGTCGCCGCGGCCGTCAGAGAGTCAATCTGGGAAATACCGCTGCCGATCGTCGTGCTCGGCGGCATCTATTCCGGCTTTTTCGCGGTATCCGAAGCTGCAGCGATCACGGCCGCCTACGTGCTTTTTGTCGACGTCGTAATCCTGCGTGAAATCAAGTTGAAAGATCTGCCGGGCATCATGCGTGAAGCCATGTTGCTGGTCGGTGGCATTCTGATCATTGTCGGCGCATCGCTGGCGTCGACGAATTACATGATTGATGCGGAGATTCCGCAGAAATTGCTCGCATACGTCGCCGAACTGGTGTCGAGTAAGACGACATTCCTGATGATCTTGCTAGTATTTCTATTGATCCTCGGGGCGATCCTGGACATTTTCTCCGCAATCGTGCTGGTTGTGCCGTTGATCATTCCGATTGCGGCCCAGTACGGTGTCCACGATGTACATCTGGCGATCATCTTCCTGGCCGCCATGCAATTGGGGTATCTCACCCCGCCCGTTGGCTTGAACCTGTTCATTGCGAGCTATAGATTCGACAAACCCATAATGACGGTCTACAGGGCAACCTTCCCGTTCCTGATGATTCTGCTGCTATCGGTTATCCTGATCATGTTCTGGCCCGAGCTGTCGCTGTGGCTGGTACCACACTGATCACCAAATGAAGACTGAGGACTACCTATGCATCGAGCGGCTCTTGCGACCCTCGTACTCCTTGGATTGACGCTGGCGGCAAGCGCCGATTCGGCAACCCTGCGGGACATACGGCTGCCACCCGGGTTTGCGATCGAGGTATTCACGGACGAGGTTCCGGACGGACGTTCACTGGCCGTGGGCGATCAGGGCACTATATTCGTGGCCACCCGGAAAGACGGTCGGGTGTATGCAGTGGTCCCGCGGGAGAATGAAACGCCCCGTGTCCTTACGATCGCAAGTGATCTGAATATTCCGAATGGAGTAGCATTTCGTGACGGTGACTTGTATGTCGCCGAAGTCACTCAGATAAGCAGATACAGGGATATCGAGTCGAAACTCGACGACATCCCGGCGCCCGAGGTCATCAATGACAGCTTTCCAGCGGAGCGCCACCATGGGTGGCGTTACATCGGCTTTGGACCTGACGGAAAGCTCTACATCAGCATCGGCGCTCCATGCAATATTTGCAACAAAGAAGGCTATGGCAACATCTCCCGCCTGAACGCCGATGGTACCGGCCGTGAGATCATTGCTTCGGGCGTTCGAAACTCGGTGGGTTTTAGCTGGCATCCACAGACAGGTGAAATGTGGTTCACCGACAACGGCCGGGACATGCTCGGCGACGATATTCCGTCGGGCGAACTCAATCGCATGACGTCGAAAGGAGCCCACTTCGGTTTTCCGTTTTGCCATGCGGGCGAGATCAGTGATCCGGAGTTCGGTGACCAGGGTGACTGCAAGGATTTCACCGCGCCGGCCAAAAAGCTCGGGCCGCACGTAGCGCCACTGGGGATCGAATTCTATACTGGTGAAATGTTTCCGGCCGAGTATCGGGGACGATTGTTCATTGCCGAGCACGGTTCCTGGAATCGCACTGAAAAGATCGGTTACAGAATCATGACGGTCACAATCGGCGACGCTGGCCCGACCAACTACGAAGTCTTTGCCGAGGGCTGGCTCAAGGACGGCGAAGTATCCGGTCGGCCCGTAGACCTGCTCTTGCTCGAGGATGGCTCGATGCTGGTCAGTTCCGACCAATCCGGCAGTATTTATCGAATTAGTTATAAGGAACCCGAATAATGAGCAAGCGTTCAATCGTGTTGAGAGTCTTGTCCACGTTGTGGACAGGGGTCAATGGCGTCCGAAAAGTCCTGCACCTGCTGGTCTTGTTATTCATTTTTTCCGTGATGTTCGGTGCGCTCTCGTCGACCGCGCCCCGTTTGCCCAGTGAAGCAGCGCTCGTCATCGAGCCGTATGGTGCACTGGTCGAGCAACTCGAAGGTGATCCGTATGACCGGGCAATCGCAGAATTGCTGGGCGAGAAATTCCCGCAAACACTCGTGCAGGACATAATTGACGGTCTAGATTATGCGCAAGATGACGATCGTATCAAGGCAGTCGTACTCGACTTACGCAGTCTCAACGGTGGCGGCTTAAGCAAGCTGCAAAGAATCGCGGCGGCGCTGGATGAGTTCCGGTCATCGGGCAAGCCGATATTCGCATACTCGGATTACTATACGCAGCAGTCCTATTTCCTCGCCTCGCACGCCGACGAAGTCTATATGCATCCGGAGGGCCTGCTTTATCTTTCGGGATTCGGCGTATATCGAAACTACTTCAAAGACGCGATCGACAAGCTCCGGATCGACTGGAATATATTCCGCGTTGGGACACACAAGTCCTTCGTCGAGCCATTCATGCGGATGGACATGTCTGATGAAGATCGCAGTTCCATTTCCCGCCTGCTCGAGCAGCTCTGGCAGACCTACAAGGAAGACATTACGGTCGCCCGTGGGCTCGATGTTGGCGTGATCGATGACTTCACTCTAAACCTGCTTGAAAACACGAAGAATGAGAACGGCGATGTTGCCGCAGTGGCGCTTCGCCTGGGGCTGGTCGACGGACTCATGACCAGAGGGTCCGTCAGCGCCAAAGTTATCGAACATGCGGGGGCCAGCAAGAGATATCCGGATACCTACCGGGCCATCGACCTGGATGATTTTCTGTCACAGACCCGCCTCCTTAACGGAGATCAGAGTCGCGAGCAAAACGTAGCGATAATCGTGGCATCCGGCGAGATCCTTGATGGAACGCAATCGCCGGGGCTGATCGGCGGCGACTCCATGGCCCTGCTATTGCGCCGGGCAAAGAACGACGACTCTGTCAAAGCGGTGGTCCTGCGTGTCGACAGCCCGGGCGGCAGTGCATTTGCCTCGGAAATTATTCTCGACGAAATTGTCGCGCTCCGGGAAGCAGGCAAACCGGTTGTCGCATCCATGAGCAGCGTTGCGGCATCCGGCGGCTACTGGATTTCGATGGCGGCGGACAGGATCTATGCGAATTCGGCAACGATCACAGGGTCGATCGGCATATTCGGCATGTTTCCGACGTTCCAGAGATCTCTCGCAGCGCTTGGGATTGCGACGGATGGCGTCGGAAGTACGCCGTGGGCCGGTGCACTGCGGCCGGACAGAGCCATGTCCGACGAGACAAAAGACCTCATCCAGACAATTATCGAGAAAGGCTACGACGATTTCATAAGCAAAGTTTCTATTCACCGCGAGCTTGATAAGGCGGAAGTCGACCGGATCGGCCAGGGGCAGGTCTGGACGGGTGCGGATGCACTGGCGTTTGGCCTGATTGATGAAATCGGTGACCTCGACGATGCAGTCGAGACTGCCGCAGAGCTCGCAGAACTCGACACCGGGACCTATGGGCGAAAGCTTATTGAAAAGGATTTGTCGCCCGGAGAACAACTTGCAGTGGATCTTTTTGGAACCGCGAAAAATCTGGGGCTCGACCCGACAGTTTTCGTGGGCAAACCGCCTGCATCCATGCAACGCCTGGAAAATATCCTGAACGCAATTACGCCACTAATGCGATTCAACGATCCGAAGGGTGTTTATTCGCATTGTTTCTGCGCGTTCGAGTGAAGCCAGCTGCGTAATTGCGACCTAATCAGACAGACAACGCCAGATTTGGTCCAAATCAAATGGAAGTTACCTCGGCACTCCAAGCGATACGGAAGCTCGGCAGCATACTAGCGTTTTCCATTGGGCTTGCCGGCGCTGCCACACCACTCCGAGCAGTAGAGTTTCCGTGCTTCGATGCGTCGGCTTGGCACGAGGCCGATTCGTTATTTCGTGGCAGTCCGCATTGGATCGGTGCAGACGGGGCGTATTCGATTGACCTGGGAAATGACCGTACGATGTGGTTGTTCGGCGATACCTGGATAGATCCGTCGGGTCAGCACACACGTAAGGATGCACGAATGATCCGCAACAGTGTAGCTATCCAGAGCGGAGCGGATCCGTCGAATGCAACAATTGAATTTTACTGGCGAACGACGGCCGAGGACGTTCCACAAGCGTTCTTCGCACGACGTGACGATGAGTGGTTCTGGCCTGGGCACGGGGTTCGACTCGGCGACCGGCTGATCTTGTTCCTGAATCGGCTACGCAGCACTGACACTGGACTCGGTTTCGCGTCGGCCGGCTGGAATGCGGTGATGATCGATAACCCGGATGATGAGCCGTCCGTTTGGCGCACAAGGACGCTGCAAACATCCCCGAATCCGCTCGGCATAATCGTGGGATTTGCCAGTATCCTGAATTGGGGAGAACATCTCTACGCATTCGGTTCGCAGGATCCGGTGAAGTCACATCCGATCTATGTTGCCCGTTGGCCTGTGGTCAATGTTCGGGAAGGGGACTTACGGACACCGGAATGGTGGGGCGGCACGGACGTCGGTTGGATTGCCGACTCATCCTCGACACCTCGCTGGCCCGTGTTTGAGAACGGCCAGGCAGAGTTAACGATCCATTTCGATGAACTCGTCCATCAATTCATTGCGGCGCAAACCGTGGGCTTTGGCGGCGCGGACTTAGCTATTCGCTCCGCCACAGAATTGACCGGCACCTGGACGCCGCCGAGGAAAATCTATCGACCACCGGAATATGATCGGCCGAATATCATGATTTACGCGGCAAAGGCACATCCGCAACTCACTGGGGCGGACGTGGTGCTTACGTATGCCACCAATACGTTCAGATTCCAGGAGCATCTAACAGACAGCCTCATCTACTATCCGCGATTTGTACGCCTGACGCGCTGCGAGTAGTGGCTGACAAGGCTCGTCATTCCGTCGTAGGAAGAAGATCAGAATATCTGTTTCTGGCCACTCGTTGCCCGTCCACTTAGTGGCATTCCGATGAGTTTACTGTCTGCTTAGCACCCGAAAGCTGTTAGTCGAACTCGAACAAGATTGACAGTCGCTGTTCTGTCGGGTCTGAGCAATTGCACTTATTTCCAGTCGAGAATTATTTTTCCTGACTGTCCCGATTCCATCAACTGGAAGGCCTGCTCGTAGTCTTTCACGTCGAAGTGGTGCGTGATGATCGGACTGATATCCAGACCGCTCTGCAACATGCTTGCCATCTTGTACCAGGTCTCGAACATCTCTCGTCCATAAATGCCCTTTAAGATCAAGCCCTTAAATATCACTTCGTTCCAGTCGATAGCGGTCTCGCCGGGCAGGATGCCGAGCAAGGCAAGCCGGCCACCATGATGGAGGGTCCTCAGCATGTCACGGAATGCTGACGGATTACCCGACATTTCCATGCCGACGTCGAAGCCTTCCTCCATGCCGAGCTCCTTCATCGTGTTATCGAGCGCTCCATCCGTCACATTTAGTGCCACCGTAGCGCCCAACTTCCTCGCCAGCTCGAGGCGGTAATCGTTGATATCCGTGATGACAATATGCCGCGCGCCAGCGTAACGGGCGATGGCGACTGCCATGATGCCAATCGGACCGGCGCCGGTTATCAAAACGTCTTCTCCGACCAGGTCGAATGACAACGCGGCATGAGTTGCGTTTCCGAGTGGATCGAGAATCGATGCCATGTCATCGCTGATCACGTCAGGCAATTTGAAAACATTGAAGGCAGGTACCGAAATGAACTCGGCAAATGCGCCGGGCCTGTTGACGCCGACGCCGACAGTATT
>Ga0255052_10003707_pt1 | contig 10522 bp, 8 predicted proteins | sample JV7_2_21_MG_FD_188632 | JGI IMG/M metagenome (GOLD analysis project Ga0255052, IMG submission 188632) | Seawater microbial communities from Jervis Inlet, British Columbia, Canada - JV7_2_21 | ecosystem: Environmental > Aquatic > Marine > Inlet | place: Canada: British Columbia | collected...
TGCCGGTTCCCTCGATGAGACCTCGGCAGCGGCCAAGATGGTCTGCCCCGAACCCCATTTTCTGGAGACCTGGAATGATGCCGAGGCAGTGGCCGGTGTGGTCAGTATCTCCCAACCCGCCATCGAGCCCTTGCAAGAGACCCGGACCCTGGCAGAGAGCCTCTCGGCCTGGCTGGGAGAGCCCCGACCGGCGCTCGATCTCATCCAGGAGACCTGGCAGCAGGAGATCTTTCCCCGCGCTTCGGCGAAGTCTTTCCAGAGTTTCTGGGATCAGACCGTCCACGATGGCTCCGCAAGCATTGGCAGCGGCCTCGGAGAGGTGTCGACTTTCGATGTTGCAGCGGTCCAGCCGCTTGCCAGTGGAGCCCAGGGTGACGACTTCACGCTGGAGATCTATCCCAAGATCGGCATGCGGGATGGCCGACATGCCCACAACCCCTGGCTCCAGGAGCTCCCAGACCCGGTGACCAAGGTGGTCTGGGACAACTACGCCTGTCTCTCTCCGCAGACCGCGGAGCGACTCGGCGTCGGCGAAAACGACGTAGTTCGTCTCGAGATCCAGGGTCAGCCGGGGCTGGAGCTTCCTGTCTATGTCCAGCCCGGGCAGCACGACCGGGTGGTAGCGGTTGCCCTGGGCTACGGCCGGGCAGGTACCGATCGGTTCGCAAGTGTGGCTCCGAAGTGGCTGCAGGGCAAGCCGACAGTCGAAGCGGGTGGCACCGTGGGCACCAACGTCGCGCCGCTGACCTCTCTCGACGAGGACGGACGAAGCTACGTGCGCTCAGGACTTCGGCTCAGTCCTACCGGCACCCGCCACGACCTGGCGTCGACCCAGACCTATCAATACCTGGCGGTACCCGCAGCACTGGCCCCGACCGATGGCAGGGACAGGCCGATCATCCAGGAGACGGTTCTGCCGGACTATCTCGAAGACCGATCTGCTGGTAAGCCTCACCTGCATCACTTCGATTCCGACCTGTGGGGTGAGCACGAGTTCGAGACCCATCACTGGGCGATGGCCGTCGATCTCTCCGCCTGCACGGGCTGCTCGGCCTGCGTGATCTCTTGTCAAGCGGAGAACAACGTACCGGTCGTGGGCAGGGACGAGGTCGAGCGTCGCCGCGATATGCACTGGATCCGTATCGACCGGTACTACCGTGGCGACAGCGGTGATCCGGACACCGTCCATCAACCCATGATGTGCCATCACTGCGACAACGCTCCTTGCGAAACCGTCTGCCCAGTGGTGGCCACCCTGCACAGCTCGGAAGGTCTCAATATGCAGGTCTACAACCGATGCGTGGGCACCCGGTATTGCGCCAACAACTGCCCCTACAAAGTGCGGCGATTCAACTGGTTCGACTATGCCCACGACGACAAGCTGCAGAACCTGGTGCTCAATCCGGATGTCACGGTGCGCGAGCGGGGCGTGATGGAGAAATGCTCTTTCTGTGTCCAGCGCATTCAAGGGGCCAAGTTCGAGGCCAAGGGCGAGGGGCGGGCAGTGGCGGACGGCGACATCCAGACTGCCTGTCAGCAGTCCTGCCCTGCCCAAGCCATCGTCTTCGGCGATCTCAACGACCCGGAGAGCCGCATCTCCAAGCTGCGCCAGGATCCTCGCCACTATGTTGTCCTCGAAGAGCTCAACGTCCAGCCGTCGGTGGGCTATATGAGGTTGGTACGCAATCGGCCCGCGCGCTCCAGCGGGTACGGCGCCGAGGAAACGGAGGACACCCATCATGGCTAGGACCGCGTGGGCCATGCGCCAACCGCTGATCGGCGGTCAGAAGACCCCTGGTCAGGTCACCCTCGATGTCAGTCGGCCGCTCGAGGGACGGGCCACACCTCTGTGGTGGGGTGCTTTGCTGGTTTCGGTCACGATGCTGGTAGCCGGCATCGTGGCTGTCAGCTACCAGATCAAGACGGGGATCGGGACTTGGGGTCTCAATCGGACGATCGGCTGGTCGTTCGACATTACGAATTTCGTGTTCTGGATCGGGATCGGTCATGCCGGCACCTTGATCTCGGCGATTCTCTTCTTGCTGCGTCAGAAATGGCGGACGTCGGTAAACCGCTCCGCCGAGGCGATGACCCTTTTCGCGGTGATGTGTGCAGGGATATTCCCCATCATTCATATGGGCCGGCCGTGGCTGGCTTTCTGGTTCCTGCCCTATCCGAACTTCCGCGGTCCACTGTGGGTGAACTTCCGCTCGCCGCTCTTGTGGGATGTCTTTGCCATCAGCACCTACTTCATCATCTCCGCGGTCTTTTGGTATGTGGGGCTGATACCTGATTTGGCGACACTGCGCGATCGCTTCAAATCGGGGTTCAAGCAGCGGATGTTCAGCCTCTTCAGCCTGGGATGGAACGGAGCACTGACGACCTGGAATCGATACGAGACGGTCTATCTCATCCTGGCGGCCGCGTTGGCGACGCCGCTGGTCCTGTCCGTCCACTCCATTGTCAGCTTCGACTTCGCTACCTCGGTCATACCCGGCTGGCACACCACTGTCTTTCCACCGTATTTCGTGGCGGGTGCGATTTTCTCGGGGATGTCCATGGTGCTGACGCTGATGATTATCGCGCGCCAGACCATGCGTCTCGAGGACTATCTGACCCACAACCACATCGACTCGATGACCAAGTTGGTGCTCGCCACGTCGTCGATGGTGGCTATCGCCTACGCCACCGAATTCTTTGTCGCCCTCTATTCGGGGAATGAGTACGAGCGCTTTGCCTTTCTCAACCGGGCTATGGGACCCATGGCCTGGAGCTACTGGACCATGGTCTCCTGCAATGTCCTGGTGCCGCAGATCTTCTGGTTCCGCCGCATGCGTCGCACTCTACCGGTGGTGTTCGTGGCTACGATCTTCGTCAACGTCGGCATGTGGTTCGAGCGCTTTGTCATCATCACGACTTCCCTGCATCGAGACTTCCTACCGTCGAGCTGGGCCAGCTACACCCCGACTCTGATCGAGATTCTGACCCTCGTCGGCAGCTTCGGTCTGTTCTTCACCTGTTTCCTGATTTTCTGTCGCTTCTTACCGATGATCGCCATGGCCGAGGTCAAGGGCGTCCTCAATGCCCACCTGCGACCCGAGCATGGGGAGGCAGAGCCGCAACCGGATCTGGAGGCTGCGGCCATGGCAGAAACGAGCCCGGTTCCGCTGGACCTGAAACCAGAGGAGAGCCCGACATGAGTACGCGCCAGCTGCAGAGCATCTTCCCGGATGAAGACTCCGTCCACGGTGCCCTCCTGGCGCTGAGGAAGGCGGGCTTCATCATCCAGGAGGTGTACGCACCCTATGCCGTGCATGGACTGGATCGTGCGGCCGGATTACGCCGCTCGCGCATCGGATTCGTCACAGTCGCCGCTGCCGCCGTCGGCTCCATCTCGTTCTACTACTTCCAGGACTGGGTCTCGGCGATGAGCTGGCCGTTGAACATCGGCGGCAAGCCCTATAGCTCGGCGCCGGCTTGGATTCCGGTGGTTTTCGAAGTGGGCGTGCTGACAGCGGGCCTGGCAACAGTGCTGGCTCTTTTCGTCCGCAGCGGCCTTTATCCCGGAAAGAAGCCGCTGTTGGTCGATCCCCGGGTCACCGATGATCGCTTTGCCCTGATGATGGATATAGCGGATGCAGGGTTCGATGTGGATGAGGCTCGGAGTATCTGCCGCCGCCATGGTGCGGAGTCGGTGAAGGAGGTTTTGACGCCGGCACGGCGAAAGAAGCCGCGCCAGCCCGAGATTCAGTCCCTGGAGGTCTGGCGATGAGTGGCTGGGCGAAGCTCAATGGGGTCTTGCTGGTTCTGGTGATCGGAATCTTCGCCCTGAACTGGGGTCTGGAGCCTGATCCAACGCAGCGAAACATCGAAATTCTCCCTGGAATGGTGACACCGGTGGCATACGAGAGCTTCACCGCCAGCTCGGTGCTTGCAGGCGGAGTCACCATGCAGACACCGCCTTCTGGAACCATCCCTCGCCAGTACCGGCCACTGCACTATGAAGCGACCCCCGAAGATGCTCAGCGGGCTGGGCAGGAGCTGGAGAATCCGTTTGCGGCCGATGAGGTCGGCGCCGTGGAGCGGGGCGAGTTCGTGTTCATGACCTATTGCAGGGTGTGCCATGGGCCAGGTGGCGAAGGGGATGGCACCGTGGCCAAGCGGGGATTCCCCACCCCTGCGTCCCTTTTGGCGCCCAATGCCCGCAACATTGCCGATGGCAGGATCTTCCACATCGTGACGTACGGGCAGGGCAACATGCCGGGCCACGCGTCTCAGATCGAGCCCGTTGACCGCTGGAAGGTGGCGTTGTGGGTCCGGCATTTGCAGCAAGAGGCCGGTCCCGTCGTCGAGGAGGTAGAGGATGACTCCTGAGGTCAAGACCCTCACCAACGCTCCCTCCCTGGCGTCGCCGTTTCGGATCGTGACCATCGTAGGTGTGTTTCTCATCGCCATGGGGGCGATCGTGTCACCGTCCCGGCTGTGGCCAGCCCTGCTCTGGAGTGGCATAGTGATGCTCGGTGTCGGCGTGGCGGCCCTCTATTTTCTGGCCATCCACTCGGTTACAGGTGCTGCCTGGGCAACCTCCTTCAAGCGGGTTCCGGAGGCCATGACAGGCCTGGTTCCGGTAGGGGGGCTCATTGCACTCCTCGCCGTTGCCGCAGGCGCCTCGACGCTCTACCCAGCGCTGGCGGAGGGGGGCGCAGAAGAGCTCCCTGCGTTCAAACAGCTGTGGTATTCGCCTGGGTTCTACTTTGCCCGCTCGGTGGCCTATGTGCTGCTGCTATCGGCATTCGCTTGGGGATTCCGGTGGATCTCTCGTCGGCAGGACGAGGATGGTGCGCTTGTTCACACTTATCGGGGGCGCCGTCTATCGTGCCTGTTTCTGGTGGCCGGCTCCTTCTTGGTCGTACTTTTGAGTTTCGACTGGTTGATGGCCCTGGAGCCCTGGTGGTACAGCACCATCTTCGGTGTCTACAACTTCTCGGGGCTCTTCCAGAGCGGTCTCGCCGTGCTGCTGCTGTTTCTGGTGTGGCTCAAACGCCAGGGCGTCTTCGGTGAGGAGGTAGATCAGGATCATGTGCAGGACATCGCCAAGTTCATGTTCGGCATGTCCACCTTCTGGATGTACATCTGGTACAGCCAATACGTCTTGATCTGGTACACCAACATCCCAGAGGAGACGGCCTATTTCACACTGCGCATGACAGGTAGTTGGCTGCCGTTGTTCATCGTCAATCCAGTGCTCAACTGGGTGATCCCCTTCCACATTCTGATGGCTCGAGAGCCAAAGCGCAATTTCACCCTCGCTTCGAGGGTGGCGGTGGTCATTCTGGCCGGACGAGCCCTTGATCTCTATCTGATGATCTATCCACCCCTTCTCGATACCGGGCCGCGAGTTGGCCTGGCTGAGATTGGGGCATTGCTGGCGACCACCGGGTTGATCGGAGTGGTTGTCATTCGGGTACTCGGCGGGGCCTCGCTGATCCCTGTTGGAGATCCGTACTTGGAGGAGAGTTTGCACCACCATCAGTAGTAGTCCGTGAAGCGGGAGGTGTCGCGATCACTACGTCTGGGCATTGGGGAGCCGACCCACCGGGGTCCGGTCCGTTGAGAGGGAGACCATGAATAGACCCGAGCTCATCGATTTCTCACAGGAACGGATCCGGGTGTTGCATTTCACCTGGATCGCGTTCTTCATCACTTTCTATGTGTGGTTCAACATGGCGCCGTTGGCCACCACCATGCTGCGCTCCATGGGTTGGCTGACCAAGGAACACATCAAGGTCCTGGCGATCTGCAACGTGGCGCTGACCATTCCGGCGCGCATCGTCATCGGTGCCCTGATCGACAAATACGGGCCCCGCATCGTGTTCTCGGTTCTCATGGTGACGATGGCGATTCCCGCCTTCATCTTCGCCTTTGGCAACAACTTCCAGCAGTTGTTGATCTCCCGCCTCATCCTGGGATCGATCGGTGCCGGATTTGTCATCGGTATCCGCATGGTGGCGCAGTGGTTTCCACGCCGCATGGTGGGTCGGGCCGAGGGGTTCTACGCGGGCTGGGGAAACTTCGGCTCTGCCGTGGCAGCCATGACTTTGCCGTGGATCGGCATCACCCTTTTTGGGCAGTGGCTCGGCCTTGGTGAAGAGGGCTGGCGCTGGGCGCTTGCTTTCAACGGCGGGGTCTCTTTTGTCTACGGCTTCCTCTACTTCTTTCTCGTTCGGGACCTGCCGGGAGGCAAGAAATTCGAGGGTGCCAAGAAGACGGAGCCGATGACGGTAACCTCCTACGGCGATCTCATCCAGTACCTGGTCTGGTCGTTCCCACTGGTGGGTGCCATGGCCATTCTCACATGGCGACTCAGCATGGTGCGCATAGGCGACGCCCCGTTGTTCTCCACCGGTCTGGCGTGGACCATCTATGGGATCCTGGGGCTCATCTACGTGGCCCACGTGGCCAAGACCCTGCAGGTCAACGTGCCGGTGCTGCGAGCAGGGGTGCCCGAGGAAGAGAAGTACCACTGGGGTAGTGTCGCGGCTCTCAACAGCACCTACTTCGCCAATTTCGGTGCCGAGCTGGCGGTGGTGTCCATGCTACCCATGTTCTTCGAAACCACTTTCAAGAACCTCCGGGCCGCCGACGGCAACTACATCATGACCGCGACCATGGCCGGCTTGATCGCCGCCTCCTTCGCCTTTGTGAATCTCTTTGCCCGGCCCCTCGGTGGCCTGCTCTCCGACACGATGAAGAACCGTAAGCGGACCATGCTGATCTACATGATCGGTATCTCCCTCGGCTTTTTTGGCATGGCCAATATCAGCAAATACGGACCGGTTTCTGAAGCCGGTGAGAAGACCATCGTGCCGATGTTCGATGGCATCTGGTGGTTGTTCGTGGCCGCTGCAATCACGATTCTCTGCTCGATGTTTGTCCAAGGCGCCGAAGGCGCTACATTCGCCATCATCCCGATGATCAAGAAGAAGATGACCGGCCAGATCGCCGGCATGGCCGGGGCCTATGGCAATGTCGGGGCAGTCGTCTATCTGGTCCTCTATTCGCTGGTCGACGCCAAGACTTTCTTCTACATCATCTCCGCCGGCGCCGTTTTCAGCTTTCTGTACTGCTGGCTGGCTCTCGAGGAGCCCAAGAATGCCTTCGCCGAGGAGATCTGAACCGACGCGCCACCAGGCGCCGTCACAACCGATGGGGGTCACTCAATGCCGAAGATCAACATAGACAAGTGGGAGGTCGAGAACGAGGAGTTCTGGAACAGCACTGGCAAGCGAATCGCCCAGCGCAATCTCTGGATCTCCATTCCGTCGCTGCTTTGCGGCTTCGCCGTGTGGCTGTACTGGAGCATCATCACGGCCCAGATGCTGGATCTGCAGTTCCCCTTCACCAAGGGGGAGCTGTTTACCCTCAATGCCATCGCCGGTCTCACCGGGGCCACCCTGAGGATCCCCAGCTCGTTTCTGATCCGGGTGGCAGGGGGCCGGAACACCATCTTCTATACCACCCTGCTGCTGATCATTCCGGCCCTGGGCATAGGCATCGCGCTGCAGGATCCGAATACGCCACTCTGGGTCTTCTGGATTCTGGCGGGGCTGTCCGGCATCGGCGGCGGAAACTTCGCCTCCTCCATGTCCAACATCAGCTTCTTTTTTCCGAAGCGGGTGCAGGGAGCGTCCCTGGGGCTCAATGCCGGTCTCGGCAATGTGGGTGTCAGCATCATGCAGGTTCTCGTTCCCTTCGTCATGACCTTCGCTCTCTTCGGTGCCTTGGGGGGTGGGGGAGTTCCGGTGCCGAGCGATCCGGGAGCGGTCAGCTACATTCAGAATGCCGGTCTGGTATGGGTGCCGATTCTTCTCGTTTTGGGGATCGTGGGCTTTTTCGGCATGAACAACATCAGGACCGAGGCTGTCTCCCCCCACGCGGGCTCGACACTGACGGCCATTTTTCACATCACCGGCCTCCTGCTGGTTGGGCTGGTGATGGCGACCATCGGCCTGTACTTGCTTCTCTTCGTGGGGATCAGCAAATGGATCGTGCTGCCACTGGTCATCGCCGGAACCGTGTTTGCACTAAAGCTCTTTCCGGGGGACGTCAAGAAGCCCTTGAGGCGCCAGTTCGCGATCTTCAACAACAAGCACACCTGGGTCATGACGATCATCTACACCATGACCTTCGGATCCTTCATCGGCTATTCAGCGGCCTTCCCGCTCGCCATCAAGGTGATCTTCGGCTTCATCCACGATGCCGGCGGTGCCGAGATGGGGATCAATCCCAACGCGCCGAATGCCTTCGCCTATGCTTGGCTCGGCCCGTTGATCGGCTCGCTGATCCGACCCGTTGGTGGCTGGATCTCGGACATGAAGATCGGGGGTGCCAAGGTCACTCAGATCATCACGGTTGTCATGATCGCCTCGGCTTTGGGTGTCTCGCACTTCATGTACAAGGCCTATCATTCCCAGACGCCGGAGGAGTTCTTCATGCCCTTTCTCGTCCTTTTTCTGGTGTTGTTCGCGGCGACCGGGGTTGGTAACGGATCGACCTTCCGATCCATGGGAGTGATGTTCAACGAAGAGCAGGCCGGGCCGGTGCTGGGTTGGACCTCTGCGGTGGCGGCCTACGGTGCGTTCATCATTCCCAAGGTGTTCGGCGAGCAGATCAATGCCGGAGCGCCCGAGATCGCACTGTATGGATTTGCCGTTTTCTATGCCGTGTGCCTGGTTCTCAACTGGTGGTTCTACACCCGCAAGGGTGCAGAGATCCATTGCTAAGGAGTCACATCATGCGATCCCAGTTTCTCTTGGCCCTTTTGTCGCTGCCTGTAGTCGTCGCTTGTGGTCCGGGTGGGGACTCGAAGTCGGAGATGGTGCGCATGCTGCTACCCGAAGGGGACGCCTCGGCAGGTCAAAGGGCCTTTGTCGAGCTCAAATGCACTGTCTGTCATACCGTCAGCGGTACCCAGGGCCTGCCGGCAGTGGAGTCCAAAGAGCCGGGTCCCGATCTCGGGGTTTCCCTCAAGGGGTTGTCCCGCGGGGCGGTGGCCACGTCGATCATTGCGCCGCAGCATGTCAATGTGGAGGCCGTGCAACTCTGGACCGATCTCACTGCGGAAGAGAGGATCTGGCTGGGGCCCGGACAGATTCCGCCGCGGCAAGATGCCGAGAGACAGCCTTCGCGCATGGGGGAGTACGCAGGGGTCATGACGGTCCGAGAGCTGATCGATCTGGTGACCTTTCTGCAATCGACCGCCAACCCGGATTAGGCGACGGCCAGCGGGGACGGCTAGAGAGGGATGCCGTCGTCGCTGGTCAATTGTTCCTCCAGGGCAATCAGTCGCCGTTCGAGCTCATGTAGCTTGAACAGGATCAGAACGTGGGTTTTCTTGGCGTCGATACCCACCGGACTGGCGTCGCTCCCAATCAGCTCCTCGAGTTGGGCCTGGATCTCTGCGGGAATCTCAAAATTCGTGCTCATGTTCTCTCTCCCGATAGGGTGAGACCTCACCATACTGCGGTCGAACAGGTGCAGCAAGCGGTCGCTGTGTTAGATTTCGGGCCGCGTCATGTTGCCCAAGAATGTCCATCGTGAAGAGGTCCTCGAGCAGCTCGAGGAACGGGGCGGCTTGCGTCCAGGAGTGGTGGCGGAGGTTCACCGCCAGACCGGTGTTCCTGCAGCCGACATCTACGGAGTAGCCACCTTTTATCATTTGCTATCGGATCCAGATGCCGGGGTGCGGGTCTGCCAGGGACTCTCCTGCAAGCTGGGTGGCTGCGACTCGCTGATGGCCGATCTGCGGGAGCAGAACCAGAAGGCGACCTTCAGCTCATGCCTCGGTCGTTGCGACCTGGCGCCCGCATTCTGGGATCCTCAGGGCGATCCAGCGACGCCGCAACCGGTCTTCTCGCCCTCGAGTCCAGACCTGGCTATCGATTTGCTAGCGGCTGATTCAGAGTCTTACGGGGCGTTGCGAATTGCCGGTGACAGAGGTCCGGAGTGGACTCTCGATGAGCTGGCCTCATCGGATCTCACCGGTCGAGGGGGTGCTGGATTTCCTGCCCATATCAAATGGCGAGCCATCTGCCAGCAGAGCGAGACCGAGCGCTACATTGTTCTCAACGCCGATGAGGGCGAGCCCGGCACCTTCAAGGACCGGGAGGTGATCCTGCGTCGCCCCCATCTGGTGATCGAGGGTCTGGCCATTGCGGCTCGATGCCTGGCGGCCGGAGACATCTATGCCTATGTGCGGGGTGAGTTCGGACAGGTCAAGAAGGCTCTGGAGACGGCTCTCGCAGAGGCGCGTCAACGGGGAGATCTGGATCGAGAGGTTCGATGGCACTTCGTCGATGGGCACGGTGCCTACATCTGCGGCGAGGAGACGGCCTTGTTGGAGGCCCTGGAAGGCAAGCGGGGCATGCCGCGGATGAAGCCTCCCTACCCGGTGGAGAGGGGCTTTCGGGACAAACCCACCCTCATTCAGAACGTCGAGTCCATTGCGTGTATCCCAGCTATT
>Ga0255052_10003708_pt1 | contig 10520 bp, 9 predicted proteins | sample JV7_2_21_MG_FD_188632 | JGI IMG/M metagenome (GOLD analysis project Ga0255052, IMG submission 188632) | Seawater microbial communities from Jervis Inlet, British Columbia, Canada - JV7_2_21 | ecosystem: Environmental > Aquatic > Marine > Inlet | place: Canada: British Columbia | collected...
GTCGAAGAGCTTGCCGTCTGTCAGCTGGATACGCAAAACGGGCAGCAGACCGTTGCCGTAGAATGCAAAGATCGACTCCCGGCCAATGCCCGCGCCGCGTATTCCATCAATAGATAGCAGCGTGAACAACTCTTCCAGGACCGCGGTGACTTGCGCGGTGTCTTCGGCTTCGCCATCATCCTGCGACAGCCTCTGCGTGTGAGCCTTGATCATCTCGCGCATCACAGCTTGATAAGACGCAAGCACCAAATCTACCTTGGGTTCCAGCTTGTCGCTCAGTGCTGCCGGCAGAGGCGCCGTTTTTGCAAATACGTACGGCGCATTCGCCGGTACATAGCGCAGAACACTGTCTGCTGCGGTCAGTGCAGAACTGTCGCCCGTAGCGTCTTTGTTGTCGCTGCACGCGGCAACTGTGCAAGCGCAGGCAATAACCAGAATCAACCAATTGCGATTTATGGAGTTAAACATTTGCAGACCTTCCTCGGTGAAAAATACCAGTTTTAACTGGAGAGTTGGACAAAACAGCGTTGTTCAGCGCAGCAATTGTAATGGCGGACGTGTCGGGCATGTGTGCGCGACAATGCCTCGGAGCCGTTGTTTTGGTTCGGTTACCCATTGCTGCCTTGTCACTTTTCGTCTGTTCTTCCAACGTAAATCCAGCCGTGCCGAAACGTTGAGGTTTCGGTAATACAGACGAGTATGGCAGCGGTCACTGACGGTCTGGTTCTTGATGCCTCAAGCGAGTCGATTACCGTCATGGCTGAAGTATACGTAAATCGAATTGAAGATGCCGACCTGCGGATACTCTGTACAGAACTTATTGTTATGCAATGTTCCATTCGATATCTGCGACTCGTTTTGCTGGCAGCCACCAGTGCGCCTACACTGGCTGCATGAATGTACTGATTGACAATGTTGAGACGAACGATCTGCAAACGGTCTTGCAGTTGAATGACGCGGCGGTACCGCATGTTAATCGTATCGATCTCCTGCAGCTGCAGTGGTTCTCCCGAAAAGCAACGTATTTTCGGGTGGCAAAAGAGGCTGACAGCACTCTCGCCTTCCTTATCGGACTGGGCCCCGGCATCGATTATCCAAGCCCGAACTATCGGTGGTTTTGTGAACGCTACACGAGTTTCATTTATGTTGATCGGGTCGTAGTGGCGGCGGAGGCCCGACAGTCAGGCCTGGCGAGTCGCCTGTATGATGATTTCGCGTTGACAGCATTGGACAGCGCCGCGATCATGACTTGCGAGGTCAACATCAAGCCCGTAAACGAAACCTCCATGCAATTTCATCTGCGGCGTGGATTTCGGCAGGTAGGTTCGCAGACAACCGATGCTGGCGATAAGCAAGTTGCCTTGTTGGAGAAGGTCCTGTGACCAAACGACACGAGCATCGGGAGTTCGACCTGGTTGTCTGGGGCGCAACCGGCTTTACCGGTGCTCTGGTCGTCGAGTACCTGCTCAGTCAATACGGGACCGACAAGTCAATTCGCTGGGCCATCGCCGGGCGCGACCAGTTCAGACTGGACAGGTTAAAGCTAGACCTCGGCGTACCTGCCAATGGTCTCAAGACTATCCTGGCTGACAGTCTTGACATTGAGTCACTGCAAAACATGGCCCGGCGTACACAGGTCATGCTGACTACTGTCGGGCCCTATGCCCGCTTTGGTTCTCAGTTGGTCGCCGCGTGTGTACAGAACGGCACTCACTACTGTGATCTCGCCGGCGAAGTGCATTGGATACGTCGAATGATCGACGAACACCAAGAACAGGCCGCTGCAACCGGAGCCCGCATTGTTCATTGCTGCGGATTCGACTCGGTACCAATGGACATGGGCGTCTGGTTCCTGCAGGACGCGGCGAAGAAGCAACACGGCAGCTACTGCACTTCGATTACGACGCTGGTTCGAGCGATGCGAGGAAGTGCCAGTGGTGGCACGGTCGCGAGCATGTTAAACGTCGTTCGCGAGAGTCGTGCTGATCGAACGATCGCACGCATCCTGGCCGACCCCTACAGCCTCAATCCCGCAGGGCAGCGACAAGGCCCGGATCGGCGAGACCAGCAAAGCGCCCGTTTCGATAGTCAGATCGATTCCTGGACAGCCCCATTCGTCATGGCTGGCGTAAATACGCGCGTGGTACGGCGCAGTAACGCATTGCAGGGCTTTCCGTATGGGCGTGACTTTCGTTATCGCGAAGCGGTAATAGCCGGAAAAGGCCTCGGCGGCAGGGCCAGGGCTGCAGGCATCGCGCTCGGACTGGGAGGCTTTGTTTTTGCCGCCAGCTTCGAGTTCACGCGCAAGCTATTGCAGCGATTCGTTTTGCCCGAGCCCGGTGAAGGTCCCGACAGAGCTTCGCGAGAAGCAGGTTTCTTCAGCCTGCTACAAATTGGCGTGTTGCCGGATGGCACGGTCATGCGTGGCAATGTAAAAGGCGACCGTGACCCGGGTTACGGATCGACTAGCAAGATGATCTCCGAATGTGCTGTCTGCCTCGCGCTGGACGAATTCGACACAGGCGGCGGTTTGTGGACACCGGCCGCCTCGATGGGGCAATTAATAATCAATCGGCTGCAGACCAATGCCGGACTGACATTCGAATTGACTGACTAGTGAATACTGTCCGGAGTTGAATGAGTGCTGGGATCGAATTTCTCACCGGCTGCTATGCGAACCGCAAGTCGATTTCGCGGTGACGCGACCGGACATGTAGCAAAACTGTTGAACGCACAAGGCGGATTGTATGCGCGGTTAAAGTCCAATAGCGTCACGCCGTCATCGCCAGGCATCGCAGCATACAGAAACCGTCCTGCCGGATATGTCTCCCGACCGCTGGTCTGATCGCCAAAAACAAAAAACAACTTGTCACCAGAGGCATACGCTTCCAATTCAAATGTCTCCTCGCCCAGGTTGAAGACCACTGTTCCTGGCGATTGGGGTCGGTAACCAAGTCCTTCGATAACGGTTTCGACGTTAAGCACCCTCGGCTCATCGAATCGTCTCAGCGTGGCTGACACGCGCATGGAAGGGTCGATCGCGTAGTACTCGATCGGCGGAAACAACTCGATGGCCGGGTGTTCATGATCACGCAACCGGACTGCGTAGCGACCGTCCCGCTCAATCACGGTCCAGGCCAGGGATCCATGTGTGATTGTAACGGGATTGTCCGTTTTGTCGTCGCCGATCAAAATCGACCGGACTGGAATTCCTTCATAACGAACATCGGTCTCGGCGTCGATTTGCATTACAACCCCAGTCTCCGCGACCTGAAATATACCAATTCGAGACGCCGCCTTGTGCGGGAACACGATGTCATTGTCATCTGCAGACCCGAAACTATAGGTACCAGGCTCTACCCAGAACAACCCAGCCAGGTTCAGATAGCCATGCGGCCCCTTCAGCCGTCCGAGACGTTGTTCTCGCCACTGCTCCAGATCCATCTCATATGCAGCAAGGTCAAAATCCGGGTGGCCGCCACTGCATGCGGCCAGCAGGCAGGCAACCAGAATGGTCAGGCCAGATAGCGATCTTCGTGTCATTTGTTGACTCCTGTGCGGCACAGAACGCATGCAGAACTACGCTGTGCCCGCGACGAGCCGGATTGGGCACCGGCATTGAATATCCTGCAGCGTATCAATTGCGGCCTCGGGTCTCTATAATCCGCCGCCAATTAGCCTCCCCGGCCCTATCATGTCAGACATCCCACGCCTGCGAAATATCGCCATCATCGCCCACGTCGATCATGGCAAGACCACGTTGGTAAACCAGCTGCTGCAACAGACAGGCACGTTTGACCCGCGAGAGAAGGTCCCGGACCGGGTCATGGACAGCGGCGATCTCGAGCGAGAACGGGGCATTACGATTCTGGCCAAGAACACGTCCATCAAGTGGAACGACTATCGCATCAATATAGTAGACACGCCCGGCCATGCAGACTTTGGCGGTGAGGTCGAGCGCGTGCTATCGATGGTCGACAGCGTGCTGCTGCTCGTCGACGCGGTCGACGGCCCGATGCCACAGACGAGATTCGTCACTCAAAAAGCGTTTGCGCAAGGCCTTACGCCGGTTGTAGTTATCAACAAGGTCGACCGAGATGGCGCTCGCGTCGGTTGGGTTCTCGATCAGACCTTCGACTTGTTCGATCGACTCGATGCCACCGACGAGCAACTGGACTTTCCGGTAATTTATGCATCCGCTATGCACGGTTATGCCAGCACCGAAGCAGATTGCCGCAGTGGCGATATGACACCGTTACTTGAGACGATCGTCCAGCACGTTGCACCACCGGATGTCGACGTTGATGGGCCGCTGCAATTACAGGTATCCAGCCTCGATTACGATACGTATGTAGGTGTCCTCGGCATCGGTCGGATTAGCCGCGGCCGAGTGCACAGCAACGAGCCGGTCAGCATCGTGTCCAACACTGGCAGGATTCGCAAAGCACGAATCCTCGAGCTGTACGGCTTCCACGGATTGAAGCGCAGCCGGATCGAGACCGCTGCGGCCGGCAACATCGTCATGTTCAGCGGTATTGATGACCTCGGCATATCCGAAACGATTTGTGCGCGTGACTTCGAGGAAGGACTGCCCTTGCTGGCGGTCGACGAACCGACAATCAGCATGACCTTTCAGGTGAATAAATCCCCATTTGCGGGTCAGGAAGGAAGATACCTGACCAGCCGGCAGATTCGTGAGCGCCTGGATCAGGAGCTCAAACACAATGTAGCGCTGCGAGTCGCCGATACCGATGATCCGGACAAGTTCCGTGTTTCCGGCCGCGGCGAATTGCATCTGTCCGTTCTCGTCGAGACCATGCGTCGGGAAGGATACGAACTTGCAGTCTCCCGACCCGAAGTCATCTTGCACGAGGTGGACGGCGAACAATATGAACCCTGGGAGCAACTGACCGTCGACTTCGACGAAGCGTTCCAGGGCCCGGTGATGAGCCGATTGGCGGAGCGCAAGGGCAGCCTGCTGGCCATGATTCCGGATGGCCGTGGTCGCGTACGCCTTGACTACCGCATTCCAACACGTGGGCTGATCGGGTTTCGAACCGAATATCTGACTGCGACTTCCGGTACCGGTCTGATCTACCATGTGTTTGAGAAATATGACCGCCGCGTACAAAGCACGATAGCCCAGCGTAATAACGGCGTCCTGGTCTCGATGTCCCACGGCAAGGCACTAGCCTATGCACTCTTTAATCTGCAGGAACGCGGTCGTTTGTTTATCGGTCATGGTGAACCGGTTTATGAAGGTATCATTGTAGGTATTCATCAGCGACAGAATGATCTCGTTGTGAACCCGACGAAGGCCAAGCAGCTAAATAATATTCGTGCGGCCGGCAATGACGAAAACCTGGTGCTGACACCCCCCACGCGATTCTCGCTGGAACAGGCGTTAGAATTCCTTGACGACGACGAACTGCTCGAAGTTACACCGTTGAGCCTGCGCCTGAGAAAGAAGACGCTGACCGAATCTGCACGGAAGCGCGACGCACGACTGCGTCCTTTATGAGCGGCAACTCCCATTCCGCTGCGCTGGCATACGCCGACCTCCGGCCCGAGCATATACTTGAAGCGCTCGAGGAACTTTCCTTCAAGTGCGACGGCCGCTTTCTCGCACTCAACAGCTACGAGAACCGCGTCTACCAGATTGGTATCGAAGACGGAGCCCCAATCGTTGCAAAATTCTATCGGCCTGGCCGCTGGAGTGATGATGATATCCTCGAAGAGCATCGGTTTACATACGAACTCGCTGATAAGGAACTGCCCGTTGTTGAGCCCATTGCACTGGCTGGCAGAACTCTGCATTTTTCGGGACCATTTAGAGTTGCCGTCTACGAATGTCGTGGTGGCCGCGCGCCCGATCTTGACAATTATGACCAGCTACGACAATTAGGCCGGTTGGTCGCCCGCATCCATCTGGTTGGTGAAGTAAGCGAATTCGAACATCGACCGGTGATCGACATTGACAGCTATGGCAATGAATCCTGCGAGTACCTGCTCAAGCATAACTTCATACCGGCTGAACTGATTCCGGCGTACGAGAGCGTGGCCGAATTGGTGTTAGATGGAATTGACGCAAGTTACACGCGATCGGATTCGGTCCGACACCTGCGTCTGCACGCAGACTTCCATCCTGGCAACGTACTTGTCGCCGGTAACCAGTTTCACATTGTTGATTTTGATGACACAAGGAGCGGCCCGGCCGTGCAGGACCTGTGGATGTTCTTGTCCGGAGATCAGGACGAGCAAACCCCACAGCTCGCGGCACTGCTTGAGGGTTACCAGGAGTTTCGACGCTTTGATGCTCGAGAATTGAACCTGATCGAGGCGCTGAGAAGCCTGCGCATCCTGCACTATTCTGCGTGGATTGCGAGGCGCTGGGAGGATCCCGCGTTCAAGATCGCTTTTCCGTGGTTTGACTCCCTGCGGTACTGGGACGAACAGGTCCTTGCGTTACGCGAACAGGTTGCGCTGATGCAGGAAGCTCCACTCGTTTGGAGAAACACCTAGCAGCTTGTTGAAAAACAAGACTTTTTGCTACGACAGTCAGGCTGCACTTCACAATCGTGCGGCGGCCGCTGGGAAATGCACTCGTACCGATCAGTGCCGAATAGATGAACTACCAACCGTGTTGCACTGTTCGCAAAGCCGCACTACAGTGGATCGCTGGCCTTGAACGTACCAAAACGCGGAACTCTAACGGCTCGAAGCCCTCTCATATAACAATGACGTGACCTACCTCCCTGCGGAAACAGGCAATTTGAACACCAGATTACGCACAGGATTAACAGGATTTCTTGTTGCCGGCATCCTGGCAGGCTGCGGCTCGAACGTCGTAGTTGATTCGGCAGGCATTCCAGTCCCCCTGATACAAAAGATCCCGGCGTCAGTCGGCGTCCGCATGCCCGCCGATTTCGAAAACTACGTACACGAAGAAGAAGTAATCGGTCGCGAGCAATGGTCGATTAACCTGGGGCGTTCGAATGCAGCGCTCTTTGCGCAATTGTTCGGGCATATGTTCGATAACCTCATCGTCTTGGGGCCAACCGATGACCCGACTTTGCTGGAAATCGACGCGCTGATCGAACCGAGTATTGAAGCCTTCGAGTTTTCAGTGCCTAACCAGAGCAAGACCCAGGCTTTTGCAGTCTGGATTCGGTATCGGCTGAAGGTCTACGACCGTGACGGCACCCAAATCGCGAACTGGCCGGTCAGCGCGTACGGCAAAAGCCAGACGACAAAGATGGGCGGCGCCGATGCACTGCAGCGTGCGGCAATCCTCGCGATGCGCGATGCAGCCGCCTTGATGATCATGCAATTGGACAAAGCTACCGGAATCAGCTTGTTGGTCGGCGCGCCCAAGGAAGTTCCCGATCCTGCCCCGCTCATGTTCGAAACCAACGAAGACGAGGTGCAAGCCACTGCCCTGAAGGAACTCGATGATGATGCTGGCTGACTCCCGAAAACGCACAGTGGCCCTGCTCTTGGCAACCGCAGTTATGGTGGGGTGTGTAACCTCGCAGATCGAAGGAGCCCGAGAAGGTGTGACTGGAATTGTCGACGGTGAGACTGTCGTCATTATGGCCAAGAGCTATCACCTCGGAAATGAGACCGAAAGAAAGTACATTAAGTGTGTTGAAACCGAATTGGCTCGCGGCTCGGGTGGTCTGCATGTTATTCCACACAAAGAGTTTATCGACTCATTGTTCCCATGGTTTGAACCACGCACGGCACCAGCAGAAACCAAAGGGCTCGCAAAACTGATGCAGCGGCCGGGTGTTGCCGAGATGGTTGCCTCGCAAGGCGTTCGATATATTATCTGGCTTGACGGGGATACTGACCGTGTTGCTCAAGGCGGTGGTATGTCGTGCGCTGCCAGCGTGGGTGGCGCCGGATGCTTTGGCTTCGCGTGGTGGCAAGACAACTCCGACTACAACGCGTCGATTTGGGACCTGGACGGCCTGCAATCAGCAGGAACAATAACTGCTGACGTAAGTGGAACATCTTTTATGCCTGCACTTATCGTACCCATTCCGCTGATCGCCAGAACCAGAGCGGCGGCCTGCAAAAGGCTCGCAGACCAATTGCAGGACTTTATTGTCGGCGACGAATCGGCGTAGTAAATATGCCGCAGCGGCCTGGCCGCTTATCTCGGGCGGCCGCCCCTAATGAAAGCCCTGTTGTAGTAATCCGACTGCAGGGATTCGACCGCTACTACCTTGCCCGTTGACGGTGCGTGCACAAATTGGTCATCGCCCAGATACAGGCCGACGTGGGACATTTTGCCAGCCATATTGAAGAACAGCAGATCTCCGACTCGCAGGTCGCGCCTGTCGATCGGGTCGACCTCTTTCCACAACTGGCCTGTCGTCCGCGAAATTGGCTTGCCAACACGCGCATACGAGAAGTAGACGAGGCCACTGCAGTCAAATCCGCTCGGCGTACTGCCGCCATAACGATACGGCACCCCGACTTGTTGCAACGCGATTCCCGCGGCTCGTGCGCCTAACGCCTTTCCTGGCGGCGGCTTTACAACCACTGGTGACGTCGACCTCGGTACACTCGCCGTGGCTTGATGCGTCGAGCACCCTGCTAGTCCTGCCGCGGCAATCGACACAACGACGAGGCCGCGAACTAAGCTGGCGGGCTGGGATATCATGAGCGACACTCGGACCAACACATGGCATGAAGAGTACGCCACCGGAACCCAATACCGTATGAACTGTATCCCAGCTTCGAGAATTCACTCGCGCCTGCGGCCTGAAGTCGGACGCATTGTCAATAGCCTGTTGCTGCCGTGCCTGGCGTGCTGTGTGGCGTGTGGCGCACCCGCATCCGAAGAGCAAAAATCGGATGACCCGTTGAGCTATCGCGTGCACTACACAGTGACACCGGATCCAGCGACCGGGTTGCTTGACGTAGAATTACGCTTGAGACAATCGCGCGCCCTGTTGCGCGAAGTGACCATGCGGCCGAATTTTGCCCGGATGTCCGGCTTTGATGGCAATGGCGACGTTGCAGTAGGCAAAGAGCTGGTAACGTGGAAACCGCCGTCATCCGGCGGCTCCCTGCGTTGGCGGGTACGCGTTGAGCACCTCAGAAGCGGCGCCGGATACGACGCGTGGCTGGGGCCGGAATGGGGATTGTTCCGTGCTGAGGACATAATCCCGCGGGCAAGGACCAGGACCCGCAAAGGAGCCGTCAGCAAAACCCGCATGTCGTTCGAATTGCCTGGCAACTGGTCTGTCGTGACACAGTACTACGGCAAGAATGACCGCTTTAACGTCAAGAATCCTGATCGACGTTTTGATCAGCCTGCCGGCTGGGTTGTTCTGGGCCACATTGGGGTGCGCCGCGACACGATTGCAGGTGTGCGCGTTGCCGTGGCTGGCCCGACTGGGAATGCGGTGCGTCGGCTTGAAATCCTCGCGATACTCAATTGGACGTTACCGGAGCTTGCAAGACTGTTGCCCGACTTGCCGCGTCGCCTGACGATTGTCAGCGCCGGCGAGCCCATGTGGCGTGGAGGACTCTCTGCCCCGCAGTCCTTGTTTGTTCATGCCGAGAGGCCATTAATCAGCGAAAACGCAACCAGTACTTTATTGCACGAAGTCGTACATATCACACTGGGTGTCATCGCGGCGCCTGGCTATGACTGGATTGTCGAAGGCCTTGCCGAATTTTACAGTCTCGAATTGCTGGCACGCAGCGGTACAATTTCGGCTTCCCGCTACCAGTCCGCTCGGGCGCAACAAGCTGCATGGTCAAAAGAGGCAACCTCGCTTTGCGCAGAGGCGTCGACTGGCTCAACAACAGCATTCGCGGTTACTGTGTTCGCCAATCTCGATCTGGATTTGCGTGACAAAACCAACAGCAAGTCCAACCTTGACGACGTTGTCAGGGAATTAGCTGACATCCGCGGACCTGTCGACCTCAGCGCACTGAGCGACATCGCGAACAGACTGGCCGGCGGCGCACCAGACGCCCTTCACATCAAAAACCTGCCTGGCTGTCATACTCTCACTCCTACCCGTACAACATCCGGTTGACACCAATTGGAAGACCGGCAACGACACGTAAAAGACTGATGGACCAAAACCACGACCTGAAGCTCATCTTGCGCTCCCGCACGCCAATTATCGTGATCGAAACTCGCGATGAATCGCGCATGCTCGAACTATTACTGTCGATCACGATTTCGCGTGCCAGTGATACCTATGTACCACTGTTCCGCTGGACAATCACAGACGGCTTGCAAAGGCTCGATATCGCTTTGGAACCGCAAGCAATAAATGCCGAGCCGACGGATGTACTCAAGCACATTCGGGCGGTCGCGAATCCGGGCATCTACGTGCTGCTCGACTTTCACCCGTTTCTCGACGACCCCGTGCATATCAGACTGATCAAGGACATCTGTATTCGTTACGCAGATATACCACGCCAAATCGTGCTGGTTAGCCACGCAGTCAAACTGCCACGTGAGCTTGAGTCGTTTAGTGCGCGCTTCG
>Ga0255052_10003709_pt1 | contig 10516 bp, 8 predicted proteins | sample JV7_2_21_MG_FD_188632 | JGI IMG/M metagenome (GOLD analysis project Ga0255052, IMG submission 188632) | Seawater microbial communities from Jervis Inlet, British Columbia, Canada - JV7_2_21 | ecosystem: Environmental > Aquatic > Marine > Inlet | place: Canada: British Columbia | collected...
AAACAGAAATTTTGCAGATGTTATTATATCCATAATACTAAAAATACCGAATTAATAAATTAAAAAAACCTTTAAACAGAAAGGTTACTCAATGCTCCACTCGTCTGAACAACAGTGTTGCACCAGGAATGTCATCAGGGTGTCCATGTTTGCAAAGTCCGCTTTGCAAACGAGATTGCGGCTGACACGTTGCTGCGTAAGCAGTCCCGAGTGTACCAGCGTGGCAATATGGTGCGAAAGTGTTGACGCCGGTATATCGAGTCTGTCCCTGATTTCACCTACCGGTTTGCCTCTGTTACCCGCCTGGATCAGGTCACGATATATGGCCAGCCTTGTCGGATTACCCAAAGCTTCGAGTTGTTTTGCCACGAATTCAAGTTCCATGACTGGAGATTACACCATGTAGAAAAAGATATCAACGAATATTCCAGAATATTCGAAATAATGTATATTGTCGCAAATCTGAAGACTGGCGGGTATCGGTGTTGTTGATTTTGGCAAAAACAACCCGGAAAGGCCTGGTTTCACCGTGACACGACAATCACCATTACGCTGTTCGGCCCATCCATAAAGCTGTCCTCAGACAGGTGCACGATGTTTTATATGCCAATCTTGGTGGATTCGATTTGTCATATAAAAGTTTATCTATAGACGAGGTGAACTCGACATTCTTTCCCGTATCTAACTTCTTGCATATAATGTTATTGTCAGGCTGTCGCGGACAGTACCTGGTATATGCAGCAATGCATCGTGACTTGCGACAATTGCCGTCAAGCACGGTTTCACTCAATGTATATCGGAGGGAGCCATGGCTATCGCAACTACATTGAAATCCTATCTTGAAAAACACCATGTCAAATATGACATGGTTAAACATATTCATTCCAAAACGGCGTTGGAATCAGCGCATTCAGCCCACGTACCAAGCCACCAGGTGGCGAAAGCGGTGGTGCTGGAGGACGAGGACGGCTACATCGTCAGTGTACTGCCATCCACCAACCGCCTGGATATGGATTGGGTCAACGAAACGCTGGGCCGCAAGCTCGAGATGGCGTGTGAGGACGAACTGCCGAGCCTGTTCCAGGATTGTGCGCTCGGTGCCGTTCCCGCGCTGGGCAACGCCTATGGGCTGGACGTGATCTGGGATGATCAGTTGAGAACTGCATCAGAGATTTACATCGAGGCCGGCGACCATGAAAACCTGATCCACATGCACGGTGATTCGTTTCGCAAACTGATAGAAGATATGCCGCACAGCATCATCAGCGCGGAGAAAGACTATTCAAGGTGGATAAACGACTGATTCGGAGGCTTGCCTCTACCTGTCATGGAGGCTAACGAACCGGTCGTGAAGCCCATTCTCTTCAAGGGAATGGGGATGCTGATGTTGAAAAAGCCACGCGTATTACACTCGGCGTTTTAACAGGCACAGCCATCAGCGACTACGCGTTAGTCCGTTTGTAAGAAGCACAAAACGAAAATACTATCTTTCACCGGCACGGTAACGGAGACTTGTCTTGTTGTAAGAGTATTTGATGTCAAAAGCTGCAGAATGATGCCCTGTTGCTATCATGAAAGGAATTAGGCCATAGTTGGTTTCCATATCTGCGCGATTCTGAGGAATGCCTATGTGTCTCCGAAAATTCTGTATTTCCGCTTCCCTGTTATGTGTGTCATGTGCGTTCGGATCTGTTCATGCCATAGCGGCCGATTCCATCCGGGCCAGGGAACTCGGCATACCGTTTGAAGGACGGCCTGGCCCTTTGAACGCCATTACGGATGTCGCAGGTGTAGAAGTCGGTCATGTCACCCTGATCGAAGGCGAAGGCTTGTTAAAGGTTGGATCGGGACCAATCCGCACTGGCGTTACCGCGATCCATCCGCGGGGTAAAGGATCAACTGACCCGGTCTTTGCCGGTTGGTTTACCTTGAATGCCTCAGGCGAGATGACCGGCACAACCTGGCTGGAAGAACGTGGCCTGGTTGATGGTCCTATTGCCATTACAAACACCCACAGTGTGGGCGTGGTACGGGACGCTGCTGTCGCGTGGATGGTGGACAAAGGCTGGCCTGCCGTCTGGCACGCCCCGGTGGTCGCTGAGACCTATGATGGCGGTTTGAATGATATCAATGGATTTCACGTAACCCGGGAGCACGCATTGGAGGCGATGGCCAAGGCCACGGCCGGTCCGGTCGATGAGGGTGTGGTCGGCGGTGGCACCGGCATGGTCTGTAACGGTTTCAAAGGAGGTATTGGTACTGCCTCACGGCGATTTGAAGCGCTGGACAGTCAATTTACCGTCGGCGTACTGGTGCAATGCAACTATAACTGGGACGGTGATGACTTACGCCTTGGCGGAAAGGCCATGGGTGAGCTATTGCCGGTCGGGCGTCACTGTTTCACCGATCGCTCCATTAAGCGTCACGTAAATTGGTACCCCTATTGCGACGACGCGCGTGAGGATGAAGTGCTGCCGGCCACGCGCGACGGATCCATCATTATCGTCGTGGCGACAGATGCACCGCTACTGCCACATCAGCTTCGGAGGGTGGCCAAGCGCCCATCGCTCGGACTTGGCCGGTTGGGTGCAATAAGTGGAGATGGATCCGGCGATATCTTTATTGCCTTCTCGACCGCAAATACAGGGCAGGTCAGCGAAAACATGCCCAGTGAGGTCCTGATGTATCCAAACAACGGTCTCTCAGACGTTTTCAAAGCGACCGTGCAGGCTACCGAAGAGGCTATTGTGAACGCCATGGTAGCGGCGGAAACGGTCACCGGTGCTTCCGGGCTACGTATCAAAGCGTTGCCAAAAGAACAGGTTCGGGCAGTTTTCATGCATAGATAGCAGTTTCATCTCATGGTGGAGGTGTGGCGGGCGTTAATATCTGGGTGGCGCGGTTGGCGGAAGTTGCACCGGCGATGCTTGAACCTGCGGTCAACACGAACTTACCGTTTATCACGGCACCCGTCGTGCCATGCACCGCCACCGGCGCTCTCGGCCCGGTTACCCAGCTTTCAGCACCTGGCGCGAACACTTCTGTTGACGGCGTGAGTTGAGATGGAAAGGAATCGAGCTGCTCTCCGCCAGACACGATGATCTGGCCCTTTACTACCCTGGCGGCGAAACCGGCACGGGGAAAAAACATTGGCGGGCCGTCACGCCACGTTTCGGTAACGAGGTTCCAGATCATCACATGGCTGAAGGTACGGTTTGAGGCCGTTCGACCTCCCATCCACCAGATCTCGTTTTCGAAAGCAACCGCCTGTATGTGGTCGTAGACCGGCTTCGGGGCACGTAGGGACAGTTCCCATTCTCCCGCACGGATGTTGTAACGGAGATTTTCTGCCCCGGTCCCCTCTCCACCCATGATCCACACGTAGCCATGCAAGTAAACTGCGGCACCGGCCGCTCTGACCCTTGGCATGTTCGGCAAAATCTCCCACGCACCCACGTCCGGATCAAATCGCCAGAAGTTATTGCCGGCGTTATCAAGCCCGAACTTGCTTTGGAACCCGCCGGCCACATAAATGTCGTGACCGTCGGTCGTCATCATCGGGTGGTGGCGCGGACCCGGCAGATCGGGCATGTCCGTGTACGTCCCGGAAGCAGGCTCGAAGCGCTGGAATCGACTGAAGTGGCCGAACCCGCCACCGGTATAGACGTACCTGCCTGCAGCTGCGGATGCAGACTCCGATATGGCGACGTCGGTTTCCGTGGACAGGCGCCAACTGCCCCCTGTCATAGGCTCAGCCGGCGGTGGTTCGTCGCAATTGGTTTCTGCCAGCTGGGCCAGCTGTACTGGTTCCAGGGTGCCTTCGCCAAAACGCGCATCGGTGGACGCATAACGTATCTGCGCAATGGCACAGGCATCGAAAAATAAACCGAAGCTCCCCCAATGTTCAAGTATCACATCGTCTTTTTGGAAGGCATCGCCAAAGTGCGTGCCATGAGCGATCCGCATATCTTCAATCAAAAGCGTCTTACCCTCGACCCTTGCCACGCCAATCATCCAGACCTGCCGGCCCTGGTCGTCAAAGGTAAACCAGTACACCACCATGCGTCCATCGGGCAGCATTTCAAGCAACCAGCCCTCGCCGCTGTGACCGCGGTCATACCAGGGACCACTACGGCCCGATATGACCCTGTCAGCTCCCGACTCCGCTGCAGTCGCGCATTCCACATCGTCGATGGAGGAGAGACGGACCAGGTCCATAGTGCCACTGCCAAATTCAGGTGGACCCTCCCAGGTCACGATGGCTGTGTCGCAATCCGCAAAGGTAATTTCAAGCGTGCCCCAGTATTCACGCACGACATCATCAGGATCGAAATCCGGGCCGAAACTCGCGCCCACCGGCCGCACCATTTTGGTGATCACGATTCGATTCCCGTCGATGGTACCCGAACCGATTAGCCAGGCCTGTTGACTGTCTTCCCCTTCCGGCGGATAGGTAAACCAGGTGACAACCGCCCGCCCGTCGGGAAGCAATTGCACCACGAAGCCTTCACCGCTGCGGTTGGGGTCATACCAGGAGCCACTCGCAAATGCGAGCGGATTGTCAGCGGCCAATGGGCCTGATGTCAGCAGAAAAAGTAGGATAAGGCAACGAAACTTCACGATTCGCTCTCCTGGGAAACCCATTGATTGAATGCCAGCATATCATCCTGCCCCCGGGTGAGTCAGTCAACCGGGTAATACCGACGCAGTCCATCGATACCCTGGAGACATCTTGGTGTTTATGTTGATTGAAAAGCAGCATGTGTTGCGGTGTTTTGATTAGGCCTGGCAAAAACATTGCCAGCCTTGTTTCATATTATGGCGGGGGTGTGGCGGGTGTGAACACCTGGGTGGCGCGGTTGGCGGAAAAATCACCGGCGATATCCGAACCTCCGGTCAACACGAACTTGCCGTTAACCACCGCACCGGTGGTGCCATGGACTGCCACTGGTGATGCCAGGCCCATTACCCAGCTATTGGCACCGGGTGCGAACACTTCCAGCGACGTCGTTAACCGGGGCGGCGAAGCATCCAGTTGTTCGCCATCAGACACGATGATCTGGCCCTGCACCACCCGTGCGGCAAATCCTGCACGGGCCTCGTTCATCGGCGGGCCTTCACGCCACGCCCGGGTAACAGGATTCCAGATCAGTACATGGCCGAAGGTGTTGTTCGAGCGCGTGCGACCACCCATCCACCAGAGTTCGTTCTCGAAGGCAACGGCCTGTATGTGGTCGAATACCATCCGGGGATCACTGGGTATCTGCGTCCACTCACCCGTGGCAATGTTGTAGCAGAGGACTGCGGTTCCTGTTCCTTCTCCGCCGAGTATCCACACGCGGTCATGCATGTATACCGCGGCACCGGCTGCCCTGACATTTGGCATGTTGGGCAATACTTCCCACGCACCTACATCGGGATCAAATCTCCAGAAGTTGTTGCCGGCGTTCTCAAGCCCGAACTTGGCCTGGTATCCACCGGCCATGTAAATATCGTGACCGTCGCTGGTCATCATCGGATGATGACGCGGACCCGGAAGTTCGGGCATTTCCGCGTACGACCCGGTAGCAGGATCGAACCGCTGGAAGCGTGGAAAGTGGCGGGCTCCACCGCCAGTGTAAACGTAGCGTCCCGCGCCCACGGAAGCGGACTCCGATATGGCGACATCGATTTCCGTAGACAGGCGCCAACTGCCCGCTGTCATGGGTTCGACGGGTGGGGGTTCGTTGCAGTTGGTTTCGGCAAGCTGTGCCAGGTGTACTGGGTCCAGGGTACCTTCACCATAACGGACGTCGATGGACTCAAAACGCATTTTTGCAGTGAAGCAATCTTCGAAAAGTAAGCCGAAACTACCCCAGTGATCCCGTACCACATCTTCGGACCGGAAGGAAGCGCCGAAATGCGTACCCCGGGTGATCCGCATATCTTCCACCCAAAGCGTATTGCCCTCGACCCTCGCCACGCCAATCATCCAGGCTTGTCGGCCCTGGTCGTCGAAGGTGAACCAGTACACCACGATGCGCCCGTCGGGCAGCACTTCAAGCATCCAGCCCTCACCACTGTGGCTGCGGTCGTACCAGGCGCCACTGCGGCCCGAGATGACGCGGTCAGGTTCCATCTCCGCTGCGGTCGCGCACTCCACGTCATCGATGGAGGAAAGACGGACCAGATCCATGCTGCCGCTGCCAAATTCAGCTGGCCCAGTCCAGGTAACGATGGCTGTATCGCAATCTACGAAGGTGATTTCGAGCGTACCCCAGTATTCGCGCACGACATCATCAGGATCAAAGTCCGGACCGAAGATTGCCCCCGCCGGCCGCACCATTTTGGTGATCACGATTCGATTACCGTCAGTGGTACCCGAGCCGATTATCCAGGCCTGATCGGCGCTTTCTCCTTCCGGAGGATAGGTAAACCAGGTGACAACCGCCCGCCCATCGGGAAGCAATTGCACCACGAAGCCCTCGCCGCTACGGTTGGAGTCGTACCAGGAGCCACTGGCGAATGCGAGTGGATCTTGAGCGGCCAATGGGCCGGTAAAAAACAGGGCAAGAAATACGAGGCAACGAAACTTCATGATTCGCTCTCCTGGGAAACCCATTCTTCGAATGTCAGCATGTCATCCTGCCCCTGGGTCGGGCAGTATTGATTCAACTTGACAAGGATCAAAGGTCTGCAATATTCGACGTTATCGAGCTGCGGATGGTTTAACCCGCATATTGCGGCGGGTCAATATCCACGCAGTCCATCGATACCTTGAAGAGACTTCGGTGCTTTTGTCGGTTGAAAAGCCACATGTGTAGCGGTGTTCTGATTCGGCCTGACTAACCAGTTTACGCCTGCGCAGGGAACACTGCGTTGATCCAGGTCATTCATAAATTACCCGTGCAAAGCGGGCCGCCACCCTCTGCCCGGGCTTGCATTGCTGTAAATCAGGTTTTTGTATAACCGATCGTTAACGATTGCCGGCAATTCATTTAACCTGCGATCAAAATTCCATCAATCACTCGATCTGTGATCGTATCCTTTGCGTCCCCAATCACATTGCGAATCATTTCGTTGGCAACTTTTTGTAGGCAGCAAAGAATGCGTCAGGTCCACGGTGAATGAGTTCTAATAACACCTGGCGGCCGAGGTAATCTTCAATTGCGGCAGCCATGGTGGCACCAGTTATGTACCAGAGACGATCGCCAGAAGACATTTCTTCCACGATTTGCCAATGTGACTCATCCAGCGGAACACCTGTTTCACGTTTGAGAAAAGACAACTTCCTCCAATACATGCTCTCAATCTTGTCAAGTACTTCACGATCTTCGAGTGCCAGGTAATCACTGTCGTATCCAAGGGCCAATGATTTCCTGCGAGCTTCCCGAGCACTATGTACCGCAAGGCCTTCGAGAAAAGTGGCATAACGGACAAAGTCATAGAGTTCCTGGACGGTATCGATATCACCGACTTTGGGCATCGGGTGGACCTGCATTACACCGGAATGATGCATCTCGTGTATACCGTAAAACCAGATTTCCTCGCGGTTTTCCAGAAAGTGATGATGGGCAAAATTGAGCGAGGCGCGGTCGTTCATGGCCACGCCAATATCATAACCCCAGGTGATGTAAATCGGGTTTATTGGCTGCGCCACTGTTGGCAGATACGCCGCTGCTTCCAGCATACAAGCCTGTTGCCTGGCAGGGTTATTTTCTGCGTATTTTATGAGTGTCCTGACAGCGTTTACTTTCTCCTGTGATGGATGGTCGGCCAGCAGATTTTCAGTGATGGTGCGGGTAGTTGCGTTTGCAGGATAGTAGCCCGTACGATCTGAATGACGTTTCAAGTGAGCGGCGGCGGGTGTTGCTGAGACTTCTGCAAGCAAACTACTTGTGGGTGCTTCATGATAACGGAGTGCGAGTTTCACGTGGGAGAAATCAAAACTTTCCGGGCCAGGATCCGGGTCTTCGTAAGCGCAGGATGAGATCAGGAGAGCCAGTCCAATAAGATATAAAATCAAGGCTTTATTCATCACTCGCAAGGAATAGGTGCTGGGAAGTAGACGCCAACCATTCAGCGGTCCAACTACAACATTGGTTTCATGATTCTTCATTCACTTCACAACGAGCACTGTCAGGCCTCTGAAAGTACCATTAATTACGATGCACACACCAGCAGCGTTCCAACAGGTTCGGTGTGCATTAGCCGTGGACTTGGGAGAACAGGCCTTTTAATCTACATAGGCCCAATGTGTAAATTTTGGAGTACTTGATGACCACTGACCAGGCCGTTCTTTTCATGATTTTGACTGCCGTGTTCGTTTTCCTGATCTGGGGCCGCTGGCGCTATGACCTGGTTGCGTTTTCGGCATTGCTGGTTGCGGTAGCAGCCGGTGTTGTACCCTCGGGCGAGGCTTTCACCGGTTTTGGACATCCAGCGGTAGTCGTCATTGCCCTGGTATTGATCGCGAGTCGGGGCCTGTCGAATTCCGGCGTTATTGAAATCCTGGCACGTTACCTGGTGGATGGAACGCGCAAACTGGCGCTGCACATCGGTATCATGTCCGGTTTTGCTGCTGCGCTGTCTGCCGTGATGAACAATGTGGCGGCCCTGGCTTTACTGATGCCGCTGGATATGCAGGCGGCCGCAAAGGCCAAACGCAGTCCGGCTCTGAGCCTGATGCCGCTGTCGTTCGCATCGATCCTTGGCGGAATGATCACGTTGATTGGCACGCCGCCCAATATCGTCATCGCCGAGTTCCGGGGTTCGGCACTCGGCGAGCCCTACCGGATGTTCGATTTTGCGCCGGTTGGTCTGGCAGTGGCAGCGGTCGGTATAGCGTACGTGGCGCTGATCGGCTGGCGCTTGATACCGGTCGAGCGGGGCAGGCACGACAGCGCCAAAGAACTGTTCGAACTCGAAGACTATATCGCTGAGCTTACGGTTCCCGCTGGCTCACCCGCCATTGGCCGGAAGGTACGTGACTTGGACGCGGTAAGCGATGAACACGGCGTGGATATCATCGGCCTGGTGCGGCGCGGCGAACGTATGCCGGGCCTGGCCCGGTGGGTGGAGATTCGAAGCAACGACGTGCTCGTGATCAAGGCTGCGCCGGCCGCAATCGAAGCCCTGGTCGGTGCGCTAAAACTGAAGTATTCGCGGCGAAAGAGTGAGAAGATGGGCGTGTTTGATGATGGTGACGTGTCGTTGCTGGAGGTCGTGGTGCCTGACAACGCACGCGTAGCCGGTCGCTCGGCCCAATCGTTGCGGCTTTTATACCGGCACGGCGTTTCCCTGTTGGGCGTATCCCGCCAGGGAAAAAGATTTACCGAGCGGGTACGCCACCTGGAGGTCAAGGCCGGTGATATCCTGTTATTACTGGGTAAAAATGAGCAGATTCAAGACGTCGCCACCTGGATGGGCTGTTTGCCACTGGCCCAACGGGGTCTGCAGGTCGTACAACGGCAAAAAGCGGGTCTGGCGGTGTTGTTCTTCGCAACAGCCGTATTGCTGGCCAGCACCGGCGTGCTTTACTTGCCGATTGCCCTTGGCTGTGCCGTGGTTTTGATGGTCATTGTGGGTATCGTTCCGTTGAGGGAACTGTATGAATCGGTGGAGTGGTCAGTGATCGTCTTGTTGGGTTCGATGATACCGCTGGGCGTGGCGCTCGAATCCAGTGGCGGCACCGCACTGATCGCATCCGGCATCGTCGATATCGCCGCCAACCTGTCGCCAACGGCCGTACTTATCATCCTGATGATGGTGACCATGACCCTTTCGGATGTCATGAACAATGTCGCAACCGCGGTGATCGCCGCGCCCATTTCGATCCACATCGCCAACAGCCTCGGGGTCAACCCGGACGCCTTCCTGATGGGTGTCGCGGTGGCTGCGAGCTGTGCTTTTCTGACCCCGATCGGCCACAAGAACAATACCCTGATCATGGGGCCCGGGGGTTATCGCTTCGGAGACTACTGGCGGATGGGCTTACCGCTTGAAATCATGGTTATCGTGGTTGCCACGCCGATGTTGTTGTGGGTCTGGCCATTGTAGGAACGGCCAGGATCGCCGGTTTATACTCAACTTTTTCCGAGTTGTTCCTCTATTGACCGTGTTTTAGGGGTCACGATATTACCTGTGTGCCGGGTCGATTTTCGTTCGATCAACAAAAGATGACACTCCTGCTCTGCAACCGGGTTGTGGCGCACATTACGGGGAACGACAAACATATCGCCTTCGGCCAGTTCAACGCTACGGTCCTCCATTTCGATGCGCAGTTGGCCCTTCAAAATATAGAACAGTTCATCTTCGTCTTCGTGTGTGTGCCAGGCCAGTGATCCGCGCACCCTGGCGACCTTGATATATATATCGTTGATACCGGCAATGATGCGCGGTGACCAGAGTTCAGCCAGTCCGGCTGCGATTTTCCTGGGCGAGAGGATTTTTGACATACAGGTTCCTAAGGTGGAGTCATCTTATTCAGGTGGCCTTGATGGTTTGCCAAGGATGTAAATTGCTACTGATAGCATGA
>Ga0255052_10003712_pt1 | contig 10509 bp, 8 predicted proteins | sample JV7_2_21_MG_FD_188632 | JGI IMG/M metagenome (GOLD analysis project Ga0255052, IMG submission 188632) | Seawater microbial communities from Jervis Inlet, British Columbia, Canada - JV7_2_21 | ecosystem: Environmental > Aquatic > Marine > Inlet | place: Canada: British Columbia | collected...
CACGATGTTGTTGCGCCCCTCACAGGGCGCAGCGTGCTCGATGTCGGTTGTGGCAACGGCTACTACGCGTTGCGCATGCATGAAGCAGGCGCCAACACGATTCTGGGCATCGAACCGACGCTGCTGTACGTCATGCAATTTCTCGCGGTCACGTACGACAGGGAGTCGTTGCCAATCAAAGTGCTGCCATTGCGCATGCATGAGTTGCCGGATTCATCATGTGTCTTCGACACGACGTTCTCGATGGGTGTGCTTTATCACCAGCGCTCGCCGATCGATCATCTGCGACAACTGCGAGGTACATTGCGCCCGGGCGGGCAGCTGGTTCTCGAAACCCTGTTCATCCCGGGTGACGAGGCGTGTGCAGTTACGCCGACCGGCCGCTATGCGCGCATGAAAAATGTCTGGTTGCTGCCGACCGTCGCCGAGCTCACGACGTGGCTGCAGCGAACGGGTTACACGGACATCGAAATTGTCGACGCGTCCGTAACGACGCCTGCGGAACAGCGCGCTACCGAGTGGATGAGCTTCGAATCACTTGCCGAAGCCCTGGATCCAGCCGATTCATCGCGAACCGTCGAAGGCTGGCCGGCGCCGCGGCGGGTGGTCATGACGGCGGCAGCCCCCTGACTCCTTGAACCAACACGCTTGTTTCGGTAGTTTCTGTCAAAACAGAAGAACTGGAAGCCTCCGATGCAACTGACACCGGCCGTTGAGAAGTACGTGCTCCACTGGGGCGAAATGGGCACGCGCTGGGGTACCAATCGCACGGTCGCCCAGATTCATGCCCTGCTCTACCTGTCGCCGGAACCGTTGCACGCCGATCAGATCTGCGAGCTCCTGTCGGTCGCGCGCTCCAATGTCAGCACCAGTATTCGCGAGCTGCAGAGCTATGGCCTCGTACGCATGATCCATCTGCTCGGTGACCGGCGCGATTATTTCGAGAGCATTAACGATGTCTGGGACCTGTTTCGCGTCATCATTGAGCAGCGCAAACAACGCGAGCTGAATCCGACGCTGTCGATGCTCAGAACCTGTGCTGCCGAGGTCGAAGCCGAGAAGGACACGGATCCCGTGACCAAGGAACGCATTCGCAACATGTTGGGTTTTGTCGAGACGACGAGCAGCTGGTATGAGCAGATTCGCGATATTCCGACATCGACACTTACCAAAATCATGAAGCTTGGCAAAGGCGTGACGAAACTGGTTACGAAATGATCTGATGGGCGATGACGACAATATCCAGGTCGTGTACGACAAGCAGTGTCCAGTTTGTGACTACTATTGTCGCAAAGTCGACGTGCTGGATTCGGCCGGCGAACTGATTCGGGTCGATGCCAGGCGCCCGGGCGCCCTGATGGACGAAATCACGTCCTTGGGCTTCGACATCGACGAAGGCATGGTCCTGAAAGCAGGTGACAAGCTCTACTACGGTTCGGATGCGCTGCACGAACTGGCGCTGCTGAGTTCGAGGCAAGGTGCGTTCAATCGCGTGACATACGCCGTCTTTGGCCGACGAACCGCATCCAGGGTGCTGTATCCCGCATTGAAAGCCTGTCGCAACCTGTTGCTCAAGGTCTTGCGCCGATCACGCATAAACAACCTGGAACGGGACGGAATCGATCCCTTCTAGCGGCGTCAATAGCCAGTCACGCTGACCTCACATTTATCGTGCGTGGTTTCGGTGGAGTCGGACAACTCGCGAAGAAACCAGATCGACGTCGTCGTCGCCGCGGACTCAGGTCCGCCGCTGATCGAATGTGACGGACGATAGACGTAGCCGCCGGGCGCATAGATGTCTGTGGCGGGCTCGCCGGCGACGCATTCGCTGTGAGTGTAGCTGCCAGCCACGAAGTAGCCTTCACGGTTTGCCGTCGATGACTGCCAGGGAATTTCTGCACCGGGCTCGATACGCAACAACCAGGATCGCGCCCCTGTGCCGGGATCCGCTCGCAATTCCTTGGTCGCCAGGCCCTCGCTTTCGGTTTCTTCCCACTCGAGCATCCCGCTCTCGAGAATCAGTGGCGTCTTGATCACAGCGTTTCGATCGATGTCATCGAGAAAATAAAGAACACGGGCTCCGGTCGCCGACTTCAGTTTGAAGCCGAGCGTCCCCGGCGGCAGATAGGCATAGCCACCACGCTTGAGCTTGATGTCCGCAACGCTAATCTCGCCCGAGACGACGAAGATTTCGAGCGTCTTGTCGGGTGACGCGCCGCTGGTGCCCTGCCAGGACGATGGCAGATCGATGCGATAGCCACCACCGGCCGTATCACCGGTCGCACCAACCAACGGTTTCGCCCGCACGCCAGGCAAGGCGGCAATGAACATGTCGGGTATTTCGTCCACGTTTACGAACGCCGGGTACGGCACTACCGGAGGGCCGGAACTGCAGCCGGCGATCAGGCACATCGTCACGAAGATACTCAATCCTCGCAGCTGTCTCATGGTCATGCTAAGACTCCGATAAAAAGGTACCGGATTTATTTATCCGGCTGCGGATTCACGAGTCGATAAATAAATCCGGTACCTTTCTTTCTCTTAATTATTGCACGAAAAAAGCCGCCCAGAAACTGGGCGGCACAGTAAGCGAAAGATGCTTCAGGCTGGTCGCAACTCACAAGAATGATCGAAACATCATTGTCGCGATGGAATTCTGCGAAATGTCGCCCCCGTGCACGCAAGCCGCTTCATCTCCGGTAGCGATCCGCTTAGGAAAGCCGATCACATCAGGTGACGTGTTGAGAGGAAGCACGTGACACCCGCCATTGAGTCATGCATCCGGCATGGTGACTCGCCCGCACTGCTTTACCGCATCTCATCTCCGTGCGTACCGGATTGGTACGGCGTGAATGCTACTACATCTTGTAGTGGAAGGCGAGCAACGCACAAGATGTAGATAAACTGTAAAAAATCGCGACGATTAGCCAGCGAACACGATACGCTTGCCGGCCTCGCAAGTGCGGATTCGAAAATCGCGGAATCGAAAAAGGAGACTGCATTGACGGACGCGGAACAGGAAGTCGGTCGCTCGAAACATCAGCGGGTCGGATTGTTTCTCGGTCCTGCGCTCGCGTTACTCATGCTGGTAGCAGGCGCACCCGATGGACTCACTGACCCCGCCTGGCGCACGGCGTCGATTGGTGTACTGATGGCCGTATGGTGGGCAACGGAAGCCGTACCGATCGCCGCGACAGCGTTACTGCCACTCGCCGTTTTTCCATTGCTCGACATCGCGTCCATTCACGAGACCGCCCGGCCGTATTCGAACAAGGTAATTTATCTGTTTCTCGGTGGATTCATCGTTGCCTTCGCCATGCAACGGTGGAATCTGCATCGACGCATTGCCCTGAACGTTCTGCAGTACGCCGGCGGAAATGGTCGTTCGCTCGTCGGCGGTTTCATGCTGGCGAGCGCCGTGATCAGTATGTGGGTTATGAACACGTCGACAACGATGATGCTGTTGCCCATCGCCGTCTCCATCATCACGGTCATTCACAAATCGGTCAAAGGACTCGACGACAAGGGACGCGAGGACTTTCAGTACTCGTTGTTACTCGGCATTGCCTACGCGGCCACGATCGGGGGTATGGCGACACTCGTCGGCACGGTGCCGAATGCGCTGATGGCCGCATTCATGCTGGACAGTTACGAGACAGAGATCGACTTTGCCCGCTGGATGCTGGTCGGCGTACCGTTGAGCGCCATGATGCTGCCACTCGCCTGGCTCGCGCTGACGCGGGTCGTGTTTAAAGTCGATTTCGTAACATCGGGCGATGCACGCGCGGAACTCGGGCGTATGAAAAAGGAGATGGGCAAGATCACGGTGCCGGAGAAACGCATCGCAATCGTGTTCGCGACGATGGCGTTGCTGTGGATGACGAGACCCCTGCTGGCGAATCTGCCGTGGCTATCCGCACTCGACGATTCCGGTATTGCGATGGCCGGCGCGATCACCTTGTTCATCATACCGAGCGGCAGCAAGGAAGATCCGCTTCTGTTGCGTTGGACGTATGCCGAAAGACTTCCCTGGGGCATGCTGATTCTGTTCGGCGGCGGCTTGACGCTTGCGAGCGCCGTGTCGAATACTGGCCTCGCATCATGGCTAGGCACCAGCTTGCATGCCATTGGCGAAATGCCGCTCTATGTCATCGTCGCTATCGCGGCGACGATGATTATTTTCCTGACTGAACTCACGAGTAACACCGCAACGACCGCGACGTTCCTGCCGGTCGTCGGCGCCATCGCGATCGAGTCAGGGTTCGATCCGATCGTCCTGACCGTGCCGATTACCCTGGCCGCGAGTTGCGCTTTCATGTTGCCCGTCGCGACGCCACCCAACGCCATTGTCTTCGGTTCCGGCCTCCTGACCATCCCGAAGATGGCGCGCGCCGGCATGGCTCTGAACATCATCGGCATCGTGCTGGTCTCTATCGTGGCTCTCACTTTGGCGCCGAGATTTCTCTGAGGGACTTGCGAAATGAGCGAAGTATTCGAGCAAAGCAAAGAGAACAAAGTCAGGCAAATGCGGGAAAAAGCCGCCTATGACAAGTCGACGGTGTACGGGGTCCTGGACGCCGCGCTAGTCGCACATGTCGCATTCGTCCAGGACGGGGCGCCGGTCATCGTGCCGATGATCTACGGGCGCGAGGGCGACACAATCTACCTGCACGGCGCCCGCAAGGCACGTGTCGTTCGCATGCTCGAGCAGACTCCGCGCGCTTGCCTTAACGTGACTCTTGTAGATGGCATTGTTTTCGCACGTTCCGCTTTTAATTCTTCGATGAACTACCGTTCGGCAACCATCTACGGCGCGCCCCGTCTCGTCGAGGACGACGCCGGCAAGCTGTACGGCATGAAAGTCATCAGCGAACATACGATGCCGGGCCGCTGGGACGAACTTCGCGAACCGCTCGAAAGCGAGGTAAAGATGACCGGCGTCATCGCGCTGGATATCGAGACAGCATCAGTCAAGATCTCCGCGGGCATGCCGGACGATGAAGATGAAGACTACGAAATCCCGATCTGGGCAGGTGTATTGCCGCTGGAATCGATGCTGACAGAATTGCAGGGCGACGAGCGTGTACTGGACGGCGTGGCGCCTTCGGCCGTCGTCAGACAATTGCAGGGCAACACGCTTTGACCATTATGATTGATTGACAATCACAGGTGAGTCGGCGCTTTTCTTGTAGAATCGACCACTAATTTGCTGCCGGTCCCAGAATAATCATGAGAAAAGACGGATTGAGCCAGCAGGCCTACGTGCCTGTTCCCGAAGGCGAGTCGTACGATCCATTTGTGCCAGCTGACGAGTCGCCCGCCGAGTTCACGATCAAGGCCGTCGGCTTCGGCATATTGTTCGGCATCATCTTTGGCGCTGCTAATGCTTACCTGGGCCTGCGTGCCGGGCTGACGATCAGCACCTCGATCCCCGTGGCCGTCATGACTGTAGCGGTCTTTCGCGCGCTATCCGCCGTGGGTATTCGCAGCTCGATCCTGGAAACCAATATCTCCCAAACCACCGGGTCCGCATCGAGCTCGCTGGCCAGTGGCGTTATCTTTACGCTTCCCGCCCTTTTTATGTGGGGAATGCCGCCGCAACTATTGCAGATGACCTTGCTGGCGATGTGCGGCGGAATACTGGGTATCCTCTTTATGATTCCGCTGCGGCGCTTCCTGATCGAGCGTGAGCATGGCAAGTTGCCCTACCCCGAAGGAACCGCCTGTGCCGAAGTGCTCGTCGCGAACGAGATCGGCGGCGGTCGCGCGCGCTTCGTGTTCTACGGGCTCGCCGGTGGCGCGTTTTTCAAGTTCCTGACCTCCTGGATCCGCGTGATTCCCGACGACGTCCACCTCAAGATCCCGTTTCTCAAGAAGGGTGAATTGGGCATGGATCTCTCGGCAGCATTGACCGGCGTCGGCTACATTCTCGGGCCGCGCATCGCGGCCATCATGGTTGGCGGCGGACTGCTGTCATGGCTGATTATTATCCCGGCGATCGCGTACTGGGGCGATGCACGAGCCGAGCCGTTCTTTCCCGAGACCGTCAATCTGATTCGGGATATGAGCCCGAGCCAGATTTGGTCACGCTACGTGCGTTACATCGGCGCTGGCGCCGTTGCGGCTGCGGGTATCATTACGCTGATACGCAGTATCCCGGTCATGGTTAGCAGCTTCCGCATCGGTGCGACACAGATCAGTGAACGCGTCAGCGGCGGCAGCGATGCCATCGCGGCACGAACCGGCAACGATCTGCCGCTGCGGGTCGTCGGCATCGGCGCAATCCTGATCGCATCGGTACTCATTTTTGTGCCGCAGGTTTTCGGGGCAGTGGGTGGCATTGGCATACGTGCCGTTGCCGCGGTTTGCGTCATCGTCTTCGCGTTCTTCTTTGTTACCGTCGCATCGCGCATCGTCGGCCTGGTGGGCGTAACCAGCAACCCGACAAGTGGCATGACGATCGCTGCACTGCTCGGCACGGCTTCGATCTTTTTGATCTTCGGCTGGACGGATACGTTCGGCAAAGCGGCTGCGCTGACCGTCGGTTGCGTGGTTGCAATCGCGGCGTCCATTTCAGGTGATACATCACAGGACCTGAAGACCGGCTACTTGCTCGGCGCGACTCCCCGCAAACAACAGACTGCCGAATTGATCGGCGTGCTCACGTCAGCTGTATTCGTTTGCCTGACCGTACTGGCGCTGGGCGAAGGCTTCGGCTTCGGTAGTACCGAGCTTCCGGCACCACAGGCCACGCTGATGAGACTGGTGATCGACGGCGTCCTCGACCAGAACCTTCCCTGGACGTTGGTCGCAATTGGTGTCGGTATCGCCGTCGCGTGCGAAATCGCTCGCATTCCGTCACTACCCTTCGCGGTCGGCGTGTACCTGCCCGTGTCGACGATGACCCCGATTTTCGTCGGCGGCCTCATTCGCATGTGGATGGAGCGCAATGCGAAAGACGAAACTACGGCGGCCGATCGCCGCGAGCGTGGCGTCTTGCTGGGCAGCGGCTTTGTTGGCGGCGAAGGACTACTCGGTGTCGGTATCGCGCTCGTTGCCGTTGCCAAGAGCGCCCGGCCAGCAGGCATAGGCACGGACTGGATGGGTAGCGAAGTCATCGCAATGCTCGCAGGTGCTGCTGCCTTCGCCGTGTTTCTCGCCTGGTTCGCCCGCTCGATCCTCGGTCGCGCCAAAGACTGATTCAGACGATATTGGGAAACTGCGAGTGCTCGGCCTCGAGCATGAGCAGGGCTTTCTTGGTATCGAGTCCACCACCGAATCCTGTCAGGTCGCCATGACTGCCGATGACGCGGTGACACGGCACGATGATCGGTACCGGATTGCGCCCGTTCGCCGCGCCGACCGCGCGTACCGCTTTGGGCCGGCCGATGCGTTCAGCGACGTTCGCATACGACGTCGTCTCGCCATACGGGATTTGCTGCAATGCCTCCAGGACGCTGAGCTGAAACTCGGTACCGTTCAAACGTAATGGCAAATCGAAGTCCTTGCGCTCACCGGCGAAGTACTCACTCAGTTGTTGCCGTGCCGTGGTGAACGGCTTTTCGTTGTAGATCCAGTCGTCGTCGGGATCGCGACGCATCGAGCCTTCGGGGAAACTGACGAGACTCAGCGCATCTTCGTCTCCGGCCAGAAGCAATTCACCTATTGGTGTTTCCAGGTAACAGTAGTACATCTCTCAACCTCCGGAGCCCGGTGCCGAACTCCATAACAAAATCGCGGCATACGCCCGCCAGGGACGCCAGCCTTGTGAAATTTCCTCGAGTGTCGCGGGTCGCATGCGCTTCTCGCCGGGCCGGTCGAAGGCTCGCAGCAGCCCGAGGTCCGCAGCCGGAAACGCGTCAGGATTCTTCAAAGCACGCATCGCAACGTACTGCGCGGTCCATTCGCCGATGCCGCGGATCGCAAGCAGCGATTCCCGAATCGCAGCCGGTTCCTGTGCCGAATCGAAACTCAGCTCGCCCGTGACAATCGCCTTCGACACGCGGCGCAGTGTCTCGGCGCGGCCGCTCGTGAGCCCGATGTTGTTGAATCGCGCACGCATCAGACGTTCCGGCCCGGGGAACAGGTGCGTCAGTCCTTCGCAGCCGGGCACGGCAGTCAACGGCTCGCCATATGTCTGCGCGATGCGCCCCGCCATCGTCGTTGCGGCCTTGACGGATACCTGTTGGCCGAGCACAGCTCTCACCGTCAGTTCGAATCCATCCCACGCGCCCGGTACCCGAATGCCGGGGTGCGACAGCAGGCGTGGCTTCAATACGGCGTCCCGGGACAGCGCTGCAGCGATCTCCTGCATGGGCGCATCCAGATCGAAAATTTCGCGGCAACGTTGCACGATGGGAAAGATCGAGGTCGTACCGATACCGCGCAAGGTGAGCCGAACGCTATCGGCCTCGTGACGCAGGTCAATGATTCCGGCCTTGTCGTCGACCCGAACCGTGCGCAGGTATCGATCATCAATAACGACCTCGACGCCCGGAATTGCGCGAGCCGCAAAGAAACCCAGCAGCATTTGCCAGTTGAGTGGCTTGCGATACGGCAGATTTACAGTCAGCGCATCATTCTCGCCGGCCGTGACCGATTCTTTACCGACGCGGCGCAGTTCACGTGGTGGGCGTCCATAAGTATTCACAAATGAATCGTTGAATCGCCGTACGCTGCCGTATCCTGCGGCCAGCGCAATTTCCTGCATCGGCAGGGACGTCTGGTCGATCAGTTGCTTCGCGAAATGCAGGCGCTGGGTGTGCGCGACGGCCAGCGGGCTCGCCCCGAGGTGCTTCGTGAACAAACGGCGCAGGTGACGACTCGTTACGCCGAGACGTGTCGCGAGGTCCTCGACGTTGCTGTCATCGAGCGCGCCGTTCGCGATCAGCCGCAGGCCGCGCCTTACAGTCGTCGAGGTGCCACTCCAGGCAGGGGTGCCGGGCGCACATTCCGGTCGGCAGCGGAGACAGGGACGATATCCGGCTTCGCCCGCCGCCGCAGCGCTCTGAAAAAACGACACATTCTCGCTCTTCGGCGCATTGGCCGGGCAGATCGGCCGGCAGTAGATGCCGGTTGTTCTTACGCCGACAAAAAACTGGCCGTCAAAGCGCGCGTCGCGGGAGAGCCTGGCTCGTTCGTAGACTTCGTTGGAAAACATGGCGTAAGTATACGCCGCCATGCCCGGCTAACTAGCCAGAATCGGACGTGAATGTTCGCAGCAGGAAAAGGGGTCAGAGCTCAGTTTTGTGCTATTTGTCGATGCCGCCCAAACACATGTACTTGATCTCGAGGTAGTCATCGAGCCCGTACTTCGAACCCTCGCGACCCTGCCCGGACTCCTTGACGCCGCCGAACGGTGCCATCTCGTTGGAGATAATGCCTTCATTGATTCCGACGATGCCGTACTCGAGTGCCTCGCCGACCCGCCAAATGCGACCAACATCCCGCGAATAAAAGTAGCATGCGAGCCCGAACTCGGTGTCGTTCGCCATCGCGATGGCTTCTTCCTCGGTGCTGAACTTGAACAGCGGTGCGACCGGTCCGAAGATCTCTTCGCGAAAAACACGCATATCCTGGTTTACCTCGGTGAGGACCGTAGGTTCGATGAAGCGCACCCCGAGACCCGAGCGACCACCTCCGGCAACCACACTCGCACCCTTCGCCACGGCATCATCGACGAACTCGAGTACGTCGTTGGCCGCGCCTTCGTTGATCAGCGGCCCGACGTTAACGCCTTCCTGCGTACCGTCGCCTAGCTTCAGGTCACCCATCGCAATCTGCAATTTCTGCGCGAACTCGTCATACACACCATCCTGTACCAGGATCCGATTCGCACAGACGCAGGTCTGGCCTGCATTGCGGAACTTGCAGATGATCGCGCCTTTGACGGCCTCGTCCAGATCCGCATCGTCGAAGACAATGAACGGCGCATTGCCGCCGAGCTCCATCGACGTGCGCTTGACCGTGCCGGCGCATTGTTCAATCAGCAGTTTGCCGACCTGCGTCGATCCCGTGAACGTCAATTTGCGAACGATCGGGTTACCTGTCATTTCGGCGCCGATCTCGCGCGTGATGCCGCCCATGATGTTGATGACACCAGCGGGCACGCCAGCGCGCTCGGCCAGTTCGGCCGAGGCGAACGCCGATAGCGGTGTTTCGTTGGCCGGTTTGCAGACCACGGTACAGCCCGCCGCCAAAGCAGGTGCAATTTTTCGCGTCATCATCGCGTTCGGGAAATTCCACGGCGTGATGCAGGCGACCACACCAACAGGTTGCTTGATGACAACGATGCGCTTGTCATTCGATGGCTGTGGGATCGTGTCGCCGTAGACACGTTTCGCTTCTTCCGCGAACCACTCTATATAGTTCGCTCCATAGGCGATTTCGCCGCGCGCCTCAGCCAACGGCTTGCCCTGCTCCGCCGTCAGGATCTGCGCCAGGTCCTCCTGGTGTTCCATCATCAGACCGAACCATTTGCGGAGTATCGCGCCACGTTCCTTAGCGGTC
>Ga0255052_10003713_pt1 | contig 10508 bp, 6 predicted proteins | sample JV7_2_21_MG_FD_188632 | JGI IMG/M metagenome (GOLD analysis project Ga0255052, IMG submission 188632) | Seawater microbial communities from Jervis Inlet, British Columbia, Canada - JV7_2_21 | ecosystem: Environmental > Aquatic > Marine > Inlet | place: Canada: British Columbia | collected...
CGCCATAGTAATTGCATCAAGAGTTTCCGATAAGGTACCGATTTGGTTAGGTTTTATCAATACCGAATTGGCGATTTTTTGCTCGATTCCGCGGCTCAGGATTGCCGTGTTAGTGACAAAAACGTCATCGCCGACGAGTTGCACGCGCTCGCCAAGCCTCTCGGTGAGCAGGCGCCAGCCGTCCCAGTCACTCTCGTCCATGCCGTCTTCCAAAAAAATAATCGGGTAGGCATCGACGAGTTCGGCGAGGAATTCGCAGAATCCGGCCGCATCGAAATCGCGTCCTTCGGAATCCAGACGGTAACGGTCGTCCACGAAAAACTCCGAGCTGGCAACATCAAGGCCCAGCAGGATGTCTTTTCCCATCTGGAAACCTGCTCGCTCTGTTGCCTCGATGATCGTATCGAGCGCGGCCCGGTTCGACGGCAGGTCCGGCGCAAATCCGCCTTCATCGCCCACGGCGGTATTCAGCTTCATGCCCAGCAACACATTCTTGAGCGAGTGAAATATCTCTGCGCCGTATCTCAGCGCCTCCGCAAAGTTGGGTGCACCAACCGGCAAAATCATGAATTCCTGGATATCGACGCTGTTGTCCGCATGCGCCCCGCCGTTGATGATGTTCATTGTCGGTACCGGCATCGTCGTGCTGTTGCCGAGATGTCTGAACAGGGAAATTCCTTTTGACTGCGCTTCGGCCTTCGCGACCGCCAGTGAAACGCCAACCAAGGCATTCGCACCCAGGTTTCCCTTGTTGTCGCTGCCATCGAGCTCGATCATCTTCTCATCGACGGCACGCTGATCGCTGAATGTCCCGGCGATCAAGGCATCGCGAATAACGCCATTGATATTGGCAACCGCTTTTTGCACGCCTTTGCCGAGGTATCTGGCCTTGTCACCGTCGCGAAGCTCGACCGCCTCACGTGTACCGGTCGAGGCTCCCGACGGAACGCCGGCGCGCCCCACACTGCCGTCACCGAGACGTACATCTGCTTCGATCGTCGGGTTACCGCGGGAATCGAGAATTTCCCGCCCTCGAATATCGGCAATCTTGATCATTTCTACCCCGTATCGTAGGAGCCCGTCCTGACGGGCGAATTCTTATCCGTCCTGACGGGCGATTCTTTAGCCGTCCTGACGGGCGATTTCTTGCTTAATCGCTGAGAACGCTCAGATCCCGAGCCCGTACTCCGCTTCCTGGAAGCCGGCCTTCTTAACCTCATCATCTATCGCCTTGAGCGTCTCCAGAAGCGCTGCCATTTTGTCGAGTGGCCAGGCGTTCGGTCCGTCGCTTAACGCTTTATCGGGATCCGGATGTGTCTCCATGAAAAGGCCGGCCACACCGGCGGCGATCGCTGACCTCGCAAGTACCGGAATGAATTCCCGCTGCCCGCCCGAAGCGCTGCCTTTGCCGCCGGGCAACTGCACGGAGTGCGTCGCATCGAAGACAACCGGGCACCCGGTTGTGCGAAGTACTGCGAGACTGCGCATGTCCGCGACCAGGTTGTTGTAGCCGAAAGAAAAACCGCGTTCACAGACCACGATGTCTTCATTACCAGTGGATTTCGCTTTGGCAACCACGTTCTGCATTTCCCAGGGCGAAAGAAACTGGCCCTTCTTGATATTGACGGGCTTCCCCTGGCTGGCAGCATTCAGGATGAAATTGGTTTGCCGGCACAGGAACGCGGGCGTCTGTAGCACGTCCACGACCGATGCGACTTCTGCCATCGGCGTATCTTCATGGACATCTGTCAGCACGGGAACGTCAAGCTGTTTCCTGACTTCGCTCAAAATGCGAAGCCCTTCTTCCTGGCCGGGACCACGGAAGCCATCCTTCGAGCTTCGATTGGCCTTGTCGAACGATGACTTGTAGATGAACGGAATCCCCAGGTCGCCGCAGATTGCCTTCAGATGTCCGGCCGTGTCGACCGCCATCGCCTCACTTTCGACGACACAGGTTCCCGCAATCAAAAAAAACGGTTTGTCGGCGCCGGCATCGAAACCACATAGCTTCATGCCTGGGCAACCTTCGGCATCTCACCGTTGTGGTAAAGCCTTGCGGCGGCAATAAATCCGGTGAACAAGGGATGGCCGTCGCGCGGGTTGGACGTGAACTCGGGGTGAAACTGACTCGCGATGAACCAGGGGAGATCGGGTACTTCGATCATCTCGACCAGATTATCGACTGACAGGCCGGAGAATTTTATGCCCGCTTTCTCGAGAACGTCGCGGTAGTTGTTGTTCACCTCATAACGATGCCGGTGCCGCTCGAAAATAGTCGTTTTGCCGTAAATCGTTGCTACAAGCGACCCCTCAACAAGATTTACTCTTTGTGCGCCGAGACGCATGGTACCTCCGAGTTCTGAATCTTCACTGCGCTCTTCGCGTTCGCCGGCCTCCGTTTCCCACTCCGTGACAAGCGCTACTACCGGATCTGGCGTGCCGCGCTCGAACTCCGTGCTGTGCGCGCCTTCGAGACCCGCAAGATTGCGTGCCGCTTCTATGATGGCCACCTGCATACCGAGGCAGATGCCAAGATAAGGCACCTTGTTCTCTCGCGCATAGCGAACCGCCTCAATCTTGCCCTCGATACCACGGTCACCGAAGCCGCCGGGAACGACGATGCCGTCCATCCCGCGCAGGCAGTCGGCCCCCTTGTCTTCGATGTCCTGCGACTCGAAATAATGAATATTGACGCGCGTGCGAGTGTGTATGCCGCCGTGCAACAGCGCCTCACTCAGTGAGATATAAGCATCCCGCAGATCGACGTACTTGCCGACCATCGCAACATTGACTTCGCTTTCCGGGTTCTGTTTTGCCGTGACGACATCCTCCCACGCACTGAGATCGGCCGGCGGCAGATCGAGGTGTAACTGCTTCGTTACAATGTCGTCCAGCCCCTGGTCCTTCAACATTGCCGGTATTTTGTAGAGATCGTCGACGTCGTAGGCCGAGATCACTGCAGCCTCCTGTACATTGGTGAAAAGCGCAATCTTTTTGCGGTGCTCGGAGGGCAGCACCTGTTCCGAACGACAAACGAGAATATCGGGTTGTATGCCGATGGAGCGGAGTTCCTTTACCGAGTGCTGCGTTGGCTTGGTCTTGATCTCGGACGAGGTTGCGATATACGGCACAAGCGTCAAATGCACATAGACGACGCGATCGTGTCCGAGTTCGATACCCATCTGCCGAATCGCCTCGAGGAATGGAAGGGACTCGATGTCGCCAACCGTTCCGCCGATTTCAACGAGGCAGATATCGGCATTGCCGGCGCCTTTCTTTACGCTCTTCTTGATTTCGTCGGTGATGTGCGGGATCACCTGCACTGTGGCGCCCAGATAATCGCCACGCCGCTCTTTGGCGATGACGGTCTCGTATATCCGGCCGGTTGTGAAATTGCTGTTGCGTCCGGTTGTCGTGCGAACGAAACGTTCGTAGTGACCGAGATCGAGGTCGGCCTCGGTGCCGTCTTCGGTTACGAAAACCTCACCATGCTGAAAAGGGCTCATCGTGCCCGGGTCGACGTTAATGTATGGGTCCAGCTTGATCATGCTGATCGACAGACCCCGGGACTCCATAATCGCACCGAGACAAGCAGAGGTAATGCCCTTTCCCAGGGAGGACACCACGCCGCCGGTGATGAATACATACGATGTCATTTACGGGCCCTTAAAAGTAAGGCGGCGGGAAATAACAAAGGGTCAGAATAAAAACACGAAACCGGCGCCAAAATCGGCCAATTTGCGCTTTTCTTCCAACCCTTGAGATGTCCCGTCGATGGATGAAAGACGGTGTTATAAGCTACCAGATCACTGGGTCTTTAACAATGAATACGGAGACTGCGCCAAACGCTATTGTTAAATCAATGTAGCTCGGGACGGTTTCGCCACTGCACGCCGTACCCGTCCGCTTTGCTTGCGTCCGCAGCCACCCAGAGGTCGCCGACGGCAACCAGGCGATCGCGCGAGTACAGTAATGGGATACATTGGCGCATCCACGGCACGACGCCATCTTCCTGCAGCAGTTTCTTGAGTTTATGGGTGCGTTTTCGGCCCGCCGGGCAGAATTCCTCTCCTCCCTGGCGAAACCTGAGTGAAAGCCCACCCTTGACAGCCTCACGGTCGATGCCGCCATCGACGCCGGCTTCCAGACGCATCTGACCTTTACCCGCGCCCAGATCCAGCCAGCAACCGTCCGGCACCAGTTCCGTCACAGCAAGCTTTTCTTCGGGCGTCGTCTCGGCGAGCAGGTAGAGCTTGTCACGGTACCGCCTGATCTCCGCGCCGGGCCACCCCACCAATGGTTGTGCATCTTCCCGCGCCGGGATCAATTCATGGGTAATCTGGTAAAGGCGCGTTGCCGGCGGCGCCGGCAGACCGCACTTTCTGGCGGCATGGCGCAACACATTGCGTTGCCGCTTTTCTGACAGCGATTTCAGTCCGTTAATGTCGAGCCGATCCGGCTTGGCTCCTGTCGAAACAGCGGCAAGATCCAGCTCCGCCAGATCGTTCAGCAGTTCGCTGGCCTCGCCTGCCAGTTCGGCGCTTCGTCCGAGGCGCTCCGAGACACCGGGCCATCGTTGCGCCAGCGCCGGTATGATTTCCTGTCGCAGGAAATTCCTGTCGAAACGCGTATCGAGATTCGTGGGATCGTTAATCCAGCGGAGTTCATGTTCTTCGGCATAAACCTCTATGGAAGCGCCGCTGACCCCAAGCAGCGGTCTTACAAGCATCCCGCGGGCGAAGCGCTGTATGGCACCGATTCCTGCGAGCCCGGCGAGACCACTGCCTCGCATCAGATTCAGAAGCAAAGTCTCCGCCTGATCGTCCTCGTGGTGTGCGCTGAGAAGCCAGTCTCCGTCTTCGACAAACGGTCGAAAAGCATCGTAACGGGCCTGCCTCGCTGCAGCCTCGAGACCGAGTCCCGATTTGTCGTCGACCTCGACGGCCTCGCTGACAAATGGGACGTCGAGATCTCCCGCCAGACTCCGGCAATGCGCTTCCCATTGGGGCGCCTCGTCATGCAAGCCGTGATTGATGTGAAGCGCCAGAATCGGCGTTCGATGTTTGTCAGCACTTGCGGCCAGCGAATGAAGGAGCACGGTTGAATCCATACCACCGCTGAATGCAACGAGAAACCGGCGCGGCTTATCGATGCCCTCGGCGAGCTTTGCGAGACGCGACAACAGGACTTTAGAATCAAACGTCATGGTAGAAATTGACAACGTTTACCGGTCAGGCCAGGCGAATCAATAAATGTCAGCCCGCTTCAATCGCACCGCAACGAATGCGGTCGCGGGCGGACTGGGACGATTCTTGCTATTCCTTATATTCACCAAATCCCGCAATACGGCGCTGACGCTCTTCGAGCAGCTGATCCAAATCGAGTCGATCGAGTTCTTCGAGGTGGCTCAGAAGTGCATTGCGAATAACCTCGGCAGCAGCAGCCGGATCGCGATGGGCCCCACCAAGCGGTTCCGGCAATACTTCGTCAACGAATCCGAAATCATCGAGGCTGTCAGCGGTTATTCGCATGGCTTCAGCGGCCTCCTCGGCTTTATCGGCACTTTTCCAGAGAATTGACGCACACCCTTCCGGTGAAATGACCGAATAGACGGCATACTGCAACATCAAGAGACGATCGCCGACACCAATTGCCAATGCGCCACCTGACCCGCCTTCACCAATTACAACGCTAATAATTGGTGTGCGTAAGCCCGCCATTAAATACAGGCTGTGAGCAATCGCTTCGCTTTGCCCGCGTTCTTCGGCGCCGATACCAGGGTCCGCACCGGGCGTATCGATCAACGTCACGATGGGCATCGAAAATTTCTCTGCCATTTTCATCATGCGTTGCGCTTTGCGATACCCCTCCGGTTTCGGCATACCGTAATTTCGACGAACACGTTCTTTGGTATCGCGGCCTTTCTGATGCCCGACAAACATCACGGGCCGGCCGTCCAGTCTGCCGATACCGCTGACGATCGCAGGATCATCTGCGTACATGCGGTCGCCATGCAGCTCCTGAAAATCGGGCGCAAAATACCCCAGATAGTCGGTCGTATAAGGACGCATCGGGTGGCGGGCAATCTGCGCGATTTGCCAGGCACCGAGTTTCGAGAAGATGCTTTTGGTCAGCGCCGCGCTTTTGACCTTGAGCCTCGCGACCTCTTCGTTGATGCTGATTTCCGAATCATCACCGACAAATCGAAGCTCCTCGATCTTAGCCTCGAGTTCTGCGATAGGCTGTTCGAAATCCAGAAACTTGAGATCCATACGCCCTAACCCTAGCCCGGACTATTCATGAGTGGCCGGGGATGCCGGTTTCTGTGCCGCGTGCAGCGCGTCCGATCGTGCGAGATTCATGGCCCAGCTACGGGTTGAGCAGGATCGGACGGGATGTGCCGGCACAGGAAGCGACAGTCCGGCAGGCGCACACTGTATCGCTTCGACACCAGCAGAAAGATACTGAATTGCCTGATACATTTGCCTTTCAATGTGATGGGTGCCGTCACTCATGAATAATCCGGGCTACTGGTCCAACAAGGCTTTATTGATGCGTTCGGCGAGTTGTTATCAGCACGGGAAAGTGACTCTACATCATTTCCCGACCGGGTGCGTAGAGCAACCTGACACTATTCTGGCCGAGTAATTCCGCCAGCTTGTCTCGCAATTCGCGGCTCGGCCTGACGGTCCACTCCGGTCCGAGATTGAGCCGGGCCGCCGCGCTGGTACCGACGTACTGTACCGCAACATCGCAATTGCCTTCCCGGTACGGCAGCAACACATCATGCAGTCGGACCAGGAGGCGCTCGCCCTGTCCGTTGGGGGCCAGGCTCAGAATCATGCTTTTTGCCTGCTCTTCAATGACGTGATCGATGTGCAAAACGTTCTTGGCACTCAGACGCCAGGCAGACAAGAAATCGTCATAACGCAAGGTGCCGCTGACTACGATGATTTCATCTTTGATCAACAAATGTCGATACTGCTGAAACGTCTCCGCGAAAAAACTTACCTCGAGACGGCCCGAGTCGTCGTCCAGAACGACGGTGATGCGATTGCTTCTTTTTCGGATATCCATAATCAGGCCGGCGACCGTTATTTCGCGGCCGGTCTGCGCATAATTTCGCTCACCGTTGCTTGTCTGCGGTGGAGGCTCCGAACTGATGTCCCCTAGCCTCCCGTCGGCCAAAAACATTGCGTCCTTGCGTACCGCATCGAATGGATGGCCGGTCAGATAAAGTCCGAGTGCTTCCTTTTCATTAGCGAGAAGCTCACGATCATTCCATTCGACAACATCACCTTTCCGTGATGATTCCGCCGCTGGCTCTGGATTGTCGATACCGAACATGTCGTTTTGACCAGCCGCACGGGCATGCGCCTCCTGGACGGCACACTTCAATGCTTCCGGTAAAGATTGCATCATGCTGCGGCGCGTCTCATCGAAGCTATCCATCGCCCCGGATTTGATCATCGCCTCGATCGCCCTTCGGTTCAGTTTTTCAGGATTGACCCGGCGACAAAATTCGTCAAGATTCTTGAAATCGCCGTTTTCGTTTCGCTCGGCGATAATCGATTCGACAACGTTGCGGCCGACACCCTTTAGCGCGCCCAGGCCATAAAGGATCGACCGCTCTCCTGCCACGCTGAACTGATAGTTGGACTCGTTGATATCGGGTGCCTTCAACTCGAGCCCGATACGCCGGCAGTCATCTTTAATCGTTACCAGCCGGTCGGTGTTGTCGAGGTCGGCGCTCATCACAGCCGCTGTGAATGCCGCCGGATGATGGGCTTTGAGATAGGCCGTTTGATACGCCAACAATGCGTAAGCAGCCGAATGTGACTTGTTGAAGCCGTAACCGGCAAACTTTTCCATCAAATCGAATATTCGTGTTGCCGTGAAGTCCGCGACACCGCGCTTCACCGCACCATTCACAAAGACTTCGCGCTGCTTGGCCATTTCCTCGGGCTTTTTCTTGCCCATTGCGCGACGAAGCAGGTCGGCCCCGCCGAGCGTATAGCCGGCGAGAACCTGCGCGATCTGCATCACCTGTTCCTGATAAAGGATGACACCATAAGTTTCCTTGAGAACCGACGTCAGGTCCGGATGCAGATAGTCGATGTTCGTTTTATTTGCGTCATTTTTTCGCGAAATAAAATCATCAACCATGCCCGATTGCAGCGGCCCGGGACGGAACAATGCGACCAGCGCGACAAGATCGTCAAAGTGATCGGGTTGCATGCGGTACACGAGGTCACGCATGCCCCGCGACTCAAGCTGAAAGACGGCCGTCGTGCTGCTAGTCCTCAGCATTTCGAAGGTCTTTGCGTCCGTCAACGGAATGTTTGCGATATTCAGGTGCAGGTCGGCTTGCTCCGCGTTGACGATCTGCACAGCCCAATCAATGATGGTCAGCGTTTTCAGGCCGAGAAAATCGAACTTGACGAGCCCGGCAGCTTCCACGTCGTCCTTGTCCAGCTGGGTGACGATGTTTTTACCGCCCTCTTCGCAATAGAGCGGTGTGAAGTCTGTCAGCTTGTTCGGTGCAATAACGACGCCGCCCGCGTGCTTACCCGCATTCCTGACAAGTCCTTCGAGCGACTTCGCCAGATCGATGATCGAGCGAACTTCCTCGTCGTCTTTGTACATCGCGGCAAGCTCTTCTTCCTGCTCCAGCGCTTTGTCGAGTGTGATACCCAACTCGAAGGGCACCTGTTTTGCAATGCGATCGACAAAACCATAGGGCTGACCCAGTACGCGGCCCACATCACGAATCACGGCTCTTGCGGCCATCGTTCCGTAGGTAATGATCTGGGACACACGATCCCGGCCGTATTTCTCCGCGACATAATCGATAACGCGGTCGCGTCCTTCCATACAGAAATCGATATCGAAGTCCGGCATCGAAACGCGTTCGGGATTAAGGAATCTTTCGAACAGGAGAACGTGTTCCAGTGGGTCGAGATCGGTAATGCCCAACACCCAGGCGACCAGCGACCCCGCACCCGAACCACGCCCGGGGCCCACCGGAATCCGGTGTTCTTTAGACCAGCGAATGAAATCCGCAACGATCAGAAAGTAACCGGCAAATCCCATGTCGCAGATTACCGTGAGCTCGTCGGCCAGCCTCTCTCTGTACGGAGTCGCGGCGCTCTCCTGATCCGCAGCCTTTGTTTCGAGCTTTTGATATATCCGGGCCAACGCCACGTCCAGCCCCGCTTCCGCCTCCGACCTGAGATTTTCCTCCGTCGTCTGACCGGCCGGAACGGGAAATGCCGGCAAATAGGTCTGGCCCAGCTTGAGATCGAGGTTGCATCGCTTCGCGATCTCCAGTGTATTCAGGAGCGCCTCAGGCACATCGGCAAACAGCGTGGCCATCTCGTCACAGTTTTTCAGGTACTGGTTTTCACTGTAGAGCTTCGGTCTTTCTGTATCGCTCAGCGTGCGTCCGTACTGAATACACACCCTTGCCTCGTGCGCTTCAAAATCCTCACGCGATAAGAAACGTACATCATTGCTCGCGACGACCGGCACGCTCATGCTGCTGGCAAGCCCGAGCGCACTTTGCACATACTCTTCCTCACCGCTTCGTCCCGTGCGTACGAGTTCCAGGTAAAATCGGTCGCCGAACACATCGAGCCAACTTGCCAATCGCTTTTCGGCGACGTCGTAGTGATTGCTGACCAATGCCCGCCCCACGTCACCATGTACCGCGCCAGACAAGGCGATAAGCCCCGCGCAGCTTTCCCTCGTCAGCCACTCGCGTTCCGCCATGGCAACGCCGCGATGCTGACCTTTGAGAAAGGTCCTGGTTACAAGAGCCGTGAGGTTGCGATACCCCATTTGGTCCTGACAGAGCAATAGCAGGGCCGATGGCCGGTCGATGTCGTCATGATCGGCAAGCCTCAGGTCTACGCCGATAATCGGCTTGATTCCGTGCTTAAGTGCCTGCTGGTAAAACTTCACCATGCCAAAAAGGTTTCCCTGATCGGTCAGCGCAACCGCCGGCATACCCAACTCGGCGCACTGCCGCATCAGCACAGGGATCCTGACGGTACTGTCGATGATCGAGTACTCGGTGTGCAAATGCAGATGAACGAAGGGTTGAGTCATGGTGTGTCGTTACGGTCGCCGCTCATTAACCCGCTGTCAATATAGCCTTGTTGGACCTCTACCGTCATCGAGCAAAATGGCCGAAAACTTCGACGATGTTGCTGACAGGGTCCGAACCGGTCGATTCGTTCGCGATGATCGGCCGTAGCGTAACCTTTATGCCGGGCAAAACCATAATGCGGGTAGATGCTCGCCAATTCGACCATGATCTCGTCGCGGCAGACCTTGGCGACGATGGAGGCAGCGCTGATCGCATCAATTATCGCATCGCCGCCGACGATAGCCTCACCCTCGATCCGGTCGGCGCCAAATGTGAGCTTCGGGAGACGATTGCCGTCGACCTGAACAAAATGTGGCTGAATACGCAGGCCGAGTATGGCGCGCCGCATGGCCAGAAA
>Ga0255052_10003714_pt1 | contig 10508 bp, 7 predicted proteins | sample JV7_2_21_MG_FD_188632 | JGI IMG/M metagenome (GOLD analysis project Ga0255052, IMG submission 188632) | Seawater microbial communities from Jervis Inlet, British Columbia, Canada - JV7_2_21 | ecosystem: Environmental > Aquatic > Marine > Inlet | place: Canada: British Columbia | collected...
GGCCGCGCGCGTACAAGCCCCGACGCGCTCAGGTCACGCTCGTCGATAATCATCTGCAAGTCGGTCCGCTCGACCAGCACGATACCCGCCCTCCGCATGCGCGTCATATGTTCGACCACCGCCGAGCCCAACATCTCCGCGAGCACGTGGTCCCTCGGCATCGCTTTGATGCCGACGAAAGCCATGGTATAGCGCACTTCCTCCCGCGTCCGCATCTCACTCTGCCTTAGCAGGCGCAGGGTCTCGGCATCGCCCGGCTGATAACCCAGCGCCGCCACTGCGTGCAGCACGCCGGCTCCCGGCATCCCATCGGCCAGATACTCCTGTGAGGCGCCCATATGCACGCCGCCCAGCCGGGATTTGGCATCCGCGATCAGCGAGCCCGCGCCAGCGTACCCTCGCAGTAAGCCTTCGCTCTTTTGAAAAAGGCGCAGCGCCCCGGCATTGTCCCCGGCATCCATCGCCCGTCGCCCCTGGCCGATCCACTTGTCACATACTGCGTGCCGCGCTTGTCCCAACAGGTCCGGCAGCTCGGCGTGCGAACTGTACAAACGATGCGCCCGCTCCAGAAGGCGCAGCGCCTCTTCACAATCGCCCTGTTCCAGCAGCCCCCGCCCGCGAGCGACCAACCCGATCGCCTCGCGCCGGTCCGCCACCGTCCGAAGCACCGTCTTGGCTTCTCGTCCCGTGTCACGATAGACCAGCGCCGATCGGGCCTGGGCCTCGGCGCCTTCGAGGTCATTCACCCGCAACCGGTCCTGTGCCAGCGTCAGATAATAGTTGTACGCCCGCTCCCTGATCTGCCTGAGGTCACTCTGCCCGCCCGGCATTGTTCCGTCTATCGTAAGCGCCTCGGTCATACGCTGCACCGCCGCGGGCCACTGCCTCTGTTCGGCCAGCGTTAGCGCCTCGCCGCGCAGCTTGGCGGCGTCCTCAATCGCCTTGAGCACACGGTCGCGAAATGTATGGTACGTCAGATCCTGCGGGCAATATTGGACGCATCGTTCGATCAAGTCCCGCGCCGCCCCCAGGTCCGCCCGGGCGAACTTCTCTTCAGCCCTGCGATAATACTCCCGGCCCGCCTCGATCTTGACCTCCGCCAGCTTCTCGCGATACCGCTGCACGGCATCATACTTGCGAGCTTCCTCGGCCAACACGATTGCGTCTTCCAGTTCCTCGATGGCCTTATCGTACTGCCGCTGCCGTGACAGCTTGGTCCCTCTCTTGTACGCCTGCTGATGCGCACAACCTGACGCAGTTGCTGCAACACACAGCAATGCAGCGCCCAAAAGCCATACCCTCAAGCTGTGCCGCCTGCTCCTGTCGGACTCCTTTGCATATCCCGGTCGCATCATTTCATCCTGCCTTTCTTGCCGGCCCCCTTGTGCCCATCCGGGCTACGTCTCGATAAGAAGCAATCTAACGGACTAGGTCGCTACTATCAACTCCTTTGTTGTTTTCAGCACCAAAATCAAGCTTCATTTCACTGCCTGAGTTGTGATAGTTGCGATCTGAAATTGCCATTACCAGAGCGTCTTGGAAAAAGCGTTCTCTACAAGTGAAAGGCAGCAATTCGACGGTTGGTAACGCAATAGAATTCAGAATCCGACAATAAGGACTCGCAAAACAATGACTTACCGATGGTCAATCTCATCTCCAGGCTGTCTTCGGCCGTTCCTCAGTCACGAAATCCTCAACGTAGGCCCACTACGCTTGGTGGTTTCGCTCAATCGATCACGGCCAAGTCCAACCTAAATCTGAGCGGATGATTCGGCAACTTATTGTTGTGTGCGCCCTAACCTTGCGGCTATCGCGGATCATCGCGATATGTGGGGGCAGAACCGTGCCTGATTTGCCTCGTGGTTTTCACACCCGGCAGAGATTACAGCTTGAGAGCGGTGTTTCGCTTGAAGGAAAACTCTACCTTTGCCGTCGTCGGCTTGCCGTCGATCTCCAACACCGGGTAGGCAAGGAAATTGATCGGACCTGAGTCCGGCCCCGGTTCGAGAACAAGGTCGCGGCCTCGGCTCAGCTCGATGCGGTTCGCGGGGTGGTGGCCGAAGTAATAGGTGGCCAGGCTGGAATACTTGTCGCCCTCACTGATATCAACGGGCCACCACTTGCCGTCGGTGTAGAACTCCGCCCAGCAATGGTAGCCGTCTACCCCGCCTGAATTCCTTGCCGAGGGTATTGCCGCACCGATGGCGAAACGCGCCGGAATGCCCACCGCCCTGGACAGGGCGATGAAGTAGGAATGAAAATCCGAACAGTTGCCTGTGCGTACGTCACAAGCATAGACGGCGTCGCCTTTTCCCCAGCCGGAGCCGAACTTCATGTATCGCATGCGGTCTATGACGTGATCGTAGAGGGCTCGCGCACGAACAAGGTCACTCCTTTTGCCCTCAACGACTTCCTCGGCAATATCTTGGAATCTCTCATCGGCGCCCGCGAGACGCACCGGATCAAGGTATTGCCCTGGCGCCGGCGCCTGACCTGCGTAGACGGCTTTCTCGATGCGCCGCACCTGAAACCGGATCGAGACGGTCTTTCCACCGTCCTGAGGGCCGAGCCTCAGCAGGAGTATGCGGTTTCCGTGTTCGCTCTCATGCAGGATTTGCTGCTGCCCCGGGGCCTTGATGGACTTGACGTCGATCGTCTGGAATGAGTCCGTGGCCGGCAGGGGGATCCACATTCGGGCATTGTCGGTTATCTCCGGCAGTCTCGCCCGGTATAGAAACTCGAACTCGTCACGACCGGTGATTATCCCGAGCGACTTTTGTGATGCGTTCTTCACCGGGGCGTGGTACCACGTCTTATCGCGCCTCTGCTTCCACACATAAAACGGCTGGCCGTTGATCTTGTGAACTGTAGTCTCAGTGACGGTCATCGCACCGGGATCGCCGGAAATGAAGAAATCCACGTCGTAAACATTTCCATCGGTGCTCGCCAGATCCACGCAGGCAAAGTGTCTTCGTGGACCCAGGTTCGCCAGGTATTCGGTGTGGACGCGGACCAGCTTGAGCCGGAGCTGCCTCTCGCCGTAGGGAAGATTGAAATATCCTTCACCCAGGCGGGTCTGCTCTTCGATGTGTCTTTCGATGCCGTCTTGAATATCCTGTGTTACCACGTTGGGCACCGGCTCGGATGAGTCTTGCTCTGTGTCCCGCGACGTATTGCAGCCCGCAAACAGAGTGCAGACCACAAGCGCTGCCGGTATTGTCTTTCGCCAGTTCATAGCAAACCTCTCATCGCCAAGCGATATGGCGCGAAAGTAAACATCAACATTATTTCGGGTTTTCGCCGGCCGGATGTTCTCCGGCAGGATGTTCTCCGGCCGGATGCTCCTCGGACTTTGTTTCATTGGGCTCAGTCTCCCCAGCCGGATGTTCGCCCGTCGGGTGGTCTCCGGTGGGATGATCCTCGCCATTCTTTTTGCAGCCGGTGAAGCCAAGCGAAACCACTGCGGCGACCAGCACCAATGCTAATAACTGTCTCAGTTTGCTCATTCTAAGATTCTCCTTTCGTACTTATGACTTACGATTCCCATAATACCGGGGCTGCTATTCAATTATCATAGCCCCAGCGATCTAAATTCGCAAGAAGAAGTACCATTTAACGGCTCACAAAGTTACCTGAGCAACGAAACGTTCTTCAACTTCTTATACTACGCTGAATATAGCCGAAGGTTGGATTCTGCCAATCGGGTGAGAGCCTGTTTCTACCATCAGGGTAAACCGTATTGTTAACATCGGGCAAGCCCCTATATGGGTACAACTAATTGACTCACGTACTTAGGAACCGCGCACAAATAACTGATCCATTTCTCATCTCATCTTCACGCCATCTTCAGCCGCTTCTCAATCGCAAAATCCGCGACGTAGAATAGCTACGCCTGTGGTTTCGCTCAATCGGGCGCAACTGAATCTGACGCAAATCTGAGCGATAAATGAAGCACTTATTTATGCGCGGCTCCTTATTATAACTGGACAGTGCCCATTCTAACACAAAATGCTGCAACCGGTTACAGCTAAATACTCTCCTTGTTGCTCAGTCGCCCGGTGCCTTGTATAATAGGTCTATATGGCGCATAAAGACACAATATTCTCAAGCACCCGGCAGAAGGGAACGGACGAGTGGCGACAACGAACGACGTGAGACGACACATATTTTTTGTTGATGATGAGACGAGTATGCGTGAGATCGCCCGCAAGACGCTCGAGCATTTGGATGTCGAAGTCAGTTGTTTTTCCTGTGCGAGTGACTGCCTCGAGCAGTTGCGCTCCCAGAAGTGCGATTTACTGATCACCGATGTGGAAATGCCCGGTATGGACGGTCTGGCCCTGACAGAGGAGGCCAAACGTATTGCTCCGTGGATAAAGGTGCTGGTGGTCAGCGGCTATGGCGACATACCAACGGCTGTCAGGGCGCTCAAAGCAGGCGCGCTCAACTTCATAGAAAAACCTCTGTCCAGGGAGAACCTGATATCTGCCGTCGAATCAGCACTCGCGCAGGCCCCTCCGGCTGATTCCCTTACCGGCAAGGAGCTCACAAAAACCGAGCAGAGAGTCTTACATTATATCCTGAGCGGTAATAGCAATAAGCAAACCGCAAGCATCCTCAAACGCTCTGAAAAGACGATCGAAGTACACCGCAGTCGCATCATGCACAAACTCGGCGTTGATAACGTAGTAGACTTGCTCAAACGAGCCGCCGCGATGGGACTGGTCGATCTCTCGCCCAAGTGAAGAGGCGTATAGGCTCTGTCTGATCACATCCTGAAGGTTGTGTCAGGGGCTATTTGTTGGCAAGGCACAGCAACTGGCCGTTCTTCATTGGCAGGTATAAGCGGCCGTTTGTGGCGGCCATGCCGTCGAAAACGGGCAGCGAGTCGAGTTCGTATTCGGCGAGCCTGGCTCCATCCTCGGTCGAGACGGCCCAGAGAAGGGCGCCTTTTCTGCCCGCCCAGGCGTCGACGATTTCCAGAGGATTCTCCAGCCTGAGAGCTTGCTCTCCTTTGGCGTCTTGCGTCCGGACAACATCGGGCGGCCCTGCTATGAACATCGTCTTGCCCGCCACGACCATCGCGGTGACAAATAACGGTACTTGCCCGGTCCAGCGATAATTCAGCGCCTCAGCATCGGGAGTTTTTCGGCCTCTTCTTCTCGTCGCCGGTTGGCGCCCGGTTTGATGTGGCTCCTTCGTGTCGGAACTTCTGTCATAAGCAAAGATCTGGTATTTTTCTCCGCCTCGCCACTGCCCGGTGTTTCCCCCGACGTATTGGTCGCGGCCGTAGCCGAACACTGACGATTCGTTGTAAGAGAGTATCCTCCCCGATGGGACCTCGTTACCGACTTTCCACCAGGCGCTCCAGTGCGAGAGGAATTCGTCGTTGATTACCCAATAGCCTCGATGCCACCAGGTATCGTCGAGAAAACCGATCGGGGTGAAAAGATGCGTTCCAGTTCCGGTCTCGGCCCCCGTCTCGAAGTCCAGCTTCACGTGCCGCATATAGACATCGTCGCCTTCGACCAGGAGTATATCGGAAAACAGGCCGCGTATTTCCCTACCGGCGTCAGCGGGTTGTCTTCTCTCTTCGAGGTCGGGGCTGTAGACGACCGTCGAGGATATCTGCCTGCCCGTTTCAGGCTCGAGCCTGTACAGGGCAATGCCGCCGTCGAGATAAGAAGAACGGCCCGCCGTGATAATCAGCACACCGTCCTTTACGAGCACGTTGCCGTGAACGGGCCAGACCGATTCGAGCTGCCCGTTGACGAAAGTCCGGCGATCTTCCGGAGCCCCGCGAAAACGCCATGCGAGCTTGCCGTCGCGGGCGCGCATGGCATAGACCCAGCCGTCAGCCGAGCCGAACAGCACCATACCCTTGTAGACGGTAGGCGGAGAGTCGACCCGCCCGCCGACGGTATAACTCCAGAGCGTGCTGCCGTTATCGGCATCGAGAGCGAAAACCGTATGCGCATCGACCGACGCCACAAAAACCTTGCCGTCGGCGGCGACTACACTTGAAAGCCTGCCGCCGAGGTCGACTTGCCATAGGGGATCCAGGGCCGGATCGACCTTGGCCTGTGTGATTGAGCTTCGCGTGGCATCGTGTCTGTAGGTCGGCCAATCCTCCGATTGTGCATCGTTGCTCGCTGAGATCCGCCCATATGCCGGGCCTTTTTCGAATCTCACGTCCTCTTGATTTTCTGGGGTGCTCTTGTGGTTGGCCGCCAACGCATAGAAACCGTTGAGTTTTGCCGTCAGGTTGCAGGCGCAGGAATCCGGTGTGATATAGAGCAGGCCGTTCGCGGGCATTATGCCGTACTGGCAGGTGCCGCGTATCCAATAATTCTGCCAGATCTCGCCCGATTCGACGTCGAGGAACTGCACTCCCTGGTTGCCGAGGATGATGAAACGATCCGTCGCCTTGTTGCGGTAGCAGCGGTGGTGCATGTATCCTTTTACCGACAGGATTTCCTTTTTGGGTTTTCCGGTAAGTGTATCGAAGGCGTTTCTCGTGACGTTCTTGTCCTTGGTCCAGACCATCTCGTCGATTACAAAGATATCGGGCGGAGAATTGTACCCCGGCGAGGCCGAGCCGGTCCACAACTGCTTGCCGTCATCTGCCGACAGTGCGATCATCCGTTTGAAATCCGCCGAGTACACGACCTTGTTCTGAACAACCAGCGTGGGCGACTCCCAACCCAGTTCGTGACCTTTCAACTGCATCTTCTCTATCGGGGCGCGCCACAGCTCGTCTCCGCCGGCGATGTCCAGGCAAAACACATTGTCCATCGTCTGGCAGAAGAGCCGGTCATTCTGCGCGGCGAGAGTTGGGTGAACGAACGACTCGATCGTTTTGCTCCAGAGGATATTGTCACCCGATGCACTCACCGCCATGATCTTGCGGACACCCGGCGCGGGTTTGAGGCCTCGCCTGATTTCGGAATCGACCTGAGCGGTGTTTTGAGGCCCCGTATCGACGAGCAGAATGAGCGTGCCGCCGACGCGCGCAATTTGTCTTGTGTTTTCCGTGCCTTTGTAGACATAAAGAATGTTGCCTGTTGCCACCTCCAGAGCGCTGACCGGAGCGTCAATGCCGAGAGTAACATAGAGCCGGTCGCGCCCTGCAACGAGCCTAAAAGGCAGGTCGGCAGGCCCCGAGCGGAATCGGCGGAACTGATTTGCCCAGGACGGAATTGGCCTTTTCCAGAGGACGACGCCGTTAAAGGCGTCACGGGCTACAAGAAACCACCGGGATGGAAACCTGATATCCGCCTGCTGCGCTTCGTCGATGATGTAGAATATGCGCCCGCCCGCGGTGACAGAGGCGCTGAGTGTGGCGATTTGCTCGTGAGCCCTTGCGAATTTTGGCTTGCCCTGCCACTGGAGATGATGAGGCGGCCCGACAACGGTGTCGCGGGCAACAGCGTTGTTGCTCGCGCTGTGCAGGAAGTGGGTCCATTCATCGATCTCGGCGGGCCAGGGCTTGACCTTTTTCTTCCAGGTTTTGCCTGTATTGATGTATGCCACACCGTTGGGAGCGAGGACGCGCATAAGCTCGTCTGCCGAGACTCCGACAGGTTTGCGTGCAACGATGAGATTGACGAGATTGTCGGTGTAGGGCAGACGCTCGCCCTTCCAGTGCTCGACCGAGACCTTGCCGTAAAGGGCGAGCGACTCGATGTGCTTTCTTGCCTGTTCGATGTTCTCGGCATTCTTGTCCAGCCCATGAACGAGGTAGCTATCGTTGGCGCGCAGGGCAGCCGTGAGTTTTCCATCACCGCAGCCGAGGTGGACGATCAGGCCGCCCCTGATGCCGGTGTCGTCGAGAATCTTGGCGGCTTGCTGCCCCTGCGCAGCCGACCATAAAAACATAACTGCGATAAGACAGACAAACGTTCCACGGCACCGATTCATCTTCTTCATGAGTATTCTTCCTTTCTGTCCGAGCCCGCGCCGGCGGCTCTTGCTGACCCAACGTCCACATGTTGCACACAGCGTGCGCAAAATAGTACGCACTTCACCTTCATCAAACCATCTATGATTATATCTTGGCCCTGCATGTCAGGCAATAGCCTGCCCTTTTGACCGAAACACGTCGCAGGTGATGATTCGACGGCCGAGCGCATTATTTCGAACAAATCACCAACACCGGCATAGAAGGATTCGGCTAATAAGAACCACGAAGAAGAACAATAGTCAATAATCAATAATCAATCTTCATTCCCCCCCTTTCTTCCTTGCCCGCCACCACAACTGGCCAGAATGTCTTCGCCGAGTCAATGATGTCTGGAATTGCAGGAAGTATCAGCCTGCAAGTGAATTGGTTGCTACGTGGATTGCCGAACAGGCCAGCAGGCTCCGCGTCCGTTGAAAGATGATCCCGTATGCAAGGCCAAATGTTGCCGACCTGACAATGCAAAACGCTGTAACTGGGGCGACGCCGGTGATGCCGAGCGAACCGAAATTGGCGGCGAAGTGCCAGATTCCAAAGGCCAAGGCCTGGATAACAATCGCCCATGGAGTACCGAGCAGCGCCCTCAATCTTGTCTGAAACGCTCCGCGAACAAGGAACTCCTCCCCGAAACCATTGATGAGCAGGTGACTCAGCAATCGCCGGATGAGCCCCATGCAGGACAAACGACCGAATGCAAGCAGATAAGCCAACACGCCTGCAGGGATAAGGCACCACAGGGCTACGACAGACAAAGTACGATGGCCGCGACAGAAGCCGAGTTCTCGAAAGCGTGCACCCAGAAGTAACAAGAGCGGCAGAGGAAGGAGAAAATATTTTGCGAGGTTGCCCATTGCCAGGCTGGGATTAACCACGATATCGTTGCTGAACACCTGTTCACCTAGACGGCTGAACGCTCGGATAATGGGAGACCAGATAGGAATTGGGTGGCGTTCCACAACACCATGAAACATCAGAGATGTATACAAGGCGATGCAGATAAAGAACGCAATAACTGCAATCTGCAGTATTAGCAGAGTTCGTCTGGTCCGTGACAACTTGACTTTGGGCTCATGGTTTTTCTTTGTGATCCCCACGGTGATCACACAGAGAAACATGAGGACGGCAAGTAAAAGAAGAGACGATGAAACCACGTCGCCTCTGCCAATCGCCACAAGGTAGACTGCCGCCACAGCCCAGATAGTTGCAAAGCACCACGCTGCGGGTGAGGCAAACACCGGCTTGAGAACTTCCCGCTTGAGCCAGGCAGTGCCCTGGCGTGCGCCTTCATTCAACCAGTATTGAATTCTCACTTCGGTGCTTCCAGGACTATTGACATGATCTTATCTTCTTTGAGCGAGAATCTGGTACTGAGTTTGTCATAGTGAAGGTTCTGAATGATCCCTTTTGGATCCGTGCTTGTTCTGTCCGGCTGGCCGTAAGCGGCGACCATCTCCTCTTGAGATGCTCCTATCCCGATACCCTCCTTGGTGCTGCCGGCAAAAGTAGTCACGCGAGAGGGGAGCATTCCTTCCGACCAGCATCCAATCTCTTGCAGGCCGAGTTCGGCATCGACGACAAAGTTCAGACCTCGGGAAGCAACATAGCTGAGCTTTGTTAATTGGCCCTCGTAGATTCTGTCGGGCTGCCCAAAATGTTCTATGACTTCGGCTTTTGACATTCCAAACTGAACTGGGCCGATACCAACCAAAGGCTCAATTACGAACTTGTCAGGTGGTTCATCTTCCCCCGCCTTCTTCCCGCAGCCAGCCAAAGCTGCCAAACACAGCGCCAGTGAACTCAACAACAGAATTTCTTTTGCGTTTCTCATTTCTTTCCCCTTTCAATTCACTACTGCTTCATTAGGCGATTCATTCGGGACTGCTGCCCAATGTACTATACGCATGACAGTCGCAAAAACTCACTCGCAATAGCCTGCTTTGCACGAACTAGGCTCTGTCTGAAAACTCCGTCGTCGGGTGCGAGATCGAGCGGTTTTTCGCCTGGCAAAGACGGCGAAGCAGGCGATATTGGTTTTATCGTCGATGCAGCCGGATGCAGTCAGGCGGAAAATAAGCCGCTCGAAGCCAGATCGAGTTTTCAGACAGAGCCCAATCAATATACCAAATCTGCTGTCTTGCGCCGCGATCAATTGAAAAGCTCGCTCAAGGTTGTCGGTTCATATTATACAGTTGTCCAGCCCGTGAACGAGCTAGCTATCGTTGGCGTGGCAGGGCAGCGGTGAGTTCTCCATCGCCGGAGCGGAGGTGGACTACATTACCAAAGACTTGGTGTAAAACCCAATTGGCCCCACACACCCTTCTGGACCCTGACCAGGTCCGGATTACCCGGCTGGTGGCTGTCGGCATTCTCCCCGTTGCCGAACTGTGTGGTCAGCGGATCCTTCCACTTCCAGTACTCGCTGTGCCCGTCCGCAAATGAGAAGTTTGTCCCGTTGCCGTGCCGCAGGGGAGGCAAATCCCGCCATCTGGCCTCCTTATGATAGATTGAAAAAGCGAAGTTGCTTATCCTGCCCTCATCGACAAAAACT
>Ga0255052_10003715_pt1 | contig 10507 bp, 9 predicted proteins | sample JV7_2_21_MG_FD_188632 | JGI IMG/M metagenome (GOLD analysis project Ga0255052, IMG submission 188632) | Seawater microbial communities from Jervis Inlet, British Columbia, Canada - JV7_2_21 | ecosystem: Environmental > Aquatic > Marine > Inlet | place: Canada: British Columbia | collected...
ATTTGAGCGCAACATTTTTTCCGGCGGTATCGTCTGGCCAATTGAGCAGGTCAGGGATGTGCTCGAGTTCTACGGCGAGTGGTCTGCTGGTCTTTCTGATGAAATGTACGTTGGTCCGACAATGATGACGATGCCCGATGGTACCGGCGTGATCGCGATGGACGTAGTCTATAACGGCGACCCTGCTGCAGGTGAAAAGGAACTCGAACCGCTGCGCAGGATTGGCACACCCATGCAGGATGGCGTCATGGTGCAGGACTACATGATCATGCAAACCAATAGCGACGCTGCATTCGCTCACGGCGTTCGGTCCTACGCCAAGAGCGGCATGGTCAAGGAAGTCACGCAGGAGCTTGTCAACGCAATGATCGATGCTTACATCCCGGACCCGCGCGTCTTTATTACCAATCACGTCGCTGGCGGAGCGGTTAAGCGTGTCGGTGAACTGGATACGGCGTTCCCACATCGTAACGCGGAATTAATGCTTGTGATTGTCAGCGGCTGGATGGACCCGGAGCAAGACAAAGAAACGATTGCCGCAACACGCGAGGTGTACAGCAAACTCGATCCCTTCACGGGTGGTTACTACACGAACATCGACACCGACGACGCCAGGGCCAAAGGAAATTATGGCCCTGCTTACGAGCGGCTACGTGACATTAAGACTCAGCACGATCCGGGCAATCTGTTCCGGCTCAACAGCAATATCGAGCCTAGCTAAACTGCGCGACTAGTCCGAGGTGCTGGCACGCTGGTTCGTGCTGGTCGACTTGGGCGCGGGCGACTCAGACGCTGTCTTTGAATCCAGTCTGTCGCCATGCTTCATAAACTATTACCGCGGCAGCGTTGGAAAGATTCAGACTGCGACTGCCGTCGCGCATCGGTAGTCTGAGTCTTTGCTCCGGTGGCAGGTCATCGAGGACTTCCTGTGGCAGGCCGCGCGTTTCCGGACCCAGCAAAAACGCATCGCCCGTTTCGTAGGCCGGCTCGTCATGCCGTCGCCGGCCCCGCGTGCTGAACGCAAAAACGCGCGGCCGGCCAAGTGCCATCAAACATTGGTCCAGAGACTTATGCGTGGTGATCCTGGCGAATTCGCGATAATCGAGTCCGGCCCGCCTGAGTTTCTTTTCCTCCAGGTCGAAGGCAAGCGGCTCAATCAGATGCAAGGCGACGCCAGTGTTGGCGCACAAACGAATGATGTTGCCAGTGTTCGGCGGTATCTCGGGTTCGTAGAGAATCAGGTTGAACAATTCCGTGGCCACCTTAGTCGCGCTCCAAGGAGCGCTCCAACAATTTCTGCCAGTCGCGCTCCAAGGAGCGCTCCAACAATTTCTGCCAGTCGCGCTGCAAGCCGCGCTCCAACAACGTAGAATGCCGCATCCGATGGCTGACTCACAGAACAATTCGCTCCGCGTTGACTTCCTCGGGCTTTCTCTCGTGTCTCCGATCGTACTTCTGTCGGGGTGTGTTGGCTTCGGCGAGGAATACACTCGGGTCGATGGTTTTTCGAATTGTGATGTTGGTGCCATAGTACTCAAGGGAACCACGCTCGAGCCTCGCCTTGGCAATCCGCTGCATCGTGTCTGCGAGACACCGATGGGCATGCTTAACGCGATCGGCCTGCAGAACCCCGGGGTCGACAAAGTCGTTGACGAAATTCTGCCGGGCCTGGATTTTACCGAGACGCGTTTTATCGCCAACGTGTGCGGTTCGACGATTGATGATTACGCCGCGGTCACAGAGCGCTTTGATGATTCACCAATCGATGCAATCGAGATCAACATCTCCTGTCCGAACATCAAAGAGGGCGGCGTCCAGTTCGGCAATGTGCCCGAAATGTCGGCACGTGTTGTTGCGGCGTGTCGTGCTCAGACCAGCAAACCGCTCATCACCAAGCTCTCCCCCAACCAGACAGACATTGCCGAAAATGCGCGCGTCTGTATTGAAGCCGGCTCCGATGGTCTCGCCGTCATCAACACGGTCATGGGCATGGCGATCGATGTCGAGCGGCGCACGCCGGTTCTTGGCAATGTGCGCGGCGGTTTGTCCGGGCCGGCGATCAAGCCCATCGCGCTTCTCAAGACTCAGCAGGTGTATGCGGTGGCGAGCAGGCACGATGTACCGATTATTGGGCAAGGCGGCATCACGACGTCGAACGATGCGATCGAGTTCCTTTTAGCCGGCGCAGCAACCGTCGGTGTCGGAACAGCGCTGTTCTACGATCCGCTGGTTAGTACGAAGATCAACAATGGTATCCGTGAGTATCTCGAGCGCTATGACGTAGCGTCCGTATCTGAGCTGGTCGGATCACTCCAGGTGTAGCAACTTCATCTTGCGCGCGAGCGTGTTTCGTCCCCAACCAAGAAGCTTCGCCGCTTCCTGCCGATGGCCGTTAGTCCGGCTCATCGCTATCCGAATAAGCGTTTTCTCGAACTCCGGTAACGCGGCGTCCAGTAGCGATCCGGTCGTTTTTGCACTGAGCTGCCGTTCGGCCCAGGACGCAAGGCTTCGCGTCCACTCCTGCACAGCGCGCTGCGAAGGAACCCGGCCACCGAGGTCTGCCGGTATGTCTGCAGTTGTAATTACTGTACCCGGCGCCGTAACGGTCAGCCGCCGTGTGGCATTGACGAGTTGTCGCACATTGCCCGGCCAATCGTAGCCCTGGAGTACATCGAGCGCATCTGCATCGATCGACTTTGCGGGCGCATCGACCTCTTTCGCCGACTGTTCAAGATAGTGATTCAGCAGGTTTGGAATATCCGCACGCCGCTGACGCAGTGGCGGCGAATTGATTCGAATGACGTTAAGGCGGTGGTACAGATCCTCACGGAAGCGGGACTCCTTGACCGCGCGCGCAAGGTCCTGGTTCGTTGCGGCGATAACACGAACATTTACCTTGACCGAGTTCTGGCCACCTACGCGGTAAAACTCGCTTTCCGCAAGTACGCGTAACAACCGCGTTTGCAGCGCAGGCGACATGTCGCCGATTTCGTCCAGGAACAGCGTGCCGCCATCCGCCTGTTCGAAACGGCCTATTCGACGCGCATCTGCGCCCGTAAATGCGCCCTTTTCGTGCCCGAACAGTTCGGACTCCAGGAGCTCCGCAGCTATTGCGGACGTGTTCAGTGCGACGAATTGCTTGCCGGCCCTCGGACTGTGCTCGTGCAAGGCCCTGGCGATGAGTTCTTTGCCCGTACCCGATTCGCCGGTAATCAGTACTGTCATGCTCGTTCCGGCAAGCCGGCCGATTGAGCGAAAAACCTCCTGCATGGCGGGCGCCTGCCCGATCAATGATGGAATTGCCTGGCCGCCGCGCCGTTCGTCTGGCGCCATCGGCCCGTTTCGTCTTGCGGCCTTCCTGACCAGGTCGATGGCTTCGTCGATGTCGAATGGCTTCGGTAGATATTCGAAAGCGCCGCCCTTGTAGGCGGCGACTGCGTTATCCAGATCGGAATGCGCCGTGATGACAATGATTGGCAAATTGGGGCAGGTCGATCGCAGTCGTTTGAGCAATGTAAGGCCGCTCATGCCGGGCATGCGAACGTCGGTGATTAGCACGTCTGGCTCTCCGTGCGCGATCGCCTCGAGCAAGTGCTCGGCCCGTTCAAAGCTGCGCCCGTCCATGTCTGCCTGGCGCAGTGCCTTCTCGAGCACCCAGCGTAACGATTGATCATCGTCAACGACCCAGACCTGAAGCCGTCGCTCTGCCATCAGCTCACATCCGATTGCTGCAGCGGTATGCGTATCTGAAAAACCGTTCGGCCCGGCCGGCTTTCGAACTCGATCAGCCCCCCATGCCTGCTAATCAGCTCTTGCGCTGCCGGGAGCCCGAGGCCCGTGCCATCCGGCCGGCTCGTCACCAGCGGATAAAAGACGGAGTCCTGCAAGTCGGGCGGAATCCCGGGCCCATCATCTTCGATGTCGATTGCTGCGATAACGCGATGCCGGGTATTGCCGATCGTGAAGTTCGTCACCGCGCGGCTCCTCAGTGTGATCGTTCCCTGCCCCTCGAGGGCCGTTGCCGCATTTCTCACAAGGTTAAGAAAGGCCTGCACCATCTGATCGCGATCAAGATCAATGAGTGGCAGCCCCGGATCATAATCGCGCACAAATTTGAGCCTTTTCTGCTCCTCTGCTTCAATGATGCGAACGACGTACTCAAGCAATTCATGGACATTGAGCGGCTTCTTGTTCGGCGGCCCGCCAGGGCCTAACAACGTATCGACAAGTCCGGCAAGGCGATCGGTTTCACTGATGACGACATCGGTATATTCAGTAAGCTCGTCATCATGAAGCTGTCTCTCCAGCAGTTGCGCCGCGCCACGAATTCCACCAAGCGGGTTTTTGATCTCGTGAGCAAGCTGGCGAATCATTTGGCGGCCTGCGCCGTGCTGGATCAGGAGTGCGTTTTCGCGGGTGATCTTCGAGCGGCGCGTAACGTCGGTCATTTCAACGAGCAGCACCGCATCGCCGCACTCGATCGGTGATACGCGACAGTCAACGATGCGCTCCTCGGAGTGAACCTCCGTTGGGCCCAGGCGCATCTCGTTCGCGTAGTGATCCCCCGTTTCGATGACGCGGCCTAGAATTTTCCGGAGCTCGGGCTCGTCGTCAACGAGACGCAAAAGCGATTCGCCGCCTGCGCGTTGTGCGCTAATACCGAGAATGTTCTCCGCCGCCGGATTCAGGCTTGCGATCAAGAGATTCTTGTCGAGCAGGATGACGCCTGAACTCAGGCTGTCGAGAACCTGTCGAGATTTCTTGTCGAAGATTCCGTCGCCGCCGGAATTTCCTGACCTGCGACCGCCTATCGCCGCCTCGTGATCACCGAGTTCTGCTGAACATAGAAGCGATTCGGTTGGCTGCGAATCATCAGGCGGCCCGTGCCGTCGATTACCTCGGCCTGGATGTTGTGCACGCCACGAAAGACCTCGTCGATCTCGAAGCTCATGCCGCGTACCATCCTCTGCTGGCCGTCGAAATACACCCGCACCTGGTGCCCTCTCCGCAGATCCGGGCTCAGCGCCAGAGATACAGTTAAGACGCCCTCGATATTCCATAACGTTTCTTCAGCACCAGGCGAGGATACTGAGAGGCTTTCGTATCGGAACGGCTGATCATCTGCCTGTTGATCATCGGCAGTGCTATTTGCTGGCGGCGTTCTGTACGGGCGCGCACCGGTATTTCGTGAATAATCGGATAGCTGTATTTCCTCCGCACCTTCGGCGGGACGGTCGGAATAATGGGTAACGCCGTCTTCGTCCACCCAGCGGTAAGCCTGTGCGAGAACCGATGCGGTCGCCAACAGGCCAATGAGTACCAAAATAGAGCGTGATCCCATCGCGTTAGCATAGCAACTTAGGCCTGTTTGGTGTTAGTCATGGGGCGGCAAAAATACCGCCCGGCTCACAATTTTCGCGTTCACAGGCTGTAATACATGTCGAATTCGACCGGATGGGTCGTCGTTCTCAGCCTTGCAACATTCTCTTCCAGCAGCTCCAGGTATGCGTTTATCAGGTCATCTGAGAACACATCGCCAGCCTTGAGGAATTCGCGATCGTCGTCTAACGCGCCCATTGCCTCTTCCAGAGAGAACGCGACGAGCTTGAGCTCTTTTTCTTCCTCGGGCGGAAGGTCGTAGAGGTCTTTGTCCATCGCATCGCCTGGGTGAATCTTGTTCATGATGCCATCGAGTCCGGCCATCATCATTGCCGAGAAAGCCAGATATGGATTCGCCATCGAGTCCGGAAAGCGAACCTCAATGCGGCGCCCCTGCGGATTCGAGATATAGGGGATCCGAATTGATGCGGACCGGTTGCGAGCGGAGTACGCCAGAATCGTCGGCGCCTCGAAACCTGGAACGAGTCGCTTGTAGCTATTCGTTGCCGGGTTGGTGAATGCGTTCAGCGCTTTCGCGTGTTTGATGATGCCGCCGATGTAATGCAGCGCCGTCTCGGACAGTCCGCCATAACCGTCACCGGAGAACAGATTATCGCCACCCTTAAAAAGGGACTGATGAACGTGCATGCCGCTGCCATTATCATTAACCAGTGGCTTCGGCATAAACGTTGCGGTCTTGCCGTAGGCGTGCGCGACATTATGAACGACGTATTTCAGGATCTGAACTTCGTCGGCCTTGCGCACTAATGTATTGAATTTAGCACCAATTTCGCACTGTCCCGCGGTCGCCACCTCGTGATGATGCACTTCCGTCTCAACGCCCATGTCTTCAATCGCCAGACACATTGCTGAGCGCAGGTCGTGCAGTGAGTCGACCGGGGGTACCGGAAAGTAGCCGCCTTTAACGGTTGGCCGATGGCCTGTGTTTCCTTCCCCTTCCGCCGACGCGCGGTCGGTGTTCCATGCGCCCTCATCCGAGTCGACTTTGTAAAACGCGCCCTGCATGTTGTCGTCCCAGGAAACGTGATCAAAAACGAAGAACTCGTTTTCCGGACCGAAGTACGCGGCATCCGCTATGCCGGTTGACTTGAGATAGGCCTCTGCCCGATCAGCCAGTGAGCGCGGACAGCGATCGTAGCCCTGCATCGTCGCCGGTTCGACGACATTGCAGCGCAGGTTCAGTGTTGCCTCATCGGGAAAAACATCGACAACCGCCGTCTCCGGGTCCGGCATCAAAATCATGTCCGATTCATTGATCCCCTTCCAGCCAGCGATCGACGAACCGTCGAACATCTTGCCGTCTTCGAACAGGTCTTCGTCGACCGTGTGAGTGGGCACCGTGACGTGTTGTTCCTTACCTCTCGTGTCCGTGAAACGAAAATCGACGAATTTGACCTCACTGTCTTGAATAAGGCCGAGTACCTCTTTGGGTTTCATGAATCTTTCCTCCAGAATTCAACGCTTAAAAATGCCCGGCGCGTGCACACCGGGTTAGAGTCGCTACCGGATGTAAATGCACGAAGCGTGCCAAAATGGTGCGCGCCATAACTCTTTGATTTTACTGTCACCACCATTGAGCAAGCTCCTCGTTGCGCACTAGTATAGTGCAAAACACCAACCGGCTGCACCGAAATAGTGCCGCGCGGGCCTGCGAGTGTGGGCGCTTTCACATCCGAAGTAAAGCGCAGCGCAGTGAGCCATGAGGATGAGAAAGCGCCCGGGTTCGCAGGTCGTGTCGCGCGGTCAAATTCCTATATACTGCGCGGGTTTGGGGCCGGTAGAACACCAATGAGCAAGCAACAAGCGCCCGCTGTGCTCAGCTTTCAGGATCTAATCCTTAAGCTGCAACAGTATTGGGCGGAGCGCGGCTGCGTCATCATGCAGCCTTACGACAAAGAAATGGGCGCGGGCACATTCCATCCCGCCACGTTTCTCAGAGCGATCGGGCCAGAGCCCTGGAGCGCTGCCTACGTGCAGCCATCGCGCCGGCCAACTGACGGCCGTTATGGCGACAACCCGTTTCGCCTGCAGCACTATTACCAGTACCAGGTTGTCATCAAGCCGTCGCCCGACGACCTTCAGGACTTGTACCTGGATTCGCTGCGCGCCATCGGTATCGACACGCTGGTTCATGACGTCCGATTTGTCGAAGACAACTGGGAGTCGCCGACGCTTGGCGCCTGGGGGCTCGGCTGGGAGGTCTGGCTAAACGGCATGGAGGTGACGCAGTTCACGTACTTTCAACAGGTTGGCGGTCTTGAGTGCCGTCCGGTCACCGGTGAAATCACCTACGGGCTTGAGCGGCTCGCGATGTATCTGCAGGGCGTTGATAGTATTTTCGATCTCGTTTGGACGGACGGGCCGCTCGGCCGAATAAGCTATCGCGACGTCTATCATCAGAATGAAGTTGAACAATCGAAGTACAACTTTGACGCGGCCGACGTTGATGACCTGTTTCACCAGTTTGATCACGCCGAGCATGAAAACGAGCGGCTGATTGATTTGAATCTCGCGCTTCCGGCTTACGAACAAATGCTGCGTGCGTCGCACGTTTTTAATCTGCTCGACGCGCGGCAGGCGATTTCAGTCAGTGAGCGCCAACGCTTTATTTTGCGCGTTCGGACGATGGCGCGGGCTGTTGCCGAGGCCTATTACGCGAGCCGCGACGCGCTCGGTTTCCCGATGGTTGCTACCGCTGGTGGCCGGGGCGCACCCGCATGAGCAAGAGAGACGATTTTCTCGTTGAGATCGGCACCGAAGAATTGCCACCGAAGGCATTGCGCTCTTTGATGAACGCGTTTGCCGAATCGCTGCAATCCGAATTGGATGAAGCGCCGCTCGCGCATGGCCCCTTGCACGCCTATGCGAGCCCGCGGCGACTGGCCGTGCTTGTCGAAGAGCTTGAGCAGGGCCAGAAGGACCGCAAGACAGCACAAAAAGGACCCCCGGTTGCCATTGCTTTCGATAAGGACGGCAACATTACCGCTGCCGGCGAGGCCTTCGCGCGCAAGTGTGGAGTTGACGCGTCGGATCTTGGCCGCGTGAAAACGGGAAAAGGCGAGCGGTTGTCCTGCGACGTCGTTACGGTCGGCAAGACGGCTGTTGAACTCATGCCGAAACTCGTTGAGAAAGCGCTTGCAGCATTACCCATTCCACGGCGAATGCGTTGGGGCGCGGGCGACGCGGAGTTCGTTCGTCCCATTCACTGGGCCGTGCTATTGCACGGTAGCAAGGTCATTAAAGCGTCAATCCTTGGGATCACCGCAGGCAATAAGTCCCGCGGCCATCGCTTTCATTGTGGCAGGCCGGTAACGATCAAAGCGCCGATAGACTATCTGCAAGCGCTGGAAGAAGACGGCCACGTAATTGCAGACTTTGAACGGCGTCGTGATCTTATCCGCAAGGGCGTTGAAGAAAGCGCCAGGAAGGCTGGCGGCAGCGTTGTCGATGGCGAAGCGCTGTACGATGAGGTAACCGCGCTCGTCGAGTGGCCGGTACCGATAACCGGCGCTTTTGACGACGACTTTCTGCAATTGCCGCGCGAGGTGGTCATTTCGACTCTGACGGGACACCAGCGCTACTTTGCCATTGCCGACAAGAGCGGGGCCTTGCTGTCGCGTTTTGTCACCGTTGCCAACCTTGAGAGCAAGGACCCCGACCAGGTGCGCGATGGTAACGAGCGCGTTATTCGATCGCGCCTCGCCGATGCTGCGTTTTTCTGGGATGCAGACCGCCGCACGACGCTGGCCGCACGCCAGGAGGCTTTACGCGAGGTTGTCTATCAGCGCGGGCTCGGCAGCCTGTATGACAAAAGCGTGCGTACTGCCGCACTTGCAGAATCGATCGCCGTCGCTGTGGGGACCGACGCGACCACCGTTCAGCGAGCCGCCCTATTGGCGAAATGTGACTTGCTGACCGGCATGGTCGGCGAATTTCCGGAGCTGCAGGGAACGATGGGCGGCTATTACGCCCGCTCTGACGGCGAACCAGAGCCTGTTGCCAATGCCATCGCGGAGCAGTATTTGCCGAGGTTTTCGGGTGATGCGTTGCCGGCCTCCCTTGGCGGGCAAATCCTGGCGGTCGCCGACAAGCTCGACACGCTGGCTGGCGTTTTTACAATCGGCAAGACGCCTTCTGGTAACCGTGACCCGTTCGGTTTGCGCCGGGCGGCGCTTGGCATTATCAGAATACTCATTGAATGCGGCCTCGACCTGGACCTCAAGGCCATGATCGATGCGGCGATTGCGGCGCAACCGAAGGGCAAGGCAGAGCCTGACGAGTTGAGCGAAGCACTGTCTGCGTTTATCAGCGAACGCTTACGTCGTTACTTTCTTGATCGTGATGCTGGCCTGGCCACGGAGACCTTTGATGCTGTGCTGGCGCGCAGTCCGTCCTCTCTTGTGGACTTCCAGCGGCGGCTCGAGGCTGTGCAGGCATTCATCAAGCTCGATGCTGCGTCGAGTCTCGCCGCCGCGAATAAACGCATTGCCAACATCCTGAAAAAGGCCGGCCAGTTGAGCGACGCACCCGTCAAAGAAAAATTACTCGCCGATGCGGCCGAGCGGGCATTGTGGGCCGCGCTTGGTGCTGCGCGCAGCAACGTGGTACCGATGCTCGAGAGCCGCGAGTACACGAACGCTCTGACGGCGCTTGCCGGCCTGCGACAGCCTGTCGACACTTTTTTCGATGACGTCATGGTCATGGTAGACGACGAAGCGACGAGAAATAATCGGCTCGCCCTGCTTGCGGGTTTACGCGCACTGTTTCTTGATGTTGCCGACATCTCCCGGCTGTCTATTTGATGCTCATGGTCCGTTCGTTCATCTTCACGTTGCTGCTGTTTGCGTCGGCTATTCTCCTTTCTGGCGCGGAGCTGCTTTTTTTCTGGGCGCCGTTTCGTATTAAGTGGGGCATTGCCGTCGCCTGGGCGCGATTCTCACTTTGGGCTGGCAGGGCCTTCTGCGGTCTGGTTGTTGTCACAGAGGGAAAAGAAAACATACCGGCCGAGCCCTGTGTCTTTCTCATCAAACACACAACCGCGATGGAGGCCTACTGGCAAATCGTCGAGCTGCCTCCCGCGGCGTGGGTGTTGAAGCGCGAGCTACTG
>Ga0255052_10003717_pt1 | contig 10505 bp, 6 predicted proteins | sample JV7_2_21_MG_FD_188632 | JGI IMG/M metagenome (GOLD analysis project Ga0255052, IMG submission 188632) | Seawater microbial communities from Jervis Inlet, British Columbia, Canada - JV7_2_21 | ecosystem: Environmental > Aquatic > Marine > Inlet | place: Canada: British Columbia | collected...
TATCGGCTCGATAACCGCGATGATCGACGTGATGGCAGCAAATGCCAGCAACACAAAAAACAGGGCGCCAAATACAGCTCCACCGGGCATACCAACAAACGCCGCTGGCAAGGTCTTGAAAATCAGCCCCGGGCCTTCGGCGGGATCCAAGCCGTTCGCGAATACGATCGGGAAGATCATCAAACCGGCGAGCAATGCAATCAGCGTATCGGTGCCCGCGATGATGACGGCGGAGCGTGTTAACGAAACGTCCTTCGGTACATAAGCGCCATAGACCATCATCAGTCCCATCGCGACGCTGATCGAGAAGAATGCCTGGCCGATCGCGGCCAGGACAACTTCGCCCGTTATTTTGCTGAAATCGGCATTAAACAAGAATTCGACGCCCGCTTTGAAATCACCGGCGACCGCCGCATAGCCGATCATGACGAGAAGCATCACGAATAACGCAGGCATCAGCATTTTGACGGCGCGTTCGATGCCGCGACGCAGCCCGCGTCCAACAATCACGAGAGCCAGGCTTATGAACACGGTGTGCCAGATCGTCATCGCGCCAGGGTTGGCCAGGAGGTCGTCAAACTGTCCTGCAACATCCATAGCAGAAGCGCCATCGAAGCTGTTTGCCGCTTTGAATATATAAAAGACTGTCCAGCCCGCGATAACGCTGTAGTAGGTCGCAATCAGGTAGCCAACAATCACACCCATGAAGCCGACGATCGACCAGCGCCCGGATCGACCAGCGCTCTCTGCAACCGCACGCATGGCTTCCGGTGGGCTGCGATTACCGCATCGCCCGATCAGAAGTTCGCTGATCAGCACCGGTATTGCAACGAAGATAACGCAGGCGAGATAGACGAGGACGAACGCCCCACCCCCGCTCATTCCGGCGATATACGGAAATTTCCAGATGTTTCCGAGACCAACGGCTGCGCCGACAGCCGCCAGTATGAATGTCATGCCCGAAGACCAGGATCTCTTCTTGTGCTCCATCAGTGCTTACTCTCTATACGCGGGCGGCTGGTCCGAATCAGTTTGCCGACAACGGGTATTTTCACATCGGGTCTCCTATGACTCTGCCCCTGTTTAGCAGGTTCCTGGGATCGAGTGTCCTTTTTAAGCAACGCATGAGTTCGATTTCAGCTGCGCTACGACTGTGTGACAGCCACTTCATCTTCTTTGTACCTATGCCATGCTCGGCGGATACCGAGCCTCCCACCTCAACCAGGGGCTCGTAAACGTACTCGTCACTTTCGCGATGAAAATCGCCTGACTCGTGAGGCGCAACAAACAGGTGCAGGTTGCCGTCTGCAACGTGCCCGATCGTATAGCACCGACCGTCCGGCCAGCGCTTAGTGACGTTTGCCTTAACCTTGCCGAGATAGTTTGCAATGTCGCGAATCGGCAAGCTGATATCGTAGAGATACACCGGTTCGAATTCGAGTATCGCGTCGAACTCCTCACGAATATTCCAGATGTCTCTGTTCTCGGCATCGGACTTCGGGATGACGGCGTCGACAATAAGGCCATCGCCGAGCGTCTGCTCGAGGATATTCTCAAATCGTATTGCGTCTGCATCGGGATCAGTGCCCTCCGATTCAAACACGACATAGAACGGATAGTCTCGCGATAGCGGTGCCCGGTGCTGGCCGTCCGCTGTTACCGCCGCGTAGTAGTCGCCACACATGATTTCGAACGCGCTCAGGGAATCGGCGAGCTGTTGTTGCAGCCGCGATAAAAAAGTCGCAACGCTGGTGAAGCTCTCCATCGCGACGAGCGCACTTTGCTGACTCGTCGGCCGCGGGAACAGGCGCAACACGACACGCGTCACAATGCCGAGCGTGCCTTCTGTCCCGATAAATAGTTGTTTGACGTCGTAGCCCGCATTGTTTTTCATCATGCGATTCATCGATGAGACAACGGTGCCATCTGCGAGCACAGCCTCGAGGCCGAGGACGAGATTGCGTATCATGCCGTATCGCAATACGTTCATACCGCCGGCATTGGTCGCTACGTTTCCGCCGATGGTGCAACTGCCGCGCGCGCCGAGATCGAGAGGAAAACGCAGCCCCTGCTCAGCCGCCGCCTCCTGCACATCCTGCAATATGGCGCCTGCTTCTACTACGGCCGTGCCACCCACCTTGTCGATTTCGACAATCCTGTTCATTTTCTCGAGCGATATCACGACGTCGTCCGCTGCAGACTCTGCCGCAGCCACACAGTTGGTCAGCCCACCATGAGTGACGACGGTCTGCTCGTGTTCATGACAGCACTTGAGAATTGCGGAAACATCCCCGGTACTGCGGGGAAGCGCTATTGCTGCTGCCTGCATCGGCGCGCTGTTCCAATAGCTTGTGGCTCGCTCGGCGACCGCAGCGCCGGTCAGCATACGGCCGTCTCCGACGATCTTCGATATTTCTGCGACAATATTGCTCACATGTATCTCCAGACAGTGGCAAAGCAGTGTGCCATGCCCGGCGCAGCCGTGAAATAATCAGACAGCGAAATAAACAGGCCGCGAACAAAGCCGCCTGCCATGCGTCGACCCGGTGGCTACCGGAATGGCGCCAGTGGCTGACTTTTTACGGGAGAAATGTTGATGAAACGCCGCGTATCGAACCATCTCGAGAACTGGATGGCGCGGATTCCGTTTCGCATCTCCCGTCACACATGGGATGATTTCAGTGTCCACCACGCGTTTTTGGGGTTGATAGCTTGTCTGTAAAACTCGCAATCGATATCGGCGGCACGTTTACTGACGTCGTACTCGAGCCGGCCGATGGCTCGCGTGTAACGACGAAACTGCTGACCACGCAGTCACATCCTGGTGAGGCCGTGCTCGAGGGAATCAACGAGGTCATGCTGCGTTCGGACACATCGCCTGGCGATGTCAACCTGATCATCCACGGCACGACGCTTGCGACCAATGCTTTGATTCAGAGAAGCGGGGCAACAACAGCCTTGCTGACAACCGCAGGGCATCGCGACGCCCTGGAGATGGCTCACGAAGATCGTTTCGAGCAATACGACATCAATATCGATCGGCCACGACCACTGGTACCTCGCTACCTGAGATTGCCGGTGCACGAGCGCATGGATCGGGACGGCAATGTGCTTATTGCTCTCGACGACAAATCTGTCGAGGCAACGCTGCCCGTACTCGACGCACACGAAGTCGAAAGTGTCGCGATCGGTTATTTGCACGCGTTCGTCAACGACGAACACGAGCAGCGCACGGCCGAACTGCTACAAACCGCACGCCCCGATTTATCGATTACGCTCGCGTCCGAAGTTTGTCCCGAGATTCGCGAATTCGAACGCCTGTCGACGGCCTGTGCCAACGCTTATGTACGACCGCTCATGTCGCGTTACCTCGAGCGCCTTTCCGGCGAGTTGATCGAACTCGGCTATGCTTGCCCGTTCCTGCTGATGACGTCGGGTGGTGGCCTGACCACACTCGAAACCGCGACGCGGTTTCCGATTCGCCTGGTCGAGTCCGGACCGGCCGGCGGCGCAATCCTGGCGCAACAGGTTGCACGTGAGGCTGGGCTGGAGCGCGTGCTGTCTTTCGATATGGGCGGTACAACGGCCAAGCTCTGCCTTATCGACGACTATGAGCCGCTCATGTCACGCAGCTTCGAGGTCGATCGGGTCTACCGATTCAAGAAAGGCAGTGGTCTGCCAGTGCGCATTCCCGTTATTGAGATGGTTGAAATAGGTGCCGGAGGTGGCTCGATCGCCAGTATCGACAAACTCGGCCGCATCCAGGTGGGGCCCGAAAGCGCAGGGTCGGAGCCCGGCCCGGCAGCCTATGGCCGCGACGGTAAGCGACCGGCCGTCACCGACGCTGATGTACATCTTGGCCGGATTGTCGCCGAGACGTTTGCTGGTGGTGCACTGCAGCTGGATACGCAGGCATCCAGCAAGGCGATCACGAACGATATCTGCCGGCCCCTCAAGCTCGAACCCGATCTCGGCGCATTCGGAATCAGCGAAGTCGTCGATGAGAACATGGCGGCCGCTGCACGTACGCATGCTGCCGAATTCGGCATGGACCTCGGTCAGCGGGATATGGTGGCATTTGGTGGCGCGGCGCCATTGCACGCTGCGCGCCTTGGCGAAAAACTGGGTGTCCGGCGGATCGTAGTACCAACAGAGGCCGGTGTCGGTTCGGCTGTTGGCTTCCTGCTTGCACCGGTCGCGTATGAGGTGGTTCGCAGCCGTCGACAAAAACTGTCGGCGCTGCAACCGGACATCATCAATGGCCTGTTCGGCGACATGCACGAAGAAGCGCTGGCCGTTGTCCAACAAGGCAGCGATGCATCCGATCTGATCGAATCCCGCCAGGCGTACATGCGTTATATCGGGCAGGGTCATGAGATCGCTGTGACGCTACCAGTGGAGAACTTCAGTAAGAATCATGCCGCGATTTTCCTGCGGGCGTTCGAAGCCGCGTACAGACATCTTTATGGTCGTACGATTGACGGTATCGATGTCGAGGTGCTGAGCTGGACGCTGACGATCAGTGCGCCTACGCGAAAAGTCACGCGAGAGACGGCAAATCCAGTGAAGGAGACGGCTCCTTCCCCAACCGACTCGCAATCGTTTTTTGATCCGACCGTAGCGGCGCGTGTCGATGCACCCGTCTATCTGCGTGATCAACTACGCGCGGGCAATCAAATCAAGGGCCCCGCATTGATCACGGAAGATCAGACGACGACCGTTGTCACCTCGAGCTATGAGGCGACGATCGACGGCCGTGGCTATATTGTCCTCACGCATCGAGAGGCAAATAGCAATGAGTAATTCGGGCGCGCTCAAGAAGATTCAGATGCAGATCATGTGGGACCGCCTGCTCGCGATTGTCGAGGAACAGGCGCAGACACTGATCCGCACTGCTTTTTCGACCACTGTACGCGAGGCCGGCGATTTGTCGTCCGGTGTCTTCGACACAAAAGGTCACATGCTGGCCCAGGCCATTACCGGAACACCGGGTCACGTAAACGCCATGGCTGCCAGCGTCGGCTTTTTCCTCGACAAACACCCGATCGACACACTTGAACCAGGCGACGTGCTGCTGACGAACGACCCCTGGCATGGCACGGGGCACCTCAATGACTTCACGGTTGTCACACCGGTGTTCCACCGTAACCATCCGGTCGCATTATTTGCCGCAACTTCACACATCGCCGATGTCGGCGGGCTCGGTTTTGGCCCCGATGGACGACAGGTGTTCGAGGAAGGCATCAATCTGCCTATCGGCTTCCTTTTTCGTGCTGGTGAGCCAAACGAGACACTGCTCGAGATCTTGCGCGCCAATGTTCGGGATCCGGTTGCTGCCGAGGGTGATTTGTATTCTCTGACTGCCTGCAACAAGGCGGGCGCAGATTCGCTGCTCGAAATGCTTGATGAGTTTGACCTCGCCGGACTCGATGATGTCGGACGCATGATCATTGATAACTCTCGAGAGGCAATGCTCGATGAGATTCGCAAATTGCCCACCGGCCAGTGGCAATACACGATGCGCATCGACGGTTACGATGATCCGGTCGATCTTGTCTGCACGCTATCAATCGGTGCCGACGGCATTGATATCGACTTTGATGGAACGTCAGCAATCTCGGGCCATGGCATCAACGTGCCACTCACCTACACCCAGGCGTACGCTTCCTTTGGTGCGCGTTGCGTCATCGGCAACGACATACCTAACAACGCCGGCTCGCTCGGCGTCGTTCGGGTGACTGCGCCCGAAGGCTCAATACTCAATGCGCCGCGACCGGCTGCCGTTTCTGCCCGACATGCGATCGGCCAGATGCTTCCGGACGTTGTTCTCGGCTGCCTCGAAGAGCCACTCAACGGCCAGGTGCCGGTCGAGGGAGCGGCTTGTCTGTTCGGCCCGGTATTTCTTGGCGGTCGCGGCATGATTCCCGGAAGTGACAGCGAACCATTCGTAATCAATGCATTTTATGCGGGCGGCACCGGCGCACGACCGGCAAAAGATGGATTGTCCTGCACCGCCTTTCCTTCCGGTGTTCGCAGCACCCCGGTTGAGATCACCGAGAATTCGGCGCCATTGATCATGTGGCGCAAGGAATACCGGTCCAACTCAGGCGGCGCCGGTCAATATCGTGGCGGTCTGGGCCAGGTATTAGAATTTGAACATGCCGACGGTGAAGCCTTCGCCGTCTCGAAGATGTTTGATCGCATAAATCATCCGCCACGTGGTCGGGAAAGCGGTGAGTCGGGCGCTCCGGCTCGTGTCTATACGAGGAGTGGTATGGAACTGCGGGGAATGGGCCGCGAAATCATCCCGGCCGGCGAATCGATGATTCTCGAGACGGCCGGCGGCGGCGGCCGTGGCGACCCATCGGATCGTGATCTCGAATCGATCGCCGAGGACAAAAAGAACGGACTAAGGTCGTAAGGCTGGCGAACGGGGCGTTTATCGAGGGAAGTAAAGCGCAGCAACGCGAGCTCCCGTCAAGCGGGATCGAGACATGACCGAGAGAAATGCCCCGTTCGCCGGCCGTGTGACTACCCGAACGTCGCTACTTTTACCTCTTCGCCCGAGCTGACCGATGCGCGCTTCATGCCGTCCGAGTTGTAGGCCATCGCAATCTTCCCGTCTCGGGTAACAACAATGATGCCCGCGTCACCGCCAAGCCGCCTCACCTCGGCAAGCATCTCATCGATGGCCGTTTCGGCTGTGGCACCTGCTTTTACCTTGCAGGCAATTGAGATAGCACCGCCCGCACGGATGATGTGCTCTCCGGTTCCAGTGCAGGAAATGCCGATGTCGTCATCGGCCCAGGTGCCTGCACCAATCATCGGTGAGTCGCCCACGCGACCTTCGAGCTTGCCGAATATTCCGCCCGTCGAGGTTGCGGCAGCCAAACCACCCGATTTGTCGAGCGCGACCGCCCCGATAGTGCCATGTTTCTGTTCGTAAATTTCACCCTCATACACGCCAACGGGCAAGACGTAATACGAGTCAGGGTCAGCAACTTCTTCGAGGCATTGTTCCCGGGCGAACGCCAAAGCACCTCTACCCGTGAGCATGACATGTGGCGTTTCCTGCATGATGCGTCTCGCGACGCTGACTGGATTGACGACACCCACTATTGCCGCCACAGCTCCCGCGGATCTCGTTGCGCCATCCATGATCGATGCATCGAGCTCGACATAGCCCGCCGTGTTGGGTGCCGATCCGCGCCCCGCGACACACAAACCGCTACTCTCCATATCGGCGACGGCATACTCGACAACGTCGAGCGCGGCGTCTCCAGCCTCAAGCCGGGCCTTGCCCTCTTCGGTCAAATCGCGCAGGTGATCCTCAACGACAGAGTAGTCGCGACCCGCGACAGGGCCGGCACCACCATGCAAAGCCAGTGCGTAGTTGTTAGCGATGACTTATCTACTCCGGTTTGCGCGGATCAGCACAAGGGCACTAGTTGTATTCATCAGCCGGCCTCCCGAACGGTGCTGATGGAGTATCTGTGCCGTGATGATAGCAATGATTTGCCGGCACCCGGAATGCGTTGCCTGAGTTACTCCGCTCCTATAGAATTTTACCGACTTTATTCTTTGAGGATCACCGATGAAAAATATCAGATATATAACCATTGTCTCTTTGTTGCTTACGGCTACCACCGTCTGGGCCGGGGATCAAGATACGACGCTGGACAGACCATCATTTTCTGCGCGCCAGTCTATGACCGTCTCGGCAGTTGTAGAGGTCATCGATCACGAAACCCGTATCGTCACCGTGCGGAAACCCGATGGCGAAGCGATTACGTTTACTGCCAGTGATGAAGCCCGCAACCTGGATCAGGTAGACGTCGGCGATGTCCTGATCGCGGAGTATGTGGAAACCGTATCCATCAAGGTCGTGGCGAATGACGGGATGGAAGCAGACGCGGCAGCAGTTTCTGCCATGGCTCGAACTGAAGAGGGTGAGATGCCTGGATTCGCGGCAATGGACGCGAGCGTGACTACCGCAACAGTTGAAGAGATCAACCTTGAAAACAACACGTTCAAGTTGAAGGGGCCGGATGGCAGAATTAATGAATACGTGGCTCGTAATCCGGAAAACCTGAAAAGGGCGATGGTTGGCGACCTTGTAGTAATAACCGTCAGCGAAGCGATTGCCATCACGGTTGAAGAACAACCGGTTGAATAAGCCTGGCTAGGAAAGTTCGCAAAAAGGGCCCAAACGGGCCCTTTTTTCTGCGGGGTAACCGCTTTGTTAGTGGTTTGCCCCAATTGTATGGGTTGAGTTATTCGACGAGAATTTTAGCCGCAAACAAAATCCAGATACCCTTTCAGGAATTTACGTACATGAAAAAGACGCACATTTACTCATTCTCCGACGGCGATGGTCACGACAAGAAACTGCTTGGCGGCAAAGGCGCGAATCTGTGCGAGATGACGCAGATCGGTATCAATGTTCCACCCGGATTCGTCATTACTACTGAAGCATGCCTGGATTATCTGCAAGCGAACGAGCTACCGGCAGGCCTGATGGCATCCATCAAAGACGAGATAGGGAAACTCGAGGCGGCGACGAAAAAGACCTTTGGAGCTGGTCCTGACCCACTACTGATCTCAGTACGATCCGGCTCCGCGTTGTCGATGCCCGGGATGATGGACACGATTCTGAACCTGGGCTTGAACGACGAGACACTCGCGGGCCTGATTGAGCAGACTGGCGACGAACGATTTGCGTATGACGCCTATCGTCGATTCATCCAGCTATTTGGCAAAGTCGCATTGGGCATCGACGACGAAAAATTTGATGAACACTTCGAAGAGCTGAAGTTACGGGTCGGCGTCAAGGAAGATGTCGGTTTAGAGGCCATCCACCTCAAAGAGATCAGCGAGAAGTTCCTCACTGTAGTTCGTAGCGAGACGGGCAAGGACTTTCCACAAGACGTGATGATGCAATTGCAGGTCGCGGTCGAGTCCGTTTTCCGTTCCTGGATGGGCAAGCGCGCAGTAGATTACCGGCGGGAATTTCACATCACGCCCGACATGGCGAACGGAACCGCAGTCAACATCTGCACAATGGTATTCGGCAACATGGGCGATGACTGTGCAACGGGCGTCGGTTTTACGCGCAACCCCGGCACTGGCGACAACGAGATGTATGGTGAGTATTTGACTAACGCGCAGGGAGAGGACGTCGTTGCGGGCATTCGTACACCGAAGCCACTGCAGCAAATGGATAAGGAAATGCCGGCGCTGTTCGCACAGCTCGTTGAACTGCGCAACAAACTTGAATCGCACTACCAGGAAGTGCAGGACTACGAATTCACAATTGAAAAAGGAACGCTTTACTGTCTGCAAACGCGCAATGGAAAAATGAACGCAGCTGCGATGGTCAAGACTTCGGTAGATATGTACGGCGAAAAGCTGATCTCGAAGGATCAGGCGTTGCTAAGAATTGACCCGGAACTGCTGGAACAACTGCTGCATCCGAGCCTGGATCCCGACAGCACGGCAGAGCCGGTCGCAACGGGGCTGCCGGCATCGCCCGGTGCGGCAGCCGGTAAATGTGTTTTCGACGCTGATTTGGCCGAGAAACTCGGCAAAGCTGGTGAGAAGGTCATTCTTGTACGTGAAGAAACGCGACCCGAAGATATTCACGGATTCTTTGCCGCCGAAGGCATTCTGACGAGCCGCGGCGGAAAAACGTCACACGCTGCTGTGGTAGCGCGAGGAATGGGAAAACCCTGTGTTGCCGGTGCCGAGGGTATTGTCGTCGATGTGGGCTTGAGACTGGCCTATGTCGGCGAGTACGTCATTCATGAGGGCGATGTAATCACGCTTGATGGCGCAACCGGCGAAGTCTACCTCGGCGCGATTCCGACTCTGGAAGCGCACTTTTCCGACGACCTGAAAGTTCTGCTTGGCTGGGCCGACGAAGCGGCGCGTCTAAAAGTGATGGCTAATGCCGACACGCCGGATGCGGCGCGAAAAGCCCGCGAATACGGCGCCATGGGCATAGGACTATGCCGCACGGAACGAATGTTCAATGCCAGCGATCGTTTGCCCATCGTGATCGACATGATTCTCGCGAATAACACGGCAGAACGAGAGGCCGCGTTAAACCGACTGCTGCCGATTCAGCGCGCTGATTTCATCGAGTTGTTTTCTGTAATGTCTCCGGATCCGGTGACCGTGCGTCTGCTCGACCCGCCGATGCATGAATTTCTGCCAACCGAGCATCAACTGCTCGACCAGATCAAAACATTGCGCGTGTACCGGGATGTTGCCAAGGGCCGACAGGCTGCGTTGGCCTCGGTCGAGGGGGGATCATCGTTGCCTGAGGCATTATTCGGGCTTAGTGAAGAACATGTTAACGATGCTCTTTTGAAGAAAGAGAGAATGCTGCAGAAAGTGAGTGAGTTGCAGGAGACCAACCCGATGCTGGGACATCGCGGTGTACGTCTCGGCATAACCTATCCGGAAATCTATGCGATGCAGATTCGGGCGATACTGGAGGCGGC
>Ga0255052_10003718_pt1 | contig 10504 bp, 10 predicted proteins | sample JV7_2_21_MG_FD_188632 | JGI IMG/M metagenome (GOLD analysis project Ga0255052, IMG submission 188632) | Seawater microbial communities from Jervis Inlet, British Columbia, Canada - JV7_2_21 | ecosystem: Environmental > Aquatic > Marine > Inlet | place: Canada: British Columbia | collected...
AAGCGCACAGCGTAGCGATGCATCGCCGTCAACGACCAGCACCTGCCCATTACCTGCCTCCTCCAGCGCCGATCTGACAAGCGGGTTGTCCTCGAAGACCCGCAGTGTGACCACCTGTCCGCCGAAACTTCGCCGGGAACCGTAAATCTGGAATACGGGTTCGGCCACTCGTATATCGGCAGCGAACTCGTCACACAGGTCGGCAGTCACTATCGTCATTTATTGTTCCCGGCAAGTGTCGGACTGTGGGCGCAGAAAGGTCGAAGTCTAACGGAAATTCGCGAGCTTCCGATAGCTGGCCCGGATGACTCTTACCGTGAGTTTTTCTGACGGGACGCGAGAGATATCAGCCGTGCCTTTGGCGATGACGGGATATCTCACAGCTCGGGCACGTTTTTCGATCCAGGGCATAGGCATCCTGAACGTACGAGGTCTGGCAGCCCTTGCACACCGCCAGATACAACTCGTCGTTTCGAGAAATGTTTTGCAGCAGGTTCCAGGCCCACTCGAAACTGAGTTTCGGCATCCGATGCAGCAGCAGATAAGTCTCGAAGGCACGACACACGCGGTGGCCGTATTCCACACTCGGTCGCGGCCAGCAGGCATGAACCCGGTTTGCTGCATCGACCCTGAGTATCAGACTTGCACAGAAAAGCGCGATCAACGTCGTCGCTTGCAGTTGATTGTGCGGATTCTTGACGAAAAGACCGACCTGTTGGGGTGACTTGCCGCGGCGGCGTTTTACAGTACCAGACCCCCCATCACGGAAATAGGTCGCATAAAGTTTGCGAATCCTGTCGTCACTAAGCCCGGTGCACACTTTGATAGTGCGGGTCCTGGCCTCGTGCCCGATCATTCGGAGTGCGAGTTCGAACTGACTTCGCTCGGTCGCATATCGGTTATCGGTTAGGCGCATTTGTTTCCATTTCTGCTAGTTTTTACCCATATACAGCGATCAAAAAGCTTATACTATCTACACATGGTAAATCAATCAAAAATAGCGTAACTCGGGTTTCACCCAAAAAATGCGCATGACGGGGAGTTCACTATGGATTTTCAGGGACCAACGCTTGCCGATTATGAAAACGTACGATCACTGAACTTCGCGTTTCTCAAACTCTTACAAAACGGAAACGAATGTGCCCGGTACCTGGAAGGACTGCCGCAAGAGCTTGGATGGCGTTTACGACGCCTTGGTCACCGGGAGATCGGGCGGCTGGCAGCGACGCCGTTTCTGTTGTTTTCGTTTCGAGAACGTGACGATGGCTTCTGGGAGAAGATCTTGACCGACGACAGAACCCGCGACCTGTTTGCTTTACCCATGAAAGCGTCGGATGACGTCGGCCGTCTTGTATCCGCGGGTCTGGGGTTCGTATGGCAGCTTGCCCATCGGAACCCGTTTGCGGCGCGTCTCCTTTGCGGCGCCAGCACACATTGGTGCGAACAAATCACCGAGCGGACCATCTTTCACATCCTGGCAGTTGCCGGACACCGCTCCGACCTGCTGGTGCTACGAGCACAGCATGATGTTGAAATTTGGCAAAAACTTCTCGATAACGGTTTGAGCAACGAGACGGAGACCCGTCATGCAGCGCATATCAGTGCATTGCAGTCCATTCTGACCCGGCAATCTGCGCCGGCCGCGTGGTCGGCAGCCGCCTGTGTGTCACGCAACCCGGCGCTCAGCGTCGCGGAAGAGTCGAAGAACTAGAAAGTCATTATTCGACACCCTCATAGGCGCCACGTATACAATATGCGTCGCCATGCAAGCACTGTCGATAAAGAAACTTACCAAGACCTACTCGAACGGCAACCAGGCGCTGAAAGGAATCGACTTCGCTGTCGAGGCAGGCGATTTCTATGCACTTCTCGGTCCCAATGGTGCAGGCAAGACCACGGCAATTGGCATCATTTGTTCGCTCGTCAACAAGACCAGCGGTGAAGTCGAGATCTTCGGACACAGCATCGACCGTCAACTCGAAGCTGCTAAATCCTGCATCGGCCTCGTGCCACAGGAGACTAATCTGAACCTGTTCGACACCGTGCTGAATATCGTGGTCAACCAGGCCGGCTATTACGGGATAGAGCGCAAGCTGGCTTTGCAGCGAGCCCACGAATACCTCTCCGAGCTGAAACTCTGGGACCGCCGTTTCGACCAGGCAAGAAGTCTTTCCGGTGGTATGAAACGGCGCCTGATGATCGCGAGAGCGCTGATCCACAAGCCCAAACTGCTGATACTCGATGAGCCCACTGCCGGCGTCGATATCGAAATTCGCCGTTCCATGTGGGGGTATCTGCGCCGCATCAACAACGAAGGGACGACGATCATTCTGACCACGCATTACCTCGAGGAAGCGGAAAGGCTCTGCCGACATGTGGCAATTATCGATGAGGGTGAAATTATCGAGGATGCGCGCATGAGCACCGTGTTAAGAAAACTACAACGCGAGGTTTTCGTCTTGAGTCTTGGCGATGTATTGACCGAGACTCCCGAGCTTCCGGGTTTCGAGACACATTTGAACGATCCGTACGAACTCGAAGTGGCCATCGACACGGGACATGATCTGAATAGTCTTTTCGCCATGCTGAGCGGCTTGGGAATCAGGGTTGTGAGCCTCAGAAACAAGGCTAACCGCCTGGAAGAACTATTCATGGGAATCGTCGACAAGAAACAGAAGAACAACGGCGCGGCGATCGGCTCCACGCCGTAACGCTACAAAATGATGGACCTGACACTCAACTGGATCGGTCTCAAGACCCTCGTTCGCAAGGAGGTCGTCCGCATCATACGGATCTGGATTCAGACCATCGTTCCGCCGGCTATTACGATGACGCTGTATTTCATCATATTCGGCAACCTGATCGGGCGGCGGATCGGTAGCATGGGCGGCTTCGATTATATGCAATATATTGCCCCCGGCCTGATCATGATGTCGGTCATCACCACTTCCTACGGCAATGTCGTTTCGTCTTTCTTCGGCGCCAAATTCGCACGGCATATCGAGGAAATGCTGGTATCACCGATGTCGAACGCAACGGTAATCATGGGTCATGTAGCGGGAGGCGTGTTTCGAGGCCTGCTGGTAGGAGCGCTCGTTACGATTGTTGCGCTGTTTTTTACAAAGCTTGAGGTACAGCACCCACTGATCACATTATCGATTGTGATTCTGTCGTCAACCGTCTTCGCGCTGGCAGGATTTATCAATGCCGTGTTCGCAAGAAAGTTCGATGATATTTCGATCGTGCCGACCTTCGTTTTGACGCCGTTGACGTATCTGGGCGGCGTGTTTTATTCAATTACGCTGTTACCGGAGTTCTGGCAAAAGGTATCACTCGCCAATCCGATCATCTATATGGTGAATGCGTTTCGCTACGGCATCCTCGGCGTATCCGACATCAATATTACTTATGCTTATCTGATCGTCGGGCTTTTTGTCGCCGGCCTTTTCTCCGTCAGCCTGGCGCTGCTGAATCGCGGCGTGGGCATCAGGGAGTAATAAATGTGCGGAAGGTTCGCATTCTATTCTCCCAGTGAGGCGACCGCGGCGCTGTTCGGTGTCACGGGTGCCGTGGATCTGAAACCACGCTATAACATCGCGCCGACCCAAATGATTGCCGCTGTTCGGGTGAGTGCCCAGGAAACGCGCGAACTCGCAATGCTGCGCTGGGGTTTGGTTCCCTTCTGGGCAAAGGACTCGTCGATTGGCAATCGCATGATCAACGCACGCGCGGAAACGGTTGCGGAGAAGCCGTCGTTTCGCGCGGCTTACCGGAAGCGGCGATGCCTCGTACTCGCAGACGGATTTTACGAATGGCGCAAGGAAGCCAGCGGCAAGACGCCTTATTATATTTCTCTTGCCAGCGGAGCACCGTTCGCGTTTGCCGGTTTGTGGGAGGACTGGCACGCCAAGGACTCGGACGAGTCAGTACAAAGCACGACCATCATCACAACTGCCGCCAACAAGTTTATGAGTAAGCTGCATGAGAGGATGCCTGTCGTGCTCGAGCAAGATGCTGGCGACCGCTGGCTGGACGGCGATGAGCGAGTATTGTCCGAGGCCGCCGATATAATCGCAGGTTTTCGGGCCTGGCCGGTCGACAGGCGGGTCAACAACGCGAGAAACGAAGGCGCCGAACTGGTCGAACCGGTCGGTGAAGTGCTTTCGAGCTAGTAGGCCAACAAGACTGTATTGATGGACTACCGGTCAGCCTTGCACGTTATTCGCGGGGAAGGAGAAAGGCGTTGGCGAGATGCTCCAGGATGACACCTTCCGGCGTAATCTCCTTCACCAGGGGGCCTTCCGCCAGTCGTGCCTGTTCCCGATATTTGTTCATGTTGACGAACACGAATCGCTCCGCAGGCTGATCACTGTAGACATGGATGTCCAGGTGCAAGTCCGGTAATACGAGGGTTCCATTCGCTCGCAGATCATTGAACGTTGCATATGATTCTGTGATCGTTGCCGGTGGTTTCGGGTTTAACACAGGGCTCGCTTCTGCCAGAGGGTTGTCGCCCGTCGATTTTTTCGCTGTGGCGCCGCCAGCGACTTGCGGCGGTTGCGCGTTCTTCGCCTGCTCAACCATTTCGGAGAATGATGCCTCACGCTCAAGCTGGCCATCGTTCGGTATTGCTTCGTTAGTCGCAGTTGCGTCTGTTTCCGGCCGCGGGTCGGGTCGGAGCATCATTCCTGATACCACGATCAGGTTTACGGCAAGCAAGCCGCCGAGTACCCATAGCCAGCGCGGAGCACGCGGCGGGTCCGTCCCATCGGGTACGTCAGCGAAACCAGGCGTATTCTGTCGCTGGCGCTCGGTTTCAGATTTCTTTAACGCATCCAGGATAAATGACATCAGTAGTTCCCTGTGCGATTCATATCATTATCAGTTCATCGTCAGCCGTGGCATGTCATCCGGCGCGAGCGACGAATTGATGATGATCTGGGTTTGTTGTCCCGCAAGGCCGTCGACCTTCAGGCGGTGCTCCCGCTGAAAGTCCTTCAGTCTCTCTTCGAGTTCCTTGTCGAAGTAATCGAGCTGCGCAGATGGGCCCGCTTCCGACTTGTAGTCAGAATCGATCGCGGCAAGGCTCTGTCGCAGCCAGCGGACGTTTTCGTTACGCATGCCGGGCTTGATTGCCTTGCCATCGCCGTTGGGGGGGCGCCAGATCAGCAGATATTCACCAAACCAGAGCTTCGAGATCTCCTCGATTGAGTGAATTATGCGGGCCTCGCCGAGTGCGAGCTCGCCTTTCTCACCGTCCAGAGACGCGAGAACCGGCTGATGAGTGTTGCCATTCCTGTCCGTCAGCGTCAGCACCACTGGCCGGTCGAGCTGGCGAATGCCGGTCCACGAACCTCTCTGGAACAGGCAACTCAAGCCCGCCGACTCGGCTTGCGAGCACGCTGTCCTGTTGCCGGCCTGATATTCGATGCCCCACATGCCAAACAAAGTCGCCATCGCGGAATTGGTGTCGGTGAATGCGCTTGCGTCGATCAACAAATCCTCGAGTGACGCGGTAGTGGGCTCCTGGTCCGTGCTGTCGCCGGCCTCTTCGACCGGTTCGGGCCGCACTGCCTCGTTCCGGGTGTCTGTATTTCGGGTTTCCAGCGGCACGGATAGCACCTCGGACGGTTGCTGTTCCTGCTGATTTGCCAAAGACCAGATACCCAGGGCAATGATGCCTGCCCCGGCGATTCCGAAAACCGGTACCGCCCATCTGAGCAGGCCGGTCGCATACTTCTGCCCGGATACCTCGGCCGCAGCCCTGCCAACGAGACGCTTGCCAATCTTCCTCGTTTCACGGCTGTAGGCACCAAGCATCGCCCGGTCGCAGATCACGTTCATGATGCGTGGCACGCCGCCCGACAGATTAAATACTTCCAGCTTGGCTTCCGCGTCGAAGATCTCACCGAGGGCGCCCGCGACTTTGAGCCGATGGTCGATATACAGGCCTGCCTCGTCACGCGATAACGGCTCGAGGTGGTAACGGCCAGTCACACGCTGCGCCAGTTGACGGAGTTCATCGCGCGCAAGCGTGTCGCGAAGTTCCGGCTGTGCGATGAGAATAACCTGCAGCAGTTTCTGTTTTGCAGTCTCGAGATTGGTTAACAGGCGAAGTTGTTCAAGCACACCGGTCGAAAGATTCTGCGCCTCATCAACAAGCAGAATCGTGCGACGGCCGCGGGCGTGCGCTGCGAGCAGATGGCGATTCAAGGCATCTACAAGCGCTATGGCGCTGTGCTTGTCTTCCGGAAGTGGAATGCTCAGTTCCTGGCAGATGGCGATCAGGAATTCCAGTTCGGTTAGCTGCGGGTTAAGAATGAGGGCGACATCGACTTCAGCCGGCAGGCGGCCGACGACCGTACGAACCAGAGTAGTTTTTCCAGTGCCGACTTCACCGGTCAGCTGAATAAATCCGCCGCTTTCGGAGATGCCATACACGAGATGCGCCAATGCCTCGCTGTGCCGTTCGCTCATGAACAGATAACGCGGATCGGGGGTGATCGCGAAAGGCTTTTCAGTCAGCCCAAAGAATTTTGTGTACATGGTCTGGCGAGGATTCCTGGCCCCGAATATTGCACGACAACGCCAATTCTACCTGATTTGGCCCGAATCCAAGGTCCGCGCCCGATTGACCGAGGTCTTCCCGAAGCGGCCGCGGATCTTGTCGACCGTCTCGTCCAGGGGTGAGCTTACAGGCATGGCATCGTCGGCAAACAGATCGCGTTGTTCCGCCGCGGAAAGGTCGCTGCCACCGACTCCGAGCAGCCGAATTCTGGCGCCCTGGTGCTCAGTAAGCCACTGGCGAAGCAAAGCCCTCACCGTCTCGAAAATCTGGTCCGTGCCGTTACCTGGCGGCCGTAACGCCCGCTGGCGTGTAAAGGTGGTGAAATCCGCCTGTCTGATCTTCACCTGAACGGTGCCGGCGACCAGCTCTTTGCTGCGCAGGCGGCTGGCAGTCCGCTCGGTAAGACGCATCAATTGCCGGTCCATCGCATTCGTCTCAGTCAAATCCGAATCGAATGTTTCCTCGGCGCTGATCGATTTCTCCGGCCGCGACGGCACGACCGGCCGGGAATCGATGCCGGATGCCCGGTCGCGCGTCTTTTGCGCAAATCGTCCGAATATCGACTCAAGAGCTCTGTTGGAAGCGAGGCGCAGATCGGCGACAGTCACGATATCTTTTTCGCTGAGCCTGGCGAGCGTCTTGCGGCCGATTCCCGGAATGACGTGAACGGGTAACGGGTCAAGGATGGACCTGATTTCTTCGGCAGAGACGACTACCAGCCCATCGGGCTTGTCAAGATCCGATGCGATTTTCGCGACCAGCTTGTTCGGCGCGACGCCAACCGACGCGGTGAGTGCAGTCGCGTCGACAACGCGCTTCTTTATTTCCTTCGCGATTCGAATGTCGGAACCGAACAACGCGAGGCTGTCAGTGACATCGAGAAAGGCCTCGTCCAGAGACAGTCCTTCGACGAGTGGAGTGAAATTCCGGAATATTGCGAATATCTTGTCTGATACTGATTTGTAATGCCCTATTCGCGGTGGCACACGAAGGAGATCGGGACAACGCCTCAATGCGTCGCGCATAGGCATTGCAGAATGAATGCCGTATTCACGTGCTTCGTAACTTGCGGCAGCGACTACGCCGCGATTGCTGCCACCGCCAACGACGAGCGGCTTGCCGCGCAGGGACGGGTTGTCGCGTTGTTCGACGGACGCATAAAACGCGTCCATATCAATATGCAGAATATGTCTGCCCTCCGCCCGGGTCACAGCTAGTTGCCTCTTTCGACGATGTAACGTGCAAGGCAACGCAACGGCTCGGCATCGTCGCCGAATATCTCGAGTTCCTGCAAGCTGGCCTGAAGCAGTGTTTCGCAGCGCTGTCTTGCGGCCTCGATGCCAAACAGAGACGGATAGGTGGCTTTCGCCAGGCGCTCGTCTGCGCCGGCTTGTTTACCGATCACTTCCGTTTCTCCCTCCACATCAAGGATGTCATCCCTGATCTGAAAAGCCATGCCGATGTTCCGGGAAAAACGCACCAGCGCCTCCTGCCGGTCCGCCGGCAGGTTATCCGCAAGACAGCTCACGGACGTGACTGAGGCTTCTATGAGCGCGCCGGTCTTCAACTCATACATCTGTTCGAGTTCCGCTTCCGTCAGGGTTCGGCCTTCCGACGAGAGATCGATCGATTGTCCGCCAGTCATGCCGAGCGAGCCGCAGGCTTTCGCGATTGCGCGGACGAGGCAGATCAGTTTGTCCGGGCCGATGCCGGGCGCGGCCGCCAGAACCTGAAATGCCAACGGTTGCAACGCATCCGCAGCGAGGATCGCCGTAGCCTCGTCAAATTTCCGGTGGACGGTCGGGTGTCCCCGCCGCAGGTCATCGTTGTCCATCGAAGGCAGATCGTCATGCACGAGCGAGAATGCGTGAATGAGTTCGATTGCCATCGCCGGCGCATCCAGACAAGTGGCGTCAAGGCCCAGGCATTCGCCCGTGGCATAGACGAGCAGCGGCCGAATACGTTTCCCGCCATTCAAAACGGAGTAGCGCATCGCCTCGTGGAGGCGACGGGGCGTCACGCCCGATTCCGGCAATGCCTCTTCAAGCTTGCCGGCAATCCGGCTCGTATACCCGGAAATTCGTTCTGAGAATGGCGTCGACAATGACCGGTCCTCGTCTGTGTCTTTGCTGGGCAAGCGTACACTGAAAGCATGCCGCGTGTGAAAGTCCCGCCTTCGTGCATTGTACGGGCTGGGATATAATCTCGCCCCCGAATAACCGGCTCCCGCCACCTCCGGACAATGCTAATGTGGTCACAAGCTCAGCCGAACATCGCGCTTGTAAAATACTGGGGCAAGCGCGACGTCGCCAGAAACCTGCCGGCTGCTGGCTCACTGTCCATCACGCTCGATGCGCTTTATTCGCGAATGTCCGTGGATTTCCTCGAGAATCCCGGGCCCGATGAACTCGTTGTAAATGGCGAGCAGAACAGCGCGATGCTGCCGAGGGTATCAAGTTGCATCGATCGCATTGCGGGTAAGGATCGACCGGCCGCGAGAATCCAAAGCGAGTCTAATTTTCCGCTTGCAGCGGGTCTCGCATCATCTGCCTCGGCATTCGCGGCGCTTGTTTTGGCCACCTGTGAAAGAGTGGGACAAACTGCCGACACCCTGGCGATGGCGCGTATCGCAGGCAGCGTGTCCGGATCTGCCGCCCGGTCGTTTTACGGAGGTTTCGTCGAGCTGTCTGCCGGTGATGAGAGTATTGATGTCTGGTCGATTGTCGGTCCGGAGGACTGGCCCCTCAAGGTTGTCGTTGCGATTACAGAGACGGGGCCCAAACCGCTGAGTTCCGGAGAAGCAATGATTCGCGGCGCGAAGACGTCGCCTTTTTACGATAGCTGGATTGAACGCCAGCCCGACGACCTCGCAGCTGCCAGGGACGCGATCGACAAACGAGACTTCGAGCAACTGGCGGCAGTCTCCGAACATAATTGCCTCAAGATGCACTCTGTGATGTGGGCCTCGCGCCCGCCCATTGTTTACTGGAATAATGCAACGGTTGCCTGCATGGAGACGATTCGTGATTTGCAAAAAAAATCCGAGCCGGTGTTTTTTACGATAGACGCGGGGCCGCAACTCAAGGCCGTCTGTCTGCCTTCGGCCGAAGAGACCGTCAGAGATGCGCTATCGGATACTGCTGGTGTTGTGACCACGCTGGTGAGCGGGCTCGGTTACGGCGCACGTGTTTTGGAACAATCGTGACAGCCACTGTGGTAAGTGCCCCGGGAAAAATCGTCCTTTGTGGCGAATACGCAGTACTCGGCGGAGCACCCGCGATTTGCATGGCAATTAACAGACGGGCACGTGTCAAAGTGGGCGCTGTCGGTACCGACTATCATACGGTTCGTACAATCGGACATATCGACGGAGAGTGGAGGTTTCGAACTGACAGGAACGGGAGTTTCGAGTGGATCGGGAGCGAGCCGCCTGCGGGCGGTCTCGATTTGCTGCAACAAGTTTGGAAGACAACCGGCATCAACGGAGAGTTCGATATCAAATTGGATACCGGAGAGTTTGTCGATTCTGTCAGCCGCTCGAAACTCGGACTCGGGTCGAGTGCAGCACTGACGGCAGCCCTGGTCACGGCGCTGTTCGACGTGACAAACAACCCTGGCGATGCAGGAATGCAGGCTGTTAAAGCACACCGGCTTTTCCAGCAGGGCCGGGGAAGTGGCGTCGATATCGCGGCAAGCCTCAATGGCGGCATCATTGAGTACCGCATGCAGGAATCTGGAGTCGGCCGCTCATTGCCCTGGCCTGCCGGACTCGAGTATGCGGTGCTATGGAGCGGCCGGCCGGTGAGCACAAGCGAAAAGCTCGGGAAGTTCGATGAAGGCTGCCGAAATGGTAGCTCCGGGGCGAGCATCGCCCGTCTGATCGACGCATCGGAAGCAAGCGCAAAGACCTGGGTAGGAGGCAGCGTGGCCGAGCTG
>Ga0255052_10003719_pt1 | contig 10504 bp, 12 predicted proteins | sample JV7_2_21_MG_FD_188632 | JGI IMG/M metagenome (GOLD analysis project Ga0255052, IMG submission 188632) | Seawater microbial communities from Jervis Inlet, British Columbia, Canada - JV7_2_21 | ecosystem: Environmental > Aquatic > Marine > Inlet | place: Canada: British Columbia | collected...
TGTTCTGCAAACCGAGAAAAAGCGTACGGCCGGGCGCGAGCGGCCGAGGATTGAGCCGGTCATGCCGGCACTCGAGACCAGCGTGCGTGCCGAACGTGAACGACAGGTTCCGCTTTTCGATCCACCCACAGCGGGCGAGTTGCCACCTCTGTCGTTGCTCGATGATCCGCCTGCGCAAAAGAAGGGCTATTCAGAAGAGTCGCTTGAGGGAATGTCACGGCTTGTCGAGCTCAAATTGAAAGATTTCGGTGTTGACGTTGAGGTCCGGTCTGTATCGCCAGGGCCTATTATCACGCGCTTCGAGCTCGATCCTGCGCCCGGTGTCAAGGTCAGTCAGATCTCAAACCTGGCCAAGGACATCGCGAGATCATTGTCCGTGGTCAGTGTTCGCGTCGTCGAGGTGATTCCGGGCAAGTCGTTCGTCGGACTTGAAATACCGAACGAGAATCGCCAGCTCGTGACGTTGGGCGAGATATTGAAATCGCGGGCCTACGATAGTTCCAAATCGCCGCTGACGCTCGCGCTTGGCAAAGACATTGGGGGAGCTTCCGTAGTCGCTGATCTCGCGCGAATGCCACATTTGCTAATAGCTGGCACTACTGGTTCGGGCAAATCCGTCGCGATTAATGCAATGGTTTTGAGTTTGCTCTACAAGACGCAGCCGGAGCAGGTTCGCCTGATCATGATCGATCCGAAAATGCTCGAATTGTCCGTCTACGAAGGCATTCCGCATTTGCTCACGCCAGTCGTGACTGATATGTCCGAAGCAGCCAATGCTTTGCGCTGGTGTGTCGCCGAAATGGATCGACGCTATCGACTGATGGCATCTCTCGGTGTGCGCAACATTGGTGGCTACAACCGCAAGGTCAAAGAAGCGATCGCTGCCGGCGATCCTTTAAAGGACCCGACGTTTACGCCACCGCCATTTGAGGACGAGGAAAAACCGGTTGAACATCCGACCTTGACGCCACTGCCGTACATTGTCGTCATAATCGATGAACTGGCCGATATGATGATGATCGTCGGCAAGAAGGTTGAGGAGATCATCGCGAGGCTTGCGCAGAAAGCCAGGGCGTCCGGCATTCACATGTTGTTGGCGACGCAGCGCCCGTCCGTCGATGTCATAACCGGCCTGATCAAGGCGAACATTCCGACCCGAATCGCGTTCCAGGTCTCGGCCAAGGTGGACTCGCGAACCATTCTCGATCAAATGGGCGCAGAGAATCTGCTCGGACATGGCGATATGCTGTATCTGCCACCGGGCACATCGCTGCCCACCCGAGTACATGGGGCATTTGTGGCCGATCATGAAGTGCATACCGTTGTGCGTCACCTCAAGAAGAGCGCCGCGCCGCGATACGTCGATGAAATTCTTGATGGTCCGACAGGTCCAACTCCAGGACTGCTGGGAATTGACAAATTACCAGCCGGAGGGGCTGACGCCGAGCAAGATCCGTTGTACGACCAGGCAGTGCAGGTGGTGATGGATACCCGCAAAGCGTCGATATCGGGCGTTCAGCGCCGACTCAAGATCGGTTACAACCGTGCGGCACGAATGGTTGAGTCGATGGAGGCCTCCGGTTTGGTAGGACCGCTGCAGTCAAACGGGACACGCGAGATTCTTGTCCCTAAGGGTGCAGAGGATTAGGAGCTGGGAATTGACAGTACGATACGCAACGATTGCCGCGCTGTTGCTGCTTGCAGCCGCAGCAATTGCCGAGACCAGCAATGAAGATGCTGGCAAAAGGCTCATTGACGAATTTGTCGATGACGTTGTTACTTTTCGAGGCGACTTCGAGCAAGCGCTGATCGACGCCGACGGGCAGGTTGTCGAACGGACGACCGGCACACTGGAGATTCAACGACCGGGCCAGTTTCGCTGGTCCTACGTTGAACCGTACGAGCAGTGGCTGGTCGCTGATGGGCTCAATATCTGGAGCTATGACGTAGATCTCGCCCAGGTCACGGTCAAAGCTCAGGCCCAGGCACTGGACAATACGCCGGCGCTGCTGCTAAGCGGCGCCGACGGTGCACTCGACCAGTTCGAATATCAGGGAAGCTATAAGGAAACCGTCACAACCTGGGTGCGACTGGTTCCGAAGAATACCGACAGCGGCTTCATGCGCGTCGAGCTCGGTTTTGTTGAAGACACGCTGAGCCATATGGTGTTTTTTGACAACCTCGAGCAAACGACACTGGTCGAGTTGCACGATGTCGCGGTGAATGAGCCCATCGATGCGGGCCGATTCAAGTTCGTTGTTCCTGAAGATGTCGATGTCGTCGGTGTTCCTGCACTCGCCGTCACGATGGACCCCTGATGTTGCCATTGCGCTACGCCGCTCGCTGGCGAACGGCCAGCATCGTCTTGTTAGTTCTGGTTTTGGCCGCAGCCTTGATGCCGCCTGTCTGGATGTGGCCAGACGACCGACAGTACGTCACGTGGTTCGTCGATATGGACAAGTGGTTGCACGGGATTACGTTCGCGGCTCTCGCAATCTGGTTCGCCGGGCAGTATCGACCGCGATCGTATTGGTGGATCGGGATCGGCCTGATCTTTTTCGGTGTGTTTGTAGAGGCCTGCCAGCGGCTCACCGCGTATCGGTCAGCAGATTTGCTGGACGTCGCCGCTGATATTGCCGGTATCACCATTGGGCTGGCTGTAGCGACGGCAGGCCTTGGTGGGTGGAGCCTGTGGGTCGAGAATCGGCTCGCGCGGAATAAGGTAGAAGCTGGCATTGGCTGATCTGTTCGCGAGCAAAACGGCAGATGTGGCGGAGCGGCCGCTCGCCGATCGCATGCGGCCCGCGAACCTCGATGAGTTCTCCGGGCAATCGCATCTGCTGAATGAAGGCAAGCCGTTGCGTCGTGCGATAGAGCAGGGCAGAGCTCATTCGATGGTGTTCTGGGGACCACCGGGAACCGGCAAAACGACTCTGGCGCGCATGATTGCCGCCACGACCGATTCCCACTTCATCGCCTTGTCAGCCGTCATGGCGGGCGTCAAGGACATTCGCTCGGCCGTGGCCGAGGCCGAGCAGCATCGACAGATGTCGGGCCGCGGTACGGTGTTATTCCTGGACGAAGTTCATCGCTTCAACAAATCGCAACAGGACGCGTTCCTGCCTTTCGTCGAGGATGGCACGCTGACATTCATCGGCGCGACGACCGAAAATCCTTCATTCGAACTGAACAACGCTTTGCTCTCCCGGGCGCGTGTCTACGTTCTCAAAACGCTGGACGAGGCAGCGCTGCTGGTTATCCTGAAGCGCGCCCTGGTCAATAGCGAACGGGGCCTCGCGGGCCAGTATCAAATAGCGGACGACGCACTGAACCTGATCGCTGTCGCTGCTGACGGGGATGCGCGCCGCGCATTGAATCTGCTGGAGTTGGCGGCTGATCTGACCGATGGCATGAAAATCGAGGAAGCGACGGTTAAGGAAGTGGCGACCGGCGGACGGCGCCGTTTCGACAAGCAGGGCGAGTATTTTTACGACCAGATTTCAGCGCTACACAAGTCTGTTCGCGGCTCTGATCCCGATGCGTCGCTATATTGGATGATGCGCATGATCGACGGCGGCTGCGATCCGCAGTACATCGCACGTCGGATGATTCGCGTTGCCTCGGAAGACATCGGTAACGCCGACCCGCGGGCGCTGCGGCTGACACTGGATGCCTGGGAGACGCTTGAGCGTCTCGGCAGTCCGGAAGGAGAGCTGGCGTTGGCTCAGGCCGTCGTCTATCTCGCCTGCGCAGCGAAGAGTAACGCTGTCTACGAGGCAGCCAAAGCGGCGCAAAGGGATGCCCAGGAGTCGGGATCGCTCGAGGTGCCAATGCACCTCAGAAATGCACCGACCCGACTCATGAAAGAGCTCGGTTACGGCGAGAATTATCGCTACGCACATGATGAAGAAGGAGGCGTTGCAAAAGGGGAGAAGTATTTTCCCGACGACATGAGTGAGCGTACGTATTATCATCCCGTGCCGCGCGGACTTGAGATAAAAATTCGCGAAAAACTGGCCGATATCAAGAAATCCGATACCCGAAAATAATGATCGATCCGAAATTACTTAGACAATCAACAAGCGACGTAGCGACGAATCTCGCGCGCCGTGGTTTTGACTTTGATGCCGCTGCTTACCTCGCGCTTGAAGAGCGGCGCAAGACGCTACAGGTCGAGACTGAAGACCTGCGCAATGAGCGCAATACCAGATCAAAGAACATCGGCAAGGCTAAAGCGCAAGGTGAGGACATTGCTCCGCTTCTCGAGGCAGTCAAAGATCTTGGTGACAGGCTCGAAAGCCGTGAGGCCGAATTACAGTCACTTCAGTCGGAGTTGCGCGACATCGAGCTCGGTCTGCCCAATCTGCTTCAGGACGATGTGCCTGACGGTAACGAAGAGGCAGATAACGCCGAGGTCAGGCGCTGGGGCGAACTACCTGAATTCGACTTTGAGCCTCAGGACCACATAGCCCTGGGTGAGGCTCTGGGAATGCTCGACTTCGAATCTGCAAGCAAGATTTCCGGCGCCCGCTTCGTCGTAATGCACGGTCAGCTCGCACGCATGCAGCGGGCACTCGTGCAGTTTATGCTCGATACGCATACGCAAGAGCACGGTTACGGAGAAGCCTATGTTCCGTATCTTGTTCAGTATGACGCACTGGTGGGTACAGGGCAGTTGCCAAAGTTCGAAGAGGATCTTTTCAAGACGACCGATGAGACGCCTTTTTATTTGATCCCGACGGCAGAAGTGCCGCTAACCAACCTGGCTCGCGATGTAATTTACGAAGCTGAACAGCTACCACTACGATATACCGCGCACACCCCGTGTTTTCGTTCCGAAGCTGGCTCATACGGCCAGGACACGCGTGGCATTATCCGTCAGCACCAGTTCGAAAAAGTCGAACTCGTGCAATTCGTCTCTGCAGACGATTCGGTACAGGCGCTCGAGGAATTGACCGGGCATGCTGAGGTCATTCTGCAGCGTCTGGAGTTGTCGTATCGAGTGGTCGCCTTGTGCAGCGGTGATATTGGATTTGGCGCCACCAAGACCTACGATATTGAGGTCTGGTTACCCGGCCAGGGGAAATACAGGGAAATCTCTTCCTGTAGTAATTACGGCGACTATCAGGCACGACGCATGCAGGCTCGACGGCGCAACCCGGACACCGGTAAGCCGGAGCTTATCCACACGCTTAACGGTTCAGGCGTCGCCGCCGGCCGGGCACTGATCGCGGTTATGGAGAACTACCAGGAGGCAGACGGCAGCATCCGCGTGCCTGACGTATTGCAACCCTACATGGGCGGCGCCACTACGATCTAGGGATAAACCCGATACTGAAATTCCGGTGGTATGACTTCGTAGTGAGGTTGCAGGAATGTAACGATATCGGTCAGTTCCTGAACGGTCATGAAGCCGTTATAGACGTACATCTTCGATTTACCGTCTTCAGATACCAGATCCTTAGGGTAGCCCTTGGCCAACTTGTGTGACGGGTTGATGATCGAAGTGACCAGTTCCCCGTACGTTTTGACGCGCGTCACCTTTCCACCAAGCTCGACAAAAGGCTCAAATCCCGGAATCGGCGTCAGTTCTTCACCGTCAATCGTATGGCACTGATTGCAGTGCATATACAGAAACGTCTCGCGCCCTGCTAATGCATTGCCGTCAGGCAAACGAAAACCGCGCTCGGACATGGCGCGGTCCCCGTCGCAGCCGCCCAAAGCGACAACAACGGTCAAGAGCAGGGTCAGGATAGGAAATCTCTTCATCGCAGCGCTCCAATCTGCATTCTGTTTGCCAGTCGGCAATTAATTGATAACACGTAGTCACCGCCGGCAACATCCGTGAAAGCCGCAGACATTCAGGCATAAAAAAAGGCCCGCAAAGCGGGCCTTTTTTGTGTTCGCGAGGCTGATCACTCGCGCATGAAGCGCAGTATCCAGAGGAACAGCAGCGCAATGGATCCGAACAACTCCAGTGCTGCTGAGACGTATCTGTTCGTCGGGTAGGTTCGCATCATTTCCGACGTCTGAAAAAGGATTGACGCACCCAGCAGACCGATCATTGCGACTGAAAACCACTGTCCCCACTGAAAGCCGAGAAACATGCTTGCCAGTATGGCGACCAATGCCAGCATGAAGCCCCACGTGACAATACCGCGAAGGAATGAGAAGTCTTTGCGGGTGATCATGGCCGTTGCGATGAGACCTACAGCACCCATAATCGTTACGCCTGCCGCACTGTCTACCACGCCCGGTTGTTTCATTTCGGCGAAGAAAATAGCCGGCGCAATGATCACGGCGAAAATAGATACGTAAGCTGCAAAGGCGCCATATTGCACGGCCGTGGACTGGGCGCTGCGGGCAATAGACTGTGCAGCCATGGTAGAACCGATGAAGACAAAAAATGTCAGTATCGGGCTGCCATACATCAATGCGATCAAGCCATTGATCATCCCTGAAGAAAGGATGTATGCCTCAATCGCCACCAGAGCCAGGATCGCGCCGACAACATGGGCGTAGACTTTCCAGATAAACGTTGAGCGCTCTTCGACCGACGCATCGGCTACCGGGGCGAGATAATTCACTTGCTCTTGCATACAGATTTCCTCTACTTGTTTAGATTGCGAATTCTACCACTACCACGGCAGTTCGTAGCCCTCGGCATGCCAGAATCCACCGCTGTTGGCGAGATCCAGGCCATCGATACACTGAATCAGACCGCTGGCCGAATCGGCCGGAGCAATGCCCTGGCCTCCGGTCATATCTGTGGCCACAAAGCCCGGATGCAAGAGGGCGACGGCGATGCCCCTGGGCTGCAGGTCGTGCTTGAGGTTCGTGCCGATCATGTTTACCGCGGTTTTCGATGCTCGATATCCATAATTTCCGCCGGAGGAATTATCCTCGATTGAACCTACCCGGCTCGAAATGATGATGACCCTGGAACCCTCATCGAGATTGTCGAGCAAGGCCTCTGTGACGCGCAGTGGACCGAGTGAATTGACGCGGAATTGCTCCACCATCTCGTCGTAATCGAGTTCACCGAGGGTGTCGCGGCGCAGTATTCCGGCGTTGTTAATCAATACGTCGATGCGCCGGCTGCCCACTGCCTCTTTGAGCGCGGGCATGCACGTACCATCGCTGACATCGATGCCAGCGATAATCCGGGCTCCGGATGATTGCAGCTCGTCGCTGGGAGACCGGCATACACCAATGACGTCGTCGCCACGCTTGAGCAATTGTTTGCAGAGTTGCAAACCGATGCCGCGGTTGCAGCCGGTTACGAGGACGGTGGGCATAGCGGTTTCCTGTTAGGGGTGTGCTTGGCGGAGAGGGTGGGATTCGAACCCACGAAAGGCTACAAACCTTTGCTGGTTTTCAAGACCAGTGCATTCGACCACTCTGCCACCTCTCCGGTGTGCGGTTTTGCGCCGCGAATTGTGCTTGCAATCGAACGGAAACACAATACATCTGTCTGACAGTGCAGAGTGGCTCCAAGCAACTTAAGGAAATTTCGAGAAAAATCTATGAAGTCATTGATATCAATAATATTATTATCTATTCTTTTCGCAGAAGGTGCTACTTGTGCACAGGCGCAGGCGCCGCAGTTTCCCTGCGAAGAGGATGAGCGTTTTGCTCAGTTTGACTTCTGGGTGGGCGAATGGGATGTGCATGTCGCCGACGGTACGTTCGCGGGAAGCAATACCATTACTTCGCCCTATCGAAGCTGCGTCCTCGTCGAGGACTACGAAAGTGCTGGCGGCTTCATTGGCATGAGTATCAATTTTCTCGATCATCAAAGTGGTGAGTGGGTGCAGATCTGGAACGACCACAGCGGTAGTCAAATCAACATGCGCGGTGGAATGACGGACGACGGGATGTTGATGGTCGGCACGATCCACTATATTGGCACTAACACCACAGAACCGTTTCGGGCCTTGTTTACGCTCTTGCCAGATGGCAGGGTTAGACAGTTCTTTGAGCAGTTTGATGAGGACAATGAGGTTTGGGCCACCTGGTTCGAAGGCTTTTACACGCGCAAGCCCAGCGACGAGGCAGAAGAAGAGGATTGATGTTGCGACATTCGACGGCAAAAAATAGTTTTCCCGCGGGAAATCCAATCGCAAACGTACTCGTCGTTATTGCAGGCGCGCTGGTCATCGGTGCGTCTATCGTTCTGGGATTTTTCGCGTTTGTCGCCTTGAGTGGGATTGTGCTGGTTACGGCCGCCATAGTTGGGGTGCGAGTGTGGTGGCTGAAGCGCAAAATGCCGCCCGGATCGCCTGGGACCAGCGCAAATCGCAGAACTCGGGCGCCGGATGGTGTCATCGAGGGTGAGTACAAGGTTGTCCGTAAGGACAACGACGAGGCGTAGTCAAAACCGCAAAAACCTCGTAAAGTCGCTGTCCATGCCCGCGAATAACGATAAAGAACGCAAACTACTGCGCCGCCGCCGTCGAATTCAGGTCATCGTAATCTATACAGCGATTGCGATTGGTCTTGCGTGGTTTTTTGAGTCTCAGGCAACTACGACAATCATTTTCGTGCGTCATGCCGAAAAAATTGCGGGGGTTGATTCGGATCCAGGGCTCAGTGTGGTTGGGCAGCGAAGGGTTGCTGAGCTGACACGACAGCTTGTCGATGCGGATGTCGTTGCAGGTGTCGATGCGGTTTATGCGACTGCATACAGGCGCACCCAGGAGACCGCCAGGCCGATAGCTGATGCTCTGGATTTACCGATCAACACCTACGATGCATCGGACACGGAATCTGTACTCCAGACGATTCTCAAGAATCACAAAGGCAAGATCATTCTTGTCGTCGGACACAGCAACACTGTGCCGGAACTCATCGCGAATCTCGGCGCGAGTAAGAAAGTCCCGGCGATTCATGAAAATGAGTACGACAATATCTACATTATTTCGATTCCATGGTTTGGGAAGACGAAAACCATTCGTTTGCGAATTGGCGCACCGTACGTCGCCAGTCCGTCTTAGTGACCCGTCAAAGCGAAATTCGTGTTGCGACCAGTGGGCGAGGGACCTACGACCTGACTGGCCAGGTACAGTCCGCGGTCAGGGACTCGGGCATCGATGTGGGCCTGTGTAGCGTATTCATCCGCCATACCAGCGCATCGCTAATGCTCTGCGAAAACGCGGATCCCGCTGTCATGCACGATCTCGAGACATTCATGTCCCGAATTGCACCGGATGGCGATCCTGCACACACGCATACGGCGGAAGGGCCTGACGACATGCCCGCGCACATCCGCAGTGTAATAACGCATGCTGATTTGAACCTGCCGGTTCGGGAAGGGCGCTGTGATCTCGGTACCTGGCAAGGTGTGTATCTGTGGGAGCATCGCCGTGCGCCGCATCAGCGTACGGTGACTGTCACCGTCACCGGATAGGGCATTATTCGGCGCTTGTGTCAGCCTGCATGCCGGCCGCCTCTCTGAGAGCAATGGCTTTGTTGATAAATTCCTTGTGGCGACTGATCCATATGTCGGCCAGGACGGCGTCCTGGATAGTCCGGTCCTGACTGATCAAAAACGTCGCACGCCGAACGCCGACGCCAAACATCCCATCGACGTCGTACAACTCGATGGCGATCTTATCGGGATCGCTGAGCAACATAAAAGGAAGCTCATGTGCTTCGCGAAAGCGTGCGTGGCTGGCTGTGCCCTGTGGGCTGATACCGGCGACGGTCAAACCGACCGCGACAAGATCGTCGTGGATATCGCGTATCGAGCATGCCTCCATCGTGCACCCCGGCGTGAAATCCGCCGGATAGAAATACAGGACCAACGGCCCCCCAGCCAATAGGTCCGTAAGCGATATTTCATCACCTTGATCGTTCTGCAGAGTGAAATCGGGAGCTTCGTAGCCGATCTTGAGCACGGACTGTCCCCTGAGGATTGCATTTGTTTTGTGCTGTATCTGCGGTAGTTTATGACCGGAACCCGCGGAGTAAGCAAGTGCAAGACGCGATTATCTATCTCGATCCTCAAAGCTCGATGAACCTGCAGAATCAGATTCGGCAGAAGCTCGTCGAGGGCGTACTGAATGGTTCGTTTCCTCCGGGAATGAAATTACCGTCGAGTCGCAAACTGGCCAAACAACTCGATGTGGCGAGAAATACCGTTGTTGCGGCTTACCAGCAACTGGTTGCCGATGGTTATCTCGTTAGCCGGCAACGCAGCGGCATATTCGTCAACGAGGAGATGCTCGAAGCACGTGTTGGCCATAGCGGAGAAGGATCTCTCGCAGCTCAGGCCGAATCGGCCGCATGGGCAAGACGCGTCAAGTCATTGCCTGAACGATGGCGGGAGGTACACGACCAGCCAAACTGGCGCCACTACCCGTATCCGTTCATCGACGGCAAGTTCGATTCAAGTTTGTTTCCGCTGACGGAATGGCGAGAGGCCAACCGATTGTCGCTTGGCGTTGCGGACGTCAACGAATGGTCAACAGGAAGCGGAGATACTGACGATCCGAAGCTCATC
>Ga0255052_10003720_pt1 | contig 10503 bp, 11 predicted proteins | sample JV7_2_21_MG_FD_188632 | JGI IMG/M metagenome (GOLD analysis project Ga0255052, IMG submission 188632) | Seawater microbial communities from Jervis Inlet, British Columbia, Canada - JV7_2_21 | ecosystem: Environmental > Aquatic > Marine > Inlet | place: Canada: British Columbia | collected...
TCCATGTTTGTCCACCTGTGTAGGTTCCTTCCTTTCCTTCCGCTGAAAACGGTTGTCCCTTGGCCACATAGGGCAAAGGCTCGGAGTAGAATTGGTGCAAAGAGTAGTCTTCACTACATTTCCAACAAGTTTCATTTCCTATAGCCTTTGGGCCCTTACATTTTGGACAAATATCAAGTTCGGTATTTTCTCCATAATTCCTTCCTTCAGTTCCACTTGATGAGGCTACGGCTCGCTTAGGGTCATAATTCGATTTAAGAATCAACCAAGCCTTGTTGAATGCCGTCATAGTAATCACGCATGTAGTATCGTATCCTTGCTCACGACCTTCATGGACTTGGGCAGGATTTTGAGGACAGAGCGTATTGGACCCTTATCCTCTGGGATTGGGAGGGGAGCCTCTGTGATGAAGTAGTCATCTATCAGGATATCCAGTTGCTCAAGCGGGGTCGCTCCACCCTGCTTGGTGAAAGACAGGCGAATCATATCTGCATCGGTCTGTGCAGCCTCATCAACATCGTCGAAATGGTCCACTGCTCTCCTCATCTTGTGGTATAGGAATGGGTCATCGACAATGATTTCCATCTCAAGGTCATACTCAGTCTTACCTTCCACAGCAAGTTTCGGGTTACGAGTACCTGCCTGAGGCACTTGGTCAGTCACTGAATCGACAACACTGGCTCCGTTGATTGTGTAGTACTGCTCCACTCCGGTCTTCCCATTGAGTGTGAATGAGACAACCTGACCCAGAGATGCCCCTGCGACAGTTATCGTTCCATTGTAGAACATGAATGGCTTCTGCGTTCCCTTCTCGATTCCAGACTGCTTTCTCTTCACTTCGGTATCAGCCGTATCCTCAAAGAGTCTGTGAGTATCATATCTATCACCCTTATTGGCTGCCTCTAACCTACCAGTATCCGTGTAGCAAAGTGCCGAGTCAAAGCCAACAGTGAGCCTCAGTGCAGCATCTGTATCTGCTGTAAGAGAGAACTCCTTGACTTTACAGCCCCTGAATACACGAGTGAGTTGCTTAGAGTCTCCGGCTCCGCCATCCATATCACCCTCATTACTATCCATGTCACGCCTTCTAACGCTCACTTCCATAGAAAAGGAGGGTACAGTAGTGCGAGAGAAGAACAGATGCTCAATTGGATAGGTTATCGCCCCAGTAGCCTTTACTCTATGTGGGCTACCATTGCTATCATCTGTGGCATATCTAGCGAAGGTAACAGTCGTATTAGTCACAGGATGAGAATAGGATAATGGGTCATCAAGCCATATCTTAGCATCACCGTTAGACCACCATATACCTGCAATCCTCCTAACCTCTTCGTTGATTGCCTTGTCGAATATCTTGTCTACACCAACAGCAGGCCAAGCATCAGCAGGAAGCCCACCACCAACAGCAGTATCTCTGTATGTCTGAACATCAACCATACTACTAGCGGTATCGAGAATAATATAATCGCCAATATTCACAGCAGCACCACCGATAGCAGCATGATTTCCGGTATCATCCTCATTGTCAATCTGAATGTAATCATCTCCAGCACTCACAGCAGAAGACAGAATAAATGAATCACTCCCATGGCCTTGATTCTTCGTAGTATCGTGGGGCTTTACTACCTCATGACCGAGGCAGTAGTAGAACCATCTACCATTGTGTATATTGCACTCAAATGACCCCTCTGTGTTCGTGTATCTTCCCGGTACCTGTATCGCTACATCCCTACCAAGACCAACGACATGGAATCTCTTGAGGTCCACTTTGGTCTCAGGTAGGGCCACAGTGCTTACCAGTCCAACGAATTGGTCAGTAAGTACACGCTCCGCAGATGCATTCGCAGCGTCATCGTGTGCCATACTTACATCTATTGTCGGCGTAGCAAATGCATGAATACGCATTACATTCCCTGCCACAGAATCCTTATCTCCTTCAGATGCACTATGAAGAGTTTTCAGAGCAGGTGAAAGTGTGATTTCTGTGAAACCATTGTTATCACCACTGGTAGCGACCTCTTGCTTGATGATGGTATACTGTCTCCCCGAAACAGAATAATCATCATCTGTGCTCCACTCACCACCCGATGCTATGGAGAAAGTGACCCTGCTACCCACTAACATTCCATTTGGATATCTCAAAATCCCATTACTGACTGGAGTATTTGCTGCCACTCCGCTTCTGAATGTTATCTTGCTTGTGTCAGCGACTGTATCTTTGTCTCCCTCCCCAGCACGAAAAAGGAAAGAACTGGCATATTCATGCTCCAATGTCAATCCGGTTTCATGACCGAAGGTCACTTCCGTTAAATCACCCTTGTAGACTGTTGATGGCATCTTTTTCACCTCATGGTATTAGTTCTGCGAAGATTACTACCTCGACTTGGAAGGTCATTCTGAACAACCGCTTGCTCCTATCGGACAAATCTGTACGGGTTTTGTATACTAACCTGTCGAAATTGACTCCATCGCCCTTTCTCTTCAGATGTATACACCTACGGAGTTCATTTTCCATCTTATTCAGTTGGTCACGGCTTCTCGCTGTGCGCATATCTATCGTAATGTTGATTCTCGTTGTAACAAAATCATAGAGTAATTCCGGCAATTCCTCGTTGTGAGCCGTCTCAAAGACGAGAACATAGTCAGTTCTATCCAAATCGAGGCGTTTTCCCCGCTCGGGTCCAGTGTCAGCGATGTCGATGATTACGGGTTTGAAATTGTTAGAGTTACCTCTGTTCCAGTTGGTCTGGAGAACATTGAGGACGGCTTCTATGCCTTCTTGAAATGTCGCTACCATTCCTTCTTCCTCCTCTTCTTGTCCCTCTCATGAGCCGTAAAATCAGGTTCCAAAGTGCCTCCTCTGTATGTCAACTTGTGCTCAATGAGTGCAGGTGATTCAGTTAACATACGCTTTTCAACTGTTTCGTTCATAGCATTGATTTCTTCTTGTGTAGCGGGGTCACCTGATTTTCTCATTACAGTGCCACCCTCTTCTACTAAACCAGATAAACGCATTTCTCGCCGCTTTACTTTTTTGAGATACTCTTCTGGATTCTTGGTGACAATGTTATGCAACTCAGCCTGCGTGTCTTTCGCGGCGTACTCTGCTCTCATCGCTTTCTTCCAATCAGCATATGCAGGGTCATTACTCAAACGCAACCACCTCAACATACCTCGGATAGGTCCTATCTACATCTGCTCTGTAAAGTTGAATCTTTGATGTTAGGTCCACATTCTGTGTCCCTTCTGGAATAAGGACGCTACGGTCATCACTCATCAGGATATCAATGGCGACCATCTTGGTACAGATGTCCTCGATTCCCTTGTCCACATAGCGCTCTCCGTAGATGTATGTGGTTTTGATAGCATTCCACTCAAAGAATGGATATGAGTTGTTGAAGTAAATGATGCCCATCTCATGGTCGAGCCACCAATCTCGTAGCCTACCTCTGTCGCCAGACGCACTACCACCATGCAAGTCAATCGACAACTGATGTTGAGTGAGAGTGCCAGAAATATCCGAAAGAGTAGTATTCGCAGAAAGAACAATCACGGAACCTGTGAAGGAGGTCGCTGTCTTACCTGTATAACGAAACACATACCCATTGGAATCGACTACTACTCCTGCATCTGCAAATGTAGATGTGCTAGCAACATTGATGGTAGTTGCTCCACGGCTGGTGAATGTAGTTGAAGAAGAACTGGTTTGACTAATTTCTATGTTGCTGTCTGTTGTAACAATGGAGCAGGTCTCTCCACCTTTCGATTCTCTCATACTGGTTATCTTCACAATTCCAGTTCCATAGTCAGAATTCGATGAGGCAAGGAACTCGTTGTGTACAGCCACATTGGATGTGCTTCCTTCCAATGTGAATGCAGGGGAGAAATCGACTGCAGTTTTGCCTACTCTATCCTCTTTATTGATGAGGTCAGCCAGATTTTGCGCCGATGTAACCTTGTCAAAATCGGCTCGCCAATTCGTAGTACCACTGCCGATTGAGAGTAAACTTGCGCTCCCATTGCCGGGTGAAACGACTATGGAACCAGTGAGTGCACGAACATCATCCGGTAGCCTGAGTCTAGCCTCAGCCGTACCTATCTCACGATAGTCGTCCCCCTGCCATAGTTCCAATCTGAGAATCTGTTGGACATTTCTATAGAGGAGGGGTGAGGTACCGACATAGTCAGTGTAGTATCGGCGGCGATATGGTTTGTAGGTATCGAAGTTGATGTATTCTGCGCTAGCCAGATATGGCCTCCACGCGTTATGAGTATGATTGTCAATTTGGTCCTGCATACGAAATATGATGTTATTGACTTTGGTTTTAGTCAGGCCGCGAGTCCTACCATCAGTGAAAGAGGCTTGATTCTGAATGTATGCATTATCTGCAGTCTGGTAATCAGCAGCAGTCACAGTCCCGCTGAATGCTAATTTCACGCCGTTGATTGAGGTGGTTATCGCTGTGATTACACGCTCAAAACCCAAAGGGTCTGCATCTGAATAGACAAGTATGGTATCGTCTACTGAGAATCCTATATTTCTGAAATCAGCCCCAGTGACATACACACCATCATTATCACTATTGTATGATGCTGCTACGGCCTCCTGAGGGCCGATATCGAGAAGGTCAGCGACTTTCTGTGCTGTGGTGTACACTGCTGCAGTGGGGTCAAGGGGTCTGGTCTCAGGTTCACCCGGACTGAATACTTGTGGCATTAGAGCCTCGCCTCCTCGTTACGGCTACCGAGGTTATACTCCATAGGTCTGTCGCATGCGCCACAAGACGCTCTCCACAAAAAGTGGAGCATGCCGCAGTGCTTACAACGAGTGCCTGCACCTATATCGAGAACATCTCCAATCTCGGAGACTCTAGTTCTCTGTTTCTTTGTAATGCCCTTCAGTGGGGCATCAGCGTCAATTTCAGTCTTGACTTCGTAGTTGATGTCTGCACGAATACTCTGCTTCTGTGCTCTACCAATGTCTTCAATATCAAGAGTGCGAAGTTGAAATCCTGACATTCACCAACACCACCTTCTATCAATTCGAGGTATACACAATGAGAAACACATTACCGAGGACCGATATTGGTTCACAAGAAACGATGGTGCCTAGAGAAGCAACATCGGTAGTCATTGTAGCACTAAGCGTGGTAAGGTTGGTTTCCTTGAACTCCGCAGGACCATAAGGTCCCAGTACATCTATTCCTGCTGCCATCTAAATAACCGCCTGTTTCAGCGCTTACCTAGAGCCCACCAAGAACCAGTGTTACTGGCTACGCAATCTAGTGTGAGAGAGCCGGGGGCTGCATCTGTCACGATAGCGAATGCGCCATCAACGCCTCCACCTGTCACATCTCCAAAAGTATCGCCAGTAACTCCGCAAGCAAGTATCTCAGTCAGGCCGGTTACTATCGTACCTGTCGCAACGCTTGCTGCATTCCAATCTCCGGTAACCATCATCAGGTCACCCATTACATGTGTTCTATTATCTAATGTACTACTAAATGCCATTTTTTATCACTCCTCATCTGTTATATCGTCAATTTCGACTGTCTCTTCAACTGGTTCCTCAATCGTTTCCTCAACAGTCTCCTCGACTACTGGTTCTACGACAGGGGCTGGGTTTAATACACCATCGACCATTGAGAGAAGGGCAGACTTAGTCTTGTAACCAATTCCAAGGTCTATCCCGTTATCGCTAAGCCACTCGACTATCTCTGGTCTATTCCAGTTTTCATCGGGTAGGCCATCGCTTCCACCATCATCACCTTCGATACGAAAATCGCAATCGACGGCAGTTCTGTGCTCATCTAACCAAGTCTGGGAGACTTCCACCGGGCGCCCTCGCACCCAATCGGGCATATGGACATCACTATTTCGGCGTGAAGACCACTTGCCTGTGTAAGTTACTGTAGGCAATCGCTCACCTTCAGTTGTATAGTATCATTACGGTTGTGACGTTCGCTGAACCACTTGCGTATTGTAGTGTCGCAGTTAGACCAGAGAAGATACACCCTGTAAGAACAGGTGTTGTCTCTGCTGGTGTTGCTGTGACGCTCAGAATCGCTGATGCTCCACCGGAAAGTATGATTGTCTCGCCATCTGCTCCGCCTGTCACGTTAATCAGAGCCAGTTTTGGTGCTGGGTCGTATCCCTGTGCTGCACCACCATCGTTACTCGCTCCGAATGGAGTAAGAGAACCGGGGTAACCTGATGTTCCCTCAACATATGCTGCTCCCTGTCCACCTAGCCATTCTGTCGTGTCGTGAGAACCCGCTCTGAGTTCCCATGCTCCTACTAGTGTTGCTGTCGCTGTTCCGCCTAATGTTAATGTATCTGCCATTTTTCATCATCTCCTTTTTTAATTACTTCTGCGATAGCCTCACTTGAGGTCTCGCACGCTCCCCTGAGAACCAAAGAAAGTGGTCCACAACTCACCCATGGTTCGGTATAGTCCCTCTTGGCCCAGCCTGTTGATGGCGAACGGGTCACCAGTCTCGATTCCAGACTCGAAATACTGAGTTGGTATCGCTGTGCTAAAGTGTAGGTAGTCTGTGTCGAGGAAGTACATCCTGCTGATTGACGAACCTGCGTTAGCAGAGTCATCCAGCATGTTCTTGGTCGGGATAATCGGGACACCGTTGTAGGTTGCCACGATGAATCCAGCCTCAATACCGGGTACACCCTTCACACCGTTGTAGGTGGGGGTGACTCTCTTCTCTTCCATGAACCTCTGCTGGGACTGCAGCAACTGCTGAATCCTCATCAAAGTGTCATATCCGGTTAGGATAACCTTGGGGTTACCACCACGCACCCAGAGTTTCTGGAACATCTCGTCCAGTATGTCTAGAGACAAGGTTCTGTTAGTAGCAGTGTCACTCACTACATTGTTGCTCATTTCAGCGTTAGACCAAGTGTTAGCACTCCTGTCTATGCTGTAGATGTCTAGGTCACCATTAGCACTCAGATTGGAGTGGTCGTCTTCCAGTCCGGTCTTGGAGTCTGCATCGTCATTGTGTGCTGCAGTAACTCGGTCCAAAGACTCGAAGTTGTTAGCCGCAGGTGTGTCAACATCGGTGCAAAGCATCTTGTTCACCATCTCAGCGTGATGCTTGCCCATCTCTTCCTTCATGACGGAGCGAATATCGCCCATTCCGTCATCCTTGTCAGCGAGGAAAATCGCTGTCTCGGACATATCGAAGGTGTGTGCGATAGTCTTCGGCTTTGCAGCAATGTGCTGGAACACCGGCTTGACTGTCTCAGGTAGGGTTGCGTTCTCAGCAACTCCACCGTGGAGAACACCATCGTTGTTCGGCCTCTCAGTGATAACACGCCATCCAGACCTGTCCCAAGGCTTCTTGGGCAGTATACTAAAGGCGTTAAACTCCTGATTCAGTTGTGACCATACTTTGCGTCCGTAGATTGCTTGGTAAGTTCCACCAGTCGTCGATAGCATTGGGGAATCGGCCTTCAGCAATTCGCTTCCGGTGTATGAGTACCCCATTGCATTTCCAGCGCCATAGTAGTAGCGCTCCATGTCAGTTATTGTTCTTACATAATTTCGTGCCATTTTTCATCATCTCCTTATTTTGTGATTTCTTTCACTCTCACTCGAAAGCCTTGGATGCCAAGTGATGAACTTCATCCCATGACATCTTTGCCAAATCCTCCGTTGACGGTACTACAACATCAACCTCGCCACCCTCAGACTTCTGGATATCTTCTCCAGTCTCTGCAGGGGTGCCAATATTGTCGATTCTCTCACTAAGTGCTTCGATAGACTTGGCTATCTCAGATAGTGGGGCACGAGCATCGAACTGCTGTGCCTCGTAGTGAGTAACTTCTGCATTGCGCTCGTGAGAGTAGCGGTTTGAGAACTGCTTCTCAAGTGAACCACGGAACTCCTCTTCCAGAGCGGCTGCCTTGTAAACCTCGTATGCGGCCTCAACATCTGAATCATTCAGATTTCGAGGGTCAATGAAGTCAGACTTCTCGACCTTACCACCGCTTCCGGTGGTCTTACCAAGAGCGCCAGTCGAAGGCTTGCCACCCTCCTGTACTCGTCCCTTTACCTGTCCAGTGCGTTGAAGGTCATTGGCTGACATTTCCTCAGGCGTAGAGCCGAGGTTTGCCTTCTCCAAGTCATCAAAGTGTGCACGAGCAGCCAATGTATCGACTCCTCCGCTCTTCAATGTGTCCTCCATCCAGTTGAGGTAATCGGAAGTGATGATATCGGAATACTCGGTCTTTGTAACCTCAGCAGTCTCCGTATCCTCATCTTTCTTCTTGTCGTCTTTCTCGTCTTCGTCCTTTCCTTCTAGGAATGCGGGCTTCTTTCCCTTTTCCATGTCGTCCAAGCGCGTTTCCAAGCGCGACAATACATCGCTCATCTGCTTTGTCATATCTTCATCATTATTTTCTGTTGTCATCTTCGTCACTTCCGTGTCTTCTTTTAGTATACTGAATGTTGCTTCTGGGTTGATGCCTTTTTCACAAATTGTTATTTCGTGGAGTTCCAGTTTACTTATTTCTTGGTAGTCGCCTCTTTTCGGGTCTGATTTTCTAACCCTCTTAAACGCTTGACCACCGATACTGAATCCTCTGAGAGCGCCTTTTCTAATCTCTGCTGAGACTTCCTTGGCCTTCTCGATGTCATTACGGAGTTGCACTACTACAAACATCCCGACATCATCGACTTCGCTTTTCCACAACCTCCCTTCGCTATCAGTGTAATTCGGTACCACATCGCCTATCTGAATGTTTGAGTGCGCTAGTTGGACATTTCTGTAAGATGGGTTTTCCATGAACTTACTGAATGCGTCCTTCAAAGCCTCCTTTGTTATTACATCGCCCTGCTTGTCTACAACTTCCACACTGGCATAGCCAGCGACGATGAGGTCATTAGCACCCTTGAGGATGCTGATTGGCTCATCACCATGTCTGAAGAGTTGTTCACTACTGAGCACACTAACTATCGCACCCTCTGCTTTACTACTTCAATGCTACGAGGCTAAATTTCAGCCATTTCCTCTTCTGAATCGTTAGACTGCGAGGTTGTATGCCGCTTTTTCTTTTCCCTTCCCGGATAATCCTCAGGCTTCTCCGAATCCTCGGTAGGGCGCTTTTTCATGTCCCAATCAGGCAAAGCCTGTTCTGCATCCAATTTCGTAGGACCGCGCGGACTTTCGACCCCTCCACCCACATCTATTCCTAGTCCTCTTCCAGAGAGATTACTGACTCCTTTCTCCATCTTATCCAATGCTTGCTCTATGAGCAAGAGAGCCTTGAAGAAGTTCTTTGGCTTCATAATGAGATTCTTATCCTTCTTTGGTTTGAGGATACCTGCACTTTCTTCCTCTATCCTCTCTTCATCTATCTCAGGTTCAATATCGGCACCTGCAACATCACCATCCTCCTTCAATAACTGAGAAAACCCTTCCTCCCAATATGGTTCTAGGCTTTCAGCAAGTCGCAAAGAGTAGTCTGATTCAGTAATTTGACCGATTGCAGCGATAGGGTTTACTGCCTTCTCTTCAACGATTTCATACTTAACCAAATCTTCAGGAAGGTGGATTATGAAGTAACCACCATCCATTTCCATGGAGAACGGGATATGATAAGACACATCACTCTTAGCAAGAAGAACCCATTTTGGATGTCTTTCTTCCCCTTTCATGTATGTAGACTTCGCATCTCTAAGGAGTATCTTGTCTGATTCCTTGGATAATTCCTTGACTGCGCTCTCCAAACCCACTTCATCTGTTATCCTGATATCAGACGGGCTAGGCACGAAAACTGGGTCGTAACTATCAAATTGCCCTCGTAATATCTTAATGCGCTCGCGTGTAGTGAGGTCTGTTACTTCTGTATCGTCATAATACAGGATGTCGTTGATGTAGAACTCATCCCCATCTAATACTCCATCAATCACATAGTCCTTCTTACAGGCCGATTTCAAGGCTGACCTAACGCTATCATCGGTAGAAAGCAACACATTATTGTCATCAACGAGCCTAACACGATTTCCCTTCTTAGTTACCTTGCATCTCTTCCCCTCTCTGTATACAGAAACAACCCACTCCCCTGTGAATCCCCTCAGTTCCTTGATGTCATCGAGGTCGAAAACACGGTGTAGAGGCTCAATGAGGGGCACTTTCTTCGGTAATTCACCCTTTGCTACATTTGTGAAATCTTCAGACGGAAGGAAACCGGAAGGTCCGGGAGTCATTTGTGGACTAGTAGTTCCTTTAGAGGGCTCATGGGGTGAGTTGCTCTCGTCTAATGTAGTGTCATAGCCACTAACCACCTCTTCAGCCCAATCTGAGCCGAAAACACCTGCTAATATTGGTCTTGTAAGCACATTCAAGTACTGAGTATCTGTGAATTTAGTCCCAACAACAGGCTTTCCATCGGGATACTCCACTCCAATATTAGGAGATACTTCTTGCCCCCAATCCATAGTTCCAGATGCATGTTGGTCATGGGGTACAAGTCCCTCTCTCT
>Ga0255052_10003723_pt1 | contig 10498 bp, 5 predicted proteins | sample JV7_2_21_MG_FD_188632 | JGI IMG/M metagenome (GOLD analysis project Ga0255052, IMG submission 188632) | Seawater microbial communities from Jervis Inlet, British Columbia, Canada - JV7_2_21 | ecosystem: Environmental > Aquatic > Marine > Inlet | place: Canada: British Columbia | collected...
GACGAAAGTCCGGTCAAGCAGCCAATGGGGCAGGGTCGAGTCATACCATGTGTCGTGCCATGACCGCGTACGCGTATAAAAGTCCTCGTAGCGCCCGGAGAGATAATCCATGGCTGCCAGACTGGTACCGAAACGCTCGGCGTAATAGTGTCCTTTGCCAACCGGCGCCGGGTGGTTTGGGAACCGCCATGCGACGGCAAAACTAACCGTGGTCTCTTCACCGGGTGCCAGGGAAAATGATTTCCCCACCGCACCCTTGGGCCTGACATCGGACGAACTGCGCGCGGTCTCGGGTCCTGCCGCGAATGGCCCTTCCTCACTATCTTCCGGAAGGCCGGCCACAGCAAATACTCCCTCACCGTGACCCAGGATGGCCAGAGTCATGTCGCCCATGTCCGGACGCTCTTCTCTATCATCCTCCGCTGCTATTTCTTCAACCGTATACTGTACGCAGGTGGCCCCTTGCCGCAGTCTCACAGTATTAGCGTATTCGCCTTCGCTACTATTTCCGGAATTCTGGAGCACCGGGTTGGCCATCTGTCCTGCCAGTGCAACCTCCACCGTGTTTTTTGATCGGTTGCGTACGGTGTAACGCATCACCGTGAGTGGCAGCGATGAGTCATCGACCTCAAGCGGGGAAAACGGTGAAAATGCTTTGAGGGATACGTCTAACGGAAAGCCATCGTCGCCGTATTCCACGAATCCTATTGGGTAGGCCCCGCGAAAACGGATGCTGGGAAAACCAGTCGCATCCAGCGGGCGGACCATGTCCTTGCCCCCGGCCCGTGTGCGAATTGTAAAGCCAAGGTCAATGCCGGTATCCGTGGCCATCGGCTCTGCGTAATGGGGTCCCCTGTAGCCGGTACGGATTACCTGGTTGAAGATGTCCCAGTGCCACAGCCGGCCGTCGCCGCTAAGGTAGACGTGCCCGCAGCAAATCCCGCCCACCGGCATCCCGATGTGTTTCAGGTCCTCGCCGCTGTACCAATCCGCCTCGCCCCTTTCGTAGAGTGAGTGAATCCAGGCCTTGCTGAGTTTTTTATCGGTTGGGACCAGGCTCTCGAAATCATCGACCGAAAAGGGACCGGCCATCACTGGAATCGCCTTTCCCATGGCGCTCAGAGCGACGACGCCTGCTCCCGTATCCCTTAAGAACTGCCGTCTGCTGAGGCTGCTTCCACTGTCATTTGGTCCGCAATTGCATTTGCTCATCGGATAAACCTATCGTTCCCAATACACGGCCAGTGTTGCCGCATCTGCAGCCACCCTGGTGCCTTTGTAGTCGAGGTGGTGACCGCTGCCGATATAAAGGTCGTGCAATGCGCCCGCCCCATCCACTGCCACCACGCCGAACCGGCCGGTAAAGACGATGCCTGTTTCTTTGTCTTCAAATATGTCGTCAGGATTTTCCTGCAGCAGGATGTAGTGAGTCAGATCCTGCCCGTCCACGGTGCTGGTGATCTTTACGCCCTTGAATACGTTTCCGGACATCAGCCGCTCAACCGATTGCACGGATGGCTTGTCTCCATAGGATTCATATACGGCAACAAACGGGTTGTCCCAGGTTTCGCCCTCGTGACGCATCACGAATGCGGGCAGCGGCTTCTTCTCGTAGCCCTTGGGTGCGCCTTTGGTTGGCGGGCCTTGCACTTGGGTCATTTCGGTATTTAATCCAGCGGGGATCATCGCGCGCATATGAATCGATGCGTCACCGAGCTCGGTCGCGGCAAACACTGCGTCGTAAGCCCCGTCAGTCTGCGTGCCGGTCTTCACGTCCTCAAAATAGTGCCACCCAGGATGCTGAAAGCTACCCTGAAAAACATCCCAGGACATCCCGGCCGGAGCCCCGAAATGCTCGGGGTCAGCAGTCATCGGCAAAGGCTTTCCACCGGATTGAATTAGCAGTGAATCGCCAACGTTGTGGTACACGTAGTCGTGAAACTGGTCCGGTGTATCGGAGCGGGCGCGAAATACATCAAGATAGAATCCGCTGCTGTCTGACAGTCGTATGAGGGCAAGAGTTCGCTGGTGCTCCGCCGGAGCGACCAGGTTGAATTCGTCATGAAACGCAGTTGTCGAGAAGGAGTGCCTGGGCGATACGGCGATCTGGTTCGGCTCGGGCTCCATTGCGACTTTAGCGACCGTGTTAATGCCTAGCTCGATCCACCCGCCGCTGGACGCCGAGGCGCCATTGCTGATTACAGTGTTCTTGGCAGCGAACAGGCGATAGTAGTTTTCGTGTATTGCTGTGCCATATTTTGCACTGCCGTTGTTGATACCGAGCACATGGCCCTGTCCATAGAGTTCCATCTCCATGCCGGAAGCGTGACCGTGAATATAGCTGCCGCCGGCGACATAGGCCATCAGGCTATCTTTGACCGGTTCGGTTTCACTGACGATGCGCTGGATGTACAAGCCTGCATGAGGCAGGTGGTTTGTTCTCGGGTGTGGTGGTGCGGCATCACTGGTCTCGTCGCCACCCGGGTCAGCGAGTGACCAGAGTAACTGCAGCGGTGTGAGATAGTGGCTCCAGCCATAACTCCTCGGATTTAGGGCCGTACGGTCATACAGGCCAGTTGCCATGCTGGCTGCCAGCAGGTCGGCGAATGTCTCGGCCTGGTCCGTATTGTCGTTGAGAACAGCCAGCTGCAGAGCCTTTTCATAGGTTTGGAAGTCGACGTGTTGGCGGCGACTGCCGTCGCCGATGTAGGGCGTATCCCCATTGGGAAACCGCAGGCTGTAATACGAGCTCAATGCCGCAGGAACATTGCGGTAGCGCTCGCCAAGGCCGAGTTCCGGATAAAGCCGGTCGAATACCGTCATGACGTAGATTAGATTGCTGGCCACGTGGACTGAATAGCCCAGTGACTCCGGCCAGACGTCGCCGGGTTTCTCAAATTTTTGTGTAATGCGATCCAGCGATGGCTGGCCTCGTGACCAGTGCTCGAACACGTGCTCTGTATCTTCGGTCAGGTAGTAGGGCAGCGTAGCCGCTCTTTCCTCTGCGTCATCCAGTGCCAGCATGTTGTGAACGAGGCCGGGTGACTCCAGCGCTGGCCAGTTTGAATCGTACAGCCCGTGATTGAGCGCGAGCCAAATGTAGGTACGGAAGACGTCCTGCATGGCCTCGAAATCAAAGGCGCGCAGCTCGTCACTTGCCAGATCGTAAGCTGTCCCGCCTGCTTTCAACCAGGGCTGAACAAAATCGTAGATGATCGGAAGTTGGGCACTGACAATGCGTACCTCACGCAGATGATCGCCCTGATATAACCAGCCGCCATTCGTAGTGTAGGCTTTGTTCGGCTCAATCTGTGGAAGAGCGTTGACGAAAGTGAACAGGATATCGGCGGCGCATTGCGCATAGCGGGGTTGTTCAGTCAGGTAGAACAGGACTCCACAGTCAATACCGTCCTGCAGGGCTTTTGTTATGGCTGTCGCCTGGTCTTGTCGGCCGTTAGCAAAGGGATCTTTGCGCGGGAAGACCACCAGTGTCGGTGGGCTGTCGTTGCCCCCAGACCAGATCAGCGGCAGGGCCAGGAGCTTTTCCCGCCGTTCTTCCATCGTGGTAGGTGCGGCCTTATCGGCCCGTGCGCGCAATTCCGCGAACAACGACTCGGCCCAGGGCTGTTCTTCGATCTTCTTCAGAATTGCCGGCTTATCCGCCGCCTTGACCCAGATGAACGGCCTTTCCGTTTCAGACGCGAGCCCCGATGTCGCCGACAAAACCAGGATTGCCGCCTGGACATACAGAAAAAACTGCCATCGAATCTTCTTCATCAATAAATACCTGTCCTCTTACCAGCTACCCCGGTTGGCAATGTTCTCCGCGATCAAAGCCTGCAACCTGGAGACATCCTCGGCATGCTCCGGCTTGTCAGCCAGGTTCACCGTTTCGTCCGGGTCATTCACGCTGTCGTAGAGCATGTGGGAGATCGGCTTGCCGTCCTTGGTTCGAAACTCGGTGTAGGAGTAACGATCGGTCCGGATGTTTTCAGCCATTTTCCAGCGCGGGAAGACAGCCATCTTGCCCGGGCTTGCCGGGTCCTTGAGCATGTCGAGCATGCTGGTGCCCTGCAGGTGACCGGGCGGCGGTGTACCGGTCATGGCCAATATTGTCGGATAGATATCGATGAATTCGACAAGGCCATCAGCGTTACCCGGCGCAGTTCCCGGTGCCCTGATGATCAAAGGAGTGTGCGTCGCGACATCGAAGGGTGAGTGTTTGCACCACAGGCCGTGTTCACCAAGGCTCCAGCCGTGGTCACCAATCAATACAACGATCGTATTGTCGGCCAGCTTCAGGTCATCAAGGGCCAGCAGCAGCTTGCCAAGCTGGGAGTCCGCATAGCTTGTGGCGGCGTAATAGCCGTGGCGCAGCTTGCGCGCCATCTCCGTTGAAACCGGTTCAGGTGCCTCGGGGACGCCACGATAATTCCTGAGCTCACCCCAATTGTGTTTTGCCTCCTTCGGGGCGTCCGTCGGCATTTGGTCAAAAGCGGCAAGCGAAATTGCTGCGGGATCATACAGGTCCCAATATCTTGCCGGCGCGTTGAATGGTAAGTGCGGTTTCATGAACCCAACGGCCAGGAAAAACGGGGTGTTACTCTCGCTTAGCACACCCAGCTCCCTGATCGCCTGCTCGGCGATCATGCCATCAAAATAGGCACTGTCCGGTACATCCATGCGTTCGAACGGTGCACCACGATCTGAGTCCTCATCCCTGTCCATTTCAATATTGACGGGGTCAAGATAGTTTCGCGGGCTGGTTGCAGCGAGCACGGCTTCGTCCTGGCCCGGCCGCCACGGCAGTCGCGACCAGGCGGCTGCACTGTCCGCCTCCACATGCAGAACCTTGCCAAGGCTGAGCGTCGTGTAGCCTGCTCCCTTTAGATGGGCGGGCAGCGTTGCGATGCCCGGTGCATCTTCGTCAGCGCGAGCAAGATAATTGACAAACCGCGTCGATGTGGGCCGCAGCCCGGTCATCAGGCTCGCCCGCGACGCACCGCAAACCGGAACGTTCACGAAGGCGCGCTTGAAAACAACACCCTCCGCCGCCAGCCGGTCCAATGCGGGTGTGACCATACCGGTGCGCCCGAATGCGCCGAATTGCGGCCGCAGGTCATCGACCATGATGAACAGGATGTTGGGCCTGGGTGCGGGATGGTCAGTGTCTTTGACGCAGGCGGATAGGGTGACAGTCACGCCCACAATCCAAAGCAGGACTGTTCTCACCCCGACCTTGATCCTGAATTGCATCTTTCCTCCTATTCCCTGAAATCAATGTCCATCTCTGCAGCAACATAAAAGAGTGTTGCATAGGCGGCGGTCAGGTAACGCATGTCCTCGGGAACGATCTTGTCGAAGGTGTCGTTGGGCGTGTGGTGATACTTGAAGTAATCGTTTGGATTCTGGCGCAAGTGCAAGGCCGGCATACCGGCTTTGCTTAGTTCGCTCATGTCAGACTGTGCGTTGGCATCGTTGGCGTCATTAAATTCAATGCCGAGCGGTGCGACGAGCTTGTGCATCTCACGCACAAACGCGAGCGATTTCTCGCCGACACCGGATGTGAGTGTATTGACCCGACCGTCGCCAGTATCGACTTCAGCTCCAAGCAAGTGGGCATCAATGTTGTCGCCGTGTTTCTTCATGTACGCGTACACGCCGTAAAAGCCGATCTCTTCTCCCGAAAACAGAATGACACGAATGCTCCGACGTGGCCGTGTTTCCATTTGTCCGATAAGAGCGGCCGTCGCCATCATCGAGCCGATGCCCGCTCCATCGTCGAGAGCACCGGTTCCCTCTTCCCAGGAATCGACATGCGCACCGAGTACGACAAACCGATCAGGATCTTCGCGACCCGTGATTTCACCGATGATGTTCGCACTCATCTGCGGGCCGATGATCTCGGAGGTCAGGTTCATTTTCAGGACGACGGGTTTTCCACGGCGCAGCATGTTTTGAATCAGGATTGCATCCGGCGCTGACACAGCGGCCGTCGGAATTTTGATTACCCCTTCTTCATAGTTGTAGCCGCTGCCCGTGTGGCCGTTGCGATTGTTGTCGATGCCAACAGAGCGAATGACCAGCGCTTCGGCACCGCGTTTTGCAGCTTCGACGCGGCCTTTGGCACGGGCCTCTGTGCCTTTACCGTAAGCGCCCGGACCCGAGCCGTCTTCGGGTGGCACGTAGTCGGCCATGCTGTAGGAAATGAAAGCGATTCTGCCCGCGAGACTGTTGCCCTCGGGAACGGCCAGAAGGTCGTCATACGTCGGGAATTCGACGACCTCGCCAACGAGATCGCCATCGGTACCAACACTGTAGCCAAGTGCTGTCATCACGATGTTGTGGGGAAACGGCTCGATGATCTCGGCCCTGGCTTCGCCACGGACCCAACCCCGATCAAGTTCGACTGGCTCGGTCCAGACGCGGTCATAACCGAGTTCCTTAAACTTGGCTTGCGACCACGCGATGACACGCTGATCGCCAACGGTGCCCATGCGACGTGGACCGACTTCCGTCGTCACGGATTCGACGATATCGACCGGCAGATTGTCCTGTAGTGCTCGCTCGCGAAGTGCTGTCGCTGCGGCGACGATCTCCGGCGGAATGAGGGATGGATCGACGGCGTTGTGACCCGCGTCAGTTTGGTCCGAAGTACAGGCAGAGGAGATTGCCAGTAGGATAAACAATATTACGCGCATCAGTTTTCTTTCCTCGAACCAGGTTCTTCAAATCGTGTGGCATCATCCCAATTGTCTGTTCTGAAAGAAGAGGCGGGTAGCATATTGGTGCCGTACAGACTTCCTACGGCCCAGCTGCGCCACGCGTAGCGAACTGCTACAGGTTCTTTGACCTTCTCACTTCTGACAAAGATTCCTCGCCGATCATTGGTGGCAAGCGCCGGGTAAAATATCTTGTCTGCGCCAGCTATTTCCCAGTTATCCGAGTCGCCGTTGCTGTACAAGCCTTGCTCTGCATGTCGGAAGGTCACATAGATGCTGTCATCGACGATTTGCATCTGGTCATACACTGGTCCTGAAAAATCGACCGCTTCGTAGCCGTAAGTCTGGTTGAGTGCGTTGTAGAGCAGTCTATTGGCGACTTCTTTCTTTATCGGGGGATGAATGACTGTTTCGTCGCCGACGTCCATCAGGACAGCCATTCCGGAATTCGGGATCAAATCCAGGCACTGAACCTGTGTCTCGCGCATCCGGGCTACCAGGTGATCCACTTCGGCTCTGTCGGAGTCACCCCAATCGTATTGAAAAGGGGTGATCTGGACGTAGAAGAACGGAAAATCTCCTATCTCCCAACGAGTGCGCCAGTCTTTAACCATGGCCGGAAATAGCTTTTTGTATTCCTCCGGTCGACTCGCATTGGCCTCTCCCTGGTACCACAAGGCTCCCTTAATGGTGTATGAAGTCAACGGGTTTATCATCGCGTTAAACAGCACGGTCGGAAAACGATTACCCTGTTTGAGATCGACTCCCGTCAGATCGATTTCTTTAATGGGGCTTAATGATTCCGTGCTCATCCAGGCTTCTACGAGGCTGCCGCCCCACGACGAGTGAATCATGCCAACAGGCACACCCAGTATCTGTTGCAATTGCTGCCCATAGAAATAAGAAACGGCACTAAAAGTTTTGACACTTACCGGCGTGGCAGATTGCCAGCCGGTATGAGCACCAATGTCTTCTCTTGGTTCGGTGTCAGCTTCTTTCGCTACTGTGAATAGCCGCAAATTATCGTTAGCGGCATGGACTATTGCCTCCTGAGATCCGAATGTTGGCTGTCCAATATATCCCTGCACGGACTGCTCCATATTTGATTGTCCCGAGGTCAACCAAACCTCTCCGAACAATATGTTTTCCAGAAGGATGTCAGAGGTTTTACTTTTGATTCTTATCGTTTGCGGGACGAGGCTGCCGGTCGTTTGAGCTTCTACTTGCCACTTTCCCAATGTATCAGCACTTATCCTGATACGTTTGTCCAACCAGGAGGCAGATATGGAAATATCCTCCCCGGCGTCGGCCCAACCCCACAGCGTGATGGTCGTGTCACGTTGCAGCACCATGTTGGAAGAGACTATTGCCGGGAGTTTTACTTCTGCGAAAGATGTGCTTTCGAACAGAATTACCACAGCGAAAGCCAGGCACAATTTCCACTTAGTCATATTAAGATTTCCTTCAAACACTCCAATTCCGATTCTTTATTGTTTAGCAGCATCCTGTAGCAACGCCGGGTATCGACCTTTGATGAGTGCCTGTTCTTCGGCGTTTAATTGTTCTATGGGTGTTGGTTTGTCCTGTGGTCGAGTTCCCTTTTGGTTGAGCCGATTCATCAAACTCCAGTTGCGGGTGTGTCGACCTGGTGTCGGGTCGGGGGGCTCCTGGGCAGTGAGGTCGTAGCGCGTGAAGTCAATGAGCTTTTCGGGGGAATTGTTCTTCCAGTTCCTCAAGAGCGCGAGTCGAAAATCCTTGTTCATGAACCATCGAATTTCCATATCGGCGTCTGAGCCGCAGATGCCCGAGCCGCGCTGGACGAAGCGATAGTTGAGATCGTTGTTGTTCTTGAATTGTTCGCGCCAGAGCATCCCGAACTCGCCCTTGGTAATACACCTGGCGTCAGGCCAGCGCCGCCGCATTTCATTGAACCAGATCAGCATACCGTCCAGTCCGTTGCGTCCTTTGTAGCTGTATATTTTACGTGCCTCGACGAGGCTCAGCTCCCAGATACAGGTTACCCATGCAAAATTGTTGAGTTTGAATCCCTTGTCGAAATGGGCGGCCGTGGTGGCGATCATTTCCTTGGTGCCAGGCTCGGTCCCTTGCCTGATAACCGTTTCGATAGGGCCGACACCTTGTCGACTGCCGCACCACATACCATCGAAATCTCTTCCGCCAGGGTATGTCGCGCTCAGGAAATCGACTGTCCAGCCATCGAGATTGACGCAATCAATGAAGTCGTCTCTACCCTGGGCTGGCTTGCAGAAATGTTCCTGCGAGGGGTAGTAAGGATAGGAAATCGAGCCTTCTCCATCACCGTTATCGACGGAGTACTGGCTCCAGATATTGCCCTGGCAGACGTGAATGTCTTCCTCTTCGGCCAGGAATCGTTGGTTTTCGGCAGCAAGAAAACCTGCGACGACACTTTGGGGGCGGTATCCATTGCCGACCATTTCCGAAACCATCTGTAAGCCTTCGTGTAAGTCGCGATTCACCTGCTCACGGGTGTTGTACATATTGGCAAAGTAGCCGCCGGGGATGAATGTAATCTCGTCGCCGTATTTTCTGTGATAGGAGACCACCAGCTTCCTCAGATCCCGGTAGTTGGGGCGTTCATCCTTGAGCGCAAGCCAACTGAAGGCCCAGGTAATGCGCGCCCCCGGCCAACCGTGTTCCACGGTTTCTCGAAAAGTACGGGCTTCTTCCGGGCCGTGAATATGCGATTCATCTTCACCGTTCGTAACGTCGCGTGACGTTTCAATCTGATTGACGCGCACTACGGTGGTGAAAGTAAAGAAACGATTTCCCAGGAGCTGAAGCCCCGGCTCCGGCGACGATCTGGCGGTGCTTTCAGGGAGATCGCCGGCTGCCAATGATGTCCTGGCCGTCAAGAAGGCAGGCAGTATTGCACCTAGTACAGAGAGTATCTTGCGTCTGGTTTTGTCCAACTTTTTCCCTGTTAGCAACAAGCCTGTCGTCGCAATTGACTTTACGCTCATTTATGAACATATTTAATCATAATTAATCGTGCGGGCGTCGAACAGAAGAAATGAACCCGATTTCGCAAGACGTTGCCAGAATATATGTCTGTGTTGCAGTGGTGGCTCTCGCGGCCCTGACTGCTGCCTGTACTGACAGCACTACACCAGGAAAGAAGGACACCCGGCCTAACATTTTATTCATCATGTCCGATGATCATTCCGAGCGGGCCATCGGCGCTTACGGAAGTACGTTGATCAGTACCCCCAACATCGACCGGATCGCTGATGAGGGCGTGATCTTTAGAGAATCGTTTGTGGCGAATTCAATTTGTGGTCCATCGCGGGCAATCATGTTGACCGGCAAGCACAGCCATAAGAACGGCTTTCGAGACAACGACGATCAATTCGACGGAAGCCAGCCAACCTACCCGCTATACCTGCAACAGGCAGGTTACGCTACCGCTGTTGTGGGCAAATGGCATCTGCGCACAAAGCCGGTTGGTTTTGACTACTGGGAGGTTCTACGTGGCCAGGGGCAATACTACTCGCCCGAATTCATAACGAACATTGCCGCCGATATGACGGCGGAGATAGTCGTCAAGGATGAATCCGGACAGGTTGTGGAAGTCGAGCTGGAGAATCGTTATGACGGTGGGTACGTTACGACCAAGACCGCAGACTTGGCCCTGAACTTCCTGGAGAACAGAGATGAGTCCAGGCCCTTCCTTCTGATCTACAACCACAAGGCGCCGCACCGAAACTGGATGCCGGACGTTGACGAGTTGGGCGAGA
>Ga0255052_10003724_pt1 | contig 10494 bp, 9 predicted proteins | sample JV7_2_21_MG_FD_188632 | JGI IMG/M metagenome (GOLD analysis project Ga0255052, IMG submission 188632) | Seawater microbial communities from Jervis Inlet, British Columbia, Canada - JV7_2_21 | ecosystem: Environmental > Aquatic > Marine > Inlet | place: Canada: British Columbia | collected...
ATCTTGAAAAACCATTTGCATTTCTCGGCGCAGAGGTCGCGTCTCCCTCCGGCCTAGATTCTGGAGCTCGCGCCCGTGAAAGCGGATCCCACCGGTACTGGTTTGCAAACGCAGCAGAGCGAGACCGAGAGTGGTTTTTCCGCTTCCACTCTCGCCGACGACACCGACCGTCTCTCCCTCGCGCACGGAGAGGGACACACCGTCCACGGCTTTGATGTGTGCGACGGTACGGCGGAAGACGCCCCTCTTGATGGGAAACCACACCCGGACGTCGCCGCTCTTCATCACGGTTTCCGCTCCGGGTCGCGGCGCGGGGGGCTCTTGTCCCTTCCGAGAACCTCATCCGCCCTTTGTCAGGCATTCTCGACGCAGAGATCAAATGACGGGCCGGACCAGTTGCTCGGAAGAAGCAGCGGCTGCCGGCGCACTTCCGCTTGGTTGCCCCTTCAACGGCGCGCCTATCAGTCGTCTAAGTACCTGTAAGAACTACTGAACTGAAAAAAGGGAATAAATAACACTTGACGTGGTATAAAGTCCCACCGATATTCCTTCTAGAAGCTGCGAGCCAATCTGGTGGGTAACCGGGGCTTGGTGAGCTGCTGGGAAAGAAGGAGAAGCAACGATGTTTAGGAAAACAATTCGATTCTTCGTGCTCGCGGGTATGTTGGTGCCGTTGATTGGCAGTGTGGCCGTGGCGCAGTCGGTGTCCGACGACATCGGTCCGGACGGCTTGAAACACCGGGGCGACGGGTCGATCGACGACACACAGCCGGGCGACATCGGTGGGGGCGCCGGCGTCGTCGACGATTTCATGCGCGTAGACCGGCAGGAAAGCAGGACTACGGACCCGGACGGGACGACCCGAAGGCTGCGGAAGGACGTGCATGTGAACCCGGCCACCGGAGTGATCCGGGAGCGCGAGCGCTCGCGCGTTCGAAATCCCGATGGCTCCGAATCTCGTGTTCGCACACAGCGTGTCATCGATGCAGACGGCAATGTGTTGAGCGAGACGACGCAGGTGCGCGAAGATGGAGCGGATCGCGCAGATCGGGCCGAGCGTGAAGACCGCGCTGATCGGGAAGATCGGGCCGAGCGTGAAGACCGCGCTGATCGGGAAAATCGGGCCGAGCGTCCGGAGCGGGCAGATCGGGTCGAGCGTCCGGAGCGCGCCGAGCGACCCGAGCGTGCGGAGCGCACGGACCGGTCCGGCTGATCGCGGCCGCGACCATTCGAGACGAGGAAATGCAGATGACGAATGCAATCGAATGGCGACCGCACCGGGCGGCCGCGGTGCTCCTGGTCCTGGCGGGCCTGTGCGGCTCCGCGGCCGCCGAACAGGCGCCCGTAAACGGTGCCACGGAATCGCTCGCAGCGGACGAAGCGACCGGATCTTCGCGGTTTTTTCGCGTGACGGCGAGTACGGGGATCGATTTCACGATGGGCGACTTCGGGACGGACACGGATACGGACGTGTGGTATGTGCCGTCGTCGCTCAAGCTGGAATGGGATCCCTTCTTCATCAAGGTGACGGTGCCGTACGTCGTCGTGGACGGCGCCGCGGTGCTGATTGACGGCCAACCCGAAGGAGCGACGGGACTCGAAGGTACACGTAACGGAATCGGCGACATCGTCCTCAGTGGCGGTTACGTGTACTTCCCGACTTCGGGATTCCTGCCGGTCATCGAGCTCTCGGGCAAGGTGAAGTTCGCGACGGCTGACGAAGACAAGGGACTTGGAACGGGCGAGGAGAGCTATACGCTCCAGCTGGAAGTCTCCAAGCGGTTCGGCTGGTTTACTCCTTTCGGAGCCGTCGGGTACAGGTTCATCGGGAGCCCGGCGGACTTCGATTTGGACGACAAGCTCTTCGCCTCGGGCGGTTTCAGCGCCCGCTTGGGCGACCGTGTGAGTGCAGGTGTCGTGTACGACTGGGCCCAGTCGTCGGTGGACGGGCGGCCAGACATCCAGGAGATCTCACCGTTTGCATCGCTTCGGCTCGGGAAGCACTTTTCGATCGATCCGTATGCGTTGGTGGGTCTGACGAGCGCATCGCCGGACTGGGGCATGGGAGTCCAGTTCCGCGTGTTCTGGGACAACGACTGAGTCATGAACAGCAAGCGGATACAGGGAAGCGAGCACGCGGCGCAGCTGTCACGCGCCAAGATGCTTGTCTTCTCCGTCCTCATCTTCGGGACCTTCGTGCTCTCGCTGGAATGGCTGCTCGCCGCCGTGGGTGTCGAGCCGCTTCTCCAGCGAGAGGATCCGTACGTGGGCTTCGCGAGCCGCATCCCGGTCTTCGTTCCGGCTCGCGACGCCAATGGAACGGCGGTACTGGAGACGGCGGGCAACAAGCATCGCTTCTTCAATTCGCAGACGTTTGGTGTGGTCAAGGCGGAGGGCTCCCGCCGCGCATTCTGCATCGGAGGCTCGACCACCTACGGCCGACCGTTCGATGATGGCACCTCCTTCTGCGGCTGGTTGCGGGCCATGTTGGCCCGTCTGGAAACCACCCCCTGGGAGGTCGTGAATGCAGGCGGCATCAGCTACGCCAGCTATCGCGCAGCTGCAGTAATGGAGGAGTTGGCCGTCTACGATCCGGATATCTTCGTGATCTATACCGGCCACAACGAATTCCTCGAGCAGCGAACCTATTCCGAGACCCTCGCAACGCCGAGTTGGCTCCGCGAATCCGATGCGCTGCTGCGGCGCACGCGGTCCTACTCCGCACTGCGCGGCTTCGTGAGTTCATTGCGTGAGAGGGCGGCCGGTGAGGGACGCACACAGCTTTCCGGGGAGGTGGATGCGATCCTCGATCGCAGCGTCGGCCCCGACGCCTACACCCGCGACGATGAGTTGCGCCGACAGGTCCTCGAACATTTCCGATTCAACCTAGAGCGGATGATCGCGATCGCCCGACGCGCGGGCGCCGAGCCGATCCTGGTGGTTCCGGCTTCGAACCGTCTGGACTGTTCGCCGTTCAAGAGCGAGTTCTCGGCCGATACCTCTCCCGAGGATCGGGACCGGTGGTGGACGCTATTGGACGCGGGGCGCGGGGCGCTGGACGGCGGGCGTTACAGCGACGCCCGGACGCAGTTCGAGCAGGCGGTGGCGATCGATCCGCGGCGAGCCGATTCGCTCTTCTGGCTCGGGCGCGCCCATAGAGTCATGGGGGACAACGAAGCGGCCGGACGCGCCTTGGATCAGGCCCGCGACGAAGACGTCTGCCCGCTTCGCGCGCTCGGCGTCGTGCCGGAGATCGTGCGGGAGGTCGCGGAGGAGCACGGAGTCGCGATCGTGGACTTTCCCGGCATCCTACTTGCGGCCGCCAAAGGCGCCGGCGATCCCTTCAGCGAGGCGTACTTTCTCGACCACGTCCACCCCACGATCGAGGGGCATCGGCTGCTCGCGGCCGGGATCTATGACGCCATGCGCTCGCGCGGGCTCGTCGCTGCAGCGGGGCCAGGGCCCGAGGATCTCGCCGCCGTGCGCGAGGGAGTGCTCGCGGCGGTAGACAGCCACAAGCACGCCATCGCACTGCGCAATCTCGCGAAGGTGCTGAGCTGGGCCGGGAAGACGGAAGGTGCCGCTCGCGCGGCACGCCTGGCCCTGGTCGAGCTGGGGGAAGATGCGGAGTGCTCGTTCATTCTCGGTGCCGAAGCCAGCGAGTCCGGTCGCTGGCATGAGGCCACCGAACACTACCGCGACGCCCTGCGCCGCGAGCCGGAGTACACGAAGGCCCGCAACAATCTGGGGATTGCCCTGGCGCGCACGGGCCGGTTGGAGGAAGCGGTGGCTGAGTACGAGTGGGTGTTGCGAGACGCGCCAGAGCACCGCAATGCTCGCTTCAACCTAGCCAATGCACTCTCGCGTCTGGGAAGGCTCGACGTCGCGCTTGCGGTCTACCTCGAGGTGCTGCGGTCCGACCCGGACGACGCCGATGCCCACTTCAACATGGCCCGGGCATACGAACGCCGGGGCGATTACGGGCCCGCGGCCGAGCACTACAGGGCCGTCCTGGTCCGCGAGCCGGAAGATGCCGCGGTCCACCGCGCACTCGCGGAGGTGTTGCACGCAGGGGGGCAGGCCGCGGATGCGCGGATCGATCTGGAGCGTGGAGGGGCGGCCGCGGTGGGACCCACTGGCTGATGGGTCGGGCATGAAACCCGGAGCCGGCGGGGAAACGTTCTGCGAAGGGGCGCACCTGGGTGGAATCCGACGATAACGCCACGACTCACGCGGTAGCCACTCCCCTGACCGCTCTCGTGCGGGCGTCGCGTACGCTGCTGCGCCCGCTCGTTCGCCTCCTTGTTGCGCGTCAGGTTTCCTATCCGTTCCTGGCCAACTTGCTGAAGGGAATCTACGTCGAAGTCGCAGAACGCGACTTTGGTCTGGCGGGAAAGCGGCTCACGGACAGCCGAATCAGCCTGCTCACGGGTGTCTACCGTCGGGATGTCAAACGGGTGCGTGCGGAACTCCGTGAGGGCGCCGCGATTCCCCCGGCCGTGAGTCTCGGAGCCGAGGTTGTGGCTCGTTGGAATGGCCTGCCGGAGTTCATGGACGCCGAGGGTCGGCCAAATCCGCTTCCGGTTCACTCCGACGATGAACCGTCGTTCGAGACGCTGGTCGCATCGGTCAGCACCGACATACGCGCGCGTTCGGTGCTCGACGAGTGGCTTCGGTTGGGCGTCGTGCATTTCGACGACAGGGGTCGCGTCGTTCTTGATACCGGGGTGTTCGTGCCGCGGAAGGGGCTGGAGGAGAAGCTCTACTACTTCGGTCGCAATATCCGCGATCACATCGCCGCGGCGGCGCATAACGTCCAGGGGGAAGAGCCGCCCTTCGTGGAACGCAGCGTCTACTACGGTCGACTGAGCGCCGCGTCGGTTGCGGAGATCGGGGAATTCGCAGCCGAGCAGGGCATGGCGGCGCTCAAGGCCGTGAATCGACTGGCGATGGAACTGCAGGAACGAGACGGGCAGAGCGGCGCAGAGACGCGACGAATGACTTTCGGCGTGTATTACCTTGAAACCGAAGCGGAGCCCACGCCGGGCGAGGAGGCCGCAGATGATTAGGCCGTGCACGACACTCGTGTGGCTGTTGCTGGTGCTCGTCGGTCTGACGGTGGAAGCCGCAGCGGCGACGAACCCCTGCGCTGACGCGGGTGGACGGCATGGCGTCTTGGGCGGGGACGGTATGGGTGGCACCGGGGTCGATGGAGTCGGCGAAGACGGCATGGGTGGCACCGGGCTCGATGGAGGCGGCGAAGACGGCGAAGACGGCATGGGTGGTACCGGACTGCACGCCTCCCACAGCGTCGTGATCATCGGCACGGTCACAGGCTTCGGCAGCATCTGCGTGAACGGCGAGCGCGTCGCCGTCGATGCGGACACGCCGGTGGAGATGGACGGCGCCCAGACCACTACGCGAGACCTCGCGGTTGGCCACGTGGTTTCCGTGGAAGCCCGGGGCACCGAGAACGGCCTACAAGCCGAGCGGATTTCAATCCGGCGCGCGGCAGTGGGGCCGGTCACCCGCGTCGATGCGACACGCGGCCGACTCTACGTCATGGGGAAGGCCGTCCATTTCCCGAGCGCTGCCATCGTATACGACGGCCGCGCGGGAGGAACGGTCGATCTGGCAAGTGTCGCGGTCGGCCAGCGCGTGGCGGTGAGCGGCCTTCATCGCTCGGACGGCGTGCTCGTCGCGTCGAGGCTGGAAGCAGCGGCACCCGGCGTCGGCGCGAGTGTGACTGGCCCGGTTCAGTCGCTCGGGTCCGGCTCGTTCGCGATCGGCGAGGTTCGCGTGACCTCGCAAGGAAGTCCGGTCGCCCCGACGGGCTACGCGCGGGCGGTTGGACACTGGGACGCGGAACGCAGCACCCTTGTGGCGGAGCGGGTGGCGCGACCTCGCGCTTTCTCGGAGCGGTTCGCGCGCGTGTCCGTCGAGGGCTTCGTTCGCGATCGTCACAATGCCGACTTCCGTCTCTCCGGCCTGGAGGTGAACGGTGCCGCAGTGGTGGATCGACTACCGGCGGCGGGCGACGCGCGAGTGGTCGTGGTTGGTCCCCTCAGCGAGGGCCGAGTGCGCGCGGAGCGGATCTGGCTGCGCGATACCGAGGCCCGCGAGGATGCGTTGCCCGAGGGCGACGACTCCGCCGATCGATCGGACCGCGAGGATCGGGAGGATCGCGAAGATCGCGAAGACCGTGAAGATCGTGAGGACCGATCGGGTCGGTCGGAGCGCATCGACCGCATAGAACGTTCGGAGAGGCCGGAACGCCCCGAACGCGCGGAACGCCCGGATCGAAGCGGTCGCAACTAGCAGCGCCAGTAGAGACGGAAACCCTGCCGGTGTCGGCGGAGGACAGTCTCCCGTTGGGAGCGGACGAGAGCGCGACGCCATCCGAGCCAGATCCGGGGCATCCTCAATGACGACGGGACGGACCCGTTTCGCGGAAGGCACCGGTGTTGCTTCGATCTGAGCGGAATGGGCATTTTGACCCTACGGGGGCGTCGATGACGGGTGACATCTCCCGACTCGATTTCGAGGTCCACGAAGCCAGCGCGATCTCTCCTCTCCAACGCGCCCAGCTGCTCGGTCTGTTTCAGGCCAACTACCGCGACGCGAATCCCGACTTCATCGACAAGTCGCTCTCGGTGCTCGGTCGGGCCGCGTTCGCGTACGACGGGGGAGAGGCCATCGGCTTCGCGATGGGAGATACGCGGCGCATGGATCTGCCCCGCCTGCCCGACCAGCCCGTCACACCCAGAGCGCGTCGCTCACTGACAGCCAGCTTCGACTGAAGGGCGCGAACCTCCCGGCGCCGTTCGGCTGGCCTCAGTCTTTTTTTCGTAGGACCTCGTGGAGGATCTGCTTGTCCAGGGTCAGATCCGCCACCAAGCCCTTCAGGCGACGGTTCTCGTCCCCGAGCTGCTTGAGCTTCTTGATCTCGCTGGGCGCCATCTCACCGAACTTCTTCTTCCATCGGTAGAAGGTCTGCTCGGCAATCCCAAGCTTCCGGCAGAGTTCCCCAACCGGCATCCCGTGCTCGACCTGCTGCAAGGCCAGTGCGATCTGCTGGTCCGAAAAACGGCTTTTCCGCATCGCTAGATTTCCCCTCTCTAAATGAGAAAACTAGCACCAAGGTTGGATCCAATTGGGGGGTTTGGGGCGCCTGCAAGGCTCCCTGAACGATGCCTGTGACGGCATACGATCCAGAAGATGGGGCAGTTACGCAAACCGCGTCATTTCGCGGGCGGGGTGGCTACGAGATCGAAAGCGGCGGCCATCAGCTCGCGTGTATAGGACCGTTTCGGTTTCCCGAATATCTGCTCCGCAGCGCCCTGTTCCACCACGACGCCATCGCGCATGACCACGACGTAATGACTCAGTGCGCGGACGACGCGAAGGTCGTGGCTGATGAAGAGGTAACTCAGATTGTGCCGTTGTTGCAGCGCCCGCAGTAAATCCACGATCTGCGCCTGCACCGATCGGTCGAGCGCGGAGGTGGGCTCATCGAGTATGACAAACTTGGGATGCAAGACGATGGCGCGCGCAATCGCGATGCGCTGGCGCTGGCCGCCGGAAAACTCATGGGGATAGCGGTGACGGCTTTCGGGATCGAGGCCCACCTCTTCGAGAACGTCAATCACCTGGCGCTCACGCGCTGCAGCGTTTCCTTGCCCGTGTATGACGAGTCCCTCTTCGATGATGCTCCCGATGGACATGCGCGGGCTCAGACTGCCAAAGGGATCTTGAAAAACCATTTGCATTTTTCGGCGCAGAGGTCGCGTCTCCCTCCAGCCTAGATTCTGGAGCTCGCGCCCGTGAAAGCGGATCCCACCGGTACTGGTTTGCAAACGCAGCAGAGCGAGACCGAGAGTGGTTTTCCCGCTTCCACTCTCGCCGACGACACCGACTGTCTCTCCCTCGCGCACGCAGAGGGACACACCGTCCACGGCTTTGATGTGTGCGACGGTACGGCGGAAGACGCCCCTCTTGATGGGAAACCACACCCGGACATCGTCGCTCCTCATCACAGTTTCCGCTCCGGGACGAGGCACCGGAGGCTCCCCCTTCGGCTCAGCAGCCAGCAGATGACGGGTGTAGGCGTGTTCCGGAGTTTCGAAGATCTGCTCGACGCGGCCCTGTTCGACAATCTCTCCGCGCGTCATCACACACACCCGATCGGAAATACGCCGAACCACGCCGAGGTCGTGAGTGATGAGGAGCAACCCCATCCCGAGCTTGGTCTGCAGTTCTTTCAGCAGGGCCAAAATCTGAGCCTGGATCGTGACGTCGAGGGCCGTGGTCGGTTCATCTGCAATCAGCAGATCGGGATCATTGGCGAGGGCCATCGCGATCATCACGCGTTGACGCTGGCCACCGGAGAGTTCGTGCGGATAGCTTCCGAGTCGGTCTTCCGGATCGGGGATGCCCACCAGATCGAGTAGCTCGAGCGTGCGCCTTCGCGACTCCGCTGCACTCAGCTGGCGGTGAAGCATCAGGGTCTCCCCGATCTGCTTCTCGATGCGGTGCAGCGGGTTGAGCGAAGTCATCGGCTCCTGGAAGATCATCGCGATGCGATCGCCGCGGATCGTCGTCAGTTCGCTGAAGGGAACCCCCAGCAACTCGCGTCCTTCGAATCGGATGCTGCCCGATGGATGCTGCGCTGCGGGGTACGGCAGGAGTTGTAACACCGATAGAGCCGTCACCGATTTCCCCGATCCGCTCTCGCCCACCAGCGCCACGGTCTCGCCGCGATTCACCTCGAAAGACAGCCCCCGCACGGCCTCGACGGAGCCCTGCGGACTCGAAAAGGTGACGCGAAGATCGGTGACATCGAGTAGCGGACTCATGCCGGGGCCCCCACACTCAAGGTCTCGTCATCCGCGGTTTCTTTCGCTGGTGGTGCGTCTGCCAGGAACGTCTTGCGCGGGTCGAACGCATCGCGCACTGCTTCTCCGATGAAGATCAACAGACTCAGCAGCACCGCAATCGAGAAGAACCCCGACAAACCCAACCACGGGGCACTCAGGTTGTTCTTGCCCTGATTGAGCAATTCGCCCAGGGAGGCGCTACCGGGTGGCAGACCGAAGCCCAAGAAGTCGAGCGCCGTCAACGACGTAATGGCTCCGCTCAAGATAAACGGCAGGAACGTGAGGGTCGCCACCATCGCGTTGGGCAGGATGTGATTCAACATGATGCTGAAATCGCTGGCGCCCAATGCACGGGCCGCGCGCACATAGTCGAAGTTTCGTGTGCGAAGAAACTCTGCACGGACCACACGCACGAGCTCCGTCCAGCTAAAGAGCAGTAGCAACCCCAGCAACCACCAGAAGCTCGGCTCAACGATGCTCGCGAGGATGATCAGCAGATAGAGAGTCGGAAGGCTCGACCAGACTTCGATGAATCGCTGAAAGAGCAGATCCATGCGGCCGCCGAAGTAACCCTGAACGGCTCCCGCCATAATCCCGATTGCGGAGCTCGCCAGGGTCAGCATCAGACCGAAGAGCACGGAGATGCGAAAGCCGTAAATCAGGCGAGCGACCACGTCGCGAGCCTGGTCGTCGGTGCCGAGCCAGTTTCGTGTGGTGGGCGGGGAGGGAGCTGCCGTCGGAAGATCGAGGCAGACCGTGTCGTAGCTGAATGGAATCAGCGGCCAGAGCATCCAGCCTTCTGCCTCGATCAACCCCTGCACTTCTGGATCGGTGTACTCGGCTTCCGTCTCGAAGAATCCCCCAAAAGTCGTCTCTGGATAGGATTGGAAGATCGGCAGGTAGTACTCGCCGTCGTAACGCACCAGCAACGGCTTGTCATTCGCGACAAGATCGGCGAACAAGGTGACGAAGAACAGCACGAGGAAGATCCACAGCGACCAGAAGCCGCGCCGATTGGCTCTGAAGTTGTGGATCCGTCGTTTCCCGACTTCGCCCAGCTTCATCGGCTAGCTCTCTCGACTCTCGAAGTCAATCCGCGGATCGACCAACACATAGGTGAGATCCGCGATCAATCCCATCACCAGACCGAGCAGTGTGAAGAAGTAAAGAGTTGCAAACATCACGGGATAGTCGCGGTTGATCGCCGCCTCGAAACCCAGCAGACCCAGACCATCGAGGGAGAAGATCACCTCGATCAACAATGCTCCCGTGAACAGGATGCGGATGAACGCCGATGGGAATCCGGCGATCACGATCAACATCGCATTGCGGAAGACGTGACCGTAGAGCACCCGTCTTTCGCTGAGTCCCTTTGCGCGGGCTGTCACGACGTACTGCTTCCCGATCTCATCCAGAAAGGAGTTTTTCGTGAGAATCGTCAGCGACGCGAACCCACCGATCACGAGTGCAAGCACCGGCAGCGCGATGTGCCAGAAGTAGTCGGCGATGCGGGCCGGCCAGGAAAGCTCGCGCCAGTTGTCGGAGAAAAGGCCGCGCAGGGGGAACCAGTCGAGATACTGACCACCCGAAAAGACCACGATCAACAAGACCGCGAAAA
>Ga0255052_10003725_pt1 | contig 10491 bp, 9 predicted proteins | sample JV7_2_21_MG_FD_188632 | JGI IMG/M metagenome (GOLD analysis project Ga0255052, IMG submission 188632) | Seawater microbial communities from Jervis Inlet, British Columbia, Canada - JV7_2_21 | ecosystem: Environmental > Aquatic > Marine > Inlet | place: Canada: British Columbia | collected...
TCACAAAATAGTCGTCGATATAACTGGCATTAAGTACAGAAAGGATATTTGGATGTTTGAGCTTCGCAGCAACCTGTACTTCGCGGAGAAAATCTTCATCACCGGTATGGTTACCGGATTTCGGGATCTTGAGCGCCACGTGAGTCTTGTGAATCGTGTCAAAAGCACGATAAACATCGGCTAGCGGACCCGACGCGATGCGCCTCAGGATCCTGTACTTACCGACTATTTGTCGAGCTCTTAGCATAATCAGTTGCCGTTTCTCACATGGGTGACAGCGGCCGCCCAGCCAGCCATTAGTTGCCCTCGCCGATCACTCGACATCGCCGGTTCAAACAGCGCATCACGCTGCCAAAGCCCGGCCAGCCGATCGATCGATTCGATGACACCGCTTTGCAAGCCAGCAAGGTACGCAGCACCAAGCACGGTCGACTCGACGTTCACCGGCCGTTCTACCGCAATGCCAAGAATATCGGCGAGAAACTGCAGGAACCAGTTGTTCGCCACCATGCCGCCGTCAACACGGATGACAGATGGGGCAATTCCGTCATCCGCCATGGCATCGATCAGGTCACGCGTCTGAAATGCGATCGCCTGTAGTGTCGCGGTTACGATTTCATTGCGCCCACTACCGCGACTCAAACCCAGAATCGCACCGCGCGCATGCGGATCCCAATACGGAGCGCCAAGCCCGGCGAAAGCCGGTACGACATGAACATCATTAACGATGCCGGTCGACTTCGCAATGTCCTCAGACTGCGGTGCCGAATCGATAACGCCCAATTCGTCGCGTAACCACTGCAGCGCAGACCCCGCAACAAAAATACTGCCCTCGAGTCCGTAGGTCACTCTGCCATTGATACGACTCGCAACCGTTGTCAGCAACTTGTTCCTGGATGCCAACGCGTCACTGCCCGTGTTGGAAATGACAAAACAGCCCGTACCGTAAGTGCTCTTGGTCACGCCTTTTCCAACGCCGGCTTGGCCGAGCAACGCGGCCTGCTGATCGCCAGCAATGCCAAGCACCGGTACGGCGCCTCCGAGCGTCGCGTCATCAGTTTCGCCGAAGTTGGCGGCGCAATCTTGAACATCAGGCAATAATTCGCGTGGAATATCGAAGAGCTTCAGTAGGTCTTCATCCCAGGTTTGAGTGTGGATATTGAAGAGCAGCGTCCGGGACGCATTGCTTGCATCGGTCGCGTGAACGCGGCCGCCGGTAAGGCGCCACAAAAGAAAACAATCCACAGTGCCGAACGCGAGCTTCCCATCAAGTGCGCGAGCTCGAACACCCTGGACATTGTCAAGAATCCAGGCGACCTTCGACGCCGAGAAATACGCATCAAGCCGCAGTCCCGTTTTTTCGACAACCATCGGTTCAGCACCGTCCAATTTCAGTCGCTCGCACAATGATGCCGTGCGTCGATCCTGCCATACGATCGCATTGTGGACGCACTGTCCGGTCGCACGATCCCAGATCAGCGTTGTCTCGCGCTGATTGGTCACTCCGATCGCTGCAATATCCCTCGCAGATGTCGACTGTTCCTGGATCACCTGCCGCGTTACGTTCTGCACTGAATTCCAGATTGCTTCCGGATCGTGCTCAACCCAGCCGGGTCGCGGATAAACCTGCGGAAATTCCTGCTGCGCACTACCGACGACGGTAACGGATTCATCGTAAATTACCGCACGACTGCTGCTCGTACCCTGATCGATAGCGAGTAAGAAACGCTTGCTCATTTTTCGCCATCCCGGCGATCGCTGATACTAAAGATCGGAATGCGGACGTCCCTATGCTTCACTGAGCTCCGCGATGTTGCGAAATTGCTCCAGCGCCTCCGGATTGGCCAGCGCTTCGGTGTTATTGACAGTATCTCCATGCACGACGGAGCGTACTGCAAGTTCGACGATTTTGCCGCTTTTCGTACGCGGAATATCACTGACGGCAACGATCTTTGCCGGCACGTGGCGTGGCGTCGTGTTGCTGCGAATAAGCTTGCGAACGCGATCGCAGAGGTCGTCGTCAAGCACAACGCCGGGCCGCAGAACAACGAACAGTACAACGCGAACATCGTCTTCCCAGTTCTGCGCGATCGCGATGCTCTCGACTACTTCATCGAGCTTCTCGACCTGGCGATAAATTTCAGCCGTGCCGATGCGGACGCCGCCAGGGTTCAGCACCGCGTCCGAGCGACCATGCATGATAAAACCGCCGTTGCGCCGCAGCTCCGCGAAATCACCATGCCCCCAAATGCCCGGATATCGTTCGAAATAGGCGGCGTGATATCTCTTGTCGCCCTCATCGTTCCAAAAGCAGACCGGTGCGGACGGAAAAGGCTGCGTGCAAACGAGTTCGCCAGACTGCTCGATGACCGCATCGCCGGACTCATCGAATACCTGCACCGCCATGCCCAGGCCCCGGCACTGTATTTCACCGCGGCGAACCGGCAGGATCGGATTGCCCAGGACAAAACAGCTCAGGATGTCCGTACCTCCTGCGATCGATGCGAGCTGCAGGTTCTCGCCGATAGCGTCATACACGAATTCGAAACTCTCGGGTGCAAGAGGTGACCCCGTCGACAAGACAGCCCGGAGGTTTGGCAGTTGAAAGTCATCCTTCGGGCGTACGCCTGCTTTCTCCAGTGCGGAAATATATTTAGCACTTGTACCGAACACGGTTATGCCTTCGCGTTCGGCTAATTTCCACAGCACGTGCCCATCGTCGAAAAACGGTGAGCCATCATAAAGAATCAGAGTGGCGCCGGACGCAAGACCGTTAACCAACCAGTTCCACATCATCCAGCCGCAGGTCGTGAAATAGAACAGGCGATCGGTTGCTGAGATGTTCGTGTGCAGCACATGCTCTTTCAGAAGTTGCAGCAGCGAACCGCCGTGGCCATGTACGATACATTTGGGCGCGCCGGTCGTGCCAGACGAGTACATGATGAACAGCGGATGATCGAACTCGACCGGCTCAAATGTCAGTTCCACTTCATCGATCTGAAATTCATGCCATGCGACAGCGTTGCCGGTCGGCATCTCGCCATCAGCATCGCTGAGAAATGGAGCGATAACGGCGACTTCAATGCCCGGGATTTCATCGACGATTCCCGTGATGACGGGCAGTGAATCAATACGCTTGCCGTTGTAGAGGTAACCGTTGCATGCAAAGAGTACCTTCGGCTCGATCTGACCAAAGCGATCGACTACACCATTAACGCCGAAGTCGGGCGAACATGACGACCAGATTGCACCGATGCTCGATGTCGCAAGCATTGCGATGATCGCCTCCGGACAATTAGGCAGAAACCCGGCAACTCGATCACCTTTCTCTACTCCGGCGTCTCGCAGACCGGCCGCAATCCTCGCGACCGACTGTCGTAGCTGATCGAAACTCAGCTCCTGACGATTGCCGTCCTCGCCACAGAAAATGATGGCCGCACGATCGCCGCCGTGGCGCAACTGGTGTGCGGCGAAGTTAAGTTTGCTGCCGGCGAACCATCCCGCGTCCATGATGTTGTCGGGTCGCGAAAGACTCCTGTCGGCCGGGACGTCAAATTGAACATCGCAAAACTCGCAGAGGGCCTCCCAGAATGTCGCCGAATCATCAACTGACCACTGATACAGATCCTCGTAACGGCCGTATCCCTGTTCACGCATGAAACAATACATGGCAGTCGCCCGCCTGTATTCGTCACCTGGACTCCAGAGAATTGGATTCTCGGACATCTTTCAGACCGTTTGCTACTTATGCCACGCCAGTATCCACATTGTGCTAACCATTAGCCAGTTGCTTCGATCGTGCAGCCGCAATGATGCTCCTCGCCTTTTCGTCCGCGATGACATTCGTTGGCACCCCGGTCTTCCCTGCTTCTTCGAAGATGCCCGTCAGGCGAGGACCGATTTTCGCGACAAGATCCATCACAGCAGCATCGTCTACTTCGCCTTCAAATTCGCACGCGACATTAATGATGCCCCCACCATTGATGACATAGTCAGGAGCGTAAAGGATGTCGCGATCCGCAAGACGCTGGCCGTCCTCTGAAGTTTCGAGTTGGTTATTCGCTGCGCCGGCGATAACTTTCGCTTGCAAACGGGGAATTGTCTTAACCGTAAAGCCGGCACCGAGAGCACAAGGTGAAACGACATCGACGGCCTTGAAAAGAATGTCGTCCAGGCTCGCCGGTACCGCTCCGAATTCGTCGCAGACTCGTTCGACGCGATCGGCCTCGATATCCGCAACAACGAGACTTGCGCCAGCTCCGTGCAATAGACTGCACAGGTTGTAGCCCACCTTGCCAACGCCCTGCACAGCAACGGACAAGCCGTCGAGGTCATCGCGTTCTAACTTGATTCGCGCTGCCGCCTCGATGCCGCGGATTATCCCAAATGCTGTTTTTGGTGAAGGGTCGCCGCCGGCCTTGCCCGAAGATCGCGGCAGCCCTGTAACGAATCTGGTCTTGCGAGCGACGATCTCCATGATCCCAACCGACATACCGACGTCTTCGGCCGTGATGTAGTCGCCATTCAAGCTATCAACGAACTCACCAAATCGCTCGTAGAGCGCATCGCTACCATCGAAGTCCGGCGTCTTGATAATGACAGCCTTGCCGCCACCCATCCTGAGTCCCGCCATCGCATTCTTGTAACTCATTCCCTGCGACAGTCGCAAAACATCGTGCAGGGCATCGTCATCGCTGGCGTAATTCCACAGACGTGCGCCGCCTGCGGACGGGCCGAGGGTTGTGGAGTGAATCGCGATGATCGCACTGAGGCCAATATCCGGGTCCCGGCAAAACAGCACTCGCTCGTGATCATCGAAGGCAATATCTGAAAATACAGCCATGACTTCCGGTACCTTTATCTAGAAAGGTACGCCGACCGATTTGCACAAGAAGCGCATGAATGGCTCGGCTACCTTAAAGGACGTTTCCACCTTTCTTTGAAACTGATCGCCAAGCGGTTCGTCACGCCGCATATTCTTGGTTCCCATAAAGCTCTTGCGTTTGATGTCTTCAATAAACTCGTGGTCTTTGTCAAAGCCGCGAGGTGGACGCGTCAACGATTCGCCGCCGAGCTCGAAGTGTCGCCGAAAGGTCTTGTCCCCAATCGCCCGCCGCCATTCCGCCGGTTTCGCGGAAATGCGGTCACGTATGCCCCGCAGTGCGTCTGATTCGGGACGCCACATGCCAACACCGATGAACACCTGGTTGGGGTCGATATGCACGTAGTATCCCGGTGAATGCACGTTCTTCGCCTGTGAGTGACGAAACTGGATACCGATGTTCGTTTTGTAAGGCAGCTTGTTCTTCGAGAAACGCGTATCGCGATACACACGCATAAGCGAACCGCCCATACGCGTCGCTTGCGCAACAAAGTGCGGCGCTATTTCATGCAGCGGGTCCTGCATCGACTGTATGAATCGCAGCGCGACGTCGAGAACCTGTTCTTCGTAGCGACTCTTGTTTTCCTTGAACCACTCACGGTTATTATTCGCCGACAGCTCATCGAGGAACGCGAACGTTGCCGGGTCGAATTTTGCGTAACGTGGGACCGGCATCAGTCTTCTTTCTCGCTGGACTTCGCATTAGGGTGAGCGTACATGTCGGACTCGCCTTCACCCTCACGCGGTGCAAGACAGGTGAAATCCTTCTCCACCAGGATCGTGAGCTTTTCGCCGTCGTCCAAAACCTGTTCGCCCTCGATTGACACTTGTTCGGAATTTGCCCAGGCAAGCACAGTGGTCTCGGGCAGGCGTACCGTGATGATGTTTTCTGAGAAAAACGCCCCTGGATTCACAATTGCCGGACTACTTTCAATCACGTACTGGAATTCACGCCCACCCGGAAAACCGGTGCGCGCGCTCACAATGCCCTCATCGCGAAGCGTATCCACTTCGCCACGAGTTAATCGCAATCGAACCGAGTTGTCACGAATTCTGAGTTTCACGGCATTTCGTCATTGTTATCTGACTCACATTAAATCACGATTAGCCGGGCCCGATAAGAGGAGTAGGTGTTGATTACCGATCCATTGTTCTATGCAGCCGCAATACCGGCGGTAATATTATTCGGTATTTCCAAAGGGGGCTTCGGTGGCGGCCTTGGAGTACTCGCAGTACCGCTGATGGCACTCATGATTTCTCCAGTTCGGGCCGCAGCAATCCTGCTGCCCATTCTCTGCGTGATGGATCTGGTCGCACTGTGGAAGTTTCGTGGCAAGTGGGTATGGCCCGAATTGCGTGTGCTGCTGCCAGCATCGCTGATCGGCATACTCACAGGCACTATGTTATTCGAGTACATGAGCGCGGCTGTTATCCGCCTTATCGTTGGCGTCGTCGCAATCGTGTTCACGCTGCATTTCTGGATCAACAAGCAACGCTCCAACAGTTCCAACCTCGTGAACTATCCCCGTTCCTTCGGATTGATTGGCGCTTCGGTTGCCGGTTTTACAAGTTTCGTCGCACATTCCGGTGGACCGCCGATCAGCATGTACCTGTTGCGGCGGCCGTTGGACAGAACGGATTTCGCGGCCACGTCGATCGTTTTCTTCGCAGTTGTCAACTACGTAAAGCTCGTACCGTACACCTGGCTTGGACAATTTGATTCCGACAACCTGGCTACGTCCGCAGCATTGGTTATTCTCGCACCAATTGGAGTGCTGATCGGCGTCTGGTTACACAGGCGTGTCAGCGATCGCTTTTTTTTCGCGTTCGTCTACGTCTTGCTGTTCGTGGTTGGCTTGAAACTCGTGTACGACGGCCTCGGCGGCCTGTTCTAGTTTGAAGATTCCAGCAATGCAGCGTGGCGCTGCCACACCACAACGCTGAGAGACGTTGATGCGTGGAATTGCTGCCTGCGGTGCAGGCAGTTGACAGAAATTCTAGCCAAACCGGCCGCGTTCAAATGCGACCAGCCAGTCGGTGCCTATTCGGCCATGACGTTTTCGGCTTGCGGGCCTTTCTGTCCTTGCGTCACTTCCATCGTAACGGCTTGACCCTCTTTGAGAGTCTTGAATCCTTCCATTTGGATCGCGCTGTGGTGGACAAAAACATCCTGTCCACCTTCGCGCTCGATAAAACCAAATCCCTTATCGTCGTTGAACCACTTGACGGTTCCTGAAACTCGTTCGCCTGACATATATACCTCGTAACAAAAGCGCCGCCCGGAGACGGTTTAGATGCCCGCCCTCTCAGGGCCGGCAGAGCAAATACTACGCGTATTCGCACGGCAAGGCTCGCGATTTGCGCCCCGTATCACGCCCGGAAATCGTGACTATTTCCTGAACGGCGGCTTTTTCAGCAGGTTTTGAGCGTTTTTGCGATGCAGCACACGGCGTATGCCAAAACATCGGCATCGGAGATTCATCTCGAAATTGCGCAATTTCGCGTCGTTTTCAAGCAAGTGCTCGGGCAAGAAAAAGGGCGGGCATCCTGCCCGCCCGTACTGTCAGGCCTCGACGGCTTGTGGGGGTTATGACATTCGCCAAGTCGAGGCCAGGAACACTGTGACCCGATGTGTGTACACTAGCTCGACATCGAACTCCGCTGTACTGGGGAAAATACCTAGGTGTGACGGCGCTGGCGCCCTTGCTGTGCTGCTAGAATTGCCCGGCTTATATGAACGACGAATGGCACCACCCGAAGCAATGACTAACGCACTTTCCATTGAGTCTCACAACCGCCAGCTTGCAACGTGGCTACTTGTCTGTTGCGCCCTGATTTTCGCAATGGTCGTCCTCGGCGGTATCACGCGACTCACCGGTTCAGGACTATCAATGGTCGACTGGCGGCCGATCTTGGGCTGGTTGCCACCACTCAGCGAGGCGGAGTGGCAACGAACGTTCGAGCTGTATCAGCAGTCACCGGAATTTCAGAAGATCAACTCGCATATGGACGTGGGCGCATTCAAAGGTATCTTTTGGCTGGAATTTCTGCATCGTCTGCTGGGGCGTACGATAGGCCTGGTATTCGCCATCCCATTCGTCTTTTTCGTTTTGAGGGGATACATCACGAAACGTGAGTCGCCGAAGTACCTGTTGATGTTTGTGCTCGGTGGCCTACAGGGCGTGCTCGGCTGGTATATGGTCAAGAGTGGCCTGGTGGACAATCCACATGTGAGTCAATACCGCCTGACTGCCCATCTGATTGCGGCATTTCTGATCTACGCCTACATGTTCTGGGTTGCGATGTCGCTGCTATTCCCGGTTCCGGGGAATGGCCGTCATCCCTTGTACCGCAAAACAGTCTTGCTGACCTGCCTGATTTCGCTAACGATCATCTCCGGCGGTTTCGTTGCGGGACTTAAGGCGGGCCTGATCTACAACACGTTTCCGATGATGGGATCTAACTGGTTGCCACCTGGTCTGTCGGCCCTTGACCCTTTTTGGCGAAATCTCACGGAGAACATGACGACAGTCCAATTCGACCATCGCCTGCTCGCGATTGCGACATTCGTTCTCATTGTCATGTACTGGCTGCGCGCGCGAAAGGTGGAATTGCCTCAACGCGCACGCCCGGCCGCAAACGCCTTGCTGCACACTGCCGTACTGCAGGTCGTGCTGGGAATTGCCACGTTGCTTCTCAGTGTTCCCACGATATTGGCCGCCGCGCATCAGGCAGTCGCCATGCTGTTATTTACGGTAGGATTGTTCCTCGTACATACCCTACGGAAAATACCCATTTGACCGCTGGTTGAATTTGGCGAGTATTGAACTATGTCGATTGATGAATTTCAGGTTGAGCCGGTTTGCTTCGATCTCGAGCTAATCCGCCGCTATGACAGCCGCGGACCCCGCTATACGTCCTACCCGACCGCACTGCAGTTTGACGATCAACTGACAGAAGACGACTACCGCCGGAACGCGCTGGCAAGCAACCAGAGCAATGTGCCGCTTTCGTTGTACGTTCACATCCCGTTTTGCCACACGCTCTGCTACTACTGTGGCTGCAACAAGATCGTGACGCACAATCAGGATCGCGTTGAAAAATACATGAACAACCTCTACCGCGAGATTGACATGCAGGCGGAACTGTTCAACAAGGAGCGCAAAGTCGAACAACTGCATTTCGGTGGTGGGACTCCAACGTATCTGAACGAGGTACAACTGCGCGAACTGATGCAGAAGCTTGGCGATGCGTTCAATTTTGACGGCAGTGACGAACGTCAGTTCTCGATAGAAGTCGACCCACGCACGGTGGACAGTGACGGCATCCGGCTCCTGACAGAGCTGGGTTTCAATCGCCTCAGTCTCGGCGTTCAGGACTTCGACCCGCAGGTGCAAAGGGCCGTCAATCGAATCCAGTCGATCGAACAGGTAAAGACTCTCGTTGATGCCGCGAGGGAATCGGGCTTCAAGTCGATCTCGTTCGACCTCATATACGGCTTGCCGCATCAGACTGTGGAGAGCTTTGACGCGACACTTGATACGGTTACCGCAATTCGGCCTGATCGTTTCGCCGTGTACAACTATGCCCACCTTCCGGAGCGTTTCAAAGGCCAGCGCATGATCAATGCGGAAGATATACCGGCGCCTGAAACGAAGCTGGAGATCCTGGAAAAGACTATCGAGCGCCTGACATCTGCAGGTTACATCTACATTGGCATGGATCATTTCGCGCTGCCCGAAGACGAACTCGTGCAGGCACGCAAGGAAGGAACATTGCAGCGAAACTTCCAGGGCTACTCAACACATCGGTATTGCGACCTTATCAGCCTGGGCGTCAGCTCGATCAGTAGCATCGGCAATGTTTTCGCCCAGAACTCGGTTACGACGATGGAGTACGAGACACTGCTCGAAGACGGTCACCTGCCGATCAAGAAAGGTATTGCCGTTGATGATGATGATCTGCTTCGCGCGCAGGTCATTCAGGCACTGATGTGCTACGACAAATTTCGATTCGATGATTTCGACGCCGCATCCGGCATTGATTTCCGTAGCTACTTCGCAGAAGAGCTGTCGCAACTCGCGCCACTCGTAAGTGACGGTCTGATCGAAGTCGACGATGACTCCATCAGCATTCAAGCAAAGGGTCGGCTGTTATTGCGTAATATTGCGATGAAATTTGATCGCTACCTGAAGGATTCGCAGCACGACAATCGCTTCTCGCGGGCCATCTAGGCCCGGATAATTCACCAGTTCGCCGCGCTCTCGCTTAGTCTTTGATCGCCTGAAGGATTTTCTGCTTTCGGCAATAGACACCGTTATTCCACTCAATCAGAAAATCCTTAACCGACCTTACGCGCCAACCGGTGAAATATCCGGGCTAGAAAGTTCAAAAAACCTTTAGATCGTTTTTCAATTAGGCTGTTCTTTATTCGCGCCGCTTCTGTTTAAGCAACTTCCGTTAACCAGTTATGCAAATCGGGGGCATTACCATACTGGATGTCCTGCAGTGCCGTCCGTAGCCTTTCGGTATTCGGTCCGGGTTTGCCATCCATCACGCGAACTTCCTCGCCGTTATAGACCAAGGCACCAACGGGTGACAAACAAGCT
>Ga0255052_10003726_pt1 | contig 10488 bp, 11 predicted proteins | sample JV7_2_21_MG_FD_188632 | JGI IMG/M metagenome (GOLD analysis project Ga0255052, IMG submission 188632) | Seawater microbial communities from Jervis Inlet, British Columbia, Canada - JV7_2_21 | ecosystem: Environmental > Aquatic > Marine > Inlet | place: Canada: British Columbia | collected...
TCAGCATCTGGGAGGCATCGCCCAGGAAGCATGGCAATAACGCGAGTCCGATACCTGCTTCCGCCCCAATTCGGATTGCGACAAAGGAATCACAGCGCATGCAAATTCTGGATTTATCGATGGTTGCATCGAACCAGCTGCCAATGGGTGTTGTGCCCAGGCTATCGACAAGACCTATCCAGCGCCCCTCGATTATATTACCCGGCGCGGTTGACTCAAGATAATCGACAGATGCATATACCCCGAACTCGACATCGCACAGCCGTTTCGAGACCAGGCTGGAATCTGGATACCGGGTCGGCCGGATCGCAACGTCCGCATCGCGTCGGTTGAGATCAAGGACGCTATTGGTGACCAGCAAATCGACGACGATGTGCGGGTGCTTTTCTCTGAAGGTTGCAAGATGAGGACCCAGCACCGATAACATGAAGGAATCGGTCGTCGTTACCCGCAATTCGCCTTCAAGCTTGAGTTCATGCCCGGCGATCTGGCGCTGCATGGTAAACAGCGTGTCCTCGACTTCGCGCGCGGCATTGATCATTTTCTCCGCTTCCGGAGTTAAAACGTAACCCGCGTCGCTGCGTTCAAAAATACGACAGTTGAGGTTTTCCTGGAACAGGTTGATTCGGCGCAACACCGTGGTGCGGTTAACTTCCAGCTCGCGCGCTGCCGCGGCGATGGAGCCCTTGTTGGCAACCATCAGTACGTAACGCAGATTATCCCAGTTGATATGCTGCATAATTGCAGCACTATAGCGCATAAATAGACAATTTGATGTAATTTTCTGACCATATATAATACCCATTCGAAACTGCAACAACAAAATCAGGAGACCCACCATGAGAATTGTTTCCCGACTCTGTTTACTGATCATCGGACTGACATTAACCGCACCCGGCATTGCCGCGCAGGATCCGCTTAAAAAAGCCATCAAGGCGCGCCAGGGCGAAATGCAGCTGCGCGCATTTAACGTCGGACCGCTGTTCGGCATGGCCAAGGGCCAAATCGAATATGACGCTGACCTGGCTAAAAAACTTGCCGGAAATCTGAAACTAATGCTCGACCTCGACAATGGCCGCGCCTGGGCAAAGGGTTCCGACATTGACAATTACATGGGCGACACCACTGCTCTGCCGAAAATCTGGACAACCTATCCGGAGATCGGCAAATATGGCAAGAAATACGCCGCGGCGGTGAACGAGCTTGCGGTGGAAGCCGGCAACGGCGTCGATGCGCTCAAATCCAAGATCGGCGCAGTTGGCAAATCCTGCAAGGGATGTCACGACGAATTTCGCGAGAAGCAATAACGAACAGGAACTACCTGGAAGGATTTCAGCGCGAGAAAATTCGAGACCCGGTGACCGGACTGCGGCATCGACTTTCGCTACTGGCGTTCAGGATCAGATAGAGCCCAGGCGGGTTCATGTTACTCGACACGATCCCGCGCTATCTCTATACCCGATTCTCGCTCGTTGACGATTCGACAAACTGCTGCATATGATACAACCATGATCCCGGTACCCCGTTTACTTGCTGTTGTATGCATGCTGCTCACTACATTACCATCATGGATTAGCGCTCAAATACAGGCGGACAACACATTACTAAAGCGCGGGGAGTACGTGTTCAAGATCAGTGGCTGTGGCAACTGTCATACCGCCGAAAATGGTGTTCCTCTTGCGGGTGGGCGGCCACTGGTGACACCTCTTGGTACCTTCTATTCCCCGAATATAACTTCACACAAAACTGCGGGTATCGGCGCATGGAGTGCTGACGATTTGCAGCGCGCTTTACACCATGGGGTGTCACCGGAAGGCAGTGATTATTATCCGGCCTTTCCTTACACTTCCTATACCCGCATGGTGGCCGAAGACGCACGCGCCTTGCACGCATACCTTTTATCGCTGCCAGCGTCGGAGCAAACTAACCGCGAGCATGAACCGGCATGGTTTCTGCGCTGGCGGATCGCTGCTCTGGTCTGGAAATGGCTATTCTTCAGCCCCGGCGAATTCCAGCAGCGCCCCGACCAGAACGCGCAATGGAACCGGGGTGCTTACCTTGCCGAAGCCATGGGACACTGCGGAGAATGTCACACCCCACGTAACCGATTCGGCGTACTGCAAGCGGACCTGGCATACGCTGGCAACGCCCAGGGTCCGGAAGACGAACTGGTACCCAACATTACGCCTCACAGGAGTACCGGCATCGGTGACTGGAGTCGGGCTGACTTGCGGCTGTTTTTACAATTCGGCGAGCTTCCAGACGGCGAGTACACCGCCGGATCGATGGATCAGGTAATCGAAGAATTGCGGAACCTGATACCGGAAGATCGCGACGCGCTGATCGACTACCTTCTTGCCCTGCCGCCGATCGAGAACCGCATCAGCAACTGAGGGTTGCTGGAACGTCTTACATACCAGATACCACACCGAATGACGACGGTTCGGATCACCACTCGCTAGGTATTCGCAAGCTCACCCAGCGTGATCGGTTTGAAGGGTGGTCGAACCCGGAAATATCCAACCTGCTCCATCGAAGCACCCGTTTCGTCCGCAACCAGGGCCGATACCGTGCTGCCGCATAGACATCCCTGGCAGGGACCCATGCCACAGCGAGTGAAAGCTTTCACCTGGTTGGGCCCGACGCAACCCATGCGTGCGGCCTGGCGTATTTGTCCGGCATTGACTTCCTCGCAGCGACACACCAGCGTTTCATCCTCGGGCAATTGGTAGGCCCTTGCCGGTGGATAGAGTGTGTCCAGAAAAGGTCTGATCGACAGATGTTTTTTTAATGAATGTTTTATCCGCGTTGCCACTCGATCACGCTGTTCCAGATCAATCTTCTGTAATTGATGGGCGCTTTGCAAGGCACATAGCCTGCCCTGTAACTCACCTGCACGGGCACCGACGATACCCGCACAATCTCCTGCCACCAGGACCCGGTCAACGCTACTCTGACCCCATATATCTTTTGGTGTTTTCCAGCTTTGCTGCTGCGCATCCCATTCAACCTCACACCCGGCAGCCAGCGGCAGACGCAAATTTGGGATCACACCCTGGTGCAGTAACAAGGTCTCGGCTTCGATACTGATTTTGGTTCTTTCATTACCTTTCCCCCGACCTGTAGTGAAACTCACCGACTCTAGCGACTCATGGCCTTCGGCGCGCAGATCAACAACCGCTTTATAAACGGGAATCCCTGCCTTTTTGATGGCGAGCATAAATGACAGGCCCTTGAGCAGGTAGTCAAAAGCCGGTAGTGCACGGGGTAAATAAGGTAGTGCTCCAGGTAAACTTGACCACGGCGTGGTATCAATAATTGCGTCAATTTTTACCCCGGCCCGCAGGTACTGCCAGGCTATTAGCAGCAGTAATGGACCACTCCCCGCCAGGATCACCCGTCCATTCGGGATCATCGCCGCGGATTTGAGTAAAATCTGTCCCGCGCCTGCCGTCATAACACCAGGCAGCTGCCATCCGGGCAGGGGCATGGGTCTTTCCTGGGCACCAGTGGCCAGAATCAATCGATCTGCGGTGATAAAATGGCTGGCGCCATCGATCAATAACCCGGTCTCGAGCCTTTCATCAAGGTACCATACCGATGCATTGTTGATGTAGATCGCACCACTTTGAAGAAACTCTTCTACCAGCGGCTTACCTCGCAGGTAGTCCTTTCCCAGATAAGTCCTGACACCTTCCCGAGCCGATCCAACATTGCGGTAGATTTGTCCGCCCGGCGCCTTTTGCTCATCCACCAAGGCAACATCGAGACCAAGGCGGGAAGCATCCGCAGCCGCGGCCAGACCCGCTGGCCCGGCACCGATCACGAGTAACTGGTAATGGTTCTTCATCTTTCCTGCAGCAATTCTGCCGCACCCTGTTGAACCTCGATCGTCATGTTTTCACGGACTTCGAGCTGGCAGGCCTGCTGGTTGGGGACGCCGTCGATGATCATCAGGCAATCGAAACAAATACCCATCATGCAATAGGGCAGGCGCGGCGAATCGGTGACGGGGGTATTACGCACCTTGTCAAAGCCACACAGCAAAACCGCCGCGGCGACCGAAATACCGACCGGAACCTCGTATTCACGACCCTCGATACTGAGCTTGAGCGTATCGACACTCGTTTCATCAATTAGGCGAAACATTGAACCGGTTTGTACTGAACTGGTTGATAAGATCAAGCCGACTGCTACCGCCTATCCATTCAGCGACTGGTCCGGCATGCATTGCCGCCAGAGTCACCCCGCTATGACAGGTGACGGTAAACGCGCCCGGGCAGTCTGCAGATTGCTGGTATATCGGGTTATGGTCCGGCGTCATGATTCGCAGTGCACCCCAGGCGCGCACCAGCTGCACCCGCGCCAGAAACGGGAACATCAAAACGGCACGACTGGCTATCTTTTTCAGCACCGATGGACTGGTGCCGTCATCGAGGCCCACATCCTCATGGGAATACCCGATTTGCACCGTGCCTTCGGCCGTCTGGCGTACATGCAATGTCGGTAAATTCAAAAAAGGCTGCAGTCGCTCGGTAATCATGATCTGACCGCGATCGACGACAACGGGAATATTCATGCCGAGCATTTCACCCAGCCGCCGATTGTTGAGCCCGGCACAGAGTACGATTTTTTCAGCCGACAAGGCACCCTGGGTAGAATGCGCGAAGAAACCACCCTGCTTCGATTCGATTCGATCAATCGACTGGTTGGGAAAGTAATGCACCTTGTGACAATCCATTCCCTGCTGCAAGGCCTGCAGCAAGTAGAGTGGATTGACGTGACCGTCCTGCGCCGAATAACTCGCCCCCAGAACCGCGTCTGAAATTTGCGGGATAGTTTCTTTTACCTGGTTATGATCCAGCATTTCATATTCGAACGACCCCTCCGTGTGCTGGCTAACCTTTTTCATTTCCTGCTCTCGTTCGTTCCATTCCTCCTCGTTGAGACAAAAATGCATGCCGCCGGAACGCTGGTAATCGACGACAACCCCGGTCTCCCCAAAAAGTTTATCCACAAATTCCGGCCAGAGGCTGGCAGCTCGCCCGGTCCACTGCGCGTAGGGCGCAAAATCCCAACCCTTGCCCTGAACCCATACCAGTCCGAAGTTACCGCGCGATGCACGAAACGAGCGGTCACCACCATCAAGTACCGCCACTTTGTACTTTTGCTGGGCAAGTCCGTAGGATATCGATGAACCAACCAGGCCTCCACCGGCCACAATAAAGTCGTAATCCATCAGGATCGCAGGTAGGACGCCCCGTTGACGTCGACAATACACCCGGTCATAAATTCGGGCGCTTCAAACGCGAGAAAACCGATGGTTTTACCGAGTTCGTCGGGTTGTGCGACTCGACCGATAGTACTTTGATTTCGGATGTTGTCACCCTCGGGGGAAGCGAGTACCGTTGCCGCCATTTCGGTCTCGACAAAGCCTGGCGCGACGGTATAAACAAACACGCCTTTAGGACCCAGCGCCTGCGCCAGTGATTGCCCCATCGCATTCATGCCGGCTTTTGACGCGCCATACCAGGGCATCAACGGTTCGCCGCGAAACGCGCCGCGCGAGGAAACATTGACGATGCGGCCACCGCCGCGCGCGATCATTTTCTTGCCCGCTAAAAAGCACAAATTACTGGCCGCGGTGAGGTTGGTGTTAACAATGCGATGCCAGGTTTGCTGCCAGGTGGCATAGTCGATATCTTCGAACTGGTGACGTTGTGAAATCCCAGCATTGTTGACCAGCACGTCGAGTCCGTCGAGCCCCCGGTCCGTGTCTTCAATCAGCTGTTCAGCTGCTTCCGGATCGGTGATGTCGCACTGAAACAATTGATGGTCATCCCCCGTCAGTGCCGACAGGGTTTCTTCGGCGCGATCACGATTGCCGTTATAGTGAACACCGATCCTGGCGCCACGGCTGGCGCATTCGATCGCGGCCGCTCGACCGATTCCACCCGACGCGCCGGTAATCAATATCGAAATTCTGGATGCCATTGGAATATCTCTAAATTGAAATGGACCGATACTATGCCAGATTTTGAAGCTTCAGGCCCGCAGCAGTTTGTTCAGGGTTTTGCCTGCAAGCCACCATCAACCAGTAACTCGGTACCGGTGATAAAAGCAGCCTGGTCAGAAAGCAAAAACAGACAGGCATTAGACATGTCTTCAACGGTTCCAACTCTACCCAGCGGAATTGCACTGGCGGTGGCAGTCAGGGCCTCCGGATTTTCCTTCCAGCGATCCTGCATCGGTGATTCGCTCGGTCCTGGATAAATCACGTTAGACCGTATCTGCTCGCCCGCCAACTGGATCGCCAGCGATTTCGAAAACGCCACCACGCCCGCTTTGGCAGCCTGGTAGGCATCTTGCGGCGCCGGGTCACCGCACAAACATTGCGTCGACGAAAAATGCACCATGGAGCCACCGCCGCGCTTGCGCATCTGCGGCACGATATGCCTTGTGGTGTGTACCATGCTTTTCAGATTGATTGCCATCACCTGATCCCACACATCCAGGTCGATTTCCAGCGCGGTTTTATCGCGGTCAAACCACAGGGCGCCCGCCACATTTGCAAGTAAATCGATGCCACCAAATAATTCAACCGCCTTTTCAACCGCTGCAGACACTGCAGGATCGTCAGTCAAGTCGGCCTGTAAGTAGTGCGATTGGGCCGAGCTGCCGGGGATATTCTCGGGTTCGGGTTTGATATCGAACATCAACACGCTGGCGCCGGCGTTAATCAAGTCGCTGGCAATCTGAAATCCCATGCCGCCACCGGCGCCGGTGACAAAGGCAACTTTTCCTTCAAAGTTCGACATGTTTGCGTTATCTCCTGCTAATCGATTCCGCCATCGGTCGGTTCAAGGCCGCGCGGAATGTTCTTCTCGGCATCGTAAAAAGGCAGTTCTACCAACTCCACCGGGCATTCGCCACCATCCCGATCGGTAATACTGAGGCCGCTTGCGCCCATATACTCGGGGGAGTCGAACAACACGAATCCGACACCGCATTCCAGGTAAGGCGAAATCTCGTAGGCCGTGACTCGACCCACCGACTGACCATTCGACAGGACCGGAGAACCAAACCTGATTTTCCGGCCTTCGCATTTGAAGCCACAAAAGCGCTGCTCCCTGCTGGCATTGCGCAGGGCATCCCGACCGATGAAATCGTGACTATCAAGATCGACGAACATACCGAGCCCCATATCGTAAGGCGTCGTATCCCAGTCCATGTCGCTCCGATAGTTGAGAATGCCGCCTTCGATGCGTCGAATATTCATTGATAACTGGCTGCAACCCGCGATACCGCTCTCCGCTCCCGCAGCCATCAGGTGATCCCAAAGCGCGGGGCCATCGACATCGGGATCCATGTTGTAAACCTCGAATCCGAGTTCAGCCGACCACCCGGTACGACTCACGAGCACCGGTTGCCCACCCATGTGCCCCTTAAAGGCGTCAAAATATCGAAACTCTTCGGGAGCATCACCATCGCAGGCATTTGCCAGCACTGCCATCGATTTCGGGCCCTGAACCTGTAACACCCAGGATCTCGGATCGTGGATTTTGACCTCGTAATCGACCGCATGCGCCACCAGCCACAGGTAAACGTCGGCATCGGCGTGAACGTACCAGAAATGATCCTCGGCCAGTTTGAATAAAATACCATCACAAACCAGTCCACCGCCCTGGTGGCACAAAAGCCCGTAACTACCGCGACCCACGCGAAGTTTATCGACCGGGCGTGTAAGCAAACGATTCAGGAATTTAACAGCATCCCGGCCCCTGATTTCGACCGGGCGCTCGGGCACGTCAAACAGGCCAACCTCTTTACGTAGCTTCCAGTATTCCTCGATCGTATCGTTTCCCAGCGACAACAGTACCAGGCGACCCGCGTACTCGCCGTAAAAAGCGCCTTCACTCCAGGTTCGGGAAAACCACGGTGACTTTGAACAATGACTAATGACATTCAATTGCTTGGACGGCATGAAAAGTTTCTCCCGTAATCGTTGGGCCGAAGCGAACCCATAGGCCGGTCTATTTAACTCAAACTTGGCTTCGGATTCAATCGCAAAAGATTCTTTTATCAGAACTGGATCAGCCTGATTTTCTGAATACCCAGTAATGGCCATCGCCATCATTGTTATAGGGCGCATCCTCGATTAACTGGATCAATTCGGCCTGCTGACTCGTGCTGAGCTCGTCAACTACCTGTTGGAAGTTGGTCTGGTGGTAGTAATGGGTGCGCGTGGATATCACCAGCAGCCCACCTGCCTTCGTAAGCCTTAGTAAAACGTTCAACGCCTCGGGTGGCACATGACCAAGGGTAAAAACGCCGACTGACAAAATTGCGTCATAGCTTGCAGCCGGGTAACTTTCAGTGGCGCGCATCATATCGATACTACCCAACACCTGCCGGTAGGCACCGGTCGCGGCGGCCAATTCGACCATTGAGTCGGAGAGGTCAAAACCATCGACGTTACTATAACCGAGTGCCTGTAACTCGACGCCAACCAGCCCGGTGCCACATCCAGCGTCGAGCAACTTGCTGTCTTTAACCGTTAAATGTTGATGTAACAGTTGCGCTGCAATTGTGGGCCCGGTGTAGTCCGAACCGGTGGTATCAATATTGTAATTTTTGGCCCAGTCTTCGTAGAACTCTTTAACGTGCTCCGGGTCACCATCGAGGTGCAGTGCAGCATCGATGGCTTCATTGCTGGATATTTTCTCGTCGGACATTATGAAAGGATAACATTTTCGTCATTTAGGAATCCATTCCATGATTCCACCGTCATTCCCGACCGCATGCGGCCCACTTAGCGGCCCCCCCCGCGCACGCGGGGTTGACGTATCGGAATCTTGATACTACAGCACCATTACCAGAACCCGGCGGTCCGACGCATCGGTATGACCCACGCACGTTCCGGGTTGACGGTCCTTACAAGCAATCTAGCAGGCGTCCTTGTTGCGCTTCATCGTCGGTGGATGCTTATCCTCGTCCGGGTACACGGTAATTTCGACACAATCTTCGACTTCAAAATCGCGGCTGTCATGATAAATCGTAAATTGACCACCGTCCTTCAGGTCAACTTCGTAACGCACCAGGTCCTGATCGGAATCACCGGAGAGAAAGGACGAGAGCAAAACACCTATTCCAATCGAAACGCCGCCCCCGGACGAAACTGATCCATAAACGCTGGTATTAACATTCTTATCTTTTTCGACATCGTTGAGACTGGCGTCTTCCTTGGCACTAATTACCCCTATTTTGGTAATAATTTCGGCATCATCTTCGTGCGCATTCTTGGAACTACAACCAAATACGAATAGTGCGGATAACAACAATATCGAGTAACGCATTTTCGGGGTCATTAGGCGTTTGCGAACTCGATGCCCTTGTTGATATTGCCTTCCAGCGTTTCCCGCATTTCATCCAGTAATTTTTGTTCGTAGTCGCTCAGTGTCGGCAATGGCGGGATCGATTCAACTCCGTCCTTGCCCAGTAACACCGGTTGCGCATGGAAAGCGCGGGTATCGTCGCCAACCTGTACATAGCAGCACTCGGTTACCGATTCGCCATTCATTGCCGAGACCAGTGACTTCGTGAAACGAGCCGCGGCCTGCGCCATGGAAAGGGTTGCCGAACCGGCACCTGCCTTGGCTTCGACCACTTCGGTGCCGGCTTCCTGGATTCGAGGCGTCAGGGCTTCGATTTCCGACTGGCTCAGATTCACGCCGTCAACACTCGAAAGCAATGGCAGAATAGTAACGCCACTGTGGCCGCCAATGACGTCAACCTTGACTTCATCAACGCTTTTGCCGGCGGTTTGCGCGACAAAGGTGATAGAACGGATAACGTCAAGCGTGGTGACACCAAACAATTTACGCTTGTCATATACGCCGGCGGCCTTGAGCACTTCGGCGGCGATGGGTACGGTCGAGTTGACCGGGTTTGTGACGATCGCGAAACAGGCATTGGGGCAGGCTTTCGCGCCCGTACCAATCAGATTCTTGACGATCCCTGCATTCACGTTAAACAGGTCGTCACGCGTCATTCCCGGCTTGCGGGGCACGCCGGCCGGGATGACGACAATATCTGCATCCTTCATCGCAGCTTCGACGTCATCACCGACGTAACCGGTGACACAAACATCGGTCGGAATGTGACTTAGATCGACGGCGACTCCCGGGGTAAACGAAGCCACGTCGTAAAGCGACAGCTCGCTACCCGCCGGCAATTGTAGCTTGAGTAACAGGGAGAGTGGCTGACCGATTCCACCGGCAGCGCCGAGAACACATACTTTCATGACAAACCTCGCAATTCCTATGTTTTAGGCCAAGCATCATAGCCATGCCGGTCGTTTTCCACAAGGCAAACACAATGGTCTAACAACATAGGAATGATGTTAGACCACTAGCTTGAGACCAATGTTTAATACAGACTATTGGCCATCTTTGTTTAAATCGATTCGAGGCACCGTGGGACTCGTTT
>Ga0255052_10003727_pt1 | contig 10481 bp, 10 predicted proteins | sample JV7_2_21_MG_FD_188632 | JGI IMG/M metagenome (GOLD analysis project Ga0255052, IMG submission 188632) | Seawater microbial communities from Jervis Inlet, British Columbia, Canada - JV7_2_21 | ecosystem: Environmental > Aquatic > Marine > Inlet | place: Canada: British Columbia | collected...
TCTTACCTGGATAAGTCAGTTCCACCTTAAGTTGATCCGGCGTTCGGATAGTGCGCACATCAGTTCCGTGACGATTGCCCATCAGGGCGAAAACATCCCATTCCTGGATCTGACTATCCAGCTTCCGAAGGTTTTCTTCCCCACCGTAGGTGTCGATGATTTGTCCCAGAACCGTATCCAGATCAAATGATTGTGAATTAAGGGCACCTGCGAAGATCAACAAGAGAAATGACAAGGTAACGCGGGGTAAGACGGTCATGAAAAACCGTGGCAAGGGATGTGGTCGATTGGTCACGTTGAGGTCGCTCTTAATTCGTTGATGTTTTCCGCAGTGTACGAGATTCTTGCGCCCGTTTCTTTATGTTGGGGTCGGACCTCTTATGTTGGGGTCGGTCCTCTGTACCCGCTTGTATAGATTCATAAAACAACGAAATATCGATTGTAATTATTCATTAATGCCATCTCTTTTAGCCGAAAAGCGACATTAACAGGACTCGTTCAATCAAGTTTTCATTAATGCCCCATTTTAGTGCCGTAATTACCCGTTTAACACCGAAATGTGGTTCAAATCTCGCCTGTATTTCTTAACGATCAAAGCGTTACGCAGGTCCGACCCCAATATTCAATTTGCGGACCATTGAACCTTTTGCGCCCGGGAAGATACTCACCACCATACGGTATGAGTCTGTGCCCGATAGAGTGTCCTGATCGCCTCCACAAGGGGAAAATAGAATGAAATCAAAAAGTCTTGCGGCAACTGTAAGCCTTGTATTTATTACGATTCTGGCAGGCTGCGGTGGAAGTAGCGGCGGCGCCGCGTCTCCTGCGCCACCACCACCACCACCACCACCGCCGGTTCCCATGTCGGCTGCAGGTATATGGGTCGGTCAGGCCGTGACGCCGGATATCCCAGGCATATCCACAAGTTTCGAATTCAATGACGCCAATGGCTTCGTGCTTGGCAACGCACCATTTACCGCGGATTTCCAGGGCGGCGTCACCGAGACCCGGGGTAACGGGGCGTTGTACACCAATGGCACGTTCTCCTGGCACGTCAATACTGCCGGGGGTTCCGTGGACTTCGCGACGCCGGGCAACGCGCTTTCGTTTTCCACGCGTACGGTAGCGGCAGGTAACAATGCGACGATCAGGGTCCTGGATGAAAATGACGTTGAGATTTCGTCGACAGTGGTAACTAACGCTTTTCAGCAAATTGTCGTCAACCGTGACCCTGGTGCCGGTGATTCGCTCATTGGCTCAATTGTTATCACAGTCGGCGCCGGTGAAATCGTCATCGATTCATTCACGTTTGGCTTTGTGAGTACTGCGTCCAATGACGATATCGCCTGCCTGTTTGCCCCTAACAACGAATTTATCTGCATTGTTAGCGACGTCGCATCCGGGGACCTCATCGGCGCTGCAAACGGCACTTTCCAGGTCAACGGAGATCAGGTCACCGGCGCTGGCAATCTCTATGCCGGGCCCGGGGAAACACTGGTAGACGGGTCCACGATCGCTCCGCTGACAATCAGCACCGGAACTGTCGCCGAGGACACGTCACTCGCTCTGACGATCGCCAATTCGGGTTTGTCCATCGCGGTGACCTCGTTATTCGATGTCACCTATGATCGCGGTGCTGACCTGGCAACCGTGCAGGCCACCTATACGACCACGGATATACTCGGCGACATGTCGTCGTTCGATATCGACGCGGCTGGAGTGATCAGTGGGCAAACGGTTACCGGCTGTGTACTCAGCGGCCAGGTGTCCGTCATCGATGCCGCAGCGAATGCCTATGATGTCAATCTCGTTGCCGACGCCGCAACCTGTGGTGCGCTCGGTGGAATTTATGATGGGCTCGGCGCCAGCCAGGACGAGACTGTAACGGATGACACATTTATCTTCACGGTCTTCGTTGACGGTCAGCTAATGATCGTCGGTCAGGCAATCAAATAGCGGCCGTTGTGGGGCAGCAGTTCGAAGTAAGTTCGATGCTGTCCCGCAAATAACCAATGCGCGAGTGCAAAGCGAACGGCAATCACGGGCTTAAAACAGACTTCGATTTCAGCCAAAAACGGTCTTCGCAAGCTTATCTCAATCTCCCAAATTCCTGAGTAAGATCGGCGGTCGAAAGCGGACATTTTTCTCCCGCGATAAAAATCCCTCCGGCAGCGATCAACCTATACCGTCACACCAGATATCTTCGCTTGCCCCACACAACGTGTTGCTGGATTCTGGCGAGAAGTCTGCCATATTTGCGCTCAACCCGTGACCCGAATAGCGGGTCACTAATTTCATTGTTCTTTAGCAGGACTTCCGACCAGTCGCCGAAGTGCTGCAACTCGTCAGCGAGTGAAAAAAGTTCTGTCTCCTCCCAATACATATGTTCGCGAAGCTGCTCCATGTAATGGTGGCACTTCTCGATGAGTTCGTCGCGATTAATATTTGCGCCAATTGAAATGGCCTCGACGCTGCTTCTAAGCTTTTGTCCGAATTCCTCAATATATTGGTGGTCTGTCTCGACGCGCTCCAGTTCGGTATGGATTTCCGGACGCAATGACTTGAGGTGCCGGTAAACAATATCTTCCTTCGGATGGTGAACAACATCCGGGTACTCAGTCACGTACAGCATGATGTCCCGTACAAGGTCGAAGTCAGGCTCACCGGAATCCGCCAGCCTGTCGATTTCCGCATCGAGTAAATCAAGCAGCATTGCCATATTGCGATGATCGCCGCGCAAGCCGCTCATCAGTTGTTCTACGTCTTTTGTCATTGTGACTCGCACCTCATTGTGGCGCCTGACCAAGAGTTAACTTGTAATAGTGCTGCAAATCATGCCGTACAGCAAAAAAGTGTGCATGTCCGCTTCGGGTGATAAGCAGACTTTTTCACAAATATTAGCTTAATGTCTGCTTTTGGGTCACCACCTCAACCGGTCGATGCAGAGCGGACACCTGAGTTTTCCATAGCGATTACAATCTTTCCTTTGTGACGTCCTGCCCCGAAATATCGTAACGCTTCGGGCACTTCGTTCAAACGATAAGTACTGTCGATAACAGGAACGAGCTTGCCGACCTCCATCAGCTCCTTCAGGTCTGCCAGACCTTTGTTCGGTCCCTCAGCCACTAGACAAAGTTCCCTGTCCTCACTCGTTAGCAGCGCGATGAGGCTAAGAAACCAGAGTTGGTAAACTCGAGCTATGGAACCGCCGATCATGGCATAGGTTCCCCCGGGTTCTAACGCACGCCTGTTGTCGATCATGGACCGAAAATTCTGACAATCAATGATCAGATCGTATCGTTCTCCGGCTTTCGTAAAATCATCCTGCGTGTAATCAATGACGTGATCTGCGCCAACTGAACGAATGACATCCAATTTATGCAGGGCATCTACGCCGGTTACTTCGGCCCCGGCGAGTTTGGCAAGCTGAATAGCAAATGTACCCACACCGCCGCCGGCCCCGTTAATCAAAACCTTCTGTCCCGGCTGTATCTGCCCGGCTTTGCGAAGTCCTTGCAGGGCCAGGACACCCGCCTGAGGCACTGCGGCTGCTTCAGCAAAAGTCGAACTTGCGGGTTTCAGTTCCATGGAGGCTTCATTCGCACAGGCAAATTCGGCAAAACCTCCCCAGTTGGCCCAGAGATCTCCAAACACCTCATCGCCTGGCTGGAATCGCGTCACGCGTCCACCGACAGCTTCGACCGTGCCTGCTATGTCAGCACCGAGTCTTTGCTTCCCTACCTTTGGCTTCAAGAGGCCGAACATGAGGCGGTTTACAAACGGTGTACCGTTCAGGAACTCCCAGTCCCATGAATTAATAGACGAAGCATGAATGCGTATCAGTAGCTCATCGTCCCTCGGTGTTGGTTTCGGGATCTCCTTTAACTCAAGACCATCCGGTGATCCATATTGTGTGAATACAATCGCTTTCATGAACATCCTCTATGGACACCCATATCACCCGCAATCACCGCTAACCCATGAAAAATCCCTTGCGGTGTGAAACGCCCAACGTATTCAGGCAAGACGGACAGAAATAAATGTACCTTTTTCCCCAGAATCCGCCGTAAAGCTCTCTGTAAGAAACCGTTTCGACATCCTTTTTGCAGTGAGGACACTTAGGGATCGCCTCTGTGTCTTGTCTCAGCTTCAAGTTGGCTTCACTCATCGTGCCCTGCCTCGTATATGCCAATTGTTATTGTAGCGCGTGGGCCATCGTCGGCCCCGCGAGAATAAGGGCCATCACCTTGCGCTCGCGCCGCCACCGCCCAGGAACATCGACGCACCGATTACATAACCAAAATCGTAGAATCCACCGGAATTTGGGAACGCGTATATCCGTATGTCCATGAATATGCTGCCAATCAGGCTGAAGAATATGCAAAAGCCTTGGACGATCCCCATCAGGAACCCGGGTGGATCGAATGCAGATGGCGAAGGTTGCGACGCACAACTGACAAGTGCCAATGCACAAAAGAACAGAAATATCGGAGTCTTGTGAGTCCTGATCACGTTGAGCACTAGGTAGCCCTCCCTTCACACGTGCGTCACAGTATAGTCCTGAGCACAATTAGCGAAATCAGAAAAAGTACCTAATTCGGCAATTGCAGTCAGCTCCGAATCTAATCCGTTCCCTGTCGAACCAGGCGTCGATGTATTTGAAATAAGAATACTGCCAGCACAATCATGCCGATTCCCACCAGGATGAAGATCATGCTGTCCCCTTTGAGGAAGGATTCCCCGAGATATACAGTGGCGAGGGCATAAGGTATTTCAGTGATTCCCAATGCTGTCAGATACAAAAGGAAGCGGTAGCGCAGGATGCCGAGCACGTAGCCGGGGATCTCAGATGGCACGACGGCCTGAAAGAAGAGTATGTGGATAAACCTTGTTCGTTTACCAACCTGACTCTCCCAGTTGGCGATTTTATCTTCACCGATAATCATCGAGACGGCCGAGCGCCCAAAAAATCGTCCAATGCAAAAGGACGCAATTCCACCGAGGAACCAGCCGCACCAGAGGAGTGCGAGGCAGGTTGCATTTCCCCAGGCGTAGATAGCGATTGGGGCGAGCAGAGCACTCGAAAAGAAAGCCACCATTGCCGAAAGCATCGCAAGCAGTACAAACGCAAGCATGCCGAGGACCGGAGCCTGAGAGATTATGCCCTCGGTCCAGAAGATGATTGCCTCGGTGTTGTCGTGCAGGGTATCTGAAGCGGCAACGAGGCCCGCCACGATGATCAGCGTACCAACGATAAGAAAGTGGCGTCGTAGATTGCGGCGGATGGCCATTGCGTTTGCACAGTACCATGGTGGCTATTCAATCGCCCAGCGTATGGAGACTCTATGGTGTCGGTGGAGCTAAACGCGTAACGAATTGGTCGCGTTGCCCGTGCAATATGCAATTTGGAGCGTCATACCATCGGATTGTCTACTATACTTTCAGCGACACAATAAAAACTGCACTCTCGAAAGGAGACCCGAATGAATTCCACAGATACGAAGGCCCGGAGAAAGTTCCTGGGTAAGATGCTTGGTGCGGCAACCGTCGCCACCTTGCCCGTCGCCAAACTGAGTACGGCCGCCGCTGCTGCGGCAAGTGAGCATGACAAATGGCTTGACGGGATCACCGGCAGCCACAAATGTATGTTCGATTTCCCGCAGCACAAAAACGGCGCCGGACTCGTCCATATCCTCAACTACATCGCGACTTATCAGGCCGCATACGGCGCGGACGTTGCAGATGTCAGTACTGTCGGAACGCTCTACAGCGTTGGGGGAGATTCGAGCATCCCGATGGCGTTTAACGATGATATGTGGGGCAAGTACAAGTTTGGCGAGTACATGTCTCTTGACGATCCACAAACTGGCAAGCCTGCAGTAAGAAACCTGTTTTATGAAACGCTGGAAGGGGATGAATTGCCGCGGGTCGGCGCAATCGGACCGTTTGCGGACGGGTCCATTTCTGCGCTGCAAGCCAACATGGGAACCACTTTTCTGCTCTGCAACAACGCAGCTATAGCGTTGGGAATGGATCTGGAGCGCTTAGGGTTCGGTGCCGCTGCGGAAATCACTGATGAGCTCAAGGCTAACGTCATGCCCGGCATTCATCTTGTCCCAGCGATGGTTATTGCGATCGAAAAAGCGCAAGCGGCGGGAATTTCTTATAACAAACAGTAGAGAGATTCCTGGTGTGCCAAATCATGGGGCGCCGCATGGCGCCCCTTTCTATTATGGATGGTCAGAGATCAGATTTAGGATCTGGTTGTTAAGCGCTTATTGAATCCGCTTGATACTGTCGAATTATTGCGGGCCAGGACGCGCACTGAGCACGGCTGTGACCCGTTCCTTGTAACCGCGATGGCATGCGAGGCAGCCTTCGATCATTCGCAAATAGCCGGAAATCGCGGTCTCACGATCAAGTGCCGTGGCGGCGGCGTTGATTTCCAGCGCCAGGTCGTGCACCAGCGTATCCAGCTGCTTGAATGCCGGCATTTCCGGGCCCAACTCCGCGGCCACAAGCTGTACCTGGGCGGCGGGAATCTGTGGGTGTCCCGCGATAGCGGTTGCACCAAGCGCGACTTTCTCGAAGTCATCCGTCAGTAGCCCGCCGGCGATATCCGCTGTGTTGTCGCCCAAATCCTGCATGATCTCTTTCAATGTTGTTGCGTCGTCGGTTGCGGCAACCGTCGATACGAAGATGAGTACGAGGCTGGCGACGCCCATAAGTCTTGTCTTGTATGTCATGAGGCTGTCTTTTAGAAGGAGTCCTGGATCGTGTGCGCTGAGTTTACGCTCCTGCGAGAACTTTGTTGACTCATGTCCAATCCGAGCAAATTGGTCCGACCTCTTGCTGAGAATTAATTACACTACGCCCATGTCGATTGAACAACTTACTGGCCTGGGTTGGACGCCGTTACTGGAGCAGCAACTCCAGGCGACAGCGGATCCGGAGGTTCGCCCTGCGCGAGTGCTTGATGTACATCGTTCGGTTGTACACGTTGTCGCACCAGGTCTCGATGCGTCGCTGCCGACGCCACTCAACCTGGAGAATGGTCCCGTCACCGTGGGCGACTGGGTTCTTGTCGATGCATCCGGGCAGCGGATCGTCAGCTTGCTCGATCGTAGTTCCCTGTTTCGACGGAAAGCGCCAGGCACAGACCGCCGCGAGCAATTGATCGCGGCCAATGTCGATACGCTGTTTATTGTTTCCTCGTGTAACCAGGATTTCAACGAAGCCAGGCTCGAGCGATACCTCGCGATCGGTCGCGACGCGGGTGTCATGTCGCTCATCGTGCTAACCAAGTCCGATCTTTGCGACGATAACTCAGAATATGTTCGTCTTGCTTCCCGGCTTGCGGCCGGATTGATCGTAGAGACAGTGAACGCGCTTGATCGCGACAGTCTCGGCAACCTCGATGCATGGCTCGGGAATGGTCAGACAATTGCATTGCTCGGCTCATCCGGTGTTGGCAAGTCGACATTGACGAATACTTTGCTGGGCGGAGAGGAGATCGCAACCCGGGAAGCGCGTGCCGACGATGACCGGGGTCGACATACGACCACCACCAGGAAAATGCACCAATTGCCCGGCGGCGCCTGGTTGGTGGACACGCCGGGTATGCGCGAATTACAACTTACTGACGTTCAGTCCGGTCTCGACGATGTCTTCTCGGAAATTGCAGAATTCGCGAAGAAATGTCGCTTCGCTGACTGCACTCACAATGCAGAACCGGGATGTGCTGTGCAGGCCGCAATAGAAAACGGCGAGGTCGATGAGAATCGTGTAACGCGTTGGCGCAAACTTGTTCGCGAGGAGGCGTACAACCGGGAAAGCATTGCCGAGCGTCGTGCCCGCGACAAATCAACGGGCAAGCTTTACAAGACCATAATCAGTGAGACACAGAAAACGAAGGGACGGGAATCCTGAAAGAAATCTTCAATCGTTAGCAATTTCAATAAATGCAGCGATAGACTTTATCCCGATCGTTCTTTTTCCTGTGCCACAAGGCTTGTTCGCATTTGCCCTGAATTTTATAGGTTTCCGTGCCGCGACGTACCCAGGTGCCGTTCCGCAATTCCTCCACCACCCAATCGCAGCCCCAGCAGTGCTCTGTTTTCACGGGCTCGGCTTCTGATTCATTTCGCGATGCATCCCGCCGCATATCAATCAGCTCTTCTTCATTGATGCAGCGATAGCCGCCTTCCGGATTGCTGGCCGAGACTATTTCTAACTGTTGTTCGCATGCGTTTTCATCATCGTAAGGGTCAGAGTTGCGCGTCTCCCAGCCTTCGTACCATTCCTGCATGATCCACTCGCAACTCCAGCAGTGACCGATGTTCGCATCATCAATCAGCTCGCCAATTATTTCCGCACACCCGGATAGCGTGAGAAGCACCGACGCGATAACGCCGTATCGTGACAGCGCTGCCCCTATTTTTGTGGTGGTCGAAGAATTTCCGGGTTCCGAATTTTCCATAATTATCAACCGGATATCCTATGTGGGTCTTCACCATAGGCGACCTGTCGGAGCATCGCAATCGGTTTCGACACGAGAATGATCGCCATGTCGTATTGAACGCATCTGAAAATAAATGCTGCAGCAGCGAAATCGTGCAGCGTCAGATCCGGCACATTCAGCCCGCGTAGGTGCAAACTAGAAAAAATTCAATAATAGTCGCCCGGCTCGTTACTGAGCCAGTCGCTCATGTCACACGCTTCGTGTCGCTACAGCCGGTGGTACGGACGCTGCGCGCCGTGCCGGCTCCATTACCGCCAGAGATGACAATAACCAAAGGGTCACAATGCCCGTTGGCAGATAACGCCAGTCCAGCCGCTGCAACTCGAAGGAGACCTCCAGCCAGTAGGCAACGAGCACAGTTAGCATTACACCAAGCACCGCACCCGCAGTCGTGATTAACCAGTTCTCAAGCATGAATTGCTTAATGATATCGATGCGCCTCGCACCAAGTGCGCGGCGCGTGCCGATTTGCTTCGTGCGCTGCGTGACATGAAAAGACGACAGGCCGACAATCACCAATGCCGTCAATCCGATCAGCAGCGCAATCACGACAGACAACACGATCGCCATGCCTCGGTCACTCCGATAGGAGCGGGCAGCCATTTCTTCGAGAGTTCTTACGCTCTTGATAACGCGTTGCCGATTGGATTCACCCAGCTCCTTTTCGATAATTGGCACCAGTTGGTCACGCATACCTGGTTCGACCCGGATGATGTATTTGTTGGTCGTATCCGCTTGTCTCCCAGGCTGAATAACACTGTTATCAAGCTTGTCCCAGCCCACCCAGGACCCGTGCATGTGATCAATGATGCCGACAATGGTCGATGGCTCCATGCTGCCCCAGTACACCGTCTTACCAAGCGCATCTTCTTCACCAAACAAGTCATCCGCCAATGCCTGTGTTACGAGGATCGAAGCCGGCGTGCCGGGATCAAGTGTTGGCAGAACAAAATCTATTTCCTCTGGCAGGAAATTCCGGCCACGGGACAATTCAATGCCCAATGCGTCCAGACCCGCTTCATCCCAGCGGTAGCGTGCTGTACCGATCGAGTCAATGGTCTCATCCGGCACGGTTCGCAGCCCGGTGCCCGATCCTGACCCGCTCAACGGAATCTGGTTGGAAACGGTGGCTGCGATCACACCCGGAATCGATTTGATCAGATCGAGATCGTTGGTGATGCTGTTGACAACATCGAAATCGTCACCAAAGCCGCGCACGTAGGTGATAATGACATTGTCAACATCAATGCCCGGATCGCGATTTATTTTCTCGACCCGCTGGACAACAATAAAAAGCGAATTAATGACGATTGCCAGCGTCACTGCAATCTGAAGCGCCACCAGCAATGGACCGGTTTTGCTTCGCATCAGCGAGGAGATCATTGGACGAAATCCCATATCGTGTCTCCTATTGTGCTTTCAGCTGAGCGGCGGGCGGGATCTGGCAGACACGCCACGCCGGATAAAGACCTGCAATCACTCCACTGACGATCGCGATTCCAATCGCCGTGAACATCATGACCCAGTCAAGCCTCGCCAGGCCGGGCGGAGAGTCATACAGATACTCGATGCCTTGCAGCCCGATCATGGCAAGCGCTAAACCAATCAGACCACCTGAAAAACCTATGACGGCGACTTCGACAATCTGCTGATTGAAAATTATCTTGCGGCTGGCGCCAAGCGCGCGGCGCAGGCTTATCTCAGCTTTCTTGCCGACAAATTTAGTCAGTAACAAGGCGATTGTGCTGAGCAAACACACCGTCAGAAACATGAAGGACAGACCGACCAAAACCTTGGTGTCATTGGCCACGACCTCATGGTATTCCATCCATTCCGTGACATTGTAAATATTGTTGTTCATTGGGCGTTCAAATCGACCGAGTCTCTTTTGCTCACTTACGTACGCATCGAGGTGGCCGACGTATTCTCCGCGGTCACCTGCGCCATCGAGTTCAACGAA
>Ga0255052_10003728_pt1 | contig 10477 bp, 16 predicted proteins | sample JV7_2_21_MG_FD_188632 | JGI IMG/M metagenome (GOLD analysis project Ga0255052, IMG submission 188632) | Seawater microbial communities from Jervis Inlet, British Columbia, Canada - JV7_2_21 | ecosystem: Environmental > Aquatic > Marine > Inlet | place: Canada: British Columbia | collected...
GGCCCTAGTGCAATTATACCCGCTATGGCTTGACCCAATAATCCTATGATCAAAATAAGAGGCCCAATGATAGCGGCCAGTCCTGCGAAAGCCAAAATCATTATTTTAATTGGCTTAGGTAAGCCACTAATAAAATCAACAAACTTTATTAATACACCTGTTATTTTTGCTAGCATCGGCAAAAGCAACACGCCTAAAGTCTCTTTTAAGTTTTTAATTCTCTCACTGAATTTTCTGAATTGATTCGCTGCACTCGTCGAAGTCCTAGCATAATCACCGATCGCATTTTTTGACTGTGTAAATGATAATTCTAATAAATTTAAAACCCTTGCTTGTCTCTCTGTGACCTTTTCAGATAACATCAATTCTTTAGTTCTTTTTTTAAATTCTTTTGAACCTTGATCAACTGCTATACCTAAAGATAAAAGGTTTTCGGTTTGACCTAATAAACCTTTAGTTAACTTCATCCCCGCTTCTGCGGTACCCCCTTCAATATCTTGAAAAGACTGTAAATCACCCGCTAAAAAATTCACCTGCTTTGATAACTCTAAAGCTTTTTCAGTGCTAAATCCAAAGCCAGATAATAGATCCCCCGTGTCCCCTAGTAATGATCTAGCTGTTGCCCCAGCTAACCCAAAACTTTTAGCCAAATCTTGAGACGTTTTTTCAGCCTCTTCGCCAATACTTTTAAAAACTACTCTAAATTTTTGATCGGATTCCTCCGCTTCACTGGCAGCGGTTACCATAGACTTACCTAACAAAGCAATGGGAGCGGTAAGAAATAAAGACATTCCCGCCCCAAAGTTTCGAACATTCCTAGATACTTCTCCAAGGTTTCCCGATAGGCTTTTTACATTTTGCCGCACTTCTCCGATACGTTTATCAAACTGGCGAATCTTCGCCATGTCCGTATCAAAGGTGAGCCTCGTAACTAATTCTCTAACTACTGGCATTTAACCCAACCCTTTTTCTATTTTCTCTAAAGTCTTAACAATATAAGTTTGGCTTGATTTAATTGAGGCAATATCAATAGCAATACTATTCACAGACTCATTTGTTTTATCAATTCTTTCATGGGCTTTGGTTACTGAAGTATGAACTTTTTTAATCCCCTTCTCGAACTCTCCCTGCAACTTTAATTCTTTTGATTCTATCATAACAGCTAAATCCGTTTTATGGTGAATTTTTACATGATTGTTGAAACCTTCTTTTATTGCTTTCTTTATATACCCCCTACCAGTTAAGGTTGATATAAAATACGTCAGTAGAGCGGTGAATACTGCCGTTAAAACTCCTATTAAAATTCCTGAACCTATAGTCGACATATTCACCTTTTTTATTTGTTATTAATTTTTTCAATTTCTTTTTGATGTTCTCGTTGAATAAATTCTTTCATATCCAGTACGGCTATTGCTCGCATAGAATCGTCTAAACTCCAGTGGTTTTCTAACTCCTCCAGAGTGCAAACTTTTTCTATTACAGTCAATCTCCATACCCAATATTCCTCGGTTAACTCTTCCGAGAGCCTTTTTCCAGCCTTCTTTGAGTAGCTGTCTTCCCCTCTTTTCGGGGCTTTCCAGTACTCTTGCTCTCTAAAAAAAGTCCTTTATAATTCACCTCCAGTACGAAGAAAACCGCTTTATAAAAACACATCATATTATTGTTGAAAATATTGTCGAAATTATCAGGTGTAAACTCTTCATTATTGAACCAAGTAGAAGAAAATACTTTTGAATAAAAAGTATCAAATTCATCATCACTCATTGTCTCACCTAATGTGCCGATAGCTTCAGCTAATAATGCAACATCTATATCTAATATTGACATTGTTTTTATATCAACATCCTGTGGTAAGGACGCTAGAGCTTCCCCAACTTTACCCAACACAGGCTTTAAAACCCTTGCAAAGTAAAATTTATTTTTGAACGCTTTTCGGGCATTCCATTGTACGACTTGGACCTCAGCGCCCTCTATCTTTTTCTTTTCTTGTTGTATCATAATTTATTTTCCTTTCTGGTGTGTGTGTGTGATTATAAGGCAGCATTACCGCCAACAAAAATTTGCGTTTCTGCCATTGCGATTACCCATACCCTAGTTGTAGTTTCCTTTCCATAAGAAACAACTGGGAGTTTTTGAACCCAACCATTTCCAGAAAAAAGAGTAGTCGTTCCATTAATCTCTTTTACAAGTACAGGAACGATCCCTGAATTAGACAATTCATCGGCTGTAGCAAAACCACTTAATACGGCATTACTATTTGACGTTTGGTCTAAGGTTAAGGTGCAAGCTCCAGATCTATCATTAGATTTGACTCTTGTTGTATCACCATCTGCGCCCACGGTCATTGCATAAGCATCGTTATTTCTTTCAAAGCTGAAAAATTCTCCATCGGCAAAACCGCCTATAGGAAAACCTCCCACTGTTATTATGACATCTTTTGGATCAAAGCTATGTGTTGCCATGATATTCTCCTATTGGTTAAAGTGTTACTGTACCAGTAATGTTTGTTGCGTGAATAGCCCCTGTTAATGTAGCAACGAATGAAACACCATTCAACACTCTAGCAGCTTTATCTCCTTGTGAAACTTCAGAAGCTAAAGGAACTGTGACTGTGAATTGTGGGTCTGTTGCTATTCCACCTAAAGCTTGTCCTAACTGTAATACTTTAGTTATTTCAGCCTCGATTCCTGCGATACCACCATCGGTATAAGGAACTTTTGGAAGTCTGGTAAGTAAGCTAAATACGCCCTCAGTGATTCGGGCATCAAGCCAATCAACTAAGATTATAATATCTATGTATTCGCCTTCTCCAACTGTTCCAAATTCAGTGATTCCAACTCCACCAACTTCACTATACATATTAGCATTTTTCGCTAAGATATTAGTTCGTTGTGTAGCTGTAATATCATTTTTAGTAATACCAACTAAATCTTTTAAAGCGGCAGTATATGAGCCGGGGTCTAATGGTAAGATAACTCCAAACACTGCCGCTTCGATATATTCATTAGCTGCTGGAGGATGATAAAATACAGCAGACCTTGCATAACTCAAAGATTTGAATACTGCTGCAACGGTTGTTGAGTCTGCTGCATCGGTAGTATCTGCAATATCGGCATCAGCAGATCCAGCAATGAAAATCTTTTTCTGAGTTTCGATATAAGCTGCTGCATCTAATTGATCCTGTGCAACTCTGGAAGTCAACACTAAACCATACCAAGTATTATTCTCAATTGAAAGATTAGCTAAATCATTCGCCATTGTATCAGATGCAGTATAAGCTATTGATTGGTTAGCATCAACTTTTACAGAATAAGGAGTACTTGCAACATCGGCAACTAAATCATAAGTTCCATCTAGATTGTCAGAAGCGGTTACAGGTTCAGAACCTAAATTAATAGCTGTAAATAAAGCGGTTGCGATTGTGGTTGGAGTTGCTGATCCACCTGAATTCACACTAAATACAGTTCCATTTATTGTACAACTATAAGTAATATTATCCACCGCATTATCAACTGTAATCATTACAGTGTCACTTGTTGCTCTACGTCCGATTAACAATTGTTTAACTGTAATCGTTTGAGAGAAAACAGCATTAGCAGCCAATGCTTCTTTGTCACTAGCATTGAAATCTAATAAGACATCATTGTAATTAGTATACACTTTTGAAAGGGGCGTAAAACCCTTGTTTATTCCCATTATTAGGGGGGTGCCAAATCCAGCACGGGAGACTGAAGCTGTATCCCTTGAGATTTGAACGTTGACGATATTATCTATAGACATTCTGCCTCCTTTTATGATGCATCAATATTTAAGGTTGTTGTTATATCTGGCTTCCCAGTTTGTTTGTATGTTCCATCTGCATTGACAATAACTATTTCACCAACATTTTCATTAGACTCTACAGAGCAGAATCTAAAATTCATGTCCCATGATGAACGTTGCTCATTTTCGCTATTATCAATTCCAGATATATCAAGGACTGGGTTTTCACCGTTCCAAGTTATGATCCCAGCATCTTTTAATTGCTGGTGTATTTCGTTTTTATTTAATGAATTCTTTAATATAAGGGTATCTTGCATCACATTAGTCCCGAATCCTAATATATGAAGCATTCCTTCCCATCTAGTAACTAAATCTTTATCTCCTGGCAATACTGGGCTTTCAGGTTCAATATATTCAGCATCACCTTTTTGTACAATATTATCTATACGTAAAGAAAAATAAACCCCTTGAGGAATAGGCACATTCTCAAACTGCCAAACACAGGTTCGAGTGGTGGCTAATACTACCCAATCATAGAAGGCATCTTTTAAAGTATCAAGGTTTATCATCTATCTCACTCGCTATACATTCATAATGATTGATAAGTCCATTCTGCCAAGCTTGTACCTGTATAATTTCACATAATTTTCCAAACAACGTTAATCTGTCAGGCTTTAGTCCTGTAGCATCATTGGAAGTTTGAAGTTCGGTTTCGGTAAACACTTTATAGGCAGAAGTATTACGCCTATTTTCCGGTAGTGTTTCCATCTCTTTTCCGGTGAGTGGCTGAGCACTAGCTGTAATATTAATTGTAGAAGTAGTATCACTCCCAGAAATATGCCGACCCTTAACAATAGATACTGAATCATATCGGGTAACCTCCAATGCAAAAGAATTAAATAAACTCATACTCCAACCTCAATATGGGTGACTGAATTTCTCAATTGTCCAGTGTCGATTAATGGATTTGTACTTTTCTTTTTTCTGATTGTCCCTAGTTTATTAGGGGGTGAATCTAAATCAGTAATTCTTTTTTTAGTTAGGTTGGTAAAATTCTCACCTATTAAACCAAGTCCAGCTTTAGGGACCATTGTACGGTCAATTATTTTTCCTACAACTCGTCTTGAAAACATTTGAATCTTACCTTTGTTCATATCAAAGGCTTGTCTAAATGCAGGTCTAGAAGGAATATTTCTTTTAGGGGCTCCGAATTCATTTATGGCAGCGATTTTAACTAAATCACTAGAACCCTCTTTTCCGTCACCTCTTCTGATAGTTCCTTGTTGAACACCGATTTGGGTATAGGCATCATCCATAACGCCAAAATTACGCATAATTTGTTTCCAACCCTTATCGATGTCTCTTACTCCTGACATTAAACCATCCTATTACGTGGCATAAAGATGCAGGCATCCCATAGGGCCATTAGATTAAGTCCTGCGGTAGTCTGTCCCCAATACGACTTGTTATCTCTAAGGTTCGCAGAAGGGCCTCCATAGGTCTTTGAAAGCTGTCCTTCCTTGATGGATTTAACTCCACCAACCGATCCATTACCAGATTGAGTTTCAGAACCACCGCTTTGAGCTTCTAATTGAAATTGGTGACACACAACCAAAGCTAAAGCATGGTTGTATTTATCACCAAAGGCACTTTCAGCCACAAAAGCAGTTGCAAGATCTAGCAAGTCGTTTAACCTTGGATCAGTTTCTTTTCCAGGGCAGTAAACACATACAATATCTTGAGCAGTTGAGGTCGGCATTATTTACTCAAATCTTTTTTTGATGGATTTTTACATGCTTTGATTTGATCTTCAATAGCACTCGTGACACCTTTTCTATCACTTCCAGACATTTCTTGAGCCCTTAAACCTTCCAATGCAGGAATAGAATATGTTTTTAAAATAATTTCTTTGCATTGACTAACTGTCATAGCAGAGAAAACTTTTGTTTTAATATTCTTAGAACCCGGTAATTGATTTAAAATCTTATGGGCTCCAGATTCTATTAAACCATCAAAGGCATGGTGATCCATTATTTGTTTGATTTGCTGGGCATCATCATAAACATTAACACCGGGATAAACCTTAACTGGTTTGGAATCTGATTTTGGGAAATGAAATAATCTTGTTCCCTCTCTCTCAAGTATTAATTGTTTTGGGTATTCTTTTGTTTTTGTTGACATAATTTTTTCTCCTTTCTGGTGATTAATAATTATTTGATATACGTTTGCCTCAGTATATCAGTGAGGTTTTCCACACACCAGAGCAGAAACTAGATTCCTTCAGCTATATCTAACGCTAGAGGATAATAAACGATTACCCCGCCTATTCTAGAATGAGCAGGTACTAAGAATTCTAAACCTCTTGGTTCAACAGCCATTTGTTGATAAGGGTCAGGGATTTCTAAAGTTAGTACGTCTGGACTTCTATCATAAGTAAGTAAAATATCAGTTGGAGAAGCCCCACCTGAAGGCGCTGGAGACACATCTTTCAATTGGTTTACCCAATCAATAGTTGTGATTTCAGCATTATTTTTCATGAAGAATTCTTTGATAGTTGTATCTGTACCAGAATCTAAACGGGTAGTAGATATTTTTCTCAACTGTTCAATAGGCATCAACATTGTATTAGGTGATTCCACTCCTAAAGAATTATCAATAATACGAGTTACCGCATCATTCATATCCTGTAAGATTTCCGCAGGATTTTTTGGAGATCCACCAACCCAAGGAACAAACCCAGAAGTAGAACCAGCAGGAACTACGGCACTAGGAATATTTGGACTAGTTAATAAACCAATCAATCCACTTTCAGCATCACCATTCCAAGCGATATTATCAACCTTTTGGTCATTTGCACGACGGGCTGAATTCGCTTTTCTTTGGTTAAGAGGTCTACCAGCCATTTGAGCGGCTTTAACTTCTTGAACATTGTAGCCATAAGAATTACCTAAAGTTTGAACGATACTTGAGAATTCCTTCCCAAATACGTCTGCTCTTGGTAAATCATCAGCATAGTTAGAAATAACTTTCGATATTCCTACTTGATTGAATTGCTGATATGTTATAACATCAGCACCATCTCCTGCTTCCGTAGAAACAGGGATATAAGTTGTAGCCTTGAATTGAGGATATTTAATATCGTAACTCTTAGACTTGATTGTTTCTAATTCCCTTGCAAAGAACGCTGATTCATTTGCATCGAGGTTTCTCATTTTTTCCATGATTTTTTTTCCTTTTTTAAGTTATTGCCTCAATGCTATGAAGGCAGGTTAATTTCCACTAAAACAATTTTTACACCATCTGGATCAGTAGATTCGTCTCTAACTATTGCAGTAGGAACCAAAATATTGGCAGCACCAGCGGCATCCGTTGCTTGACCAGCTTGAGCAGCCGTATCAATCATCGCATACACTGGATCACCAACTGAAAGTGTTCCACCAGCAGCAGCTTCATACATCCAAACTTTGCCTTGACGACTAATGTCAGCGGCCATGTTTTGAGAATATAAAGCTAGACCTGTTCCCAAAGCTTTCTCAACATGTCTATGAAGAGTAATGCCTTGAACAGCAGTAGCAGCCGTTATAATCGCAACTTGAGTAGCTGGATTGGTTCCAGGTTTAACGAATACTCCAAAATTGATTCCTGCGGCATCTTCTACCAGCCCAGTCTCAACTCGGTCAAAAATTGCATCGCCTTTCATACCAACAAAGGCTACAGGCTGATCAGTATTATATGATGTTTGTGACATAATGTCCTCCTTTTAATTAAGCCTTTTTGTTCCAGGCAGTGGTTAAAGATTTTACATGTTCTCTTCTGGCTTCATCAGAATTGAAAGCTTTTGAACTTTCAGAACCATTGCTGTCTTTTCTATGCATAGAAGAAAGTTGGTCACTAACAGAATCAGCTTTTTCAACTTTAGTTTCTAATGCACCATCAAAACGAGCATCGATATAAGCGGCATCTTTTTCATCAAGTTTAGCTTCTGGGCTAACTGATAAGATTACAGCTTTTTTGATTTCTTCGTCAGATTTGAGTTCGATTCCTTTTAGGGATTCTTCGTCTAGTCTGTCGTTGGCTATACTTAAAAGTTTAACCCTTGCTTCAACTGCTTTCGCAATTTCTTCTTTATGGTCAACTTTTTCGGATTTGGCTAATTTTTCATTAGCTGCATCCAAGTTAGCTTGTAATTCAGAATTAGATTTCTCTAAATCTTTTTTATCATTTTTGAGAGATTCCATTGCAGAATCGCTTTTAGTGATATGATTTTTAATTTCAGGACTACATTCATATTCAATGCCATCCAAGTTATGCTTTACCATACGGTCTCCTTTTTTAGGTTTATGTGTTGGTTGCTTTTGGTCATCGATATGCTGGATAGCATCTTCCGAATCCAAAACTATTGATGCCTTGGCTCCTGCCCTCCCTTTGGGGACAATAGCAAGGTGATTGTAAGTTATATCTGTCTGCACTGCGTCATAGGCTTGATCCTCGAAAACACCACTCTGTGTGTCTAGCATGACAGAATAACCTAAACTTAATTCTTTAATATCTTCTTTTTCAATTGCATCAATCGCTGATTGAGCTGTAATCTTTAATCGGGCTGTGATAAATTTTCCATCATTTTGCAAAGTCTCACCAGTAAACCCAACAGACAATTCTTTGCTATTCTCAGACGTTACAACCTTCTGTTGTGGGTGCAAAAGAGTAATAGGTAACATTTCCATAGACTTCAAAGAATCAGCCTTAAAAACATCGTCTGGGTGTCTCAATTCACGTCTAATAGTTCCATCAGCATTTCTATAATCAAAAACACCTGTACGAGTAACAACTGCATCAACTACTAAAAATCCATCTTCATTTTTAAATGACTTTCTTACTTCGCCTCTGTCATATCTAATTGTCATACATAACCACCTTTTTCTATATCTAATCTAATTCTGCCTGTAGTTAGCCAAGTTTGACTTAATAACCTTGTATTCATATCATCTGAGAGAAGGAATCCAAATTTATCATTGGTAGCCCCATTTAAATAAATTGGGGCATTATACATTTCAGTCAAAACTATTCTTGATAATAAATGCTCTAGGCTATTTCCTTGAGGGATAACTGTACCTGTCCTTTCTGGACTACTTAAAAGTGACCATGAGGAATTGGCTTTTATAGTTCCACCTGTAGAGAGTAAATTTGAAGTTGACCCATCATTTTCAATAAGCATGGCTATTCCATTCTCTAATTGTAATCCATCTCCATAGCCATCAGCTTCAAAACTTCCTGCAACAACCATTTCCAAATTAACCGTAAATATTTTATACACTACTTCTACAGGGGGTTGTATATAAAATAGAGTGGCATTACCTGTATAATTACCATTAGCATTGGTATTGCCTGAGCCATCCCCATTAGTGTCTAATAGGGTTGAGACAAGATTAGCGCCATGTAAAAATTCAAAACTCATACTGGACCTGACAATACCCCTACGACTTTAAAGTTATGTTCTGTCAATCCTGACAAATCATCACTAACCCTTACAATTAATCTTTCGTTTTCTCGGCTATCTATCTCTGCAGGAAAAGGGAATAAATTTGTTTTTATAGTTATCAAATCTACATTGTTCCCTAAAAAATCTTCTCTTGCACCTTTTCCCAGAGTACCAAATAAAGCTGCATTATCTTTAACAAGTTCCGCTAATACAGAAACTTCGCCTGTAGGTGCACTATCAAATAGCATATCAATGCCATTCGTTAATGCAGCATTGAGTCCACCATACTTTGTGGATGAAATTATTTGTGTATCAGCAAGTAAAACTATTACAGAATGTATTTTAAGTACCGAACCAGCAGGGGCTTCTATATAAAAATCAGTTGGATTTCCAGAAAAATCTGCAGCCATACTATGATTACCAGTTTTTGTCCCATCTGTAGACAAGAATTGATTAATTAAATCTGATTTTATAGGTTTAGCACTCATTATTATACCTATGGGGTTGGATCTTCTAATGATTCATGAATTTTTATAGTTGCCAGACTAGATAAAAACGTCCTGCCACTTATTACGGCCTCTATTTGAAATCGCCAAACCCCGACCTCATTATTTAAACTGGCTGAAATATCAACAAAAGCATCTTCGTTTCCTGTACCCTGAAAATCTGCTGGTAATTCACCTATAGTGCCTAATGGCTTTGTATATCTTATTTTCAAAACAGTTGCCGTAGATAGGTCTTGACCTGTTCCTGCAAGCACTAAGGTATAATCTTGTGATTGAAACAATGCCATTTAATTACATTCTCCTAACATGGAATACTCATGTTGTCTATTGTGATTGATGTCTGTATTGGGGTATTCTCTGTTGCCATTATTTGAATTGGGGTAATACTTGTTTCTGTCATCTGTATTGGTGTAACTTGTATTTCTATTATCTGAATAGGTGTGTTACTAATTTCAGTTGTCTGTATTGTTACTTGATGGACACAAATTACAGTGGGTCTAGCTGTTACAGAGATACCCCCAAAACTCCAAAGTAAAGTCTTCTTATCGAATTCATCAATAGTAGTACTACCAAACGGTAATAATCTTCTACGGGTTCCGAATCCCAGTGCCGAAGCTTTTTGTCTTGAATCAGTTAATGACATTATGGTCCTGAGATGAACTTGCCATCGGTGAATAGTGGGTCTGTAAAATCGACAGTTGATTTTTGGTCAACTACGGTTCCAGCATTA
>Ga0255052_10003729_pt1 | contig 10476 bp, 8 predicted proteins | sample JV7_2_21_MG_FD_188632 | JGI IMG/M metagenome (GOLD analysis project Ga0255052, IMG submission 188632) | Seawater microbial communities from Jervis Inlet, British Columbia, Canada - JV7_2_21 | ecosystem: Environmental > Aquatic > Marine > Inlet | place: Canada: British Columbia | collected...
AGCGGTCCCAAGCACCTGAATATCAAGCTCACCAGGGCCAAGTTCGAACAGATGATCGATGATCTGGTACAGAGAACCATGGGTCCGTGTAAGCAGGCCCTTAAGGACGCAGGTCTGAAACCTGCGGATATTGACGAGGTCATCCTGGTAGGAGGCAGCACCAGGATACCACTGGTGCAGAAAGTCGTTACAGATCTCTTTTCAAAGGAACCGCACAAGGGCGTGAACCCTGATGAAGTAGTCGCCATGGGAGCTGCTGTCCAGGCAGGCGTTCTTGCCGGGGAAGTCACGGACGTGCTTCTTTTAGATGTTACGCCCCTGTCCCTCGGAATTGAGACTCTCGGCGGTGTCATGACAGCCCTGATCGAAAGGAACACAACCATTCCGACCCGCAAATCAGAAACCTTTACGACGGCTGAAGATAACCAGAACCAGGTGGAGATCCACGTACTGCAGGGAGAGCGTCAGATGGCATCTGACAGCCGGACACTGGGACGGTTTCATCTCATCGGACTTCCGCCTGCGCCCCGAGGTATGCCCAAGGTTGAGGTTACCTTTGACATTGATGCCAACGGTATCGTCAATGTGTCGGCAAAAGACCAGGCAACCGGCAAGGAACAGTCTATACGCATCGAATCGTCAAGCGGCCTGTCTGAAGACGAGATCGAAACAATGGTCAAGGACTCGGAAACTCACAGCGAGGAAGATCAGAAGAAAAGGGAACTTGCAGAGACCAGGAACCGCCTGGACTCTCTTCTCTACGAAGTGAACAAGAATCTTGCCGAGAGCAAGGACAAGATTTCCGAGGAGGATGTCAAGAACATCGAAACCGCTCTGGAGGAGGGCCGTGAGGCCCTGAAGAGTGATGATACGGAAACCATGAACACGGCTATCGAGAATATCACACAAGCGTCTCACAAGCTGGCCGAGATCCTGTATCAACAGACACAGGAGGCTGCTGGCGGCGAAGGTGCGGATGCACAGGCAGGATCTCCGGGTGGAGAGTCTGATGAAGATGTGGTAGACGCTGAATACACGGATGAGTAATGTAGCTCTGATAGGGTCGCAAAAAGTCCATTACAACCCGGGGGGCCGTTGGTCTCCCGGGTTTTTTTATGCCATTTCAGTTTTCCCTGTCTTTTCACTGTGATATCCTGCGATTCAATAAAGTTGATGGACTCGTAAAAAGTCCATCAAGCGGGATGTTCGTGAAGCGTGCATCTCGGGGTGGGGGTGTAGATGCGTAACGAAGCATTCAGGTGTCGAGGTGTCGAGGTTTAATCCCCTCCCCTGGCGGCCTTTCGACAGGCTCAAGGTCCTGAGCGAGGCCGAAGGAGAGGGGAACATAAGGGGAGGGGGCAATCTTATAATTGTTTGAAATCACGTTGGACATTGGACGTTAGACAATGCCCATAGGTGTGACCGCCTAAAAGGAGAAAAGCGACATCATGGGACTATCCCGAAAAAGCAAGAAACTCACAATGAATCTTGTCATCGCCCTTCTGTTGGTTGGTGTATTTCCTGCGTGGGGTTTCGGCTCAAGGGGTCTGCAGATCGGAGACATGCTCTCTTCCAGGAAGCTGAAAACGATCGAAGGTGAAGATATCCTGCTCCCCGGCGGGAACGAACTGTCGGTGATTGTCTTCTGGACAACCTGGAGTCCACGTTCAGCACCTGCCCTGAAAATGTGGCAGCAGTTTGTTGCTGATTACAGCGAGCAGGAGCTTGAGGTAATTTCGGTTAACGCTGACCATCAGGATATGACCGAAGAAGATATCCGGAAGGTCAGTGATTATATAGCGGAAAATGAGATCGGCCTGCCCGTTATCGTTGACCGCAACCTGGAGCTTTTTAACGAGATCGGGATCATTGTCCTGCCCACCGCCATGTTCCTTGACGCAGAAGGAAAAATAACCTACTGGCTGGGGAGCCTTCCCAGTAGCGCAAAACTGGATCTCAAAGATAAGTTGGACATTGTATATGGCCTTAAGGTGGAACCGGAAGAAAAGGACGAAGTGGAGGCAAAACCTGTTTACAAGCCCGCCAACAGGGCCAATCTTTATTACAATCTGGCGAGGCAGCTTCAGAAGAAGGGCTTTGCGGAAAAGGCGAGGGCACGGTTCATAGTTGCCCTCAACAAAGACCCTGAATACCCGGATCCATTGATAGCCCTGGAGGAGGATTTCTTCAAGGACGGAAGAACCCCCCAAGCCCGGATCCAGCTAAAGGAACTGCTGATTAAAGGCGGCCTGGAAAAACTTGCGGCAAAATACGACTCAGATATAGAGCCACCAGAAGAGATCAAGCCCGAAGTTGAAGTTGAAATACCGGGTGATGAAAAATAAATTTATCTGATATCAACGCGCCCATTGAGGGGCGCCCGAATCAATGACTTGTATATTACCCTCGCGCCCGAGCGTGGGCGCCCGGGTCAATGACATAAACCTTGGGTCATTGATCCGTGAGGGAAGTGAAAACGACGCTTTTCACTTCCCGAGGAGCAAAAAGCCGCTCATGGACTTTTTGCGACTATATAATAACGATTTGTGAGGAAAGTGAAAATGACATTTTTCGCTTTCCGAGGAGTAAAAAGCCATGGATGGACTTTTTACGACCCTACCAATAATATGAGGCAGGAGGAGCCTATGGCTATGGCGGAAGTGAGTGTGGTCCCTTTAGGGACCGGGAGCGCCAGCCTCAGTAAATACATCGCCGAGTGTGTAAAGGCGATGGATGAGGCGGGTATCAAGTATACACTGACCCCAATGGGAACGGTTATCGAGGGGAGCGTAGAGGAGATCCTTGAGACAGTAAGGATGATTCACAGAATTCCCCTCAATCATGGCGCATCCAGAGTCCTGACCAGAGTCGTGATCGACGAAAGGCGGGACAAGGATGCGACTGCACAGCAGAAAGTAGAATCAGTAAAGAAGAGACTGGAAAAGTCAAAGCAATAAACCGGATCCAGTTATCTGTTCAACAGAGTATTAATGCTCTAACCGTTCGGCAGGCTCACGGTCCTGAGTCCCGCCTGTGGCGGGATCGAAGGATTTCAAATGCTCTAATGTTCTAATTGCGCGATTAGCTCAGTCGGATAGAGCGTTGGCCTCCGGAGCCAAAGGCCGCAGGTTCGAATCCTGCATCGCGCGCCAGGAAATAACAAAGCCCGCGGAAGCGGGCTTTGTTATTTCCTCACCTCGCAATATGCAGGATCGAACCTATGCCCGTAGGGCAGGGGTGAGCTTGTCCCGAGCGTGGCCGAGGGAAATCCTGCAGCGCCATTCCATAACTTATTCAAAATAGGAAATCTGGACCGGTAGCGAAATTAGAATATGGAGGAAAAGAACCTAAACCCCTTGGGACGGCCTTCTTTTTGCAAGACACATGCGATGCAGGGTGAGAAGTTATGTTGTGAGGTGAACAAATGAAGCGCTGGTGGTTATACATAGTTGAAGACGGAGGTAATTTGCAGGTTGGAGCTACCACAGATCTGAACAACCGTCTGAACCAGCGTGGTTATCCCGCGTTGGTTTACACAGAAGGTCCATTTGGAAAATCGGAAGTGTTTAAAAGAGAGAAGCAAGTAAAGGGTTGGTCAAAGCATAAAAAGCGGGAATTTATAAAGAAATCCACCTCACAACAGTAGTGAGTTTACCCTGAGCTTGCCGAAGGGAATCCTGCATCGCCTTGTCATAACTTATTCAAAGGTAGAAGGGGTCTACAGTTAGACAAAATCAGCATTGTTCGAACATTTGGTGTAGGTTCTGGTGTTCGCTGGTCTGAGAAGCTATGTTGCGAGGTGAACAAATAAAGCGCTGGTGGTTATACATAGTAGAGGACGGAGAAAACTTGCAGGTTGGAGTTACAACTGACCTGGGCAACCGTCTAAACCAGCGCGGCTATCCCGCATTGGCTTACAAAGAAGGCCCATTCGAAAGATCGGAAGTGTTTCGAAGAGAGAGGCAGATAAAGGGCTGGTCAAGGCATAAAAAGCGGGAATTTATAAAGAAATCCACCTCACAACAGTAGTGAGTTTACCCTGAGCTTGCCGAAGGGAATCCTGCATCGCGCGCCAATAAAATCAAGGGGTTACGAGGTTACGTAGCCTCTTTCGCATTTCTGAAAAGGCTTTCCCCAACCTGCAGCTTGAATATAAACTGATTCGTAATCAGTAGGTCACCGGTTCAAATCCGGTTCTCGGCTCCAATAAAATCAAGGGGTTACAGCATTATGCTGTAGCCTCTTTGCGTTGTGGCTATATTTTTGGCTACATTATAGTCTGTGAAAATAGTCTTTTTGCCTCGCCCCTATCTACTCATTGGAAATTGCACCCTGCCTATTTCGTCAGTTTTGATCAAATAGGTACCGCCACCTTCTTCGTATGAGGATGTTATCCCGGCAATTATAAACCCGCCGTCAAATGTTTCTTCTACAGACTTAGCATAGTCTTGGCTGTTACCACCGAAAGTTTTGGACCAGATTTCGTTGCCATACTGGTCAGTTTTCATCAAAGCAGCATCTAATGAATTATTTGTACTTACCGAACCCACAGTGATAAATCCTCCATCTGAGGTTACTCTTACGGATTCGCCCACACTATAGGAACCAAAGGTATTGGACCACATCTCGATGCCATTGACATCTGTTTTAATTAAGTAAGAAGCACTTGGGCCATTTGTAATATTGGGTGAAGTTGATCCAGTAATTATCAATCCGCCATCTAGAGTCTCTTGTACATCTCTGCCATACTCATAACTTGAACCACCGTATGTATTGGACCAAATTTCGTTACCATCAGCATCAGTTTTAATAAGGTAAATATCGCTTCCTCCAGCACCATAAGGAGAGGGGGTCAGGAGAGGGGGTCAGGCCGGGAATTTGGCATTAACTAAAATGATCAGCAAGCATTACAGATGATCCTGCTTATGACGGACATACTGAGGTTTAGGAAGATGGCGATCACTGCTTGTGTAGGGGTATTGTGAAATTCCCGGCCTGACCCCTCGATTTTAAGGCTATTGGTAGTCCACAATTAGGGAGAGAAGTGAGGGCGAATTTTGCAAAAGCACTCTCCGGGTTTGGAAATACAGAGGGAGGTGTAATTCTCTGGGGCGTGAGTACAACAAAGCATCAGCACTCAGGCCTAGATGTACTCTCACAACTGGAACCAATTGGTAAAGTGGTATTACTTGAAAAACACATTAATAATCATGCATTTACTTTGATAACACCCAGTTTAGCAGGAGTAGAGAGTAAGGTCTTTTGTGAGAATAAAAGCGATACCAGAGGAATAATTGCCACTTTCATACCTAAAACTCTTGGTGACCCTATCCGATCAAACGAAGATGATCATTATTATTTCCGAACTGGCGATGAGTTTAAAAAGGCTCCTTATGAGTTGATAAAACGTCTTTTCGCTTCAACAGACCAACCTGATCTCATAATCATGTTTGATTCTCGTTTAAATAAGTTGGAAAGTGATAATAACTGGAACATTCCCTTTCTTATTGTGAATCGATCTAATGCCGTAGCTGAGAACATTAAGATGTCGATAACAATCTTGAATCCTGAGGCATATGAAGAAATAAAATTTAAAAATTTCAAAGATACATCTGAAATAAATCCTGGGAAAAATATGTACATGTTCAACGTACCAGATGTCGTTCACCGAGGCTTGAACTCAATTGTAGATAAATTGGATGTTAAGATGAAAGCACGCAAACGCACTCTAAAATTATGCGTATCTCTCTACGCTAATCGAATGCGTGCAAAGGATGTATATTTTACACTCACTCTTTCCAAAGACAAAATTTCAATATCAAATGTGCGTGAGGAGTTCCAATATTAATTTGGATCTAATTACATTTGAAAAGACAGGGTTTTGCTCTGTCTTTTCTCTTTTAAGACTCTTTTCAGAACCGGGAGTCTAACGCGCTCACTACCGCATGAATAAAGGGCTGAAAGGGTGCTGGTACCACTTTGGTGACAATCTTTGGGGTCAGACCTCATATTGTTACTATTTCTATATCTAAAAAGGTAAGAAAGTGAGGTCTGACCCCACAAAACTCTACTTCGCGGGGACCAGTCAGCTGGTCTTGCACTTTATAAGTAGAAACGGGCGCTCACTTGGCTGTGAGCGCCCGTCTTCACCTGAAATTCCCTCGAAGGTTCAGTTCAGTCTTGCGTGGACCGTTCCTGGGTCACACCTCAGAAGCCCTTGAAGACGTTCCTGCTACGATCAGGCGAGGTCGAAACGGTCAAGGTTCATGACCTTGTTCCACGCCGCTACAAAATCGTGCACGAACCGCTCCTGGGAATCCTCACATCCATAGACTTCCCCGATGGCCCGGAGCTGGGAGTTCGAACCGAAGATGAGGTCGACACGGGTGCAGGTCCACTTGAGTTCGCCAGTTTCGCAATCACGACCTTCGAACACTTCGTCGTCTTCCGAGGACGCCTTCCACGTAGTACTCATGTCGAGCAGATTCACGAAATAGTCATTGGTGAGCGTTTCTGGACGCTTGGTGAAGACGCCGTGTTGGGACTGTCCGAAGTTGGCATTCAAGACGCGCATGCCGCCAACGAGAACCGTCATCTCAGGAGCGGTCAGCGTCAGCAACTGCGCCCGATCAACCAGCAGCTCCTCTGTTGATACGGAGTATTTGGATTTGAGGTAGTTTCGGAATCCGTCCGCAGCCGGTTCGAGAACGGCGAACGACTTCACGTCGGTTTGCTCCTGAGACGCATCCGTGCGTCCAGGCGTGAAGGGAGCAGTCACATCGTGGCCGGCATTCTTCGCAGCTTGCTGGACACCCGCGCATCCACCCAGAACAATCAAGTCGGCGAGCGAAACCATCTTCCCGCCTGGCTGTGTGCTGTTGAACTCCTTCTGGATCCCCTCAAGAGTCTGCAGCACAGCCTCCAATTGTTCAGGCTGGTTTGTTTCCCAATCCTTCTGCGGGGCAAGACGGATGCGTGCTCCGTTAGCCCCGCCGCGCTTGTCGGAGTCACGGTACGTGGACGCCGACGCCCAGGCCGTCGAGACCAGTTGCGAGACAGACAGTCCCGAAGCGAGGACCTTGCCCTTGAGGTTGGCGATGTCCTGTGCGTCGATCAGCTCATGATCGACTGCAGGTACCGGGTCCTGCCAAATCAGCTCTTCTTCAGGCACTTCCGGGCCGAGATAGCGTAAGCGCGGACCCATGTCGCGGTGGGTCAGCTTGAACCAGGCGCGGGCAAAGGCATCGGCGAACGATTCCGGGTTCTCGTGGAACCGCTTCGCAATCGGTTTATAAATCGGATCCATTCTCAGTGAGAGGTCTGCGGTAGTCATTATGGGTGCTTGTTGTTTGGACGGGTCGTGGGCGCCCGGCACAGCACTCGCTGCCGCTGGATCGCTCGGAACCCACTGGTAGGCTCCGGCAGGGCTTTTCACCAGATTCCAGTCGTAACCGAACAGGGTGTCGAAATAGCCCATGTCCCACTTGGTCGGGGTCGGATTCCAGGCCCCTTCAATGCCGCTGCTGATCGTGTCATCTCCCTTACCGCTGCCGAAGCTGCTCTTCCAGCCGAGACCCTGTTCTTCGATGCCGGCGGCTTCCGGTTCGGGGCCCACATGCGACGCATCGCCAGCACCGTGGCATTTGCCGAACGTGTGTCCACCGGCGACTAGGGCGACGGTCTCTTCGTCGTTCATCGCCATGCGCGCGAAGGTTTCGCGTACGTCGAGCCCCGACGCGACCGCATCCGGCTCGCCATTCGGCCCTTCCGGGTTCACATAGATCAAGCCCATCTGCACGGCGGCGAGAGGATTCTCCAGTTCCCGGTCGCCGGTGTAGCGCTTGTCTCCAAGCCACGTGTCCTCAGCTCCCCAGTAAATGTCTTCTTCCGGCTCCCAGAGGTCCTCACGCCCGCCCGCGAAACCGAACGTCTTGAATCCCATCGACTCTAGAGCGCAGTTGCCGGCAAGGATCATAAGGTCGGCCCAGGATATCTTCCTGCCGTATTTTTGCTTGATGGGCCAAAGCAATCGGCGTGCCTTGTCAAGGTTGACGTTGTCCGGCCAACTGTTGAGCGGCGCTAAACGCTGGTTGCCGGTCCCGGCTCCGCCGCGGCCGTCGCCCATGCGGTAGGTTCCTGCGCTGTGCCACGCCATCCGGATGAAGAGGCCTCCGTAGTGGCCGTAGTCGGCCGGCCACCAATCCTGCGAATCGGTCATCAACTCAATGAGATCCTTCTTCAGGGCATCAAGGTCGAGACTTTTGAACTCTTCAGCATAGTTGAAATCCTCCCCCATCGGGTTGGACAGGGAGGAATGCTGGTGCAGGATCTTAAGGTTCAACTGGTTCGGCCACCAGTCCCGGTTCGACGTTCCACCGCCGTCTGCCTGTTTACCAGCTCTGCCCGTTACCGGACACTTGTTATCATCATTCATAAAGTTACCCCCTTTCGTTTTGCGTGTTTTCTCTTACCCTGCTGCGCATGTATGCCAAGGCAAAAACTGGAGAACGCCTATTAAATGAAAATGATTATCGCAATAAGAGGAAAAAATTTTCTCTTATCCTTTATCTTTCTGGCACTCCGGGCAAAGTCCGTAAAAATCCAATCTATGGTTGACTACTCGGAACCCCGTCTGCTTAGAGACCTCTGTGGTCATGGCGCTTAAGCTCTCGAGGTCGGGATCGACGATTGTTTTGCACTTGGTACAAACGACATGGGGATGGGGGAAGGGTTTGCTCCCGTCGTAGCGGTTGCTCCCCTGGCTGAATTCCAACTCCAAAACCTCTCCGAGTTCCTTAAGCAGGGTTATCGTTTTATATACTGTGGCAAGGCTGGTGGTGGGGAAATCGTTGACGATAACCTTGTATATCTCCTCCACGCTGGGATGCTCCTCGCTTTTGGCGAGGATCTTCAGGATCGCCATTCGTTGCGGTGTGATTCTTTGCCTGCCATCTCTGAGCTTGGAGAGCATGTGTTCGAGACGTGCTTGATGATTCGACAAAGGTCATCCCCCTTGATGCGCAAGTCGTTCTTTTCTGATAACCATTTTCCAAGTATACCAATGGATGTCCTTGTGTCAAGATCGGCAGTCTGGCAGTCAGGGATACAGGTCAATTCAACAAAGGTCCACCCTTGATGGGTGATGCCAAGGTGGTACCAACACCCTGCAAGCCCTTTTTCCATGCACTAAGGAAACCTTGGGGTCAGAGCTCAGATTCTCAGGTCTCCAGTTTTTTGACGATGCCACAGAGGTAGTTGGGAAAATCTTTAGAGTTAAAACCTCACTTTCTTACTTTTGTAAGTGAATCAAGGTTGTCGCGTCGCTCCGCTCCTTTCTCCTTCGCCCTTTAAAGCTTCAACGACGATAGGCTTCTGAGAACAAGCGCAATAGCGCTGGCCATCGGCCAGCCAATAACCACAGATGGGGATCGGGGGTCGGATCTTGGGATCGGGGGTCGGGATCGGGGGTCGGATCTTGGCTTTTAAGGTTTACAACTCAGTGAGGGAATCATAGAAACTACTCGGGGTCCGGGTCACAGGTGCCGGTGTTTGAATTTTGACGTTATAGCTGTCAGGCTGAAAAACCCTGCGTCCTTTGCGTTATAGTTCTGACATGACAAACGAGCGAGAGGCATAATTCCCCCTCACCTCTGTCCTCTCTCCTTCGGCAGGCTCAGGACAGGCCGCCAGGGGAGAGGATTAAGCACCAATAATCCGTTTCCCCGATTCATTTCTATAACAACCCCCTTTTCTTACCCTGCGAAACTCTGCGATCAGGGCTGACTAGCCCTGCCCGCGGCACCCTGCGTTAAAGGCTTTTATCTCTTTTTGTAAACCCAAACTTTTCCCTTTAAAATTCCCTTCCGTACCCTTAACATGAAAGCTGACCTTTTTCCCAGGGGATGGTCTGATGAAGGACACTCGGAAAATTACGCATGCTGTGGGCAAGCTGCATCTGCACAAGCATGTCTATCTCTCCCTGGTCGCTATCCTGATCGGCATTCTTGCCGGTTACGGCGCGCTCATCTTCCGCTACGTCATCAAGATGGCGCAGTACGGTTTCTATCAGAACACCAACGACGTCCTGACCTTTCACAGCTCCATGCCATTCTGGTTGAAGATACTACTGCCGGCCGCCGGCGGTCTCATAGTTGGTCCCCTTATTTATTTTGGCGCCCGTGAGGCCAAGGGACACGGTGTACCGGAGGTCATGGAGGCGGTTGCCCTCAAGGGCGGGAGGATCCGGGCCAGGGTGGCTCTCGTCAAGATCATCGCCTCGGGCATTTCCATCGGTTCCGGGGGGTCAGTGGGGCGGGAAGGTCCCATTGTTCAGATCGGATCCTCCATCGGCTCCACACTGGCTCAGATCCTCAGGGCACCTACTTTCCGGCAGAGGACTTTCGTAGGTTGCGGCGCAGCGGCAGGAATTGCCGCCACCTTCAACGCACCCATCGCCTGGGCCCTGTTCGCCGCGGA
>Ga0255052_10003730_pt1 | contig 10474 bp, 9 predicted proteins | sample JV7_2_21_MG_FD_188632 | JGI IMG/M metagenome (GOLD analysis project Ga0255052, IMG submission 188632) | Seawater microbial communities from Jervis Inlet, British Columbia, Canada - JV7_2_21 | ecosystem: Environmental > Aquatic > Marine > Inlet | place: Canada: British Columbia | collected...
GGACCTTATCGGGCTTTTCTGTGGAACCAATACTTACACGAGCATAGGAACACAGCTCCTGTGAATACCCAAGGTCTTCCGCATAACCTGAGACTTCAGGACCTATTTTCTGTGCTCCAATGATAGTCCCTGCCTGTTCAGGATAGACTACACCTAGATTCATAGCGATTGGAATCTCCACTGGGAAACCTGACGTCACCCATGCGAGCGTACCGTTCTCACTTGCTTCCAAGGCCTCGAGCCCGGTGCGAAATGCAATCTGCTGAAGGAGTGATTGTGTTTCAAGTCGTCTGTAAGGTTTCTCTTCACTTGGTCTTTCTTGAGTCATTCTATTACTCACTCCAGAGTTTCTAAGAAAGTCTGTATCCGTGTTTCAATCCGACCACGGTCACTCAGTTCAGGGTCTAAGGGGATGCGAACTGTTTTAATTCCCAATTCTGAGGCCGCTTTTTCGATAGATGGTGCTTCAAATTGGTCAGGATCACAAAATGACTGCTCACAAACCAAAAGCCCTTGAATTGAGAGGTTTGAGAGAAGTCCTTTCATTGCATCCATACGGTATGAGAGTCCTTCATGAGTTGCTTCACCGGGAGCAGTCAAGATAGATTGTGCCATCGCCAGATATGGATCGTCAGAATTGGAAGGAGACTCTGTGAACACAGTTTTGAACCCAAATGAGAGGAGGTCCAGTACAACAACTGAGTCGTGGATGTCAGGCATGTCATTGATTAGAGTGGCCATTGCTTGAGGTTCAACCATCCCTCCTGCAATCACTATTCGAGGTGTTTCTAGACCTTCTGGAAGTTTTATTCCTGAATAGTCGCCACTTTTTATTGCCTGTCTTACAGCTTCGATACTATCCAATAATCCTAACTCATTTGCTGTGTTTCTGACTGTTTCTGCAGCTTCCTTGACTGATGATACTGATGAGATTGTGGGACCCGTCAGAAAGGTTCTAACAGTGTGAACAACTTCACCGTAGGAGATTATCTTTGGATTGACAACTCTAGCTGAATACAGGAATTGGGCATTATTACGGAAGTCTTGGACAAGTTCGACTGAGCGATTGTAACTCTCTGAAAGAAATGGCTGGTTGAATGTTTTAGAAAGTGTTTCACTCAGAAGTTTTAGCTCCTCGGCGAGAAACTTCGTTGCGGACTCGTCCTGACTGTATCTAGTGACAGGGTATGTCAATCGAAGTACTCTATCATCTGGAAAACGAACACGCCAAATATCACCAAGATTCTGAAGAGCGTCACATGTGTTTCCAGGGAATAACAATCCTGCCAGATTCAAAAACTGACCATTTGCACGTTGACTATAGAGATTCCGGATGTATGAACATGCAAAGGTCTGAAGGCTTTCCTCAAATCCACTTGCAGTTCCAGGCAGAGCCCTGATGAGGGATGGAGTGAACCCGTGTGCCATAAGGAGCTCCAAAGGAGCATGAGGATAGATGTAGCCAATTATCGCATCACCTGAATCCACCAATCCTTTCAATTCCATTGTTGATTGTTCAATAACTCCTTCATAGTTCAAATTGGATTCCTCTCTCTATGTGGTTGTGTGTCTAGTAGTAGTACTGAGCTTTTGACAATCAGTATCTTAATTGTTCCGTTGAACCAAACCAATTCAACATTCTTCATGGTTTTTAATCAAAAACTGCTTGTGGAAGGTATTATCAATAGGAATTACAGTCGTAGTTATTGTCCTCTGGTCAAATTTCTGAGTATAGATTATAGACGAGAGAAATGGAGAACGAATATTATGGAAGAAATGCTATGGCATACCAAGAGATGGCCAGAACATGTCAGGAAGTCATTGGACTATCCTGATGAGCCACTCTTTGCACTATTAGACAATATAGCTGCTAAACACCCTGACTCACCTTCAACGGTCTATTCTGGGTTATCACATTCCTTTGCAGAAGTCAAGGATCACGCTGATAGGATAGCGAATTTCCTAACGAGCAAGGGGATTGGTAAAGGCGATAAAGTTGCGATTTTCATGCCGAATGTTCCAATGTACCCACCGGTGTTCTTTGGAATTCTAAAAGCAGGAGCGACTGCAGTCACCTGCAATCCTTCATATAAGGCGAATGAGTTGAATTTCCAACTGAAGGACTCGGGAACGAAAGCGGTGTTCGTCTTTGACCACCAAGTCTTCACACCGACATCCTATGAAGCGGTAAAAGGTACTGATGTTGAAATCCATGTGCTATGTAGCATAAAGAGCTTCTTACCTAAGGTGAAGGCAGTTCTAGGAGGTCTTCTCGGTAAGATACCTAAGGGTGACTCATATGAGGAAGGAACAGTCTTCTATGATGATATCATCGAACAATTCGAGCCAAAGGCTCCCGATGTGTCAATCAATCCAAAAGATGATCTAGCGCTTATTCTTTATACAGGCGGCACTACAGGAACGCCGAAGGGAGCGATGCTCACACATCTCAATCTATACAGTAATGTCATACAGATTGATGAGTGGACCCAACTTGAACCTGAGGGAGGAGGACCTCCTGAAAAGCTCACATCAGAAGAAGTGTATGTTGGCGCGTTGCCTTTCTACCACAGCTACGGCCTCACTCTCACTATGGTTGCATCCTATTATTTAGGAAGCTCTTTGATTTGTATACCTGACCCAAGAGCTGGTAAACCTCCAATGAGTGAGCTACTGGCTGCAATCCAAGAGAACAAGGGAACGATTCTACATTGCGTACCAGCACTCTATGCGGGTATCATAGGCAATCCAGATATTGCAAAGTACGACCTCTCTAGCCTCAAAGCCTGTGGTTCAGGAGCTGCACCTTTGCCTCCTGAGCTCGCCAAGAACTTTGAGAGTGTGACTGGTGCAACCTTGTTCGAGGGGTATGGTCTAACCGAAACCTCCCCGCTAGCCACTGCAAACCCATCTCTGAAGAGTATGCGAAAATTCGGGTCTATCGGGATTCCAATCTCAGACACTTATGTCACGATTCTCGACATGGACACTGGCAAGAAGCAACTCAAGCAGGGAGAAACTGGTGAGATCGCAATAAGCGGTCCACAAGTGATGGCTGGTTATTGGAATAAACCTGAAGAAACAGCCGAAGTCATGCGAGATATCAAAGGAAACCGTTACTTCCTTACCGGAGATATTGGTCACATGGATGAGGAAGGATTCTTCGTTATTTCGGACCGTAAGAAGGACATGATCAACGTTGGTGGTCTGAAGGCGTATCCAAGAGAGATTGAGGATAAGTTCTTTGAACATCCTAAGGTAGCAATGGCTGCCGTCATTGGTCTTCCAAGACTGGAAGAACCGACTAACGAGTTTGTCAGGGCATATCTCGTTCTGAAAGAGGGCGAAACAGGCACCGAAGAAGAGTTCATTGCATGGGCAAAGGACAACATGGTTGGCTACAAGCGACCTAAGGAGATCGTGTTTGTCGGCTCGCTACCTTTGACCGCTGTCGGGAAAGTGCTGAGGAGAGTCCTCAAGGAAGCAGAACTCGCTAAGAAATAGTATATCTGAAACGGGGATGGGAAAACCCTCCCCTCATTCTTCTTTTTTATCATCCTCAACAAATATCAGGGACTTTTACAGTACAAGACAGCTATACAATCTTGTTTCATACTGTAATATTATGGAGTTGAGAGAGATGGACGAGCTATATTGGCAAGAGAAAGAAACCTGGCCTAAAACTGCAGCCACGACAATAGATTATCCAGAAGAACCATTGTTCGATATGCTGGACAGGTCAGCACGGAAGAGTGGAGACCTCCCATACACCGTGTTTATGGGAAAGTCGCAGACATTCAAAGAGGTCAAAGAGCATTCAGACAAAGTGGCTAACTTCTTAGCTAGCAAAGGTATCAAGGAAGGTGATAGTGTCGCGATTTTCTTACCCAATGTACCTCACTTCCCAGCAATCTTCTTTGGCATTCTGAAAACTGGAGCAAAGGTTGTGACCTGTAATCCAATGTACAAAGCTGGTGAACTAAACTACCAGTTGAACGATACTGATTCAAAGATAGTCTTTGTTCTGGACCATCCCACTTTTACTCCTACCAGTTATGAAGCCATTAAGGGCACTTCTGTCGATACTGTCGTTATTTGTAGCATCAAACCCTTCCTCTCCAAAGCAAAGGCGGTCATTGGAGGACTTCTTGGAAAGGTTCCCAAGAGTCCGTATTATGAAGAGGACAAGACGCTATTCTATGAGGATATTCTTACCGAATACGAACCAACACCACCACAGGTCAACATCAAACCAAGTGAGACTGCAGTACTGATCTATACAGGCGGAACGACAGGTACTCCTAAGGGAGCAGAACTGTCTCACTATAATCTGACAACAAATGTGCTTCAGATTGCGGAGTGGGTTTACTTGAAAGAAGAGGATGTGGGAAGGGAAGGTGGTGTCAGGTACGGAGAAGAGGTGTATGTTGGAGCAATACCATTCTACCACAGCTATGGACTAACACTCAGTATGCTTACTGCGACCTGGTTTGCTGGTCAGCTTGTCGCTATCCCAGACCCAAGATCTGGGAAACCACCACTCTCAGACCTATTAGAAGAACTAGAGAAGACTAAGTGCACCGTGTTTAATTCTGTGCCAGCTCTCTATGCAGGACTCGCTAATCATCCGAATATCAGAAAATATGATTTGTCTGAAATCAGCATCTGTGGCTCAGGAGCAGCTCCATTACCTCCTGAGGTGGCAAAAGCCTTTGAGGCTCAAACGAACGCAATACTGTTCGAGGGATATGGTCTCACAGAAACCTCACCAGTGACCCACCTCAACCCAACTAATAAGAAGTACAGGAAATTTGGCTCGATAGGTATTCCAATCTCAGATACAATCTGTAAGATTGTTGATATTGATACTGGCGCAAAAGAGATGCCTGTTGGAGAGGTTGGTGAGATTGCCATCCACGGACCTCAGGTATTTTCCGGATATTGGCAAAAACCCGAAGAGACTGCTAATGTGATGCGCGAGTTCGGAGGTAAGCGATTCTTCCTCACCGGAGATGTGGGCCATATGGACGAAAATGGCTACACCTTCATCAGTGATAGGAAGAAACAGATGATCAATGTCGGGGGTATGAAAGCATATCCTCGCGAGATTGAAGACATCTTTTTCACTCATCCAAAAGTGCAGATGGCTGCTGCAGTCGGAATTCCGAGAAAGGAAGATCCTAGTAACGAATTCGTGAAGGCATATATTGTACTGAAGGAAGGTGAAACTGCTACGCCTGAGGAGTTCATCGAATGGGCGAGAAACAAGATGGCAGGCTATAAACGTCCGAAAGAGGTTGAATTCAGAGACTCATTACCAATGAGCAACGTCGGTAAAGTACTTAGACGCGTTCTTCTAGAGGAGGAACTCAAGAAAAGAGGAGAGTAGAATATGGCAGAATTTTGGAAACAACTAGGAGCCTGGGGTGGTATCTTTGCGGGCATTCAGTTCGTGATCATAACTATAGGGATAATGTTGTTCTATCCTGAAGGGTATGATTTCCTGAACAACACGTTCAGCTCCCTCGGATTAACAGTGACTAATGGCTATGCGACACCGATCAATCATGCACTATTTGCAATCGCAGGTACTTTAGCTGCTGGGGCGTCAGTTCCCTTTTGGCTTGCGATACGGACTGTTTTTACAGAGTCAACTCCACAGAAAGTGATTAGCTGGATTGGAACAATTCTGGGTCTTGCTGCAGCTCCGTGTCTTGCGTCCTTGACAATCTTTGCAGGAGATGTATTTCCTGTAGAACATGGATGGTCGACAATTCTATTCTTTATTCTGTTTGCGTTAGCAATTGGAGTCTACTCATTTGGAATTCTTCTCAATAAGGAGTATGACAACAAGTTCGCATTAGTTGGATTTGTGGTGGCAATCCTTGATATCGTATACATTTTCTTCATTGGAACAGCGTGGATGCAAAAGGTCGCAGTTTATGGCATGATTGTATATTCAGTATTTCAAGGCTATAGACTACAACAAGTCTTTGGAGAATAGAATGAAACTGGGGAGGTTATTCTCCTCCCCATTCTTTCTTAGATGTTCTCGAATGTGGCTCTCATTGTACTGCCACAATAACTACACTGAGCCTCAAGGGGACCTACCCAATCCACACTCTCGTGTGAAACCTCAGCATCGCACGAAGGGCATTTCAATGGTAGACGAACTGTGGTTGTCCTACTACCATGTGTCTGAACACTTTCTTGATGTTCATCTGGAATTGCATGCAATGGAGCCTCTACTAACACACTATCCATTATCTGACGAGGTGTTCGAACTGACCGGCGAGCGCGTCGACATGCAAATAGGCCGCAGAAGAGAGGAATCACAATTGATGCAATTATGAGAATCATCATCCAGTCGAAGAAATCCAGAGACTGGAAAAATCCAGGAACATGCGCGTCATCATATACACCTACACTGTACGATCCACTCGTATCAGAATACACAGAGTTCTCAGTGACACCGATATAGACTGTGGAGTTTGAGACTAGATCAAAACTAACCTGAGGGAAGTTCCCATAATCAGTTCCACTCTCTACAATGATGTTGGTGTAACCACTGTCCGTCGCAACAGTGATCTTGACTTGTACGTCCCAGAATGAATCAGAATTAACAACTATGGTCCAGTGTCCGGCTTCCAAGTCAGCTACATAGTCATTTGTGTCGCCGCCCCATACATACTCACTTGTTCTAGCGATGTTCGCAACGAGACTGGCTTGAGCTGACACGGTCCCCACCAGAACAAACATCGAAAGGGCAAAACAGGTCAATAGGAGCAGTTGTTTTCGGCTCATTATGGTTTTCCTCAACTGCAGAGGAACATGGCATGATATTAGCATTGTCAGCGCGAATTCAAAACTTCGTGGATCATCACTAAAGAAGCTAGATATTTATACAATCAAGAAGAGTAGTTGAATGGGAGTGGGATAATGTCTTCAACCAATAATAGATTGAAATGTCCCCATTGTGGAGCAACATACCTGTATTCTTCTGACAAGATTGACCAGTCTAATTCCGTTGAGTGTCAGAATTGTATGATGCGTTTTTCAACGCAGATAGATTCTGTCGGATTATCATCTATACCATTGGATGATACCGATGCAATCAAACCATCGATACATTTCTTGAGTGAAACTGTTGAGGGTGTCAGAATAAAATGCCCTAGCTGCGGTTCAAAATATATCTACACAGAAAAACACAAACTCCAAGACGGAAGGGTGAAGTGTCAAAATTGTGGGTCAGCAATAGACTCTGTTGGTGAAGATGTTTTCCTTGTTAAGGAGCCTGGACCAGCTGTAGCGCAAACTGAGAATTGGGGATTATGTGTCATTATCATTCTCATCTTTCTATTTGTACCAATTATTATTGCGATACCTTTGATCTTATGCATTGTAGCATGGAAAGGAATGCAATCCAGAGAACCATCAGACTTGGACACAAAGATAGTCAGACGAGATACAGAGGGACCTGGCCCCTGGTAGGTACACCAGTAGTCTATTCGGGTTTTCCAGATTCAGAGGACTTGTGCTGTTTAGATAGCTCAACATAGAGCTCTGCTCCAGCCTTGAATGCCTCTTTCATCGTATCGGATACTTCCTTGACGATCTTGCCAGGTATGCCGAGTACTAGACTTCCATCAGGTATCACTGAACCTTCAGTGACAACGGAACCAGCTCCAATGACACAGTCATTACCGACTTTAGCACCATCTAAGACTATTGCACCCATTCCAATGACAGTGCGGTCACCAATCTGACAGGCATGGATCACACAGTTATGGCCTGCAGTCACATAATCACCAACATCTGTGGGGTTCATGAATGTAGTATGTACTGTGACATTGTCTTGAATTGAGGTTCCTTTCCCAATTCGAATGCGGTTCAAATCAGCCCTTATTACAGCAAATTCCCAGATGCTGGAGTCAGCTCCCACTTCGATATCACCAATCAATGAAGCACGTGATGACACGTACGCTTCTGGGTCTACTTTGGGTGACTTGCCTTCGAACTCGTATAATCCCATCAGTCTACACCTTGGCTAAGCAGTGCATCTATTCTACTTTAAGAGTATTGAAATGTGATATTCGTATTCGGTGGTCTAGAGGTCAGATTAGTGCCCATCACACCACTCCATTATCCCTTAGTCTATAGTCTTTCCAAACTTGACAAGAGGCTTTCTCTCCCTGGATTGGTAGTTGGCTCAGTTATCCTTGATATAGAAGTCCTACTGCTGTGGATATTCTTCAGTGATTTACCAGATCATCAGTTTCTGCATAGTTTGATTGGAGCAGTTACTATAGGGACTCTCCTAGCAGTCATTGTCACGCGGTTTCTCTATGCTCCAATAATCTCCACTCTTTTCGGTGTAGATCGTGAGAGATTGAACAAGGTTTCCGGATTATCAAAGACGCTGGTTGTTTCTTGTCTCATTGGTGTTCTTTCACATCTGTTATTGGATTATCCGATGCATTGGTTCAATCCAATTCTGTGGCCTTGGGTAGACCCGTTTGATGTTGTGGGACCGTTGGTTCTTTTCTTCGCTCCATTTGGGAGTATCAGCGGAATTGCATTTCGAATGGCGAATGTGTTAACAAATGTGATTATGTTTGTGTGGTGGGTTTTGATACTGAGGAAAAATTGGGGAAAGGATTTGTGGGGTAAATACTGGGTTTGAAACAGCTTCGATAATCTCTGACAAAGTTGGACATCTCTCAAATGTTCTCTTGAGAGAAGATGTAGGCCTTTATGTAGCATAGTCCAGCAACATGTGTCTGAGGTTGTCCTGATACAAAACTGACCTCACAGAGTCCACCCAGTGCCGTTACCTGGGAGTACTTCACTCTGGTGTCCAAGATTGTACAATTAACAATGAACGGTTAGTAAGTCAAATACAACCTAATGAATGAGCACAAACCACTCCTCAAGCGAGATTTGAGACTGCGTATCAAGTATATCCTCATTCGCATATAGTCTTCTTAAGAACCGGTTGTATCCATCAACACTGTCTGTTCGAATAGTTGCAAAGAGACTGTAGTCTTCACTAGTCCTATGCAAATCCCAGACTTCATCTATTGTGCTGATTGCTCTGGCAGTTTGCGCAATTGAACCTGGTTTGGGTTTGATTTGTAAAAAGAACTTAATTGGTTGACCTAGGTTTGAAAATTTGATGTCTACAGAATAGCCAACTATAGCTCCTCGGCCTTCAAGTCGTCTCATTGCTTTAGAAACTGCAGGTTGGCTAAGACAAGGGGTCATTCTATTTCCAATCTCGTTCTGTGGCAGGGGAAAGGGACTTTCCTCAATAGGGGCTTGACGGTAGATTGTTCTCATCAATTCCCATTCTTTTGTTGACACAAGTTGAGGTTTTGGTGGACGACTCTCGAGTATGAACCCATGGGTTTTGTATGTGGTAAGAACTTGGACAAGCTGATATTTGTCAGCCTTTGATTTCGCTACTACTTGATCAACTCTATCTAGGAATTGTTCGAAGGTACCAGAACCCCGAAACCGAAAGAGGCCTAGGAGTGAATGGTCTCCTGATATTCCATCCAACGATTCCAACTCAGCCATCTCTAAGAGACCCTGACTCACATCGAGCTCGCGGGGATTAGTCTTAATGAGTAGTATGGTGTTTCGTTCTGCATATACCTGTGCAGGGTCAAAGACTGTGACATAGGCTTGTATGATTCTAGTGCGTACCAGTTTGCGAATAGTCCGCGCAATCCAATTCCGACTTTTTCCCACTCCTTCGCCTAAGGTAGCCAAGCTTGACCGTGAGTTCTTCAATAATAGTGTCAGAAGGTGTAGCTCGCTGTCTTTCATTTTTTGCACGTATTTAACCCCAATTATGTGCGATTCATTCCTTGCTACGATGTAGGATTCATATATGTTATTCTCTCCCCTCGCGTCTGTGATTTAGATGACTGAATATAAAGTCAAAGATATTGGTCTTGCCGAAGAAGGCAGGATGCTTATTGATTATGCTGAAAAGAACATGCCAGTTCTCATGCATTTGAGGGAGAAGTACTCCAAAACACAACCCTTGAAGGGAATGAGAATCACTGGATGTCTACATGTAACAAAGGAAACTGCGGTACTAGTTGAAACTTTGCGAGCGGCAGGTGCAGAGGTTGCATGGTCTGGCTGTAATCCCCTCTCAACAAATGATAAGGTTGCAGCAGCTCTTGCTGCAAATGATGTGTCAGTCTTTGCTTGGCACGGTCTTGATACAGAGGAATACTACTGGTGTATTGAACAAACTTTGAAGATCAAACCCACCCTAACTCTAGATGATGGTGCAGATCTCATCTTCACACTGCATCAGAAGCATGAAGAGTTGATACCGAATCTTCACGGTGGTTCAGAGGAAACTACCACTGGAGTCATTAGAATTAGAGCAATGGCAGATGATGGTAAGCTCAAATACCCAATCATGGCAGTAAACGATGCAGACACAAAACACCTG
>Ga0255052_10003731_pt1 | contig 10472 bp, 15 predicted proteins | sample JV7_2_21_MG_FD_188632 | JGI IMG/M metagenome (GOLD analysis project Ga0255052, IMG submission 188632) | Seawater microbial communities from Jervis Inlet, British Columbia, Canada - JV7_2_21 | ecosystem: Environmental > Aquatic > Marine > Inlet | place: Canada: British Columbia | collected...
CATCATCCGTCAAGGCAGAGGTAGCCTCCCCGGTTTTGAGGCCCCAGACATCTCACCGGCCGATTTTATCGACATGACCCCCGCAGAGAAGCGGAACCACATCCAAGAGAGGAGGAGAGAAAGTGGCCGTTGACGGACCCACGGACGAGTCCCTACGCGCCTCGGCGGAGTTGGAGGCCAAAGAGTTCTTCCCCACCGCCAACCCGGAGGAGATGTCGCAGATCGTCGAGTCGATCATGCTGACCCCCTTGGTGCCACCGTCTAGCATCAGCCCTGGCAGCGGTACGCGCCCTATTGATCTGAGTCCTCCACCCTCCGACACGGGCACCTTCCAGTTCGAGCCTGGGCTTCGGGGGTTAGAGCAGATCCAGAACTTCGGTGTTGGCGTCCGCGAGGCTCTCCCGATTGCCGGCGGTGTCGTGGGACTTGGTGGCGGGCTGCCCGGTAGCGTTGCGGGCGCTGGCCTCGGTGGCTACGCCCGAAACGCTTTCCGGTCGGAAGGTGACGAGCCTATTGACGCCCTCCGCGGCCTCCGTGACGAAGCGTCGATCGAACTCATCGGCGGCTCCCTGTTCGATGCGATCCCCGGCGGCCTCTCTCGCGTGCTGCGCGGCGACCGCAAAGTCGCAGAGCGGTATGCGGAGGCGTTGCAGGAGTTCGGGCTGAAGCCGACGCTGCAAGAGATTTCCAACACGAGTTTCGTCGAGAGTTTCCGCACGATCATCGGCTCGTTTCCCCTGTTCCGTAAGCCCTTCGCGAAGTTCCAGACGCAGCGTTTGAAGGACGCCGACAGGGCGTTGGTAGACTTCATCGAGGGCGCGTCTCCTGACACCCTGCTTATGCGACGAATGGCGGAGAGCGGCGACCTTGAGGGTGCGAAGATCCTGAACGAGAAGTTGTCGGGTGAGTTCCTCCGAGGACTTGATAAGGGTTTCCGTGTTCTGAAGGAGGAGAGAGATAAGTCTTTCGATGTGATGAGGTCCGCGCTCAAAGACACAGAGAGGGCGGCGGAACTGCTAGGCGCTCCGTTCGTGTCTAAATCATCGAACACCCTTCTGCGGCTCAACAAAGCCTTGCAGCGTGCGGAACGAAACGCGCAGCAAGTTAGGCCCGGAACCACAGGCCCAAAAGAAACAGAAACGATGAAAGAGACGGTTGAGTTTCTGGAGGATATAGCTGGGTCTTTACCCGAGGTCACTCGGTTCGATAAGCTGGTCGCTAGGAAAAAGCGCATCAGCCGACAGATAGATCGCGTGGGTAAAGAAGACGCCGAAGCCGCGACCTTGCTTACAACGGTTAAGGAGGGCGTTGAGGAAGACATCGACGTTCTTCTGCGCCAAGAACCGAAACTCCGAAAATCCTACGAGGAAACCCTTGATCTATCTTCTGATCTGCTGACGATGTTCGAGAGTATCGCGTCTAGGGCAGTTAAATCAGTTGACAAGAAACTAGGTCGGCAAGGTCTTCAGGAGATAGCGCGCGACGGGGATGATCTTGTCCTGCGTAATGCGGGGCCGCAAGACATAGTGACCCTCATGGATAAGGTGGCGAACAGCAAATCCCCAGCGGCTATTCGCGACTTCATGCGAATCCTTACTAAAGGCTCCGGGGAGCAGCGATCGAAGAAGATGCTAGGGGATGCCCTCGGTCGGAAACTGTCGCGTGCCATAGACAAGGCGTTTAAGGAGTCCCCCAAAAAAGCAGAGTCGGGCACTTTCGAGCCAGAGACTATCTTGAAAAACATGGGATTGGCCGACCCAACGAGCCCGGAGTTCGCTGCGACCGTGGAACTCTTCAAGGCCGCGGGACTAAATCCAAACCGGACAAAGAAGTTGGTAGACATGCTGGACGCTATGTTCTCCGCGAAGCCGGGGTCGGCTGCCCAATTCATCCAGCGCAAAGCCGCACTCACAGGCATTCAAGGCGCGGTCAAAGGTCTTCTTCCGGGCGTAACGGTGGGCGCAGCCAGTGGCGCGGCGGCTACCGGCGGGCTCGCCTCCTCCGGCGCGGTCGGGTTGATCGCCACTTACCTCGTCACCCGTTCAATCGGTAAGACCCTCACGTCCCCGTGGCGGACGAAAGCGGTCATCGCGATGGCGGACGCCGCACGCCCGACTTCCCATCGCGCCCGCGCTCTCGTTTCCCTCTTGACTGACCCCCCGGTCGCCGCCGTCTTGCGGCCGGATTCGGATGACGGGTTCGGGAACCACTCTCCGGCGGAGGACATGAAGGCAGAAATTGAAGAGACGCTCCGCACGCTCCGTACTAAGGAGGGGCGGGATCGCTTTTTCAAGCAGATGGATGAAGACCTCCGAGGAGTCTTCCGCCCCGGGAAGAAAAATATCCCCGGTGGCGCTGATCTGGCAACACGAGAGCTAACGCAGGAACAACGAAGAACAATCGACACCCCTTTCCCCAACCTCAATAGGTGACAAAATGAAACACACACTCTTCATAGCCCTTCTCTCGCTGCTCATGGTGGGCAGCGCATGGGCCAAACCGCCGTTGATTGCTAATTCAACGGCGAACTCGTTCACGGTGGAGATCACTTTTCCAGCCGGTGACACGAGCGATACAGACCTGATTCCGCGCGGTGGTTACTGCACGGTTTCGGTCATCATCGCCGGGTCGGACGTAGTGGAGCTTTATCAGGTTCCGCTGTCTACAACCGCAGCCTCGGCCGGCACGATTGTCGGGTCTGCGTTTTCAGCAACGACGACTTCTGTTACGACTGTTCAGCCATCGCAGCTCGGGTTCAAGGCTCGTGCTACGACGGCGGCAGCAGGCGGCAGCAAGATGATTATCAAGTGTTCCAATACGCAGTTGACCGAGGGACTGAACCTTAATCAAGCCCTACCACCAAAGGGTGAGTATCATAACCTTAAGGCGACGATTACTAGTCCCGCCTCATTTCACCTCGGCACCGGAGTTACCCTTGCAGCAATCGGGGAAAATGAGGAGGCGGATCACGTAATAGGATGGTATTACAATAAGAATGGTCCCGGAGGGGTATCTCAAAATAAGTTCGAGCATGCGTTTCATCACCGAGTAGAGACAAACTTTAAGAATGATGATGCGACGGGAAGTAATCCACCAGATAATCAGGTTGAGTTCAATCAAGATGTAGCTCCACCAGACAATAGTTGTGAACTAACGGGCTTCAACGATGAGTCAGCCTTTGAAACGAAGGCTGGCATTGGCGGTGTTCGAGAGCCGATCACATGGTCTGGTGGTGGTACGTCTGAGATAGTTGCGTATAACTCCACTACAAATGTAATGGAGTTTAGGATGAACAATAGCATATCGGTTGGAGTATCAGAGACCGTCACTATCACGGATGGTGGTGAAACCGCGTCCTGTAATGGGGAAGCATTTATCTACCTTGGTAGTACCGCTGCCCACACATTCAGACCCTATATTCAAACCTGGGCGGTCCTTGCTGGAACTTCTATATTTTCCTGGAAGACCTCCGCGTCAGCACCGAATAGCGTGTTTCGTATTGCTAATCAGGGATCTGCGGTTAACTCTCCTTCCGGGAACAGTGTAGGCCCTGGTTTTCAGAGCTATACCCCTATAGATACATGGGGATCACCAGCGATAGTTGCAACGGCAACTAGTAACGGTTCTGACGGTGATGGTGAAACCGCTAAGCAGACTCCTGTAGGCATCAGGATAGACATGGACTACAGGGGGACTGATTGGGATTTTGAAAACTCCGCCGCACTCCTCATTAACACCCCAACGGGTCCGCTTGGCGCTAACAGCACCATTCAAACTCCATACGCGATCAAGATCCAGGATCAACAGGCATTCGATACCTCAAGCTCAGCCCCGGTTGTCAGGATAGATACGCAGACATGCGGTGGCTCAGCCTGTACGAACGGAAACGCAGGAAATTGGACGATGCAGGGCGGCGAATACAATAACGGGCATATCGTACTTGGAGGGATTGGTTCGACCGGAACACATCTCTGGCGAGATACGACGATTAACCAATTAAAAATTAGGTCAGACAGAGCCCCGTTTAGCGCAAGCGACGGCGAACCATTCGTAACCGGATCTGGCGTCACGACACACGGACCATCAATCTGGTCAGTGTCTGATGCAAGCGGATCAGCCCTCTTCGATACTGGCACGAAGGTGTGCGGGTACACCGGGACTGTAACATTGCCAGGAGTTGGCATGGACTGTCATAGCGTGATCCGGTTTGGGTCTTCCGGCTCAGAGTCCTTGAGTCTTTCCACTGATTGCTTAACAAGCATTACCAACGGCGACACGTTTATAGCTATGTGCTATTAGGTGCGAAGCGTTCCACATACAAGTGTCTACCTAATGTAGACATGTGTTAACAGGAAATTGTGAGTATGAGAAATAAGTTCTACATCGGTGTAATAATGGCGGCGCTGATAGTCGCATGTCCGGCGTCAGCAGATTGTCTTGATCCGAAAGCCCTGACATCAGGGCACTCCGAATACGTTCGGGTCGGACCACAACCGGGCAGCGGAATTGTTTCGTACTCGATCTCGTTCGAGCCCGATGCGACGGGGACTGAGACAACGGCGATCCTCGGACTGCAAATGTGTTCTCGCGAAACGACGGCCTCGTGCCTCGACTACAACTTCGACACGACAGGCAATGGCGTGGGGGACACCAACGATCTCGACGGTACGGCGATCGAGAAAAGTGGAGTCAAAAACATTCAGGGTTTCCTGTTTCTGCGCGTGTTCGCCTCAACGAACCCGAGCGGTGATGACGAACCGGAGTTCACAATCTGTAGGCACTTTCAATAGATGGTTTTTCGTGTCGCGCTGCTTTCCCTCATTGCGTTCGTCCTTCTGGGGGCGAAAGGGATTAGCATTGCACCGACCCCGTTCAGCGATGGGTATGGCGCGGGAACGTCGTTTCCCTACCGGCCGAGGAACACAACATTTTACGACTGCGACTTCGGTGGGACCATTGATGAGCCAGTGCTGGCATACAACTTCAATTCGGTAGACCGATCAACGGGTGGGTACAATTACTACGAGACATCGACGCTGAGTGAGATGTATGGATCGTCAGTGTCCTCTCAGGAAACACGTTGCAAGCAGTTAGGAGGTGGCGGACCTCCCTATTGCGGCGTTCTCCAGAACTCTGGTGGGCCGATCAATGGAAGTCGGTACTACGACCTGACAACGACCGCGAATGCTTCGGGTACGGACCACACTGGATTCAAGAAGGCAGAAGACGCGACCGCTGAAGACTACAGCCAGGAGAACGCATACACGATTTCGGTCTGGGTGAAAATAGACTCCAGGTCGTCCCCAGGAACCTACGTCGCGTCGAAGGATTATGAGTTTGTTTTCACGGGAAACCCTGACGGAACAGACGACGAGTTATGTATGGATGTTACAGGAATCACCGAGACTGCTGGTGCCACTACCTGCGCTTGGCTAAGCGGAACTGACATGGGCGCGTGGGAGGCAGAAGGGAATTGGGTCCACCTTGTTTCCAAGTACGACGGCGGCACTGACTACGAGGTTTGGGTCGATGGCACCAAGGTCTACACCGCTGCCGTATCGGGGACGATTACAAATCAAGCACAGAATCTAGAGATTGGCGCGGCGAACACATGGGGATTCAACGGCGGAATAGACGAGTTTGCCATTTTCGATTATGCGCTCAGCGATGCCCAGATAGCCCTGATGGGTGCTTGCGTGATACCGAAGTAATGGAGAAACAAATGAAACGGATACTCCTCATCGCGGCACTCGTAGCCTTTGGTTGCGCGCACCATTCACAGCCGACGTTCGCACCGTGCGATTTCGATCAAGACGGGACGGTGGGGCTCAACGATATCAAGGCGCAGAGGTCTGCTTTCGGCGCAACGAACACGCTGTACGACGTAGATGGTGACGGGCTTGTTCTCGGGTCGGATATCGTAATCTGCAATAAATCTTATCGACGCTGAATAACGTCAGGACAGCGATCGTGTTTATGGACGGATAAGCGATGAGTCCCAACGAAAGAGAGTCAGGAGAACGCTACGGGACGATGAGTACGAAGCTGGATGTTTTGGCACACAAGCAACGTAATACGACCATGATACTAGACTCAGTCATAGAAGAGGCTCATTTAAGCAAGGCAGAGATCGCAACCCTAAAGGCAGAATTTGACCGTCAGCGGGCCATGCTGCGGACTGGGCTTGCCGTGCTTGGGATTATCGTGGCTGCGATTGTGTGGTTAATCGAGTTGATGCTGGGATAACGCAGGAGTGACTATTGAGATGCGACACGAAATCGACGGACACAGAGCGTTCACACTGAAACAGGTGATGCTGCTGCTCGGTTCGGCGACGGTCATATCGGGCGGCGGGGCTGCGATCACGGTATCGGCGAGCGATCAGGTTCAGGACAACCGTATCGCGCATCTCGAAAGTCAGCTCGGCGACGTAGCGAAGGAATCAAAAGAGACGACGGCGCAGGTGTTGGTCGTCCAGGCCCAGGTCGAAGCGGTCGGCGATCGAGTCGATGACGTGAAGTCGGACATCGGAGAACTGCGCGGGCTCATAATCCAATCGCTACAACGGGATGCGCCCTAATGGAGCGCAACCCGATGTCGCCGGAAGAGTTCGACCGCGCCTGCCGCACGCTCGTTCGGGGTTGCCCGTGGCTCTCCGAGACAAGCGGCTATCGGAGCAAGGGACGGAACGAAGCAGTCGGCGGCAGTCCGCACAGCAAGCACTTGCTGGGCATGGCGCGAGACTTTGCGGCACCGTCGATGAATGGGCTCGGGCAGGCGGACAAGTTCGCACGCACGCTCGGGCTCTGGACATACATACACGACGTGGGGAGTGGTTCTCATCTTCACGTTCAAGGACTAGCACCGAACTCGAAAGAGAAGGGGGATGTCCCCGACTGGTGGATGAAGAAATATGGAGGGGTGAGAGATGGAAGAACTACTTAATCAGATTCCGTATGGGGTCGAGGCGATGACGCTGCTCATCGCAATCATGGGACTGGTCAGCGCGATCGTCCCAGACAACAAGCTGCCCGGATGGCTGTCGGCGGGAATCAACTTCTTGGCGCTGAACTTCGGGAAAGCTAAGAACGACCCGACTATCGAATAATGTGGTGGGCACTGGCGATCGGGGCTGCGCTTTTGGCGTATGCCCTGGTCGTGCGCGCTTGGGCACGACGCGATCTCAGAACCCTGAGTGCGGAGCTTGCCGAATCGAGTGTCTACTTGGGGGTGGCGTATGAGCGGATCGAAGAGTTGGAGGCGGGTATGCGTAATGCGCTGGATGCTTTACCTACTGACGAGCAGTTTCGCAATCGGATGCGTGCCAAAATTTCCGCCGACGATTGATTGCGGCATACCCCCGCCAAACGAGCGTGTGCTGCTCGAATGGATTGAGGAAGCAGAACGCGCAATGGAGGGACAGACCCCGCGTATGCCCCAGACTCACGAATATCACAAAGACCTGGCGCGAAGGTGCGGTTGGTAGGTCAGCGAATGGTTGACGCTGACTCTATTATTGCAGAGGCCGAGGCTCCACAGAGAACGACTGTCTTTGAAGCATGGCTCACTCAAGACGCCGCTCGGGAAGAACTCTTCTGGGATGTGATGACGAAAGCACGGGAGCAGGGGAAACCCTTCGCTCGGGTGTTTCGTTCATTCCTGAGTCACTTCCCCGACGCGCCGAAATTCAATCATCAATCAGCCAAGGGGTTTGTCGATGCCAGACTTGCCGACCGCTGACGAACTGATCGAGCAGGACGAGGAACGCGAAAGGGCGATTGATGAAGTCCGCGCCCTTCGGCGCAATGCGAAGACCATCGGCGAACTTCGCTCTGACAATCGCGCGCTTCACAAGGCGGTCGATGTTCTTGAGGAACACCTCGCGATCCGGGCCGCTCTTGCGAAGGCGATCTCGAAACCTCCGATCATCCGTTACAGCAAGCAGAAGTTCGCAGCGGCAATCATCCCAATCGCGCCGAACTCCGACGAACACTACGACGAGACGTTCACGCTTGAGCAGACCAACGGCATCAACGAGCAGAACCCCGACATTGCCGAGGCCAAGGTTCACAAGTATATCCGCCGATTGATGCGGCTCCTCAATCGGGAGGCGATCGACAACCCCGTGCCCTTCATGGTTCTGCCCTTCATGGGCGACATGATCGCGGGTGAACTCCACGACAAGGACGAGCGAGTGTCGCCGATGACACCGACCGAGGCCGCGCGGTTCGCGTACCGGCTGAAGCGCACGATCATTGATTCCCTGCTTGACTCTGCGCCGGTCGAAAAGATCGTGATCCCCTGCGTCGATGGGAACCACGGGCGCACGACTGCTCGCCGCACACCTGGGCTGAATCAACGCTACTCGCACGAACACGACGTTTATCTGCGGCTCGCAGAACACTACGACGCAGCCGGCGAAAAGCGCGTCAGTTTCTACATTCCGCAAACCGACTTCGCGGTTCTTCAGGTGGTCGAGGGGTTCACGCTCTGCATCACTCACGGGGATTCGGTGAAGGGCGGCAGCGGGATCGGCGGGCTCGCGCCCTCGCTGCTTCGTGCGGTGTCCAGGTGGCGGCAGGCTTACCCGGCGGACCTATACCTGCTCGGGCACTTCCATCAGTTTTGGGATCTGAACAACGTGCTGGTGAATCCCTCGGCGGTCGGATACAACCCGTTCGCTGCTTCATTGGGCCTGCCGCCGAACCCCCCGGCTCAAATTTATACTGCGCTGCACACGGGCCGCATGGCTAGAGCGATGACCGCGCAAATCTGGGTCGGCTGATGCCGAAGGCGCGCAACAGATTCGAGCGATCGAATCAAGTTCTTGCGTGGCTGAAGCATGAGTGGCCTTGCGGGCGTCCGGTTCGCCTGCGCTGGCGGAAAGAGATCAAGGGTGGCGGGGAGCAGTATTTCGGCGAGACGTGGCGCGATGGACGGTCGCTTGTGATTGACCTGTCCCGCCGCCGGAATCGGCACTGGGCCACGATGGTCGAGAGTCTCTGCCACGAATGGGCTCACTGCGTACTTTGGGGCTCAGCCACCATCGAACACAACCCGAAGTGCAACGACCACTCGCCAGCGTTCTGGGCTCAATATGGCGAGATCATTGATCGGTGGAGTCACGACGGCGGCGCGGAACAGGCGAACGAGTTCGGGGTGTCCTGATGTCCGAGCCCGTGCGTTTATTTTTGATTGCGTTGGCGATCATTCTCGGAGGTCTGTTAGCGGCGGTTGCTCGCGTATAGTGGTTGGCGCTATCGGACGACTAGCCAAACGATCAGCCCCAGGTGAGTCAATGTCGCGATCGTGTAGCCAATGACGTACTCGCGGCTGTCCCGCAGAGTATCCAAAACGCGGGTTTTGCTCCAGTATTCGATGCTCGGTGGAATCCCCATTGAAAACCATCGAACGGGGTAGTTGTCATTCTCCGGGGGCAACTGGCGATATTCCCGCCATGTCAGGAGCAGGTGCAGGCCGACGAGGCCGGCGAAATACCCCATCAGGACGTGGGCGACGGATTCGAGCATCGACAGGCGGTTGGTTGAGGCTCTCATTGGACGACCACGCCATCATCAGGATCTAGGTACGGCGACAAGGGCCATTCCTCAACAGGCGGACACGGGCAATCGTGCGCGTGCTGGCGGTGTATCAGGCAAATGAAGTCCTCGCAGGACGGACACGGCACCCACGCAGCGGCAGGAGGGGCGGCAGGAGCCATCAGCCCGTATCAGCCGATAAGTTGCTGCCTGCGACATTCAGAGAAGTCGAGAGCCATAAATGGACTTTTTGCGACACTCAAGAAGCATGGCTCTCTTCTCCGCGTCTGCAAGTGGCAGGGCTGCGCTCAATCGCCGCCCGCCTTCCCGACTGCGGCGCGGGCTGCTTGGTAGAACTCATACTCCTGCCCGATGTCTCCTGTCGTTATATCGCTGCTGGCACCGTAACCAGCGTCTTGGGCTGCGTGTTGCCTGACCATTTCGGCCAACCGATCCGCCGCATCGAGCGCGGCGCGGAGTTTGGTGTTGTTGATTGCAGCCACTTCAAGAACGGAGTGCGGGTCGATACACTTTGACGGGAAGCAGCGACTTATCGTCTCGTACAGTGCATCCCTCTCCCGCTCGGCCTTCTCGGCGCGGGCTAGCAGTTTGTGATTCGCATCGAACATATCGTGGTCGATGTGTTCCTTAGTGCATCGCTCTTGCCACGTCTTCAGCTCTTCGCGCAGGCTGGCGATCTCGCCGCCGAGACCCTCACTCATCGGACTCTCCCTCTTTGATTGCTGCTTCGAGGGCTGCTGCGTAGGCTGCGTAGGCTGCTTTGTTGGCTTCGTTGGCTGCTGCGTAGGCTGCTTTTTTGGCTTCGTCGGCTGCTGCGTAGGCTGCTTCGTAGGCTGCGTTGGCTGCTTTGTAGGCTGCGTAGGCTGCTGCGTTGGCTGCTTCTCTGGCTGTTCTACTCATTGGATTCTCCCT